>Ga0194129_10006392_pt1 | contig 14477 bp, 11 predicted proteins | sample TA2KigCa35mmetaG_FD_150862 | JGI IMG/M metagenome (GOLD analysis project Ga0194129, IMG submission 150862) | Freshwater microbial communities from Lake Tanganyika, Tanzania - TA2015038 Kigoma Deep Cast 35m | ecosystem: Environmental > Aquatic > Freshwater > Lake | place: Tanzania: Lake... | reverse complement strand
AAGGGACTCGTGCGGTTCGGTCGCCGGCGTGCTTCGGCAGGGGCGGCAGCGTGTCGACGCCGACGTTGAGCGTGCCGCTGGCCTTGCTGCCGGTCACCTTGCCCCGCTCGATCTGCTCGAACACGTCGGTCAGCTGCTCCCCGAGGAAGATCGAGATGATCGCCGGAGGCGCCTCGTTGGCCCCGAGCCGGTGATCGTTGGCGCTGGAGGCGACCACGGCCCGCAGGATGTCGGCGTGCCGGTGCACCGCGCGGATCACCGCGGCGCAGAACACCAGGAACTGCATGTTCTCGTGGGGTGTCTCGCCTGGCTCGAGCAGGTTGCCCAGCCGGCAGCCCAGCGACCAGTTGACGTGCTTGCCGGAGCCGTTGATGCCGGCGAAGGGCTTCTCGTGCAGCAGGCAGGCCATGCCGTACTTCTGGGCGACGCGGGTGAGCGTCTGCATGATCGACTGCTGGTGGTCGGTGGCGATGTTGGCGTTTTCGTAGACCGGCGCGATCTCGTACTGGCTCGGCGCCACCTCGTTGTGGCGGGTCTTGACCGGCACGCCGAGCTTGTAGAGCTCCCGCTCCACCTCGAGCATGAAGGCGAGCACCCGCTCCGGGATCGCGCCGAAGTACTGATCCTCGAACTCCTGGCCCTTGGGGGGCTTAGCGCCGAACAGCGTCCGGCCGCAGAGCACCAGGTCGGGGCGATTGAAATAGAAGTTGCGGTCGATCAGGAAGTATTCCTGCTCGGGGCCCGCCGACGCCGTGACCTGGCCGACGTCCTTGCGGCCGAATAGGGCCAGCACGCGGCGGGCCTGCTTGTCGACGGCCTGCATGCTTCGCAGCAAGGGCGTCTTCTTGTCGAGCGCCTCCCCGGTCCACGAGCAGAAGGCGGTCGGAATGCAGAGAGTCGTGCCGTTGGGATTGTCGAGGATGTAGGCGGGGCTGGTCGGGTCCCAGGCGGTGTAGCCGCGGGCCTCGAAGGTTGCCCGCAAGCCGCCGGACGGGAAGCTCGACGCGTCGGGTTCACCCTGGATCAACTCCTTGCCGGAGAACTCAGCCACCGCCGTGCCCTCACCGGTCGGCGCCAGGAAGCTGTCGTGCTTCTCGGCGGTCAGGCCGGTCAGCGGATAGAAGACGTGTGCGTAATGGGTGGCCCCTTTCTCGATGGCCCAGTCTTTCATCGCCAGCGCTACTGCGTCGGCGATCGACGGATCGATCGGCTTGCCCTGCTTGATGGTCGCCTGCAGCGTCTTGTAGACGCTTGTGGGCAGGCGTGCCCGCATCTGGGCATCTCCGAAGACGTTGGCCCCGAAGATCTCGCTGGTGGGCGTCTCGCGGAAGTTCCAGCCCTGGCCGGTGGGTCGGTAGGCGTTGATGGCGGCGATCGCGCTGGCACGGGACGTGGTCATGGCGTTCCTTGTCTGGAGTTCCTCTCGGTGGCCTGCCAGTGTAGCGGCCCGCAGTGGCAGCGGTCGGCATGCACGCGGGGCGGGCCGATCGGCCTATCGCGAGGCCGTCGCGTGGCCGGCGGCCGTCGCCGGCCGCATCGCCGAGCGTCGGGCGAGCTCGATGCCGGCCGCGAGGGCGGCATCGCTCTGCTCGCTCGCTGTAGCCTGCTCCCCGTCCACCGGCCGCGCCGCCGTCACCACCGCCACGTCGGGCTCGACACCCACGCCGCTGAAGGGCAGGCCACGGGGAGAGAAGAACTTGGCCGTGGTCAGCCGCATTCCCACGCCGGCGGCCTCGAGCGGGAAGATGCCCTGGATCGATCCCTTGCCGTAGCTGCGGCTGCCCACGATCGTGCCGCGGCGATGGTCGCGGATCGCCCCGGCGAGGATTTCGCTGGAGCTGGCCGAGTCGCCGTCGATCAGGACGACCAGCGGCACCCGCCAGGTGCCCGCCTTGGCGGCGGTGTAGTTGAAGTCCTCGTCAGCGCTGCGGCCGCGTGTGGCCACCACCAGGCCCCGCTCCAGGAACAGGTCGGCGACGTCCACGGCGGCCGACAGCAGCCCGCCGGGATTGCCCCGCAGGTCGAGCACCAGCGACCGCATGCCGGCGGCATCGAGTCGCCGCAGGGCGGCTGCCAGATCGGCGGCGGTCGTCTTCTGGAACGTGGTCAAGCGGATGCGGGCGACACCCGCCGCCGGATCGGCGATCGCCTCCTCCTCGATGCTCGGCACCTCGACGTGTTCGCGGCGGACGGTCACGGCCCGGGCCGCGCCCGGCCCGCGGACGACGGCCAAGGTCACGAGCGAGCCCTCCGGCCCCTGCAGCAGATGCGCCGCCTCATCGACGCCCATCCCGCCGATCGACCGTCCTCCGACGCCGATCAGATGATCGCCGGCCCGGAGGCCGGCCCGCTCGGCCGGGCTGCCGGGAATCACGTGCACCACGAGCAGGCCGTCGGTCGCGCTCTTGAGCTCCACGCCTAGGCCGACGAAGTTGCCGTCGATCTGGGCGTAGAGGTCCTCGAGTTGGCCGGTCGTCAGGAAGGCCGAATACTCGTCGAGGCCGCCGACGGCCGCGGCCGCCATCTCCATCAGCGTGACGGCTGGCGCGATGCCGAGGATCGAGTGACCGGCCCGGGCCACCCAGGCCGCCAGGGATTCAGCGTCGGACTGCAACGTGATGGGGCAGCTGGCGACGATGCGGTTCACCTGCTGCTGGTAGATCGCCCGCCGCTCCGGCGTGGCCTGGGCGGCATGCGTCGCGACGAACGCCGGATCCTCGAGCGCCACGTCGACGGCCAGCACGCCGCGGGCCGTGAGCCGGCCGTAGTCGGGCGCCTCGACGTGATGCGTGGCGATGCGGCCGAGCACCTCGCCGTAGGCCCTGCGGGCCTGGGCCTCGGAGAGCGTGGCCAACTGCCGACGGTAGGTGGGCTCGGCATGCCGCCGGGAAACGTCGCAGTGGAGCTTCGCCAGGTCGTAGTGCCTGGCCAGCGCCGGGTCGAGCGTGCCCTTGCGGGCCGCCGTCTCGCAGATCTTGACGACGTCCGACCAGCGGCCCTGGTGGGCCAGCGTTGTGGTGCGGGTGGCGAGATCGTCAGCTGGGGCGGCGACTTTCGCCGCCGGCTGCCAATGCAGGGACGAATCCGCCCGGGCGGCGGCCGAGACCACCAGCACCAACGCCGCCAGGAAACCTGCCAGCCGCAGGCTGACTCGTTCGTGCGGTCGGGGACAGCGTCGGGACACGCGACAATCCGTTGGCGGGGAGCCGCTCGGAAGGTGGCGGCAACCAGCGGTCCGTCCGTTTGGCCGCTTGCGATTATGGCCCACGGGACAAGCGCGAGCAAAAATCCGCAGCCTAAAAAACAGGCTTTTCCCGACCGGCCAGGCTTGCCTCAGGGGCATTCCGTGCACGATCGTCACCACCCCACCCGGCGACACGTTGGTAGGATCGATCGTTGGTCGGCCCGCAGCCGTCCCCACCCCGCGAGCGAGCGATGGCCGAGCGAGCAGGCAATCATGATCCGGCCGGCGACGCACCTCATGCGGCGGTGGGCGCCACACTCGTGCTCCTCGACCGCGTGCGCCGCGGCGACGGCGAGGCCGTCAACGGCCTGCTCGAGCGGCACCGGGCGGCGATCCGCCGCATGATCGACCAGCGCATGGACCGTGCGGTCCAGCGGCGGGTCGACGCCAGCGACATCGTGCAGGACGTGCTCGTGGAGGCCAACCGCCGACTCGGCGACTACCTCGCCAACCCCACCATGCCGTTTGGGCTGTGGCTGCGGCACATGGCCCGGGACCGGTTGATCGACGCCCATCGCCGCCATCGCGTGGCGGGCAGTCGGAGCGTCGATCGCGAAGTGCCGCTCGTCACGACCGAGACGGGCGACCGTTCCGCGGCCGATCTGGCCGGCAACCTGGCGGACCGGGAACTGACCCCGGCGGCGGCCGCCACCTGGCATGAACTGGAGCGGCGCTTCGCGGCGGCTGTCGAAAAGCTCGAGGAACCCGATCGTCAGATTGTGCTCCTGCGACACTTCGAGCACCTTTCCACCGCCGAGGCCGCCGAGGTGCTCGGCCTCTCCAAGCCTGCCGCCGGGATGCGTTATCTGCGGGCGATGCGCCGGTTGCGGGTCCTCCTGGAGGGCTGAGCGGCGGGCGCCGCCGGCGGCACGGGTCCGCCTATTATGTTCGAGAGTCCGTTCTCCCGTCCGCATGATCGTCATGCCCATCGCGTCCCGCGTCAGCGACAGCCCGCTTTCGGAAGCCGACGAGGAGCGGCTCGCCGGTCTGCTCGAGTCGCTTTCGGAGGCGCGGAGCACGGAGGCGGTCGCGCTGCTCGAGCGGCAAGCCGCCGAGCACCCGCGGCTGGCAGGCCAGTTGCGGGAGTTGTTCGCGGCGATGTCGATGGCCGACGCCGTGGCCGAGGCCTCGACGGTCCTCCAGCCGGCCCGACCCGTCGGGCCCGCGGCGGTGCCGGCTCCGCCTGCGTCCGGGGCGTTCGTTCCGGGCGTCACGCCGCTGCCGGCCACGTTTGACGACTACGAGCTACTCGATGAGCTCGGCCGCGGCGGCATGGGCGTCGTCTACCGGGCCCGTCAGAAGAGCCTCGGGCGGATCGTGGCGGTGAAGATGCTCCTGCGCCGCGACCTGGCGACGGCCGCCGACCTGGCTCGCTTCCGCAGCGAGGCCGAGGCGGCGGCCCGCCTCGACCATCCGGGTATCGTGCCGATCTTCGAAATCGGTGAATGCGGTGGCCATCCCTTCTACAGCATGCGGTTCATCGAGGGGACGACGCTCGCCAAGCGGCTCGCCGCCGGCCAGGTGCCGCCCCGCGAGGCCGCCGCGATCCTCGGGCAGGTGGCCGAGGCCGTCGATGCCGCGCACCGTCGCGGCGTGCTCCATCGCGACCTCAAGCCGTCGAACATCCTCATCGATGCAGCGGGCGCGCCCCACGTCTCGGACTTCGGTCTAGCCAAGCGCATCGAGCAGGACCAAGACGTCACGCACACCGGCGCTATCCTGGGCACACCCTGTTACATGTCGCCCGAACAGGCGGCCGGCAGTCGCGGCGACGTGGGCCCGGCCAGCGATGTCTGGAGCCTAGGCGCGATCCTCTACCAGGCGCTCGTGGGGCAGCCGCCGTTCCGCGAGTCGAATCCGATGGAAACGCTGCTGGCGGTCCTCGAGAGAGACCCCCCGCTGCCCCGCTCTCTCCATCCGGAGGTCGACCGCGACCTCGAGTTGATCGCGCTGAAGACCCTGCAGAAGCCGCAGGACCTGCGCTATGCCTCGGCCGCCGACCTGGCCGCCGACCTGCGGGCGTACCTGGTGGGTGAACCAGTGGCGGCTCGCCGCGGCGGCCTTTCCGACGTCGTCGCGCGGCTCTTCCGGGAAACCCACCATGCGACGGTCCTCGAGAACTGGGGCCTGCTTTGGATGTGGCACTCGGTGGTGGTGCTAACCCTCTGCGTCGTCACCGACGTGCTCGCCTGGCAGGGCGTCGTGAGCCGCTGGCCCTACGTGGCCTTGTGGGGCGGCGGGCTGGCGGTCTGGGCACCGATCTTCTGGGCCCTCCGGCACCGCACCGGGCCGGTGACCGCGGTCGAGCGGCAGATCGCCCACATCTGGGGCGGCAGCGTCGTCGCCAGCGTGATGCTGTTCTCCGTGGAGGCGCTGCTCGGGCAGCCGGCCCTGACGCTCTCGCCGGTCCTGGCCCTCCTGGCCGGCAGCGTGTTTTTTGCCAAGGCCGGCATCCTGTCGGGGACGTTCTACGTGCAGGCGGCGGTGCTGTTCGCGACGTCGCTGGTAATGTGCCTGCTGCCGGCGTGGCAGCACGTGATCTTTGGCCTAGTGAGCGCGGCGTGCTTCTTCGTGCCCGGATTCAAGTACCACCGTCAACGCGGGCGGGCGAGCTGAGGCGATGCGGCCGATCGGCGTCCTGGTGATGTGGCTCGGGCTAGCGACGGTCGTCGCCGGCGGCGACTGGCCGCAGATCCTGGGCCCCGCCCGCGACGGCCACGCCGCCGCCGATGAGCGGCTCGCCGACACCTGGCCGGAGGCCGGGCCCCGGGTCGCCTGGTCGCGAGACGTGGGCGCGGGCTACGCGGGGATCGTCGTCGCCGCGGAGCGGGCCTTTCTCTTCCATCGCGTCGACGACCGTGAACGGGTCGTCGCCCTGGATGCGGCGACCGGCCGGCAGCTCTGGGAGGAGCCCGGCCACCCCACCGCCTTCCAGCCGCAGGTCGGCGGTGGCGACGGTCCGCTGTGCACGCCGCTGGTGGCCGGGGATCGAGTTGTGGTGTTCGGCGCCGCGGGCGTGCTCGCCTGCCTCGACGCGGCGACGGGCCGTCGGCGGTGGACCCGCGAGACGCACCACGACTTCGACGCTCCGGCCGGCTACTTCGGCGCCGGCAGTGCGCCGCTGGTGGTCGGCCGCCGGGTGATCGTCACGGTCGGCGCCGCCAAACTGGAGGCCGGGCTCGTGGCCTTCGACCTGGAGAGCGGCGAGACCGGCTGGCAGGCGGTGGCCGATGCCGCGAGTTACTCGGCACCCGTCGCCGTGGACGTGGCCGGCCGGTCGCACGTGCTGGCCGTCACGAGGCTCTCCTGCCAGCTCGTCGATGCGGCCGACGGGACCGTGCGGTGGCGGTTTCCGTTCGGCCACCGCGGACCGACTGTGAACGCTGCGTCGCCGGTGCTGCTGGCGGAGGACCGCCTGCTCGTCTCGGCCGCCTACGGAATCGGGTCGGTCTGTGCGGCCTTCGACGAGCGGTCGGCGCGGCCGCTTTGGGAAGGGGTGGAGTCGCTGGCCACGCAGTACTGCACCCCGCTGCTCGTGGCGGGCCACCTCTATGGCATCGATGGGCGTGACGACGTGCCGCCGGCCGACTTCAAGTGCCTCGATCCCCGCACGGGCCGCGTGCTGTGGGAAGTGCGTGATTTCGGCTACGGCACGCTGATCGCGGCCGACGGCCAGCTCCTCGTGGTCAAGACTGACGGCGAGATTCTGCTCGTGCAGCCCGACCCCTCCGCCGCGAGGATTGTCGCCCGCTGCCGACCCTTCGGGCCGCGACTGGCCGGCGCCCTTCGCGCGCCGCCGGCGATCGCCGGCGGGCGGCTCTATCTCCGCGATGATCGACGGCTGCTCTGTCTCGAGGTCGGGCCCTGATACGGCTCCCACTTGATCCTCGCGGGCCCGGGCCCGGTGTGCCGCTGATTCCGCGTTGCTGGCAGAAAACGCCTGCTGGCGTGGTTTCGGGGTACCCGTCCTCCGTCGCCGGACGTTCGTCGTGGGCATCCTGCCCTCCACGCACTCGATGGCGGCGCGCTTCGACATCTTGTCTCCGCTGGCCGCCAACGTCGGCTCCCGGAGCACGGGGAGCCCCTCGCGGTATCGTCGATCGCCCAGCAGGGCACGCTGACGGCTGTCCGGCTGATCAAGGGATCGCGGCCAGCCGTCGTGCGTCAGAACGGCTGTTCGTCGATCTGGGGATCCGCGGCCGTCGAGCCTGCCACGGGCTGTTCACTGGCCATGCCATTCCGTGATGGGAACACCACGACCATGCAGGCATTCCACCACTGGAGCAATCGCACTCACGCCAACGAGCAGGCCCTCGTCGAGAAAGCCGTCAGGAGCCACCGGACGCTTCGCAGAACAGACATCCGGTCGATCTGCAGAACCCGGTGGATCACGCCTGAGGATGAAGTGGGATGCGTATGACGCACGGGCTCAGCCCCGCAGTCGGTCGGCGGCGAAGGGCCGCGGCAGGAAGTCGGCCAGCCGGAAGCTGCCGCAACCGTCGATCTCGACGAGCATATCGGCCGAGCCGAACTCCGCCATCACCTGCAGGCAGGCGCCGCACGGCGCGAGATTCGCCACCGTGGAGCCATCTCGGTCGCGACACGAGATGGCGATGCGGACGAGCCGCCGGCCCCCCGCGACGACGCCGGCCAGGATCGCCGCCCGCTCCCCGCAGATCGTCAGGCCGTAGGACGCGTTCTCCACGTTCGCCCCGCGATGCGGCCCTGGTGATTCGGCGAACTCGGCGGCCGCCCCCACCCGCCATCCCGAATAGGGCGCGTAGGCCGCTCCCGTGGCGGTGCGGGCGGCCTGCAGGAGCGGCGAGCCGGCGGCGGCGGTGGACATGGCCGGTGTTCCTCGTGGTCCAGCCAGGGATCGATGGAGCCGGGGGGTAGGATAGCGGTTCCTCGCGGGCTGGTCACGCGGCGACCGGATGACCACGCGGGTATGCTCGGCGTCCCCGAGGCAAGTCGGGCGACGAGGAGTGACCGATGGACGGCGTTCAGGTTTCGACGCATCCGCTCGTGGCCCACCACGTCTGCGTGCTCCGCGATCCGGCGACGAAGCCGCCCGAGTTCCGCCGTGTCGTCCGACAGCTGACGAGGCTGGTCGCCGTCGAGGCGACGGCGGGGCTGGCAACGCGTCCGGTTCGCGTGCCGACCCCCTTGGGTGAGGCGGCGGGTCTGCGGCTCGCCGATCGGATCGCCATCGTGCCGATCCTGCGGGCAGGCCTGGGCATGGCCGAAGGCCTGCTCGAACTCCTTCCCGATGCCGAGGTCTGGCACGTCGGGCTCTCCCGTGACGAAGCCACGCTCGAGCCCAAGGAGTACTACAACAAGCTGCCGGCGCGACTCGACGCCACGCTGGCGATCGTCGTCGACCCGATGCTCGCCACCGGCGGCTCGGCCCTGCGGACCTGCCAGATCCTCGAGGCCGCCGGGATTCCGCAGATCGTGCTGGTGGCTTTGATCGCCGCCCCGCAGGGGGTCGCCGCTCTGCGGGGGGCGGTGCGCGGGATCACGATCCACGTCGCGGCCCTCGACGATCGACTCGACGGCTCCGGTTTCATCGTGCCCGGGCTGGGAGACGCCGGCGACCGCCAGTTCGGCACGCCGTCGGGTGGTTGACGCGGGCCCGTGAGACCAGAACCCCGCCGCTAGGAGCCCTCGCGATGCGTGCCGTCGACCTGATCCGCCGCAAACGCGACGGCGGCCCCCTGACCGCGGACGAGATCCAGTTCCTCGTGGCGGGACTCACAGACGGCTCGGTGCCCGCCTACCAGTGGGCGGCCCTGGCGATGGCGATCGTGTGGCGGGGCATGGCGCCCACGGAGACCGCAGCGCTCGTCGAGGCCATGCTCCACTCCGGCAGCGTCGTCGACCTGGGAGACATCCCCGGTCCCAAGGTCGACAAGCACTCGACCGGCGGCGTCGGGGACAAGACGAGCCTGATCCTCGCCCCGGTGGCCGCCGCCTGTGGCGTGACGGTCCCCATGGTGTCAGGCCGTGGCCTCGGCCACACCGGCGGCACGCTCGACAAGCTCGAGAGCATTCCCGGTTTCCGGATCGACCTCGACCTGGCCGCCTACCGGCGGGTGGCCCGGGAGTGCGGCCTCGTGCTGGCCGGCCAGACGGCGGAGATCACCCCGGCCGACCGCCTGCTCTATGCCCTTCGCGACGCGACCGCGACGGTCGAGAGCATCCCGCTGATCACCGCCTCGATCCTCTCCAAGAAGCTCGCCGAGGGGATCGACGCCCTGGTGCTCGACGTGAAGTGTGGCGGCGGCGCGTTCATGACGCGTCTGGAGGACGCTCGCGACCTGGCCGCGAGCATGACCTCGATCGCGGCGGCGCTCGGCACGCCAGTCACTGCACTGGTCACGACGATGGACACGCCGCTGGGCCGCACCGTGGGCAACGCGCTGGAGGTTCGCGAGGCGATCGACTGCCTGTGTGGCGAGGGGCCGGCCGACCTCATGGAGGTGTCGCTGGAACTGGCGGCGGAGATGCTCGTACTCGGCGGTGTGGTCGACAGCCGTCCCGCCGCGGTCGACCGCTGCCGCGGGGTGATCGCCGACGGCTCGGCCCTGGAGCGGTTCGGTCGTGTGGTGGCCGCGCAGGGGGGCGACCCGCGGGTCTGCGACGACCCCGCCGCGGTGCTGCCGCGGGCGGCCCGCGTCGAGACCGTGCGGGCCGAGCGAAGCGGCTGGCTGACGCGCCTCGATGCCCGGTCGGTGGGGCAGGCCTCTATGCTATTGGGTGCGGGACGGACGACCGTCGAGGCCGTGATCGATCCGACCGCTGGTCTTGTACTCGAAAAGATGGTCGGCGACCGCGTCGAGGCCAGCGACGTGCTGGCCGAGTTGCACGTCGGACCACGGCACGTGGCGGCGTTGGAGGCGGCGCTAGCGATTTTCCGGGGCGGCGTGGGGATCGGCGACGAGCCGCCGCCACGCCGGCCGCTGGTGATCGAGCGACGGCCGGCCGGATCGGCGCGGTAATCTCTGGCCGCAGGCACGCAGGGAGGAGCCGATGGACGGAACAGGTTGGCAGGGGCTCGCCGGGGTGGCGGCGATCCTCGGTGTGGCCTGGCTGGGGTCGGAGAACCGCCGCGCGATCGCGCCGCGGATGGTGGCCGGCGGCCTCGCGCTGCAGGTGGGGCTGGGTGTGGCCCTGCTCTCGAGTGCCACCGGCCGCCTCCTCCTCGACGCGGTCGCGGCCTGGGTCGAGTTGATCCTGGCCTGCGCGCTGGAGGGATCGCGATTCGTGTTCGGCCCGCGGCTGGTGGCCACGGACGGGCCGGCCGGGTTCGTGTTCGCCTTCCGGGTGCTGCCGACGATCATCTTCGTGTCGGCGCTGTTCGCGGTGCTCTATCACCTCGGCCTGATGCAGGCGGTGATCCGCAGCGTCGCCTGGCTGACGGCGCGGGTGCTCGGGTCGAGTGGTGCCGAGACGGTCAACGCGGCCGCCTCGATCTTCCTCGGCCAGACGGAGGCGCCGCTCACGATCCGACCCTACCTGTCCCGCCTCACCCGCTCGGAACTCTTCGTGGTGATGGTCAGCGGCATGGGGCTCGTCTCGGGCGGCATGCTGGCCGTGTACATCGGCTTCGTCGGTGGCGGCGACGAGCCGCTGCGGGAAGCGGCGTCGAGGAGCCTGCTGGCCGCGATCCTGATGACGTTCCCGGCCACGATCTTCCTGGCCAAGATCGTCGTCCCGGAGACGGGGCGGCCCGAGACGCTCGGCCGGCCGGCCATCGACGCCGTCCGCCCCGATGCCAACCTGCTCGACGCCGCCGCCCGTGGCACGCGGGAAGGGCTCGTGCTGGCGGTCAACGTGGGGGCCGTGCTGATCGCCTTCATCGCCCTGGTGGCGGTGGTGAACCTCGCCCTGAACTGGCTCGGTGGTTTCGTCGCCGCTCCGGACGCGTCGGTCGAGCAGTTGCTCGGTCTGATGTTCGCGCCGCTGGCCTGGTTGATCGGTGTGCCTTGGGCGGAGTGTGGCACCGTCGGCGGCCTGTTGGGGATCCGCACTGTGACCAACGAGGCGGTCGCCTACGAGGAACTCGGCAAACTCGTGCGAGGCGGCGATATCGGGCCACGGGCCACGATGCTCGCCACGATCGCGATGTGCAGCTTCGCCAACCTGTCGAGCATCGGCATCCAGGTGGGGGGCATCGGCGGCCTGGTGCCCGAGCGGCGGGCCGAACTCGCCCGCCTCGGCTGGAAGGCGCTGGCGGTCGCGACGCTGGCCACGGCCCTGTCGGCGGCGATCGCGGGCCTGCTGGCTTGATCCAGGCGGAAAGACCGGCGGGTTTCTCGCCGAGACGCGGGCGTCGGGGCGACCGGAGCCGGCAAACCGACACCGGTCGGGTCGCGTAGGATCTCACGAGAAGGAGCGACCGGATGGCCCGCGGAGATCAGGTGGAAGTGCGGCGGCGACTGGCCGGGGGGCTCGCTGGGGTATTTTCACCACGGCATCGATCTCGGCGACGGCACCGTCGTGCACGCCCGACCGCACGACTTCTGTCGGCCGATCGGCGGCGGGATCGTGGTGCGGACGAGCCTGGCGGAGTTCGCCGACGCCGCGGCGGTGCAGCGGGTCGGCGCCCCGGCCGCCTTTCCGCCGGAGGAGGTGGCCGCGAGGGCTGCTGCCCCGTGGTCGCCAACGGTGAGCACTTCGCCACCTGGTGTGCGACCGGTCGGCCGCGGAGCTGGCAGGTCGAGGCGGTATCCCGCGGGGTGGCGGCCGTGAAGACGTCGGCCTTCTCGATGAGCCGGTCGCCGTTGACGACGATGGCGAAGGTCCGCGTGCCGGCCCCGAAGAAGGCTCTTCGGGGAGTTCCATGGCACGGGTCGATCGAATCAGGGGGCTTGGTGGCGTAGATTGCCGGGATGAAATCACGCTCTTCGCACTACGCCCTTCTGCTCGACCTCGATGACTCCTGGCGTGTGAGTGTTCATGACCGAGTTGATCGCCCGGCTCCCCTGCTGCCGGTGCCCGGAGCATGGTGTGAAGACGATCGTGCCGCCGTTGGCGGGGAAGCATTCCCGCTTCACCCTCCTCTTCGAGGCCTTCGCCGTCGAGGTCCTGCAGGCCTGCCGCACCGTGAAAGCTGCAGCCGATCTGCTCGGCCTCTCCTGGGATGCCGTGCAGATGATCATGGACCGGGTGGTGGCACGCGGCCTTGAGCGGCGCGAGGCCACGCCGGTCAAGTATGTCGGCACCGACGAGAAGAGCTTCGGGAGAGGGCAGGACTACATCACCGTCCTCGTCGATCTCGATGGCTCCCGCGTGCTCGACGTCGCCCCGGAACGCACGCAAGCGGCTGCTGAAAGCGTCCTCGCGACACTCAGCACAGAGCAGCGACAGGGCGTGCGCGCCGTCGCCGCCGACATGCTCCCGGCCTAGGCCCAAGCGGTGACCGCGCAGACGCCGCATGCCGAACTGGTGCACGACAAGTTCCACGTCGCCAAGCATCTCAGGAAGGTGGTCGATCAGGTGCGAAGGGCTGGAAAGAAGAGGCCCTCCAGGCCGAGAATGACGATCGGCTCAAAGGCACCCGATCGGTCTGGCTCTTCAACAAGGCGAACCTCTCTCCCGAGCAGCGTCGGCGCTTCGACGCGATCAAGAAGCACGGCCTGAAGACGGCGAGAGCCTGGGGGATCACCGATCTGTTCCGCTGGTCCTGGCGGCATGTCTACTCGACGAGCGACCACCGCTTCTTCAATCGGTGGTACGCATGGGCCGTGAGGTGCCAGCTGCGGCCAGTGGTCAAGGTGGTGAGGATGCGCAAGCGTCATCTGCCGAACCTTCTGACCTACTTCCTCTACCCAATCACGAACGCGACGACCGAGGGCTACAACAGCGTCATCCAGGCCCTGAAGGACGCCGCTCGGGGCTTCCGCTCCTTCGCCAACTACAGGACCCGCATCCTGTTCTTCTGCGGAAAGCTCGACCTCAGGCCGCGGCTACCCTGCCGCTAAAATGCCGGAACAAGCCCGAAGAAGTTCGGGTTTGTCTCGGCGAACACGAGCACCAGCTCGTAGCGGCCAGGTACGGGAACTGTGTAGCCCAGCTGCCGGTGGGCCCAACGCCCCGTCCAACAGATCTCCGCGAGTTCCCCCGCGGCGGCGGCGGCCGCCTCGTCCACGGCGGGTAGGATCTCCTCCGCCAGCGTCCGCTCGTTGATGTCTCCCCCCTTAGCCAGCACCGCCGGCGGCCGGCAGAGGTAAAGCCGTGGCCTGCTGGGGAGCGATGCGAAGCTCACGGCCAGAGCCTTCATGTCGGTGACGAACGTGTCGTGGCCCTTGAAACAAGCCTCCTCAGCAGAATCTGTGGGTGAACCCGGGCTCGGGTAGTTGGCCGAGCACGTGAAAGAGTGCGATTTCGATGCCCTGCGGTGTTCGGAAGCCGAACGCTGTGCTGGTGGTCAGCTTCGCCGTGCCGCTGAAGCCCTCGACGACGCCCGACGAGATGGTGCCGCGGGCCCGGAACCAGGTGAGGATCAGACGCCGATGACGCGCAGGCTCCGGGTGATCTTCTTCAGCGGGTCGATTCGGCTGCGCATGGTGCGGGTGCACCGGGCATCAAGGAACCTCATCGCCCACTCCGGACTCGTGTACTCCCAGAACCGCTGGAAGTCCTCGCGGAGCAGATGAGCCCGAACGCTCTTGAGGTTGTACTGCAGGAGCTCCTTGAGTCTGACTTCCTGATGCTCCGTCAGGTTCTCCGGTCGCTTGAGCAGGCACCACCGGGCCTGCGTCAGGATCGGCTCGTAGCCGTCACGCCGCAGCTGGGCGACCTCGGCCCGCCTGACCTCGTCGAGGGCCATGTTCATGGTCCGCATGATGTGGAAGCGGTCGAGGACATGGAGGGCGGCCGGAAGCTGCTCCGCGATCACGTTGAGGTACTGCCGCCACAGGTCGCTGCAGACGAAGCGGATGCCAGCCCGGACCTCGGCGGTCCGCGAGGTGAAGAAGCTCCGCAGGCTCTGCTCGGTCCGCTCCTGGGCCACCCAGAGCAGCCGCTTCATTCCGTCGATCTGGGAGACGAGCGTGAGGTAGGTGTGGCCGCTGCGCCACTGGATCTCATCGACGCCGATGGCTGCAATGCCCGAGCGATCCCGATGGGCGAGGCCCCATTCGACTACGTGTTTCACGGAACGAAACACGTTGTCCCAGGTCGTGCTGAAGGCATCGGCCGTCTCCTGCCACGAGAGCCGCTTCGCCCA
>Ga0194129_10006389_pt1 | contig 14480 bp, 11 predicted proteins | sample TA2KigCa35mmetaG_FD_150862 | JGI IMG/M metagenome (GOLD analysis project Ga0194129, IMG submission 150862) | Freshwater microbial communities from Lake Tanganyika, Tanzania - TA2015038 Kigoma Deep Cast 35m | ecosystem: Environmental > Aquatic > Freshwater > Lake | place: Tanzania: Lake... | reverse complement strand
GTGCCGTCGAGCGGATCGACGAGCCAGAAGTGTGGCGTGCGGGCATCGACGGTCGGGACGCGACCGGCGGCGACCGACTCTTCGGCAACGACGGGTATCCCGGGATCGAGGTTCGCGAGCCCCGCCAAAATGACGGCCTCGGCCTGTTGATCGGCAATGGTCACCGGGGACTCATCGGCCTTGGTCTGCACCGAAAAATCCATCTCGTAGACGAGACGAACCACGGCGCCGGCCTCGAGGGCGATGTTTTCGACGTCGCTGAGCAGGGTGCTGGAGAGGAGCATGGGCGGCAGTATAGCCTGCGAGCGCTTGATTAAATAATTAATGGACTTAAACTTCATCAATTCGGACAAAGACTTGAATCCAAAGTGACCCTGTCATCAACCCCCGCCAAGGACCATGCTGAAGGCGCCCGCCGGCGGCGCGCCGTCGAGCTGCGCTTGGCCGGGCGCAGCCTCGCCGAGGTGCGTGCGCAGACGGGGCTGAGTGCGCCCACCATCATCAGCGCCTGCAAGGCCTTCAGGCAGGGGGGCTGGTCGGCGCTTGCGGTGCGCAGTCGGGGCCGGCCGGTCGGTGCGAATCGCGTGCTCGATGCGGCCGACGAAGCCGCGCTCACCCAGACGCTGTGGCGTGCCGCGCCGCCGCAACCGGGGCAGCTATGGGGCGCGGCTGCCGTGGCCACTCTGGCAAGTCAGCGTTTCGGCGCCCGGAGCGAGGGGCGGGCACTGGCGCGGCTGCTCGGTCGCGCGGGTCTCGTGTTGCCGACGCTGGCCGAGCGCGCCCTGCAAGAGCCCCTGCTCAAAGATTGGCAGCAATCGACGCTGCAGCCGCTGCGCGCCAGCGAGCGCAAAGCCGGTGAATGGGTCTGGTGCGGCGAGCTGCGTGTGCAAGACGTGCGCCTCTTGATTGCCCAGACCTTGCGCGGCCGTCTTGGGTGGCTACCGCTCGCGGCGCCATGCCGCATCGAGAGTTGGCTCGATTTCCTCGATCGTTTGCTCGCCAGCTCGCCAAAGATTCGCGGCGTGCTGCTGCACGGCGTCGATATCGCACGGCCTGAGCTGCAAGCTTGGGCCGAGCGACATCCGTCGATCGTGCTCTTGGCTGCGCCCGCGGCCCCGGGTCCGCTCCGCGAGACCGCTACCGCAAACTCACCTCAAAAAAATCATCGAGATCCCATGAGCCTGACGCATTTGCAGCGCCTCGAAGCGGAAAGCATCCACATCATGCGCGAGGTCATCGCCGAGGCCGAGCGCCCGGTGATGCTCTACACCGCAGGCAAAGACAGCGCGACCATGTTGCATATCGCGCGCAAGGCTTTTTTTCCGGCGCTGCCGCCGTTTCCGCTGCTGCACATCGACACCACCTGGGAATTTCGCGACATGTACGAGATGCGCGAGAAAGTCGCGCGCGACTACGGCATGACCCTGCTGGTGCATCGCAATCCGGAAGCGCTGCGTCTTGGCATCAATCCCTTCACCCATGGCTCGCAGATCCATGCCGATCTGTGGAACACCGAGGGCTTGCGACAGGCGCTCGATGCGCATCGCTTCGATGTGGCTTTCGGCGGGGCACGACGCGATGAAGAAAAATCACGCGCCAAAGAACGCGTGTTCTCGTTCCGCAACGCGCAGCATCGCTGGGATCCCAAAAATCAGCGGCCCGAACTCTGGAACCTTTACAACGCGCGCAAGCAGGCGGGCGAGTCGATTCGGGTCTTTCCACTCTCCAACTGGACCGAGCTGGATATTTGGCAGTACATCTATCGGGAAAACGTACCAATCGTGCCGCTCTATCTTGCCCGCGAGCGCCCCGTGGTCGAGCGCAACGGCACTTTGCTGATGGTCGATGACGAGCGCATGCCCCTGCAGGATGGCGAGGTGCCGGTCATGCGCAAGGTGCGCTTTCGCACGCTCGGTTGTTATCCGCTGTCGGGTGCCATCGAGAGCGAGGCCTCGACTTTGCCCGAGGTCATCGACGAAATGCTGCGCTCGCGACAGAGCGAGCGACAGGGTCGACTGATCGATCACGATGGCCCGGCTTCGATGGAGCGCAAGAAGCAGGAGGGGTACTTTTGACATGGCGACTCCAAAGAAAAAAAATGCCGCTGAAGCGCGCGTGCGTGATATCGATGCCTGGCTGCAGGAGCACGAAGCCAAGGATCTGCTGCGCTTCATTACCTGCGGCAGCGTGGATGATGGCAAGAGCACGCTGATCGGTCGCTTGCTCTATGAGTCGAAGATGATCTTTGATGACCAGTTGGCCGCCATCGAGGCCGATAGCCGCAAGTGGGGCACGCAAGGCGAGGACATCGACTTCGCACTGCTGGTCGACGGTCTGGCCGCCGAGCGCGAGCAAGGCATTACCATCGATGTCGCTTATCGGTTTTTCACGACGACACGCCGTAAGTACATCGTCGCCGATACCCCGGGCCACGAGCAGTACACCCGTAACATGGTCACCGGCGCCTCGACTGCAGATGTTGCAGTCATTTTGATCGATGCACGCAAGGGTGTGCTCACGCAGACCCGGCGGCACAGCTACCTGGCGAGCCTGCTCGGCATCCGCAAGGTGCTGGTGGCGGTCAATAAAATGGATCTGGTCGATTACGCACAGCGCAGCTTCGAGCAGATCGCCAATGATTATCGCGCCTTCGCGGCGCAGTTGGGCTTCGAAGACATCACGCTCGTACCGCTCTCGGCGCTCAAGGGTGACAATGTCATCACCCCAAGTGCCCGCATGCGCTGGTATCGCGGCCCGACACTCATGGCTTATCTCGAGACCGTCGAGATTGAGCGCGGCGGCAGCGCGGCGGCGCCGCTGCGTCTTCCCGTGCAGTGGGTCAATCGACCGAATGCCGAGTTCCGTGGCTACGCGGGTTTGATCGGGAGTGGCAGCGTGCGCGCGGGCGATCGGATCCGCGTGCAACCCTCGGGTCAGGAGAGTCGGGTGGCGCGCATCGTCACGGCCGAGGGCGATCTCGCGCAGGCGCTCGCCGGGCAATCGATCACGCTCACCCTCGAGGACGAGCTCGATATCTCACGCGGCGATGTCATCAGCGCCGCGGCGAGTCCTGCCGAGACGGCCGATCAGTTCGAAACCACACTCGTGTGGCTGGGCGATGAACCGATGCTGCCCGGTCGCTCTTATCTTTTGAAAGCGGGCGCACGTACGGTGGGCGCAAGCTTTGCGACCCCGAAGCACAAGGTCAACGTGAATACGCTCGAGCAACTCGCAGCGAAGCAGCTCGAGCTCAATGAAATCGGCGTATGCAATGTATCGCTCGATCGCTCGATTGCCTTCGATCCTTATGCGCAAGATCGAACGATGGGCAGCTTCATTGTCATCGATCGACTGAGTAACGCCACGGTGGGTGCGGGGCTCATCCATTTCGCGCTGCGCAGGGCGAGCAATATCCACCGACAGGTGGTGAGTGTCGACAAGGCGGCGCGTACAGGCATCAAGGGCCACAAGCCGATTGTGATCTGGTTCACGGGGCTCTCGGGGTCCGGTAAGTCGACGATTGCCAATGCGCTCGAGCAGCGCCTGTTGGCCCGCGGTTGTCACAGCTATCTGCTCGATGGCGACAACGTGCGTCATGGACTCAATCGCGATCTCGGCTTCACGGCCGCTGATCGGGTCGAGAACATCCGACGGATCGGCGAAGTCGCAAGGCTCATGGTCGATGCCGGGCTCATCGTGCTCACGGCCTTCATTTCTCCCTACCGTGCCGAGCGACAGATGGCGCGCGCGCTGTTCGCGGAGGGGGAGTTCATCGAAGTGCACGTCGACACCCCGCTGGCCGTGGCCGAATCGCGCGATGTGAAAGGGCTTTATCGCAAGGCGCGGCGCGGTGAGCTCAAGAATTTCACCGGCATCGATTCACCCTATGAGGCGCCCGAGTCGCCCGAGCTCAAGCTCAACACGGTCGATTGCACGGTGGATGAGGCCGCCCTGCGTGTGCTCGCCTTGTTGCAGGCTCGCGGTATCCTCGCGGCGGGGGTATGAAGATGAAACATTCGGGCCAAGAGAGCTACGCTGAAATTCGCGAGGCCGTGCGCGCGCTCTGCGCACAGTTTCCGGATGACTATTTTCGCAAGGTCGATGCCGTGCGCGGCTACCCCGTCGAGTTTGTCGATGCGTTAACCGCCGCCGGGTGGCTCGCGGCGCTGATTCCGCAGCAATATGGCGGATCTGGGCTGTCGCTCGCCGAGGCCTCGGTGATCATGGAAGAGATCAACCGCTCGGGCGGCAACTCCGGCGCCTGTCATGGGCAGATGTACGTGATGAACGTCCTGGTGCGTCACGGCAGCGAAGCGCAGCGCAGCACGTTGTTGCCCAAGATTGCCTCGGGCCAATTGCGCATGCAGTCGATGGCGGTGACCGAGCCCACCACCGGGACCGATACCACCAAGCTCAAGACCACGGCCGTGCGCAAGGGTGACCGCTACGTCATCAATGGGCAAAAGGTGTGGATCTCGCGGGTGCAGCACTCCGATCTCATCGTGCTGCTCGCGCGCACCACGCCGCTCGCCGAGGTGCAGCGCAAGTCCGACGGGCTGTCGGTATTTTTGGTCGATGTACGCGAGGCGATGGGCAAAGGTCTTTCTTTGCGATCCATCCCCAACATGGTCAATCACGAGACCAACGAGCTTTTCTTTGACAATCTCGAGATTCCGGCGGAGAGTTTGATCGGCGAGGAAGGCAAGGGCTTTCGCTACATCCTCGATGGTCTCAACGCCGAGCGCGTGTTGATTGCTGCCGAATGCATCGGCGACGCCTACTGGTTCGTCGAGCGTGCCAGCAAGTATGCCAACGAGCGCGTGGTGTTCGATCGTCCGATCGGCAAGAACCAGGGCGTGCAGTTTCCGATCGCCGAGAGCTACATCGAAACCGAGGCCGCAAGCCTCATGCGCTTTCGGGCCTGCGAACTCTACGATGCGCAGCAGCCCTGCGGCGCCGAAGCCAACATGGCCAAATATTTGGCCGCCAAAGCCTCGTGGGAAGCCGCCAACGCCTGTCTGCAAACTCATGGTGGGTTCGGCTTCGCGGCCGAATATGATGTCGAGCGAAAGTTTCGCGAGACGCGGCTTTATCAGGTCGCGCCGATCTCGACCAATCTCATCCTCTCGTACATTGCCGAGCATGAGCTCGGCCTGCCGCGCTCCTACTGATTTCTCAGGCGGTCGGGCCGTCTTCGCAGCCGCAGCGCTCGAGCAGATATCGCGCCGCCTCGGCGCCGGTTTCGGCGTGATGCACGAGCGCGCGGTCCGCTCGCGAGATATAGCCTTCGCTTGCGCGCAGATCGAGCGGAGCCACACGGTTCCAATAATCTTTGCCGATCAGCACGATCGGGATCGGCGAAATGGTGCGCGTGGCCACGAGGTTGAGCGCCTCATAAACCTCATCGAGCGTGCCGAACCCGCCGGGCAGGGCGACGAGCGCGCGCGCACGAAACATGAAGTGCATTTTGCGTAGTGCGAAGTATCGAAACTGAAACGCGAGCCCGGGCGTGATGTAGGGATTCGGGAATTGCTCGTGCGGCAGACGAATGTTGAAGCCGATGGTGGGCGTGCCAGCTTCGCTTGCGCCGCGATTCGCCGCCTCCATGAGGCCCGGGCCGCCGCCCGTGGCGACCACCAGCCGATGACAACCCGGCGTGTGCAGCGCACCGCGGCTCATTTCATAGCCGAATCTACGCGCTTCCTCGTAGTGTCTGCGTTGTTCGTCACTGGCACCTGCGGTTTCAGGGGAGGGTACTCGCGCGCTGCCGAATACGACGACCGTGCTTTCGATGCCGTAAGCACGCAGGTAGGTGTCGGCGCGGTGAAACTCGAGTGCGAGTCGCATCGCACGTGCGTGATCACTCTCGAGAAAATCGCCATCGTCCTCGGCCAAGCGATAGCTCGGGCTGGCCATAATCTCTTTGAGGCGATCGTGGTTCATCAGTGTGCCGAAGTCTCACATGCCAAAAGTGCAGGGGCAACTGGATGGCGCGTGGAATCGGGAACTCTTCGAGCCCTGATCGCCTCTTAACCGCTATTATTCCAAAACAACTTCGGTGGCTGACGCGATGCTGTTTTTGATCTACGGCGCGGTGGGTGCTCTGCTTGCTGGCGTGTGCTGCTTCGCGTCCAGTCGGTCATTCGCGAGATCGCTAAAGCTCGCCCTGCTCGCGTTCGTCATCGTGGGTTGGACGGGGTGGTTTTTCCTGCCTGTGCTCGGCTGGAATTTCGTCGGCGCATGGGTATTGGCCATCGCCAGCACGGCACTCGGTACGAGCTGGGGTTCGCTTTCGCCGCGCAAGACTTATTCAGGGGCGGTCGTGATCCCGATCGTCATTCCGATCATCGGTGTCGCTCTCGCCTTCGTCACGACCTCGGCGATATTCCACGCCGACGATTACCGAAAACTTCTCGGTCCCGTCACCGAGTCGCGTTTCACTGAAGACGTCTCTCCGATCGACATTCGCCAGGTGCGCATCGTCGACGGCGAGCTCGCGCGCAACATTGGTCAAAAAAGATTGGGCGAGATTCCGGGTCTCGGTTCGCGGGTCGAGCTCGGCGATATGAACATCCAGCTGCTCGACGGCTGTTTTTCGATCCGCGAGTACGACGGAACGGCCAAAGAGCTCTGCTTCGACAAAGAGTTCATCTGGGCGGGGCCGCTGAACCACGACAGCCTCTTCAGATGGTTCAGCCACGAGGTCACGCCGGGCTATGTGCTGGTCTCTGCCACCGATGCCTCAAAGGTGTACATGGTGACCTCCATCACACCCAAAGAAACGGATGGCGGGCTCAGGCTGCGTTATCTTCGCGCAGGGGCTTACTTTGGGGACCACCTCGAGCGACACCTCCGTGCGAATGGTTTCGTGACGGCAGGCTTGACGAGTGGCGTGTTCGAAATCCGCGATGACGGGCGCCCGTTCTGGGTTGTCACGCGCTACGTCAAAAGAATTGGGTTTTCAGGCGAAGACCCGATCGGCGTAGTCATCGTCGATGCACAGACTGGCGCGATCGAAGAATTCGATATCGCATCGGCGCCCTCGTGGGTCGATCGCATCCAGCCCCAAGATTTCGTGGTCGAGCAGCTCGATAACTGGGGTCAATACGTGCGCGGTTGGTGGAACAGCCTGTTCGCGCGGCTCGATGTCATCCAAAGCACGCCCGGCATGAGTCTCGTCTACGGCACTGATGGACGCACCAATTGGTACACCGGCATGCAGTCCGCCGGAGCTGATGATGCGACGGTGGGCTTCGTGCTGGTCGATACGCGCACCCGGCAGGTACGCTGGTACCGGATGCCGGGGGCCAAAGAAACCTCCGCGCAACTGGCGGCAGAGAACGCGCGCGGTGTGCGCGAGGCGGGTTTCGATGCCACTTTCCCGGTGCTCTACAACATTGGTGGGATTCCGACCTACCTCATGACCTTGAAGGGCGGCGACGGGCTCGTGAAGATGTTCGCCTTCGTCAGCGCCCAAAATCTCATGGTCGTGGGCGTCGATAGCACCATCCAGAACGCCCTGCGCAATTATCAGAACAGTCTGCAGCAGCAGGGGCGAACGCTCGTGACCGATGATCTCGTGAAGCAGCAACAGCTCGAAGCCCTGGTGCTGGCGATCGCGCGCGAGCGGCGCGGCGATGTCGAGTATTACTACCTCATCCTGAGCGGCCGCGAAGACACCGAGTTCTACGCCGCCCCCGAGCTCAGCCCCGAGCTGAAATGGACTCGGGTGGGCGATCGGGTGGTCATCGATTTCGATGAGGGTAAGGCACGGTCAGTGCTGATCAACGGCTTCGATAACCCGCGTCTGGCATTGGTGAACGGGCCGTAAAGCCGCCGTTCGCCGCCGGATGGCGCTCCTTACGGGATTCGAACCCGTGTTACAGCCTTGAGAGGGCTATGTCCTGGGCCTCTAGACGAAAGGAGCGTGAGTGCTGAACAGCAGGCCAGAAAGGCGCGGTATTATATGCCGCCGCCGGGATTGCTCAAGCGGCCCGTAGCCTAAAACCTCAGCTCTCAGCCCAACGCGGACAACCACAGAATTGACTTCCCATCACGCCTCGATCGAGGCCGTCCCCCGTCTCGCGAACATCATTCCGCGAGATTCCCATCCGATCTCGCGTTCGAAGATCTCGCCTGACGCCCTGCGAGTGCTCTACCGCCTGCGCGAAGCCGGTTTCGAGGCTTATCTGGTCGGCGGCTGTGTACGCGATCTCACGCTCGGGCTCGAGCCCAAGGATTTCGACGTGGCGACCAATGCGTTGCCCGAGCAAGTCCGGCGCCTCTTTCGCAATTGTCGATTGGTTGGACGGCGCTTTCGCTTGGCGCATGTTTTCTTTGGTCGCGAGATCATCGAGGTCGCGACGTTTCGCGCATCCGGCGCGCCGCCGCAGGGCGAGGAAGTCGTGCTCGAAGAGGGCGTCGACGATCTCGCGGGCGATCTCGCGGGCGATGAAGCGGTCAGCGATGAAGCGATCGGCGACGCCGTAGCGGTCGAAGATTCACGTGACGTCCACGATTTCGATGAGTCGCTCGAGCGTGTGGTCGATGAAAGTGGCCGCATCTTGCGCGACAACATTTACGGCACGATCGATGACGATGTGTGGCGCCGCGATTTCACTTGCAACGCGCTTTATTACAACATCGCCGATTTCTCGGTGTGGGATTACGCCAACGGTTTCGAAGACGTCAAAGCCAAGCGCCTGCGCCTCATCGGTGACCCCGAGACGCGTTATCGTGAAGATCCGGTGCGCATGCTGCGCGCCGCGCGCTTCGAGGCCAAACTCGATTTTTCGATCGAACCGGCCACCGCCGAGCCCATCCCCAGGCTTCTTGAGTTGCTCGCGGGCGTACCACCGGCGCGGCTTTTCGATGAAACTTTGAAGTTATTTTTGACCGGTCACGGCGCTGCCAGTTACCGCGTGCTGCTCGATCGTGGCTTGCTCGATGTGCTGCTGCCCAATGTCGCGGCTTTCGCGCGTCGCCATCCGGGTAGCGCACCACAGCGCATGCTCGTACAGGGGCTCATCAACACGGATGAGCGCGTGCGCGCCGATCGACCGGTCACGCCGTCCTTTTTGTTTGCCCTGCTGATGTACGGGCCAATCGGGCTCGAGATCGAAAAACGCCCGCGCAGCGAGTGGCATGACATCTCGACGATTCTCGAGGCGGTCGATTCGGTGGTTCGCGAGATCTACGGACGGGTCGCCATCCATCGACGATTCATTCTCGGAGTGCGCGACATGTTCGCGCTGCAACCGCGTCTGGAGGCGCCGCGCGGGCGGCGTGCGCTGCGCACGCTCGAGCATCCGCGTTTTCGCGCAGCCTTCGATCTGTTGCAGCTGCGCGCGCAATTCGGCATGGCCGATCAGGCGCTCGTCGAGTGGTGGTCACGCATGCAGGCCGCGAATCCGCAGCAGCGCGTCACGATGAGCGAAGCGCTGAGTCGCGAGAGCTCAAGCGCCGAGGCGGGCGCCGGCGGTGCTGGCGGCGGTGGTCGCAGGCGCGGCGGGCGACGTCGCGGTCGCGCTCGCGGCGGTCGACGTGGCGGGCCGCCGGCGGGCTGAGTCTTCGCGTGCGGCAGGTTTGGTATCCGGCCTATATAGGGCTCGGCAGCAATCTGGGCGAATCGCGCCGCTGTATCGAGCGCGCCATCCTCGAGATCCATCAATTCGATGACACGCGGGTGATCGCGCGCTCGTCGTTTTATCGCAGCGCGCCCTTCGGGCCTGTGGCGCAAGATCCGTTCGTCAATGCCGTGGTGGGCGTGCTCACCCGCGCAGAACCCCTGCCTTTGCTGCGTGCCTTGCGCTCGCTCGAAGTAAAGCTTGGCCGCAGCCCGCCGCGGCAGCGTTGGGGCCCGCGGGAAATCGACCTCGATCTTCTGGTGCACGGCGAGAGTCGACTCGATTCGCTCGAGCTCAGCTTGCCCCATCGCGGGATACCAGAGCGGGATTTCGTTCTGTATCCTCTTCTCGACATCGCTCCGCAATTGACCATTACAGGCCTTGGTCGCGTGACCGAGCTCGCAGCGCGGGTGATGGATCGGGGGATCGAGCGGCTCGACTGAGACATGGCGGACAACGTCACTCACCGGTACATCGTCGTTGAAGGGCCGATCGGCGTCGGCAAGACCTCGCTCGCAAAACGCTTGGCCACGACGCTCGGTGCCGAACTGATCCTCGAACAGGCCGAGACAAACCCTTTCCTCGAGCGTTTTTATCGCGATCCCGCGGGCGCGGCGCTGCCCGCGCAGCTGCATTTTCTTTTTCAGCGGGTGCAGCAGTTGTCATCGCTGCGGCAAGAAGATTTATTTGCCGCGGTTCGGGTGTCCGATTACCTGCTCGAAAAAGATCGGCTGTTCGCCCGTGTCATCCTCGATGACTCGGAATACGCGCTTTATGAGCAGATTTATTCCCGGGTGGTGATCGACCCGCCACGGCCGGATCTCGTGATTTATCTGCAGGCGCCGGTCGATGTGCTGCTCGAGCGCATCGGGCGCCGAGGTATCAAGGCCGAGCAGCTGATCGAGCGCGCTTACCTCGAAAAACTGAACGAGGCCTACGCGCGGTTTTTTCATGACTATGACGCGGCGCCACTGTTGATCGTGAATGCGGCGGCGATCGACCCGAGCACGAGTGACGGCGACTACGCCGAGCTGCAGGGCGCCATCCATCGAATGAGACGCGGGCGCCTGTACTTCAACCCGATGCGGCACTCGGTCATTTGATTATGAGGAAAGTGGGGGCCGTCACGCGGCAGTCAAAAAGTCATCAAAGTTGTGAAGTCAGTCGCAGTTTCGTGCCCAGCTCATTGTTTCGCATGACTTTCGGGTAGAATGTCCGGCCTATGCAAATTGCCACCAGCATCGCGGAGGTCCGCGAAAAAGTAAAAGAGTGGCGCTCGGCGGGGCGCAAGGTCGGTTTTGTACCGACCATGGGAAATCTGCATGACGGGCATCTTTCGCTCTGCCGCTTGGCCCGCAAAGTCACGCGTCACTACATCGTCAGTGCGTTCGAAAACCCGATCGAGTTCGGTCCCAACGAGGAGTTCGACCATCGACCGCGCACGCCTGAGAAAGACGAGCAAATGCTGCGCAACGTCAACTGGCAACGTCAACTGCGATCTGCTCTATCGCCCGAACGCCGCCGAGCTCTACCCGAACGGTCTCGTGAATGCCGTGCGGATCGAGATGCCGGGCATTGCCGATGTTCTTTGCGGCGGCTTGCGCCCCGGGCATTTCGAGGCGCTCGCCGGTACGGTCAATCGGCTGTTCAATATCGTGCAGCCCGACATTGCGGTTTTTGGCGAGAAAGATTTTCAGCAGCTTGTTTTGATCCGCCGCATGGTCGAAGAACTGCGGATGCCCGTCAACGTGGTCGGCGCGCCGGTCGTGCGCACGCCCGATGGGGTCGCCATCAGTTCGCGTAATCAATACCTTTCGGACGAGGAGCGCCGGAATGCGTCTCGCCTGTACGAAGAGCTGTCCAAAGTGGCCGAGACGATCGAAACCGAGTCGCCCGCGCTGTCGGAAATCATGCAGCTTGAGTCGAAGTCGCGCGCGGCGCTTACGGCGGATGGGTTCAAGGTCGATTATTTTTCGGTAGTCAGCATCAATACTTTGCGCAAGCCGAGCATCTCGGAAAGCGATCTGGTGGTGATGTGCTCAGCCCGTCTCGGGCAGACTCGACTCATCGACAACAAGCGCTGCACGCGCATTTAGTTTCTCTTCAGCGAGCGTTACATCGTGCGCCGCTCGAGTTGGGCGAGCGCCCATTCGATATGTTCGCGTAGCAAGGGCGAGGCGTGCTCAAGCCGCTCTTTCAACACCCCTCGCGCGCGTTTGCCAACTTCACCACTCGCAGGACCATTGCCGAGCGCCACGGCAATGTTTCTGAGCCAACGCTCATGACCAATGCGCCGGATGGCAGAGCCCCGCAGGCGCGACTCGAACTCTTCGGCTGTCCAAAGAAATAGCTCGGCGAGCGCTGCGGTATCGAGCCCATGACGAACCGTGCGCAGATCGGGATGCGCTGCGGCCTGGGCGAATTTGTTCCAGGGGCAAACGAGCTGGCAGTCATCACAACCATAGATGCGATTACCGATGAGGGGTCTGAACTCGACCGGGATCGCGCCTTGAAGCTCGATCGTGAGATAACTGATGCAGCGGCGCGCATCGAGCTCGTAGGGTGCGATGATCGCACCCGTCGGACAGGCGGGCAGGCAGGCCTCGCAGCTACCGCAGTGCGCGCCAACCGCGGGGTCGATCGGCAGGGGCAAGTCGGTGTAGATCTCGCCCAAAAAAAACCAGGAGCCGGCACCGCGGGCGATGAGGTTGGTGTGTTTGCCGATCCAGCCGAGACCTGCATTCCTCGCCAGCGCTTTTTCGAGCACCGGGCCAGAGTCCACGTAGACGCGATAGCCGAATGTCCCGACTCGCGTCTCGATGCGATCGGCAAGATCCTGCAGCGCGTTGCGCATGATCTTGTGGTAGTCCCGCGCCAGCGCATAGCGCGAGACGTAGGCGAGATCACTGCGTGCCAGCACCGACTCGGCGGGCGCGGCATCGGCGGGCCAATAATCGAGCCGTACGCTGATCGCGCAAATCGTGCCCGGGCGCAGTTCCGCGGGGCGCGAGCGGCGCGTGCCATGACGGGTCATGTAATGCATGTCGCCATGGCGTCCGGCTTCCAGCCAGCGCAGCAAGTGGCGTTCGTCTTCGGCGAGTTCGAGATGCGCGACTCCGAGTGCCGAAAAACCCAGTTCGGCGGCGAGAGAGTCGAGTTCGCGCCGCAAGGCACGCAGGTCTGCGCTCGGCATGTCGCGAGTATATCGGGGCCCGTATACTCCCCGCGCCATTCGACGGGGCAGCGATGAACGGACTCTATTCCACAGCCGCGGTTCGCGTTTTTGATGCAGCCGCGATCGACTCGGGAATTTCGGGCTACGAGCTCATGACTCGTGCGGCCGCTGCGGCGCTGCGCGAGTCGCGCGCGCGTTGGCCGGTGGCGCGAGATCTGCTGGTGTTCTGTGGGGCCGGTAACAATGGCGGGGATGGTTATGTCCTAGCGCGCCTCGCCAAGAGTGCCGGCTTGTCGCCGCGGGTCGTGGCTCTCGTCGGCCGCGAGCGGCTCAAAGATGATGCGGCGCGTGCAGCGGATGAGTGCCTCGCGGCCGGTGTGCCGGTGCTGGCCCACGAGCCGCAGGAACTCGCGAGTCGGTTGGCTCGCAGCGATGTCATCGTCGATGCCTTGCTCGGCATCGGACTCAACACCGACGTGCGTGAGGAGCTGGTGCGCGTCATCGCTGCGATCAATGAATCGCGGCGCCCCGTGCTCGCCATCGACATACCTTCGGGGCTGTGTGGCGATACCGGAGTGGTGCGCGGTCAGGCGGTGGTTGCCGATCTCACCGTGACTTTCATTGCTCGCAAGCAGGGGCTGTGGTTGCGCGAAGGGCCGCAGCATGCGGGTAAAATCTGCTTCGATTCTTTGAGCATCGGCGAAAAAATCACTGCTCACAAGAGCACTACGGGTACAGAGCACTCGCCGACTGCGCGCCTGCTCGACCGGGCGATGTTGTCCTCGGCCTTGGCGCGTCGAAGACACGATGCGCACAAAGGTGATGCGGGGCATGTCGTGGTGGTGGGCGGCGGTGAGGGCATGCCGGGTGCAGCGCGGCTCGCGGGGATCGCGGCGCTGCGGGCGGGTGCCGGACGAGTGACGGTGCTCACGGCACCAAGTTCAGTGGCGCCTGTGGCGGCGGGCTGCGCCGAACTCATGGTCAGAGGCATTGAGCCTGTCGATCTCGGCGGCGATGCGCTCATCGAAATCTTTGAGACCGCTGACGCTGTTGCCGTAGGCCCGGGTCTCGGTCGTACGCCTTGGGGTCGAGCCGTGTTTTCGCAAGTGTGCACTGTTCTTGCCCGGTTGGATTTGCCTGCGGTGGTCGATGCCGATGCGCTCAACGTGCTCGCCGAATCGCGCGCGCCGCCTGCGCGTTGCGTGCTGACGCCGCATCCCGGTGAGGCGGCGCGTCTGCTCGGGATTTCTTCGGCCGAGGTCCAGCAGGATCGCCTCGCGGCTTTGCGTGCACTCGAGGCGGCTTATCCGGCGACGATCGTGCTCAAGGGGGCGGGCACGCTGGTATCGGATCGTGTGCCATGGCTTTGTCCCTACGGCAACCCGGCGATGGCGGCACCCGGCATGGGCGATGTCCTCACCGGGGTCATTGCGGCCCTGCTGGGACAAAAAATAAAGGGTCAGAGAATAAGCACGCCGCTCGCAGCGCGGGTCGGGGTGCTCTGGCATGCGCTCGCGGGTGATTTGCTCGTGGGTGATTTGCTCGTGGGTGATTCGCTCGTGGGTGATTCGCTCGTGGGTGAGTCGATCGCAGCTGAGGGCGGCAGCGTCCGTCAGGACCGTGGCCTGCTGGCAAGCGAGTTGGCGGCTGCCTTGCCCGCGGTGTTGGCGTCATGATCA
>Ga0194129_10006386_pt1 | contig 14484 bp, 12 predicted proteins | sample TA2KigCa35mmetaG_FD_150862 | JGI IMG/M metagenome (GOLD analysis project Ga0194129, IMG submission 150862) | Freshwater microbial communities from Lake Tanganyika, Tanzania - TA2015038 Kigoma Deep Cast 35m | ecosystem: Environmental > Aquatic > Freshwater > Lake | place: Tanzania: Lake... | reverse complement strand
GAATCCGGTGAACCAGCGCGCGTTCTCGAAGTTGTGGTCGTCGGCAGTGTTCGCCTCGTTGCCGAACCAATGGCGGTGTTCGCAGTGCTGGGCCTCCAGCCAGCGATCTCGGTCGACCGAGTGGATGCCCCCGCGCTCATCGATGTGGCGGCTGTCGGAGTCCTCGGCGAGGAGTGCCTCGGCATCGGCGCCGGTGAAGATGCGAACCTCCCGGTCGATGTAGAGGGCGCCAGGATCAGTTCCCTCGATACCCATCGCCCCTACTTGTGCGGGACCCACCGTGTCCAACCTGCGGGGCGGTGTCGTGGATCGGGGACCTTGGTCCCGGCAAACGGCGCGATCGACGCATCCGATGGTGAGGCTAGTGCACCCCGTCAGCGGAGCTCGATGATCGTGCGCGCAGCTCGCGGCGCAGGATCTTCCCGCCGGGGCTGCGGGGGACGGCGGTGGTCACGACCACCTCGCGGGGGAGGTGGGCGGCGGGGAGGTGGTTGCGCGCGAAGGCGCAGAGATCCTCGACCGTCGGCGGCGCGCCCGGGTCGACCGGCGCGACGTACGCGACCACGCGCTCGCCCCACTCGGGGTCGGGTGCACCGACCACCGCCACGTCGGCGACACCGGGGTGCCCGGCGAGGACCTGCTCGACCGCGACCGGGCTCACGTTCACGCCGCCGCTGATGATCAGGTCGCGCAGGCGGTCGACCACGCGGAGGCGACCGGCGTCGTCGAGGCGGCCGACGTCACCGGTGCGCAGCCAGCCGTCGGCGGTGAACGCACGCGCGGTGGCCTCGGGGTCGCGCCGGTAGCCCCGCATCACCATGGGCCCCTGCAGCTCGATCTCGTCGGCGGGTCCGAGCCGGACGGCGGCGCCGGGGATCGGCGTCCCGTTCGCAACGCACCCACCCCAGGTCTCGCTCTGGCCGTAGGCGTCGTACACGCGCACCCCGGCCACCCGGGCCCGGTCGGCGAGCGCGGGTGGGAGCGGAGCGCCCCCGGTCACCACGCCCCGGTACTCGTGCATCGGCGCGGCCGCGTCGAGCAGGCGACCGAGCATGGTCGGCACCACCGACACCAGCGTCGCCCCGAAGCGTCGCGGGGCGAGGCCCACCGCGTCGACGTCGAAGCCCTCGTGCACGACCACGTCGGCCCCGGTCATGCGCGAGCGGGCGAGCACGGCGAGGCCGGCCACGTGGTGGAGCGGCAGGGTGAGCAGCCAGCGGTCGGCGGGCTCGTGGCCGAGCACCGCCGACCAGCCCGCGCCCACCGTCATGGCCCCGGCCACGGTGAGCTCGACCGCCTTCGGGGTCCCGGTGGTGCCCGAGGTGACGACCACCGCCGCCGTCCCGGGTGCGACGGGCACGCCGTCGGGGTGGGGGTGCACGCCGTCGAGGTCGGCGACGTGGGTGGGCGCGACGAGGGCGAGCACCCGGGCGCGCACCGCCGGGGGGGCGTCGGGGTCGAGCACGGTCACCGCCCGCCCGGTGTCCCAGGCGCCGCGCACGAGGTCGGCGGCCCGGTGCCGGGGGGCCACCACGGCCACGAGGTCGACGTCACCGGGGGTGGTCATCGGCGACTACCGTAGCGTCCGTGGGAGTGATCACTCCCACGGTTCGCTCCCCGGATCCCACCCCCGGATCCCCGGTGCCCAGGAGGCCGCCGTGCCCGACCCCGCTCCCGCCGCCCCGTCCGGCGCGTCGGCGCCCCCCACGCCCATCGTGCTCGACGCCGACGGCAACCGGCGCGAGATCCGCCCCGCCCTGCCCTGGGCCGCGGGCAGCGACCGCGAGTGGTCCGACATCCGCTACGAGACCGCCGTGGCCGGCCCCGACACCGGCACCGCCAAGATCGCCAAGATCACCATCGCCCGGCCCGAGGTCCGCAACGCGTTCCGGCCCACCACGCTGTTCGAGCTCATGGCCGCGTTCGAGCTGGCCCGCGACGACCCCCAGGTCGGGACGATCATCCTCACCGGCGAGGGTCCCGAGGCGTTCTGCTCCGGCGGTGACCAGCGCATCCGCGGCGACGACGGCTATGTCGGTCCCGACGGCATCGGCCGACTCAACGTGCTCGACCTCCAGATCCAGATCCGGCGCCTGCCCAAGCCGGTGGTGGCGATGGTCGCCGGGTACGCCATCGGGGGCGGGCACATCCTCCACATCGTCTGCGACCTCACCGTCGCCGCCGACAACGGCCGCTTCGGTCAGACCGGTCCGCGTGTCGGCTCGTTCGACGGCGGGTACGGGTCGGGGCTCCTCGCCCGGTCGGTCGGCCAGAAGAAGGCCCGCGAGATCTGGTTCCTGTGCCGGCAGTACGGCGCGCAGGAGGCACTCGACATGGGCCTCATCAACACGGTGGTCCCGCTCGAGACGCTCGAGGAGGAGACCGTCGACTGGTGCCGACGCATGCTCACGCACAGCCCGCTCGCGCTGCGCATGATCAAGGCGTCGTGCAACGCCGCCGACGACGGGCTCGCCGGGATCCAGCAGCTCGCCGGTGACGCGACCCTCCTCTACTACATGACCGAGGAGGCCCAGGAGGGCAAGAACGCCTACCTGGAGAAGCGTCGCCCCGAGTTCGACCGCTTCCCGCACCGGCCCTGACCGGGCGGTCGCGTCCGGTGTCCTGGTCGTCCCCGCCGCCGGCGGCCCCGCGCCCGAGCGGGCTCGGGATCTGGATCGTGGGAGCGCGCCCGCGCACGCTCCCGGTCTCGGCCGCTCCGGTCGTGGTCGGCACCGCCGCTGCGTACTTCGTCGCCGGGTCGCTCGTGTGGTGGCGGGCCGGCGCCGCGCTGGTCGTGGCCCTGGCCCTGCAGGTCGCGGTCAACTACGCCAACGACTACTCCGACGGCGTGCGCGGCACCGACGACCAGCGCCGGGGCCCGGTCCGGCTCGTCGCCTCCGGCCTGGCGTCGCCCCGGGCGGTACGCACCGCCGCGCTCCTGGCCGGTCTGGTCGCGGCCGCGGCCGGGTTCGCGCTCGCCGCCGCGGTCGACTGGGAGCTGCTCCTCGTGGGCGCGGTCGCCATCGCCGCGGCCTGGGGCTACACGGGTGGGCCCCGGCCCTACGGCTACGTCGGCCTCGGCGAGGTCATGGTGTTCGTGTTCTTCGGGATCGTCGCCACCTGCGGCTCGCAGTACGTGCAGATCGTGACGGTCACCGGCACCGCCTGGTGGGGCTCGTTCGTCGTGGGGTTGCCCACGGTGGCGGTGCTGCTCGCCAACAACATCCGCGACATCCCCACCGACGCCGTGAGCGGGAAGCGCACGCTCGCCGTGCGCCTCGGCCCGGTCCGGGCCCGCCAGGCGTTCGGCGTCTGCATCGCCGGGGCGTTCCTCGCGCTCGCGCTCGTCTGCCTCGACGCCCCGTGGGCGCTGCTCGGCTACCTGGCCGTGCCGCTGGCGATCGTGCCGGTCCACATGGTGTGCACCCGTGACGATCCCCCGTCGCTGATCGCCGGGCTCGTGGGCACGGTGCGGTTCACGATCGTGCTCGCCGTGCTGACCGCGATCGGGATCGCGGTCTCGTGAACCGGGCGTCAGCCCTCGTGCAGGAGCGCAGCGAGCGCGTCGGGACGCTCGAGGTGCAGCGCGTGCCCGGCCCCCGGGACGACCACGGTGCGGGCGTGACTGCCGATCGCGGCGGCCATGGTCTCGGCGAGCTCGCGGTACTTGCGGTCGTAGGCCCCGGTCACGAGGAGCACCGGCATCGTGAGCGTGCCGAGCCGGTCCCAGTACGACGGCTGTGCGCCCTGGCCGAGCGCCCGCAGCTGATGGGTCACCCGTTCCACCGAGTTGCCCCGACGGCGGGCGTCGAGTCCCGCCTGCTCGCGGGGCAGCGACGCGAAGAGCGGCTGGGCCAGCCAGCGCTCGAGGAACGGGTCGAGCCCGTCGCGCTCCACGTCGTGCGCGAGCTGGTCGTCGGCGGCTCGGCGGGCGGCCCGCTCCCGCGGGTCGCGGATGCCCGGCGACGCGCTCACCAGCACCAACGACTCCACCAGGTCAGGACGCTCCAGTGCGAGCGCCAGGCAGAGGCGCCCGCCCATGGAGTAGCCCACGTAGCGCGCCTGGCCCCCGCGGGCCCCGATCACCGCTGCGGTCGTCTCGAAGTCGAGGGCCTCGGGCACCTCGACCGCAAGGGCGTCGGCCGCCGGCCCGAGGGCGTCGAGCACGGGGTCCCAGGAGTCGGCGGTCTGGGTGAACCCGTGGACGAGGATCGTGCGCACCCCGGCATGATCGCAGGATCGGCCACCGATCCGGGGGTGCGGGCCCGGTGAGCCGCGATGCCCACACCGCCTTCTCCCGGGCCGTCGTCGACGAGTGGGTCCGGGGCGGGGTGGCCCACGCCTGCGTGGCCCCCGGCTCCCGCTCCACCCCGATGGCCCACGCCCTGGCCGTCGACGGGCGCATCGCCGTCCACGTGTTCCTCGACGAGCGCTCGGCCGCGTTCGCCGCCCTCGGGATCGGCCGGGCCACCGGCCGCCCGGCGGTGGTGCTGTGCACCTCGGGCACGGCGGCGGCGAACTTCCACCCCGCCGTGGCCGAGGCCGACCTCGGGCGGGTGCCGCTCGTCGTCGCCACCGCCGACCGCCCGCCCGAGCTGCTCCACGTCGGCGCGCCCCAGACCATGGGGCAGGCCGGTCTCTACGGGAGCGCCGTGCGGTGGTTCGTCGACCTCGGTCCCCCGGTCGACGAGCCGGGCGTCGGTGCCGTGTGGCGGGCGACCGCCGCCCGCACCGTCACCGTGGCCACCGGGCCCCCGGCCGGCCCGGTGCACTGGAACCTGCCCTTCCGGGAGCCGCTGGTGCCCACCGGCGACCCGCTGGTCGAGGTGCCGGGCCGGCCCGACGGTGCGCCCTGGACCCGGGTGGGCCGGACCGTGCGGGTGGCCGACCGCGACGTGGTGGCCCGGGTCGCCGCGCTGGTGCGGGCCCACCCCCGGGGCGTGATCGTGGCCGGATGGGGATCGGGGGCCGACCCCGACCTCGTGGCCCGGGTCGCCGACCTCGCCGCGTGGCCGGTGCTCGCCGACGGGGTCTCGGGCCTGCGTGCAGGGCCGTTCGCCGTGTCGACCTACGACCCGCTGCTCCGGGTGCCCGCGTTCGCGGCGTCCCACCGGCCCGACGTCGTGCTGCGCCTCGGCGCGCCGACCACCGGACGGGTCCTCGGCGAGCATCTGCGCGACGTCCCCGTGGTCGTGCTCGACCCCGCCGACACCTGGGCCGACCCGTCGCGGGCCGCTGTGGAACGGGTGGCCGGCGACGCCGACGGGTTCCTGCGTGCGCTGGCGGTGTCGCTCCAGGGTGGTCGGGCCGACCGTGCGTGGCTCGACGACTGGCTCGGCGCCGAGGCCGCGGCCCGCGTGGCCGTCGACGCCCACCTCGACGGGTGCACCGAGGCGTTCGAGGGTCGCATCGCGCGCGACGTCGTCGACGCCGTGCCCGACGGTGGCGCGTTCGTGGTCGCGTCGAGCATGCCGATCCGCGACGTCGAGTCGTTCGCCCGGCCCCGGACCGGGATCGCGGTGCACGCGAACCGGGGCGTCAACGGCATCGACGGGTTCGTGTCGACTGCGATCGGCGTCGCGCTCGGGTCGGGAGTGCCGACGGTCGCGCTGCTCGGCGACCTCTGCTTCCTCCACGACGCCAACGGAATGCTCGGCGCCGCGCGACGCGGGATCGACTGCACGTTCGTGGTGGTCGACAACGACGGCGGCGGGATCTTCTCGTTCCTGCCCCAGGCCGAGGCGATGCCGGGGGAGTTCGAGACCCTGTTCGGCACCCCCCAGGGAGTGGACCTCGCGGCGTTGGCGGCGGCCCACGGCGTCACCGTGGTCGACGCGACCGTCGACGCGCTCCCGGACCTGGTGGCGGGCGTCGCCGGGGGCGGCGTCCGGGTGGTGCGGGTCCGCACCGACCGCGCCGCCAACGTCGCGCTCCACCGGGCGACCTGGGCCGCCGTCGCCGCCGCCCTCCCCCCGAGCATGTGACGCTGGACCACGAAATAGGTGGTCGACCGTCACATGCTCGGAAGGAGGAGCGGGGGGGGGGGGGGGGGGGGGGGGGGGGGCTCAGGGGACGACGAGGGCGCGGAGCATGGGCTCGAACTTCGCCACCGTCTCGGCCCACTCCGAGTCGGGGTCGGACCCGGCCACGATCCCGGCGCCGGCCCGCAGCAGCGCCCGGGTTCCGTCGAGCTGGGCGCCCCGCAGAGCCACCGCGAACGCGCCGTCGCCCCGGGCGTCGACCCACCCGACCGGGCCGGCGTAGGGCCCACGGTCGAACGGCTCGAGCCGCCGGATGGCGTGGAGCGCAGCGTCGGTGGGCGTGCCGCCGACCGCAGGCGACGGGTGCAGGAGCCGGGCGAGGTCGAGGGCGCTCGGCGCGTCGGCACTGTCACCGGCGGCGAGCGAGCCGCCGATCGGGGTGACCAGGTGCGCGAGGCTGCCGAAGTGCTCGACCACCGGGGCGTCGGGCACGGCGATGGTGTCGGCCACGGGGGCGAAGGCGGCGCGCACCGCGTCGACGACGAAGCGGTGCTCGCGCGCGTCCTTGCCCGATGCGCTCAGCCGGGCCGCGACCTCGGCCGCCGCGGAGCCCGGTGCGGTGCCCGCCATCGGCCGCGACTCAAAGCGTGATCCGGTGCGCCGCACCAGCAGCTCGGGCGTCGCGCCGACGAACCCGCCGTCGGCGTAGAGGATGCACCCGGGCTGCTGACTGCGCAGGCGCCGCAGCACGGCCCGGGGGTCGAAGGGCGTGTCGGCCTCGACCAGCACCTCGCGGGCCAGCACGACCTTGTCGTAGCGACCGGTGCGGATCTCAGTGAGGGCGGTCGCGACGGCCTGCTCCCACCACTCGCGCGCCTCCACCGCCTGCACGGCGTAGCGGCTCGCCCGTGGCCGCAACGCGGGCACACTCTCGAGCGGCGGGCCGATGTGGGTGATCCAGCCAGCGCCGTCGGCGCCGCGCCCGACGATGCGGGCCGGGATCGTGAGGACGGCGTCGGCGTCGCGGTCGAAGGGCAGGGCCCCCACCGCGACCGGGCCGGTGCCGGGCCGGTCGACCTCGTCGTCGGTGACGATGGCGGCGAGCGCCTCGGTCACCCGTGCGACTGGGACCCGCGCTGCGACCCCGCCGGTCGCGATGCCGGCACCCTGCTCGCTCCAGACGAAGCCGTCGGGGCCGAGCGCGTCGAGCAGGTCGTCGACGGTGTCGAGGGCCCGGGTGACGGCCCGGAGCCCGTGCGCACCGGCGGTGGAGGCGACGACGCCGTGTTCGCTCATACCCGGGTTCCCGTCAGCAACTGGACCGATCCGCCGGTGAACGTGCGACGGTCGGAGCCGCCGAACCCGGCGTCGTGCATCGCCTGGAGCAACACCGCCGGACCCGGCAGGTATGCCGTGGACCGGGGGAGGTACGAGTAGGCGTCGCGGTCGCCGGCCAGGGCCCGACCGATCAGCGGGACCGCCCCCCGGAACCACACGGCGTTGCCCACCCGCATGATCCGGGGCTCGGGGACGGCGGCGTCGAGCGCGGCGAGGCGTCCGCCGGGCCGCAGCACCCGGGCGCACTCGCCGAGCACCACCGGGAGGTCGACGAAGTTGCGCAGGGCGAACCCGCAGAGCACGCCGTCGATGGAGCCATCGGGGAACGGCATCCCGGCGGCGTCGCCGCGCACGAGCGGCGCCGCCGTGCGGGCGCAGCGCAGCATCCCCTCGGAGAAGTCGAGGCCGACGGCCCGGTACCCGTACCCCTCGAGGTCGCGGCACAGGTCGGCGGTCCCGCACGCGAGGTCGAGCACCAGGGAGCCGAGCGGCAGCCCGAGCGACTCGACCGCGTGGCGCCGCCACCGGCGGTCCTGCCCGAGCGAGATGACCCGGTTCATGCGCTCGTAGCCGGGCGCGAGCCGGTCGAACATCGCCTGCACCGCGCGGTGCTTGGCCTCGCCCTCGGGGAGGGCGCCGTCGGGGCCGAGGACCCGGTCGGTGGTCATCGCCCGGCCCTCACGCCGCACCCCAGCCGGGCTCGGCCCGGGCCGCGGCGAGCTCCGTGGGCTCACCGACCTGTTCAAGGTGGGCCTGGGCGACCTCGAGCAGCACGCGCCGGAAGTGCGCGGCGACGAGCGTGGTCACGGTGGGCAGCAGCGTGCGGAACGCGGCGACCAGGCGCTCGGCCCGCTCGTCGTCGCCGAGGTCCTCGGCCCGGAGCGGCGCCCGCACGTGCTCGTCGAACAGTCGCACCGCGTCCTCGGCGATCGCGTGCGTCGCCGCGTCGTGGCGCCCGGCCAGCGAGAGCAGCTCGCTCAGGGGGAAGCCCGCCTCGAGCAGCGCGAGCCCGCCCCGCACGAGGTCGACGTCGCTCGGGGCGAAGCGCTCCTCGCCGTCGACGGTGCGCGGCACGAGGATCCCGGCCTGGACGACCGCACCGAGCAGGGGCGCGGGGACCCCGGCCCCGGCGGCGACGTCGTCGAGCGTCAGGGGCACGCCCTCGTCACCGGGATCGTCGGTGCCCGCGGCGGCGGTGGCCACGGCGGCGGCCACCGCGGCGTCGGCGGCGTCAAGCTCACCGTCGAGGAGCCGGCGGATGACCGCGAGCGAGAAGCCCCGCTGCTGGAGGTCGCGGATGCGGGCCAGCCGGTCGGCGTGCTCGTCGCCGTACCAGGCGATCCGGCCCCGGCGGACCGGCGGGGGGAGCAGGCGGCGCTTCTGGTAGAAGCGGACGGTGTCGACGGAGACGTCGGCCGCCCGGGCGAGGTCCTCCACCCGCAGCGTGGCCGTCTCCATGACCCCGCATTCTAGGAGTGCTCACTCCCAGGGTTGACACGCGGCGGCCCGGGGTCGGCCCACACCGGGGCCCGCTTCTCCACGAAGGCCCGGGCGCCCTCGATCCCGTCGGGGGAGGCGGCCACCTCCCGCAGCACGTCCCGGTTGAGGGCCCAGCCCCCGGCCCGGTCGGTGTCGGCGGCCCCGAGGACCAGGCGCCGGGCGCCCCGGACCGCGGCGGGGCTGTTGGCCACGATGCGGTCGGCCAGGGCGAGGGCCTCGCCGAGCATCCGGTCGGCCGGCACCACCCGGTTCACGAGGCCGAGCTCGGCGGCCCGGGCGGCGGGGACGGGGTCGCCGAGCATCGCGAGCTCGAGCGCCACCGCGAGGGGCACCCGCTGGGCGAGCCGGACCGGTCCGCCGGCCGCAGCGAGGAGCCCCCGCTGCACCTCGGGCAGTCCGAACACCGCGGTGTCGGCCGCGACGACGAGGTCGCACGCGAGCACGATCTCGAACCCGCCCGCGAGCGCGGCCCCGTTCACCGCTGCGATCAGCGGCACGCGCAGCTCCCGCGAGGTGATCCCGGCGAACCCGCCGCGCGCAGTGATGATCTCGCCGCCCTGCCCGGCCGCGATCACCTTGAGGTCGGCGCCGGCGCAGAAGACCGGTCCGGTCCCGGTGACGACCACGCACCACACGCCCGGGTCGGCCTCGATCTCGTCGAGCGCAGCCTCGATCGACCGGGAGGTGTCGGGGTCGATCGCGTTGCGGGCCTCGGGTCGGTCGAGTCGCAGGATCTCGACCTTCCCGCTCCGTTCACGGTGCAGGGTCATGGGTCCTCCCGGTCGTGGGACGCAGGTGCGTCGGGTTGGTCAGCGGCGCTGAGCAGCTCCACCGTCTCGGGCGGGCCCATGAGCCGGTCGCTCCCCGGCCGCAGGAGGCGCTGACCGACGACTCCGAGCGCCAGCAGCGCGGCGGCGACGGTGGTGGTGGCGCGCAGCCCGACCGAGTCGGCGATCCGGCCCTGCACGATCGCGCCGATCGGGTAGAGGGTGCCGAGGATCAGCATGTTGACGCTCATCACCCGACCCCGCATCTCGGTGGGGGCCCGGAGCTGCGCGACGGTGTTGAAGCCCGAGAGGCAGGCCAGGTAGGCCGCGCCCACCCCGAAGATCGCCGCGGCCGCGAACCCGATCGTCGGGGCCAGCGCGTACGCGACGAGCAGCGCCGGCAGCGCGCTCAGCCCCACGAGCACGACCCGGCGGATCCCGAACCGGTGGCTCAGCCCGCCGAGCATCAGGGCCATGACCACCGCGCCGACCCCCTGGGCGGTGACCAGCAGCGACGTGCCGAAGTCCTCGTCGCCGAACACCTTCAGCGCGACCGCGGGGACCAGCGCGATGAACGGGGCTGCGAGCAGCGAGTTGAGGGAGAGGTAGCCGACCACCGCCCGCAGGCCGGGGTCGCCGCGCACGTAGCGGAAGCCCGACGCGATCGATCCCCGGATCGACTCGCCCACTTTCGGCGTGGGGGCCGGGAGGGCGAGCGGCGCGATCGCCGCGATCACCGCCAGGAAGCTGAGCGCGTTGACCGCGAACGCCCACGTGTAGCCCCCGAGCGCGATGACCACCCCGGCCAGCGCGGGCCCGACGACCCGCCCGAGGTTCCACTGGGCCGACCCGAGCGCCATGGCCGCGGGGACGTCCTCCCGGGGGACGAGGTCGGGGAGCAGGGCCTGGTAGGTGGGGAAGCCGAGGGCGGAGGCGCACCCGGCGGCGAACACGATGACGGTCACCACCGCCGGGTGGGCGGCGTCCATCGCCGCCAAGGCGGTGAGGAGCCCGGCGAGCAGCATCTGCGCGCTCACGGTCGTGAGCAGCAGGCGGCGGCGGGGGATCCGGTCGGCCAGGGCGCCCCCGACGAGGCCGGCCGTGGCTGCGGGGAAGAACGCCGCCGCCGACACCAGCCCGGCCCAGCTCGCCTGCCCGGTCTCGGTGGTGACGAGGATCCCGACCGCCACCGTCTCCATCCACGTGCCGATGTTCGAGACGAACGCCCCGGCCCAGAAGCGCGCGTAGGCGCGCTGGCGGAACGGCGCGAGCGACCGTGGGAGGGGCACGGCCTATTCGTCGACGTCGTGCGGGGGTGGCGGGAACGGGTCGCGGGCGAGGTCGTCGGTGCGGGCGGGACCGTCCCAGTCCCAGGCGTCGATCTGGGCCCGACTGCGCCGACCCGCGAGCGCGCGCATCATCTCGAACCGGGTCGCGCGCAGGCCGGTGGCGGGCGGCCCGGTCCCGAGCGTGACCGGGCCGTCCTCCAGGGTGAGGAGCAGCGCCGGTCGCCCGGTGGCGTCGAGACGCTCGCCGAGTCGGTCGAGGATCCAGGTGCCGCCCGCGAGCACCGCGTCGGAGTCGCGTGCACCCGGGGCGCCGAGGAGGAGCCGCAGGTCGTGCTCGTGGGTGCACGCGTCGAACACCCACTGCCCGGCCACGCTGCCGAACACCGCGGCCACCGCCTCGACCTGCGGACCGGTCTCGTCCCACTCGGCGCAGAGGTCCGCGACCGAGCGGTCGCGCCGGGCGTCGACCTGGGCCGCGGTCCAGGCGTCGGTGCCCGCGCCCTCGAGGCGCCCGGCGAGGATGTCGGCGTCGACCCCGACGAGGTGGGCGAGCACGTCGCGGCCCCGCCACTCGGGCGTGGTGGGGCAGATCGCGTCCATCGCCGTGGGGTCGGCCGCCCGGACCAGGGTGGTCACCCGGTCCCGCAGCGCCGCTCGGGCCACGCCGCACGCCGCAGCGTCGGTCGCCACGTCAGCCGCCCGGCCCGACGCCGGTGGGGCAGCGCTGGCCGGTGCCGCCGAGGCCGCAGTAGCCGCCCGGGTTCGCGGCGAGGTACTGCTGGTGGTACGGCTCCGCGTAGTAGAAGGGACCGGCGGTGGCGATCTCGGTCGTGATCGGGCCGAACCTTGCGCCGGTGAGCACGGTCTGGAACGCGTCGCGGGTCGCCCCGGCGGCGCGGCGCTCGGCGTCGGTCGTCCAGTAGACCGCCGAGCGGTACTGCGTGCCGACGTCGTTGCCCTGGCGCATCCCCTGGGTCGGGTCGTGGTTGTCCCAGAACACCCGCAGCATCTCCTCGTAGGTGGTGACCGCAGGGTCGAACACCGCGAGCACGACCTCGGTGTGGCCGGTCCGGCCCGAGCACACCTCCTCGTAGGTGGGGTTGGGCGTGTAGCCGCCGGCGTAGCCGACCGCGGTCGTGTGCACGCCCGGCGCGGTCCAGAACTTGCGCTCGGCCCCCCAGAAGCAGCCCATGCCCACGACGATCGTCGCGAACCCGTCGGGGAACGGGGGGACGTACGGCGTGCCGAGCACGAGGTGCTCCCGCACGATCGGCATGGTCTCGCTCCGGCCGGGGAGCGCCCGCTCCGGGGTCACCATCTCGGTCTTCGTGCCGAACCAGCCCATCGAACCCTCCGGAGGTGTGGCGGATGCGCCCCCAAGAGTAGGGCGGGCGCGGGCGAGGGCGCCCCGGAGGGCGCCCTCGGTCCGTCGTACTGGATGCTGCTGGTGCTGCCGTGATCAGGGCACGGTGATCAGGGCACGGTGATCAGGTTCGAGGCCACCGAGGTGGCCCCGGCGGCGCTGCCGATCCGGGGGGTCACCGTGCAGCGGTACCGCTTGCCTGCGCTCAGGTTGCTCACCGTGACCGGCGACGCGGTCGCGGTGCCGGTCCGGGTCGCACCGCCGTTGGTGGAGGTGCAGGTGGCCCGGTAGTTGGTGACGGTGAGGCCGCCGCTGCCCGGCACGAACGACACCTGCGTCGCCCGGCCGACCGGAGCCGAGGCGACGACGTTGCGGGGTGCGGCCTGGGGGACGACGAATCCGGGGGCGTCGACCCACGGAGACGCGCCCACGCCGTTGACCGCCCGCACCGAGCAGACGTAGCTCGCCCCCTGGGTGAGTGCGGTGAGTTGGGCGCGGCGGACCGCGGGGGTGAGCGTCGCGGTGCGGGTCACGCCGCCGGTGCTCGAGATGCAGCGGGCTTCCTGGCTGGTGACGGGTCGGGCCGCCCCGCCGGGGGTGACCGACCAGGCGAGGGTCACGTTCCGACCCGACGGCAATGCCGGGGCGGTCTGGGTCAGTGCGGTCGGCGCGTTCGGTGCACCGATGATCAGGATCGTGTTCGACCAGGCCGACAGGGGGCCTTCGTCGCCGTCGCCGCCGCCTTCGTTGTTCGGGGCGCCGTAGCGGGCGCGGACCTTGCACCGGTACTCGTAGCCGGGGGTGAGGTTCACCCACACCGGGAGGGTGGGCCAGTGCACCCAGGCGGCGGGGGGTGTGGTCGAGGTCTGTGGGGTGCCGGGCGGCATGCAGCGGGTCTGGTAGCCGATCGGGGTCGGACCCGGGGGTGGGGTCGCCGACACCGTCCCGCGGCCGGGGCCGGGCCCGGCGGTCAGGGTCACGCCGGTGGGAGCGGACTTCACGTAGTAGGTGAACAGGCCGGTGCCGCCGGTCGAGGCCTGGCCCGACACGGTCACCACCACGTCGGCGGTCCCGGGGCCGGGGACCCCGCCGGTCACGCAGGTCAGCTCGGTCGCGCTGTTCACGGTCACCGACCCGCACGTGAAGCCGGCCCCGCCGATCGTGACCGTCGCCCCGGTCGCGAAGCCGGTGCCGGTGATCGTCACCGTCCGGCCCCCGGTCGTCCAGTCCCACGCCGGTGTGATCGCCGACACGGTCGGCGGGGCTACGTATAGGACGCAGCCGACCGCCACCCCGTACGGGTTGTTCCCGACGTTGATCGTGCTGGTGACGGCGGGTGGGGTCGCGGTGGCGTCGATCCTCGACACGGTGCCGTCGTTGCCAATGAAACTGTTGGCGACCCAGACGGTGGTGCCGTCGGGTGACACCGCCACCCCGTACGGGAGGCTCCCGACGTTGATCGTGTTGGTGACGGCGGGTGGGGTCGCGGTGGCGTCGATCCTCGACACGGTGCCGTCGAAGGAGTTGGTGACCCAGACGGTGGTGCCGTCGGGTGACACCGCCACCCCGTCCGGGAGGCTCCCGACGTTGATCGTGTTGGTGACGGCGGGTGGGGTCGCGGTGGCGTCGATCCTCGACACGGTGCCGTCGATGCGGTTGGTGACCCAGACATTGCACTCGACCGCGCCGTAGGTGTAGAGCCCGGTGCCACCGGTCGAGGCCTGGCCGCTGACGGTCACCACCACGTCGACGGTGCCGGCGGCACGGGCGCCGGTCGTGCACGACAGCGACGTCGTGAGCGTGACGTTCACCGACGTGCACGCGACGCCGCCGACCACCACGTCGGTGGCGCTGTCGACGAATCCGGTCCCGGTGATCGTCACGACCGTGCCGCCGTCGGTGCTCCCGAACGACGGTGCGATCGCCGACACCGTCGGTGCCGCCAATAGGACGCAGCCGACCGCCACCCCGTACGGGTCGTTCCCGACGTTGATCGTGTTGGTGACGGCGGGTGGGGTCGCGGTGGCGTCGATCCTCGACACGGTGCCGCCGCCGATGCCGCCGAGTTTGGTGACCCAGACGGTGGTGCCGTCGGGTGACACCGCCACCCCGAGCGGGTCGTTCCCGACGTTGATCGTGTTGGTGACGGCGGGTGGGGTCGCGGTGGCGTCGATCCTCGACACGGTGCCGTCGAAGGAGTTGGTGACCCAGACGGTGGCGCCGTCGGGTGACACCGCCACCCCGTC
>Ga0194129_10006384_pt1 | contig 14488 bp, 15 predicted proteins | sample TA2KigCa35mmetaG_FD_150862 | JGI IMG/M metagenome (GOLD analysis project Ga0194129, IMG submission 150862) | Freshwater microbial communities from Lake Tanganyika, Tanzania - TA2015038 Kigoma Deep Cast 35m | ecosystem: Environmental > Aquatic > Freshwater > Lake | place: Tanzania: Lake... | reverse complement strand
GCGGCGACGGTGTTCGGCTTCGACCGGGTCAACCGGGCCGGCGCGCGCTTCGACTGGGAAAAGCTCAACTGGCTCAATGGCCAGGTGCTTCATGCCCTGCCCCCCGGGGAGCTGCTTCAGCAGCTTCAGCCCCTCTGGGCCGCCAAGGGGTGGCCAGCGCCCGACCTCGCTGCCGCCCTTCCGCCCGGCTGGCTGGAGGAGCTTTGCTCTCTGCTCGGCACCTCGCTCACCCTGCTGAAGGACGGGGTGGACCAGGCAGCACCGTTCTTCACAGCGCCGCTTCCGGATGAGCAGGCCCGTGCCGTTCTGGCCCAACCCGACGCCCAGGCCTGCCTGGCCGCCCTCGGGACTCAGCTCCCCAACGGCCCCAGCCTGCCAACGCCGGAAGCCCAAGCGCTGCTGACTGCGGCAGCCACCAGCGCGGGCGTGAAGAAAGGGGTGGTGATGAAGAGCCTGCGGGCGGCGTTGCTGGGGTCCCTGAAGGGTCCTGATCTGTTGGCCTCCTGGCAACTCCTCCATCAGATCGGGGAGGATCGGCGGCGTCTGATGATCAACGTCTTTTGAAGTGTTGGGCTTGAGACGTTCACCGTCGCCTCACCGTTCTCCCCACCTTGCTCACTCCTCCAAGGTGCCGAAGAGCGGCTCGACCCGCAGGCCGATCACACTGCCGGCGCGCACCAGCAGATATTCCCCCTCCAGATCACCGATGGGCACATTCACGAAGGCGTCCGGGGCGGCGCCGCTGTGGAGCGCACTGGTGTACCACTGCTGAAACGCCTCCAGGGTGGGGAAGTGGACCACTTCCTCCTTGCCGCTGCTCAGGAGCAGGTGGATGGAATAGCGGCGCGGAATCCGGGTCATGAGGAGGGGCGCTCCGTTCTCCGGGCCAGCATCGCAGCAGATCCACCAGGCGTCGACCCGACCGTGGCGTCCGCCGCCCCCGCCACCAGCCCTCCTGCCACCAGCCCCCCGTCACCGGCCCCCCGCAGCGCTGCTCCGAATGGCGGGCGGCGGGAAGGGATCTGGCAGGCTGAGGCGATTCGGGCGGGCAGCGTCGTTTGGCCATGGCGGAACCCAGACCTCTTCTCCTGCTGGTGGACGGGCATTCCCTGGCCTTTCGCAGTTTCTATGCCTTCGCCAAGGGGGGCGACGGGGGCCTGGCCACCAAGGACGGCGTGCCGACCAGCGTGACCTACGGCTTCCTCAAGAGCCTGCTCGACACCTGCGCGGAGTGGAAACCCGACGGGGTGGCGATCGCCTTCGACACCGACACGCCCACCTTCCGCCACGAGGCGGATGAGACCTACAAGGCGAATCGGGACGTGGCCCCCGAACAGTTCTTTGCCGACCTCGACAACCTGCGGCAAATCCTGGCCGACCACCTCGATCTCCCCCTGGTGATGGCGCCGGGCTATGAGGCGGATGACGTGTTGGGCACCCTGGCCGATCGGGCGGCGGCGGAGGGCTGGCGCGTGCGCATCCTTTCCGGCGATCGCGACCTCTTCCAGCTCGTGGATGACAACCGCGACATTGCCGTGCTCTACATGGGGGGCGGGCCGCGCAACAAGGGGGCGGGGCCGCAGGAGATTCGGCGAGAGGGGGTGGTGGAGAAGCTCGGCGTGCCGCCCGAGGACGTCGTGGACCTCAAGGCGCTGACCGGCGACAGCTCGGACAACATCCCCGGCGTGCGTGGCGTCGGTCCGAAGACCGCCATCACCCTGCTGCAGGCCCATGGCAGCTTGACCGGGATCTACGACGCCCTGGAACAGCAGAAGGGCGCCCTGCGCACCAAGTTGACGGAGGGGAAGGACAGCGCCTTTCGCTCCCGCATGCTCGCCGCCATCCATCGCGATGTGCCCCTGCCGGAGGCGCCCCGGCTGAGCCTGGGCCAGGTGCGGCTGGAGCCCCTGCGGCAGCGTCTGGCCGACCTGGAGTTGTTCAGCCTGCTGCGCCAAGCCGAGCGCTTCGCCGACACCTTCTCCAATGAGACCCTTGCGGAAGCGCCCCTGGCGGAAGCGCCCCGGGCGGAGGCGCCCCGGGCGGAGGCGTTTCAGGGGGAGGCGGTTCAGAGCGAGCTCTTTCGAGCCGAGCTCCCCCCGGGCGAGGCGCCGCCGGCCTCCGCTCGCCCCCTGCTGGAGCCCCTTCTGATTCAAAGCCCTGAGGGCCTGGAGCAGCTGCGGGAACGCCTGCTGGCCCACACCGCAGGCGGGCCACCGGTGGCGGTGGACACGGAAACCACCTCCCTCAATCCCTTTCGCGCCGAGCTGGTCGGCCTTGGCGTCTGCTGGGGGGAGGGGCCCCGCGAGCTGGCCTACATCCCCATCGGCCACCGGCCGGAGGCGGAAGCGGAGGACCCCCTGCCGGAGCCGAAGGATCCCTTCCCCAGCCAGCTCCCCCTGGACAGCGTGCTTCTGGCCCTCGGTCCCTGGCTGGGAAGCGCGGATCACCCCAAGGCCCTCCAAAACGCCAAATACGACCGCTTGATCCTTCTGCGCCATGGTCTGCCCCTGGCCGGCGTGGTCATGGACACCCTGCTGGCGGACTACCTGCGGGACCCTGCGGACCGCCACAACCTGGAGGCCATGGCCCAGCGGGAGTTCGGCTTCACCCCCGCCAGCTACGACCAGGTCGTCGGGAAAAAGACCACCTTCGCCGCAGTGGCAATCCCCGCCGCCGCCCAATACTGCGGCATGGATGTGCATCTCACCTGGCGGCTGAGCGGCCGACTGGGGGAGGCGCTGGCGGCGCTGGGACCCGCCCTGCCCGCCCTGCTGCGGGAGGTGGAGCTTCCTCTGGAGCCCGTGCTGGCGGCGATGGAGGCCACCGGCATTCGCATCGATCAGACCTATCTCCAGGAGTTGAGCCGGGAGCTGGCGGGCCAGCTGGAGCACCTGGAGGCCGAGGCCCAGCGGGTGGCCGGCCAGACCTTCAACCTGGCCTCCCCGAAGCAGTTGGAGGCCCTGCTCTTCGACACCCTCAGCCTCGACCGCAAGAAATCGCGCAAGACCAAAACCGGCTTCAGCACCGACGCGGCCACGCTGGAAAAGCTGGAGGACGACCACCCGGTGGTGCCGCTGCTGATCCAGCACCGCATCCTCAGCAAGTTGCGCAGCACCTATGTGGACGCCCTGCCGGCCCTGGTGGAACCCGAGACGGGGCGGGTGCACACCGATTTCAATCAGGCGGTGACCGCCACAGGCCGGTTGTCGAGCAGCAATCCCAACCTGCAGAACATTCCGATCCGCACGGAATTCAGCCGTCGCATTCGCAAGGCGTTTCTGCCTGAGGAGGGCTGGTGGATGATCAGCGCCGATTATTCGCAGATCGAGCTGCGCATCCTTGCCCATCTCTCCGGCGAGGAGGTGCTGATCGAGGCCTACAACGCCGGGGATGACGTGCATGCGCTCACGGCCCGTCTGCTGTTGGAGAAGGAGGAGGTGAGCGCGGACGAGCGGCGCTTGGGCAAGACCATCAATTTCGGCGTGATCTATGGCATGGGCCCCCAGCGTCTGGCGCGGGAGACCGGTCTCAGCCAGGCGCGGGCGAAGGAGTTTCTGCAACGGTTCAAGGAGCGCTACACCAAGGTGTTCGCCTTCCTGGAGCTGCAAGAGCGCCTGGCTCTCAGCCGCGGCTGGGTGGAGACCCTCCTCGGCCGCCGACGCACCTTTCACTTCGATCCGGGCGGTCTGGGACGCCATCGCGGCAAGGATCCCCTGGAGATCTCCCTGGAGAGCGCCCGCCGGGGGGGGCTGGAGGCCCAGCAGCTGCGCGCCGCCGCCAACGCGCCGATCCAGGGCTCCAGCGCCGACATCATCAAGCTGGCGATGGTGCGCCTCCAAGGGGAACTCAACCAGCGGCGGCTGGCGGCTCGCCTCCTGCTGCAGGTGCACGATGAATTGGTGCTGGAGGCCGCTCCCGACGTCCTGGAGGAGGTGCGGGCGCTCACCCGCCGCACGATGGAAGAGGTGATCCAGCTGCGGGTGCCGTTGGTGGTGGACACCGGAGTGGGCGCCAACTGGATGGACACCAAGTAGGCCGGAGCGTGTCCTGGAAACGTCGCGGCAGCGGACTTTCCCTGCCATGAGACACTTTGCGCATGAAGTCGATTCCGGTGCGGATTCCACCCCTCCACCGCCAGGGCGCCAAGCCCACAGCCCCTGGAGGCCGTCGCGAAGCCCTCGTCCCTGGCGGCTGTCTCGTTTCGCGCCAGGTGCCCGCCAGTGCTGCGGTTTCTCTCTCCACCCTGATCCCTCCCCGTCATGCAGGTTGAGCGCTTTTCCGTTGAGGGGCCTGTCCAGATCAGTCCCCGGGTGTATGGCGACGATCGGGGCTATTTCCTTGAAACCTGGAACCGCAAACAGTTCGCCGAGGCCATCCAACTGCCCCTGGAGGCGTCACCCACCTTTGCCCAGGACAACCAATCCCGGTCGTCCAAATCCGTGCTGCGCGGCCTGCACTACCAGCTCCCTCCCCATGCGCAGGGCAAGCTGGTGCGTTGCGTGCGCGGGGAGATCTTTGACGTGGCCGTGGACATCCGCCGCAGTTCTCCCACCTACGGCCAGTGGGTGGGCGCCCATCTCAGCGAGGAGAACCACAGCCAGCTGTGGGTGCCGGCGGGCTTTGCCCATGGCTTCCTTGTGCTGAGCGACTCTGCGGAGGTGCTTTACAAGGCCACCGACTTCTGGGACAAGGGTTCAGAGCGGTCCATCCGCTGGGACGACCCGGCTCTGGCCATCGCCTGGCCCTTCCCCTCGGGCGAGGAGGGGGGGCCGAGCGTGTCGGACAAGGATCGCGAGGCGCCCACCCTGGCGGAGGCGGCGGCTCGTGGGGAGGTGTTCCCGTGACCTCCGCGTTGAAAGTGCTGATCACAGGCTGTGGCGGCCAGTTGGGCCAGGCCCTGCTCGCGTCCCTCCCCCCCGGCATTGAGGGGATCGTCACCACCCGCGCGTCCTTGGATCTGGCCGACGCGGAGGCCTGTGGCGCGGCCGTGCGACAGCACCGCCCCGACTGGGTGATCAACTCTGGCGCCTACACCGCCGTGGACCGGGCGGAGAGTGAGCCGGAGCTGGCGCTGCGGGTGAACGCGGGCGCGCCGGACGCCTTCGCCGCGGCTCTCGCCGACACCGGGGGCCGCCTGTTGCAGCTCAGCACCGATTTCGTCTTCAACGGCTCGCAAGGCTCTCCCTATCAACCCGACCAGGCCCGGGATCCCCTCGGGGTCTATGGCGCCACCAAGGCGGAGGGGGAGCGGCGGGCGGCGGATCGGCTTCCCCCGGATCGTCTTTGCGTCCTGCGCACCAGCTGGGTCTACGGCCCGGTGGGCCAAAACTTCTGCCTGACGATGCTGCGGCTCCATCGCTTGAAGGCGGCCGCGGGTGAACCCCTGGCGGTGATCGCCGATCAGGTGGGCTGCCCCACCTCCACCTCCACCCTCGCCCAGGCCTGCTGGGCCGCGATCGCCCGCGGGGTGAGTGGCTTCCACCACTGGAGTGACGCGGGCGCCGCCAGCTGGTACGACTTCGCCGTCGCCATCGGCGAGCTTGCCGTCGCCCGGGGGCTGCTCCCCGAAGCGGCGGCCGTGCGTCCGATCGGCACGGAGGAGTATCCCACCCCCGCCAAACGCCCCTCCTATTCCCTGCTCGACTGCCGCGCCACCCGCCGGGCCCTCGACCTGCCGCCGCTCCACTGGCGGCAGGCGTTGGCGGCGGTGCTGGCCCAGGTGCCGCCCGCGGCCTGAGCCCCGCCCTCTCCGCTCCCCTTCCGTTACCCCGTTCCGCTCTCCCGATCTCCCATGCGCGATCTCCCCACCCTTCTCGCCGGCCGTCGTCGCCTCTTGGTGACCGGTGGCGCGGGCTTCATCGGCGGAGCGGTGGTGCGCCGCCTGCTGCGGGAGAGCGACGCCATCGTCTTCAACCTCGACAAGCTCGGCTACGCCAGTGATCTGAGCAGCATCGAGGAGGCTCTGGCAGCGGCGGGCTCCAGCGACGGCGGCGCGGAGTCCCGGCATCAGGTGTTGGCCGTGGATCTGGCCGACGCGGAGGCGACCGCTGCGGCGGTGCGCCAGGCGGATCCCGACCTGGTGATGCACCTGGCGGCCGAAAGCCATGTGGATCGCTCGATCGAGGGTCCGGAGGCGTTCATCGCCAGCAATGTGCAGGGCACGTTCTCCCTGCTGCAGGCCGTGCGCGCCCATTGGGAGGGCCTCGCCGGCGAGCGGCGCGAGCGCTTCCGCCTGCACCACATCAGCACCGACGAGGTGTTCGGCTCCCTCGGCGCCGAGGGCCGCTTCCACGAGGACACCCCCTACGACCCCCGCAGTCCCTATTCCGCCAGCAAGGCCGCCAGCGACCACCTCGTGCGGGCCTGGCACCACACCTACGGCCTGCCGGTGGTGCTCACCAACTGCAGCAACAACTTCGGTCCCTGGCAGTTCCCCGAGAAGCTGATCCCGGTCGTGATCCTCAAGGCCCTGGCCGGGGAGCCGATCCCGCTCTATGGCGATGGCCTGAATGTGCGGGACTGGCTCTATGTCGAGGACCACGTGGATGCCCTGCTGCTGGCCGCCACCCGGGGCGAGCTCGGGCGCAGCTACTGCGTGGGCGGCCACGGGGAGCGCAACAACCGGGAGGTGGTGGAGGCGATCTGCGCCCGGATGGATGTCCTCCATCCCCAAGGAGCGCCCCATGCCCGCCTGATCACCGCCGTCACCGACCGGCCGGGCCACGATCGCCGCTATGCCATCGACCCCGCCCGGATCACAGCGGAGCTGGGCTGGCAGCCGCGCCACTCCTTTGAGGCCGGCCTGGCGGAAACCGTGGCCTGGTATCTGGACCATGCCCCCTGGTGCGCCGCCGTGCGCGATCGGGCCCAATACGCGGGCGAGCGCATCGGCCTCGCGGGCCGAAGCTGAGGGCTGGAGCTGAGGGCGGGTCGGCCAGCCTCTACGGTGCCTCCTAGAACACAGTGCCGGCGGATCGGCCGGTTGCACCCTTGCCGTTGCGGCTCACCAACACCCTCACCCGTCGTCTGGAGACCTTCGAACCCCTGGTGCCCGGGCGGGTGTCGATCTACTGCTGCGGCATCACGGTCTACGACCTCTGCCATCTCGGCCATGCCCGCACCTACATCGTCTGGGATGTGTTGCGGCGCTATCTGATCTGGCGCGGCTACGCCGTCACCTACGTGCAGAACGTGACGGACATCGACGACAAGATCCTGCGACGGGCCGCCGGTGAGGGCCGCACGATGGAGGAGGTGAGCGAGAGCAATCTGCGGCTGGCCATGGAGGATCTCGCCCGCCTGAACATCCTGCCGCCGGATCGAATGCCCCGCGCCACCCGCTGCCTGGAGGGGATCCGCCAACTGATCGCCGACCTGCAGGCCAAGGGCATGGCCTATGCCGCCGATGGCGATGTGTATTTCTCCGTGATGGGCTGGCCCGCCTATGGCAAGTTGAGCGGGCGGGATCTGGAGCGGCAGGAGGAGGGGGCGAGCGGTCGGTTGAGCGCGGAAGAGGAGGCCCGCAAGCGCCATCCCTTTGATTTCGCCCTTTGGAAGGCCGCCAAGCCCGAGGAGCCGAGCTTTCCTTCCCGCTGGGGGCCGGGCCGGCCGGGTTGGCACATTGAATGCTCCGCGATGGTGCTCCAGGAGCTGGGGGAGACGATCGACATCCATCTCGGTGGCGCCGATCTGATCTTTCCCCACCACGAGAATGAAATCGCCCAGTCGGAAGCGGCGACGGGCAAGCCGCTGGCCCGCTGGTGGCTGCACAACGGCATGGTGAATGTCGGCGGGGAGAAGATGTCGAAATCCCTCGGAAATTTCACCACGATTCGCGCGCTGCTCGACAGCGGCGTCAGCCCGATGACCCTGCGCGTCTTCGTGCTGCAGGCCCACTACCGCAAGCCGCTGGACTTCGCCCCGGCCGCCCTGGAGGCCTCCGCCACCGGCTGGAAGGGCCTCAACGCCGCCCTGGCCCTGGGCGCTCGCTACGGGGCGCCGCTGGGCTGGTCGCCCGCCGCCGCGCCGCAGCCCGCCACCCCCGCACCGGGCGCGGCGGCGGCCTTGACACCCTCGGAGGCCATCGCCGCGATTCTGGCGGCGGATCCGGAGCTGGCGGGTTGCCATGAGCGCTTCATCGGCGCCCTGGATGACGACCTCAACACCGCCGCCGCCCTGGGCGAGCTCTTCGAGCTGGCCCGTCCCCTGCGCGCCCTGGCCAATCAACTGCTGATCAACGAGGCTCCCACCCCCACCCAGCTGGCCCTGCAACCCCGCTGGCGCCTGCTGGTGGAGCTGGCGGGGGTGCTGGGGCTGGTGGCCGAGCCGGAGAGCGCGTCGCCCGCCGAGGAGAGCCTGAGCGACGAGGCGATCGAGGCCCTGGTGGAGCGGCGCAAGGCGGCCAAGGCCGCCCGCGACTTCGCCGAGGCCGATCGCCTGCGCGAGGATCTGCGCCAGCGGGGGGTGGAGCTGGTGGACAAGCCCGGAGGCGTCACCGTCTGGATCCGCGCCTAAGCCCGCTGCAGTTGGTGGGCTTCGGCCTGGCCAGCGTCGCCGTGATGGGCAATGACGCCCTGCAGACCCTGGGCCCGTTTCTGGCCAGCCAGCGCGGGCGCGGGGGCCGCTGGCGGCAGGGGCTGGCGCTGGCGGCCCTGCTCTGCGTCGTGTTGCTGCTCAGCTGGGGGGCGGGCGGGGGGGATCCGGCCTGGGGGCGCCTGGATCGCTTTCCCCTGCCCGATCCCTTTCGCCCGCGCGATCTCCTCCCCCTCGGGGCCCTGCTGCTGCTGACGCGGTTGGGCCTGCCCGTCAGCACTTCGTTTCTGGTGCTCACCGCCCTGGCGCCGGCGCGGCTGGGGGCGATGGTGGGCAAATCCCTGGCGGGCTATGGCGTGGCCTTCGCCGTGGCGGCTGCGGTCTACGGGTTGTGGAGCCCCTGGCTGGAGGGGCGGCCGGGGGAGGAGCCGGCGGCGGCGGAATCGGCGGAGGGGGAGGAAGCGAGGGCGGCGGCCCTGGTCCGGGCCGACGGCTGGAACCGCCTCCAGTGGCTGGCCACGCTCGTGCTCTGGAGCCAGTGGCTGGTGCAGGATCTGGCCAACATTTACGTGTATCTGCCCCGGCGGTTGAGCCTGGCGGAGCTGCTGGTCACCCTGGTGGTGCTCTGCGGGACGGTCGCCCTGATCGTCGCGCTGGGGGGCGGGCCGATGCAGGAGCGACTGCGGAGCAAAAGCGGCGTTGGCGAGGCGCGCGCCACGGCGGTGATCAGCCTGCTCTACGGGCTGGTGTTGCTGCTGTTTCTCGGCGGTGATCGGCTGCCGCTGAGCACCTCGTGGCTGTTTCTCGGCCTGCTCGCCGGCCGGGAGGTGGGCCTGGCCTGCCGGGGGGCGGGGCGGGCGCTGCCGGAGGTGGGGCGGGAGCTCAGCGGGGATCTGCTGCGGGCGGCGGCGGGGTTGGCGACGAGTCTGGCGGTGGCGCTGCTGGTGGCCGCTGGTCGCGCATGAGGGTTTCGATCTTGCGGATGCGCGTCGCGGTGGTCTGCCAGACCTCCAGGCGGAAGCGGTCGCTGTCATCGCCGCTCGCCGCCGCCCGCGCCGCCTCGGCCAGCTGGGAATCGAGATCCTCGCCCCGCTCGAAGGCGTCCCAGAGCTCCCGCTCCAGCCGCGCCCGGGCGATGAAGTTGAAGCGCTGCAGCCAGTCCATGGGGGTGTCGTCGCTCGGCCCAGTCAATCCGACCGGCGCCCCCGGCGCGAGGGCGGCCTCCGGGCGGGGAGGGGAGGGGCCGGCGCGGGGAAGGGCGGTGGGAGACTGGGGCGCCATCTGTGGTGGAGCGGGTCGGATGAAGGCCATCAGCGTGTTGGGGTCCACCGGATCGATCGGCACCCAGACCCTGGAGATCGCCGAGGCGTTCCCCGAGCGGTTCCAGGTGGTGGCCCTCACCGCCCATCGCAATCTCGACCTGCTCCTGGAGCAGATTGTCCGCCACCAGCCGGCGTTGGTCGCCCTGGCGGATCCGGCGGACCTGCCCGCCCTGCGCGCCCGGCTGGAGGGTCTGGAGCCGGCTCGGCGTCCCGCGCGCCCGCCCGAGCTGGTCGGCGGCACGGAGGGGTTGTGCGCGGCGGCGGCCTGGGCCGGCGCCGAGCTGGTGGTGGCCGGCATCGTGGGCTGCGCCGGGCTGCTGCCCACCCTGGCGGCGATCGAGGCCGGAAAAGACATCGCCCTGGCGAACAAGGAGACGCTCATCGCCGCCGGGCCGGTGGTGCTGCCGGCGTTGCGGGCCAGCGGTGCCCGCCTGCTGCCGGCCGATTCCGAGCATTCCGCCATCTTTCAGTGCCTGCAGGGTCTCCCCTGGCCCGATCAGGCGCGCCTCTCCACCGGACAGGCCCCTCCCGGCCTGCGCCGCATCCTGCTCACCGCCTCCGGCGGCGCCTTCCGCGATTGGGATCCGGCAGATCTGACGAAGGTCACCGTGGCGGATGCCACCAGCCATCCCAACTGGGTGATGGGCCGCAAGATCACCGTGGATTCGGCCACCTTGATGAACAAGGGGTTGGAGGTGATCGAAGCGCACTACTTGTTTGGTTTGGACTACGACGCCATCGACATCGTCATCCATCCCCAGAGCATCATTCATTCCATGGTGGAGCTGGCGGACACCTCGGTGTTGGCCCAGCTGGGCTGGCCGGACATGAAGCTGCCGATCCTCTGCTGCCTGAGCTGGCCGGAGCGCTTGGCCACGCCCTGGCCACCCCTCGATCTGGCCCGCCTCGGCAGCCTCACCTTCCGCGAACCGGAGGGCGCCCGCTATCCCTGCATGGGGCTGGCCTATGCGGCGGGTCGGGCGGGGGGCACCATGCCCGCCGTGTTGAACGCCGCCAACGAGCGGGCGGTGGCCCTGTTCCTGGAGGAGCGGATCCCCTTCCTGGCCATCCCCGCCCTGATCGAAGCCGTGTGCGAGCGCCACGCGGGGGATCGGCGCGCCCAGCCCTCCCTGGATGACGTGCTGGCGGTGGATGGCTGGGCGCGGCAGGCGGTGGACGAGGCGGCGGCCCGGCTCGCGGCCAAGGCTCCAGCGGCCCTGACCGCCTGAGCCCGATGCGCGTCGCCCACCACCTGCTGCTCTGCGCCACACCCACCAAGCCCCTCTGTTGTGAGCCGGCGCTGGGGGCCGCCACCTGGGGCCGGCTGAAGGCGCTGGTCCGCGAGCTGGGGTTGGAGGCCGCCGACCGGGCCGAGGGGGTGGTGCTGCGCACAAAGGCCGATTGCCTGCGGATCTGCCAAGGCGGACCGATCCTGCTGATCTGGCCCGAGGGGGTGGTGTATGGCGGCGTCACCCCGGAGCGGGTGGAGCGGATCGTGCGGGAGCACGTCGTCGGCGGGGTCGCGATCGAGGAGTGGATCGTCGAGCGGCGGGAGTTCGCGGTGGCGAGGGACGCATGATGCCGGGCGGGGGATCGAGGAATTCCAGCCAGACTTGCACGTCGACGATCTCGTGGTTGTTGCGCCGGTGGGCCGACTGATCTAGATTCCAAGCCTGCCTAAACCATCTGCACCTGCATGAATTGGCTCATTCAAAACATCTATACGACAGGCAAGGTGCAGGATGCGAATGGCTTGGATGTTGACCTCGCCGACTGCATCGATCCGCGAGAAGGAGAATTTCTTACGAAAATCATCCACGACAATCCGCAGATCAAACGAACGCTGGAGATCGGCTGCGCCTATGGATTGTCTGCCCTCCACATCTGCAGTGCAGTCGATGGGCGCGAAGGAGCGGCCCATACGATCATCGATCCGTTTCAACACACACAGTGGCAGGGGATAGGAACAGCGAATCTGACAAAAGCTGGTTTCCATAACTGGGAACTGATTGAAAAAAGAAGCGAGCATGCCTTGCCAGAACTCGAGGCCAAAGACACAGCGAGCTATGATCTTGTATTGATTGACGGCTGGCACACTTTTGATCACACGCTGGTGGACACTTTTTACGCCACCAGACTACTGAAGGTCGGCGGCATATTGATTGTTGATGATGTTAATTTTCCCGCTGTTCGTTCCGTGATCAACCATCTGCTCACCTATCCGTGTTATCGCCAGGTTGGCTCTGTGGATCGGCCGCGCCCACTTTCACGGCGACAACATCTTTTGCGCAGCGTGGTCTCTTCCATCCCCAAGCAGAAGCGCGAGCTGTTCTTGTCCTCCTATGTGTGCCAACTCGTCGATGCGCCGGGAACGCAGTCGTTGATGGTCGCCTTGAAGAAGGTTGCCTCCGACGACCGCAGTTGGGATTGGCATGAACCATTCGCCTAGCGCGGTTTCACAAATCCACAGCGCGACGCGACAGGGAGCTGCATTCAGGTGAGGGGACGCGACAAGCGGTCCAACGCCAGGAGTTGGCGGGGACGCCAGGGGCGGCTGGAGTGGCTGGATCGGACGATGAGGCGACGAGCTTTAAGCCCAAGCATGTTGCAGGTGCCAAGGAAGCTGGTTTTAGCGGTCTTGATCGGATTGAACGGGTCATGCAAAGGCGAGGCGGGACAGGCCAGATGCCAGATCCGATCCACCTCCAGCCGAATCGGATCGGTGACGTCATGGCAGATCACTTCCTCGCCGGCCCCCATCAAGCGATCAATCAGATGGGAGCCAAGAAAGCCGGCGGCCAGGGCGGCCACGGGGTCGGCCACCGCACGTAAGGATCAACACCGCATCCGCGCCGCGGGCCGCCTCCAGGGGCGTGGCCTCATGGGTCCAGGTGGGGTTGCCCCACCAAGAGCCAGACCACGCTGAGCCTTGCCAAGGGGCGGCAGCGCTCAATCCGGGTGGAGATCTCGATGCCCTCACTCCACCTCAGGCGCGATCAGCTCAAGGCCTGGAAAGGCTTGGCGATAGCGACGTGTATCGCGGGTAAGCAGGGGGACCCGCTCCACCAGGGCGTGGGCGCCAATCAGAAAATCCGCCAGCACGGTCTGGCGCGAACCGCCCCGGGCCCGGTAAGCGGCGTGGGCTCGAGCGGCCAGGAAGGCCGCTTCGCGGGGAATGGGACGGTACGCATAAAGATGGGCCGGCAACAGGTCATCCACGGTCTCGATGGCCTCGCAGGCAAAGGCGATCTCGGCGTAGACGATCGGATTGATCAGCGCGGGAGCACGGTCGAGCCAGCGGCTTAGTTGCTCTTCGCTCCACGCCTGCCAGAGGGGGTCAGCGGTGATCACATCAAGGATCACATTGGAATCCACGAACACCATCAGGGCTGCTCTTCGCCACGGGTGAGGGCGAGCAGCTCATCGGTGCTGAGGCGCGTGCGCAGGCGGCCCCGCCGCAACCGTTGCAGGCCTTCGCTGCCGGGCGATTCTTCCGCAGGCTCCTTTTCGATCAACACCCGGCCGTCCTCCACCAGGAAGCGCACCTGGGTGTGGGGCAGCAGACCGCACTGCTCACGGATCTCCTGGGGGATGGTCACCTGCCCCTTGCTGGTGATCCGCATGGCTCGAAGTCGCGAAGCTAGTAAGAATCATACTGGCGTAGGCGGGCCTGGCTCCGACGCAGGGGGCTAGCATGAGCATCTCCAGCAGTCTGAATCCAAGCTGTGGCAAGCGCTCCAGCCACAACCAGCCCCAAGCAAGCAGCCACCACGCCGCCGGCAACCGCCAGGCCAGCCAGCGTGAAGCAGCGGCTGCTGCGCTCGATCGCGGCGCGGAGCGGCGAGGTGGTGCTGCGGCGGGATGTGGCGCGCTTCGGCAGCCCGGCCCAGGTGAGCAGGGCCCTCAATCAGCTGGTGGCGGAGGGCAAGCTGGTGAAGATCGGCCTGGGGGTGTACGCCAAGGCGGCACCCGGCCCGATCTCCGGCATCCCGATGGCACGCCAGACCCTGGGGGCGTTGGCGGTGGAAACCTTCGAGCGGTTGGGTATCCCCTGGCGGCTGGGGGCAGCGCAGCGCCGCTATAACGAGCGCCTCACCACCCAGGTGCCCTGGCGCACCACGTTCGACACCGGCAAACGGCGCATCAGCCGTCGCCTGCAAATTGGCAAACGCATTGTGGAGTATGAAAACGATCTCACCCGCCCAGCGTGGCGCCGTCGAAGAAGCCGATCAGCGCGGCCTGTGCGATCTGGATCCCTCGATCCTTGAGAAGGATCTGCTGATCACCGAAGTGCTGGGGATGCTCGCCGCCTTCGACTGGGGTGAGATCCAACCGGTGTTCTGTGGTGGCACCTCGTTGAGCAAGGGCCATGGCGTGGTGCGGCGGATGTCGGAAGGCCGTCTTCCGCAACCTGTTGCTGTCGGCCCGCGCAGGTTGCCACCTCACAGGCCATGGATCGGCCCCGTCTCCCCGACCAGCTGAAAAGCAGCCCAGTAGCGATCGTCCTCCCAGGCGGGGAGCTGTGGTTTCGTGCGGAATTCCTCCTGCACAGCCAGCAGGGCCTCCATGCGGCCTTTGCCTTGCTTGAGCAAGGTGTAGTAGCGCTCCATGAAATAGGCGGTGGCGTTGTCATC
>Ga0194129_10006383_pt1 | contig 14489 bp, 10 predicted proteins | sample TA2KigCa35mmetaG_FD_150862 | JGI IMG/M metagenome (GOLD analysis project Ga0194129, IMG submission 150862) | Freshwater microbial communities from Lake Tanganyika, Tanzania - TA2015038 Kigoma Deep Cast 35m | ecosystem: Environmental > Aquatic > Freshwater > Lake | place: Tanzania: Lake... | reverse complement strand
GGCCAAGGTGGCCTCGGAGATCGAGGAGGGCACCATCGTGTTCATCGTGTGTGACGGTGGTTGGAAGTACCTGTCCACCGGGGCCTACACCGACGACCTCGACGAGGCCGAGGCCCGCGCCGAGAAGATCATCTATTTCTGATCTTTCGAGAATGAAAGGCTATTGACTCCCGCGGCCCGACGGAATAACACTTCGTCGGAGTTGAGCATATGTGGATCCGGGGGAGTGATGATTGAACTTTCTTTCGAATACATCGACAAATCGGAGAGCATTCGCGTCGAGGACGGTCGTGTGTATCTCGTGTATTCGGGCGCGGCCTTGGAAGCGGCCGAGATGCACCTGTATCAGACTTCGCATTTTCACCAGGAACACGCATCTAGTTCCCAGACCAAAGAGGCGGCTATGAGCGGCATCAAAACCGTGAGGTACTCGTCGAGTGATTTCGCCGAATTCCTGAGGGAGCGTGGATTTACGCCCGACCAAAGTCGAAGTGCCGACTCAGCGTCACAGGTTTTTGTGAGAACGAAAGCTGAGGTTGGCTCCCCTAAGGTGGGAGAAGTTGGGCCTAACGGTGGACATGTTTTTTGGGTCGGGTCGCTTGCCGACGGTTCGAACGCATTTCTAGAGGCTGCGCCCCACAACTGGTATCCGCCAAAGTCAGATTGTCCGATGGTTTGGAGTCTGGATACCGACCTGACAGAACTTCAGGGGAACAGCCGGGCCATCGGCGCATGCATTTCAAACCGAGACGCGATTGATGAATCAGACATACTCTGCGCGCCGCAGATGCAAGTTGAGCAATTCCTTGATGAAAACTGGTGTCTGCCGACCATTGAAGAACTGAAACTTATGTACAGGAACCTCGCGCTGAACGGATTAGGAGATTTCTCCGGTTCGGAGTATTGGTCTTCTTCGGTTCTCATCAGCCCGTACGTTGTGTCGCTTAGATTTGACAGTGGTGAAGAGATGCTCAGCATGCCGTCTCTCGGACTCTTTGTCCGGCCGGTGAGATTGACATCCTTCTGAATCGATTCAGTCTTTGCTCGGATGATTAATCGTTCCCCTGTCCCGGTGGGTCGAATGGATTAGAGATGCCCCTCCCAGCAGACATAGCGAGCATGGAATCAGTGTCCACCACTTGATTTGGAAACCGGAACTGACGGATATAACCCAGTAGTCCAAACCGTCAACGAAACTCTGGGCATGATGGTCAAAGACCATTCCGCTGATACCTAAAAAGGCAATTCCGAGAACTGCCCACAGTGCAACGAGAGCCCATTGAGGAAGATCGCGACCGCGCAACAACTTCCCCGCTTTTCCGATTTTTCCAAGTTTGGCCAACCTTACGAAGCGAACAATCCTCAAAAAGGTGCAATGCCAAACAGAGATTCGGCTTCGTAGGCCATAAGGAAAAATGGCGAACTGGCGATTACTACCGTGACCTCCAGCAGGTGTCCCCGAAGAAACTCAACATTGTCCTCCCAGATTCGAAGCAAAATGATGAGCTCGACGACAAAATACAACCAGATGAGGAAGGATCCGATATCGCCGACGCCTTGAAGCGCGTCGCTATCACTTGCCTGGCAAAGCAACATGGGAATTGCTGCTAGAGCAGCGATCATGGAAATGACCCCGAGTCTTCGAATGACCGGATACGACTGTTCGCAGTTCGACACCACCTTGGATCACTTACTCTCGAGTCCGTCGCGAAACTCCTGGATAGCGGAGTCACAGAGCGAACGTACATGCTCTACGTAAATTTTGAGCGCTTCTGCGATGTGGACCGTCCAGATCAGCGATTGAAGGTTTGATTCAAAATCTGTTTGGGATCGCAGTTCTGTCTGGGCATTTTGTCGATTCTGGCTAATCATCACGAAGGTCGACAAAAAGATTGCTTCCAGACTCACAATCATCGTGAGCAGACCAAAGGGATACTTGTCAAAAATCGCGGAGGAGCCGAACCAACCAAGATTGTCGACGATCCAGACCCCAAACCAAGCTATGTGCAGATAAACAAATCTGATTGAACCGGCGAAGTTCGTGATCTTCCTGGCTAGTGACTGCTCCAGGCGCGTCAGGAATTGAGACGCCCGGGTAGGACTCAATGAATTCCAGTGGTCAATAGCGAATATTCGACCGTTTCTTATCACATCAATCTGGTCTATTGCGTCGCATGCCTTGCAATCTCTTGAGTGCATATTTGATTCTCCCTCAGCTATATCGAACCGCTACAAGAATCGCTTGCGTTTAAACCACCAGAACTGAGCAATCCAATACATGATTGACATCGCGAGAGAGATTTTCATGCCATTGTTTTTGAAGAAGGGCCACAAATCGTCGAAACCTTGGCCGAAGTACTCGTAGAGCATGTTTGGAATAAGAATTGCGGCCCCAAATGCAGTGATCCTGTGGGACGCCATGGCGAGTGTACCTTCCCGGCTTTGGGACATATGATCGAGGAGCGCTTTGCATTCGAATTGAAGGTTGTTGTGGTAGGCCTCGATTCGACCAGCTCGAAGGTGCAAGCCACTCCCATAGCGAGATTCACTTGATGAGAAAAAGCGTTGCTCTCCGGCGCCAGTTTCAACGAGTATAAGTCCTCGTTCGATCTTCTCAGTGATCGTCATCATTTGCTTCACAATTGTGGATAGAGAATTGATCTCAATATTCAGCTGCGAGACGATGGGCATTCGAATGTCTAGCTCGCGCCCAATTTTTCGACCATCTCGTTTATCGACTCTTTCAAAGATAATGCTGATTTTCACAACACGATTGGAAAGCGCATCCATCGAATGGTCCAGCGCCGACAAGCAAAACGTTACGAATTTAATGATGGTCTCCGAAGTGGAGAATCTTCCGGAAGAATCATGGATCTTGTACAGTTGTAGCAATGCGTCGCCAAAGAAGGGGTTGTAAACCGTCGGGGGATCATTGAGAGTGGTAAGCAAGTAGTCACTGCTCGCCAAGAAATTGACGTTTGTAAAATTTGACTTTCCGTCCTCAATGTCGGCTGGGACCGAAAAGCATCCAAAGATGTACTTGCCGTGGCTAGTTAGGTGGGGCAGCGGGTGAGAGTAAGTTTTCTCTTTGAGATTGCTTGAGGCATAACCTTTCGTGCCAAAGGATTCTCTAACGCTGGAATCAACTTCTGAGCCAATGTGTGCCTCAAATTGATCAATAGCTGAGGTGACTTCAACTTCAAACTCACCGTACGGGCGGTGGCCGCCTTTTGTCGAATTCTTTATGTTGATCCAAGTGTGTGCCATGACGTAACCTTATTAGATGGGCATCTTGCGCAACCAGTGGCACTTCCGGCCCACAAGGAACCTAGAGATTGATCCAACCTTGCTGACCGTCCGTGGAGCACGCCATTACCACGAAAACATCGAGCGACTCCTCATGGGTCCAGTTCCGCGGCCACGGGAGCAACTGGCCGCGTCGGAAAAGACCCAGCTAAATTTGAAAGAGGATTTTTGTGCTCGACTCCTACCGGTGATTTCTTCCAGAGATGCGTTGGCGTCAAGCCATCCTGATCTACTGAATCGCTACTTCATGGTTGACGACAAGACCCACGCTCACGACCCAAACGCAGTTGGGGTTCACATTCTCGCGAAAGATTTTCCAGAAAGAGAGGAGTACCTGAAAGTCGGTCACATCAGCAAACTGCGAGCTGAACGGGTGCGTCGAATTGTTGAGCCGTTCGCTAAGCGTGGTAGAGCGGTTGAATTCGGGTGCACAATTTTCTGGAACGGCGATCCGGAGGCCGAATTCAAATTCTATTCCGTGCAGTTATTCAACGTTGCGAGAGAAAATCTGGTGGAACTCTGAGATATTCGCGTGTCTCGCAAGGTCTCTCAGACATGAAGCGGATAATGATTTGAGCAACGGTCAGTGCGTCGTCAAGCGCATCATGGGCAACTCCGGGCTCGAGATTAAATTGTCGTGCTGCTTCTTGAAGCCGAAGCTGACCGAATCCAAGTCGCTCACACAAAGTCTTTGAGCAGTAGAAATCGGGGAGGAGTGCGTTACCGATGAGTGAGAACTCATATTGGAGTCTCGCTTGATCAAATGAAGCTCGATGGGCTACGACTCTCCTGGTATCGAAGTGTGGCGCGAGACGCGCCACCGTCGTTGTGAAGGATGGCGCGTCACGTAGTTTTTCTACGCCGATGCCATGCACAGCTAATGCTTCGGGCGATCCAACCGAGCCGTCCGCCGCGAGATACGTCGAATATGACCCTTCGATAGTCCCGGAAAAAGTCATGAAAACGACACCGAATTGAATCGTTCTCGCGTCAGTTTCAAGTCCGGTTGTTTCGCAGTCGACCACCATAAGCCCATCGGGAGGAAGAGCAAGGCACTGTTCAACGTGAAGCACGCTCTCAGTCTATTGCTCCTTGGCAATACTGGGTGTACGGTCCCCCGGCGGGCAAAAGGTGTGGATCGTCTCACTGGGGGTCGAGTTTCATGGGCGTAAACTTGGTTGTAGCTCAACGAGCTGATTCTCTTCTCGCACCGTTTGTAGATTGGCTACGCAGGCCTCGTGAGGACCCATTTCGTCCAGATGTCGTTGTGGTCCCTCGTGTCGCGGTTCGGGATTTTTTGATAGAACAAGTACCGCCGTTGGTTGGAGTCAATGGTCGTGGTGGAATCCTGGCTAATGCTCAGTTTTGGCTCCCAGAACAGTTTAACCGTCACGCGCTTGGAGGCGGGGAGAGCTCCCTTCAATCATGGTCTTTAGATTCTCTCGCATGGACAATTCTTGAGTGCCTAAATAGGAAGCCAAATTTGATCCCAAGTTTTCAGGGAGCGAATCGCAAGTATGCGGTTTCTGCGGCGATAGCGAATCTATTTGGACGGTATATGCGTCAGCGCCCCGAAATGGTTTTTTCGTGGTCTCGAGGTACTCCGACTGACGGATTAAGAGTCCTCCCGGAGTCGGCCAGATGGCAGTTCGAACTTTGGAATGAGGTCCGCAAGTTCCTCGGAGTTAGCCCAGGTGAACTCGCAATAGATTCGTTGCGAAAGCCACTTGCGGAGCATCCGCTGTTTGAATACGCCGACAATTTGGCCTTCTTTGGTATCGATTATGTCTCTCCATTTAAGGCGAAGCAGATCCAGCGACTTGGTGAGATTTCCGACGTTCCAGTTTTTGCGCTGAACATCTCGGAGGCCATTCTCTCAAGCTCAATGCCAATTTCTTTGGATGTTGTTCCCGAGCGAATGTGGAGAGATTCCTCGATCAATAGCGATCTAGATCTGCTTCGCTCGTGGGCTCGCCCGGCCGGAGAAGCAGCACAGATTCTCAAAGGGTTAGCCAAAGAGCGAACGTTCGTGTCGACGAAATTTGGTGAGAGCCTTCTCGGGGAAGTTCAACAAAGTATCTCGCACGGATCCATTATTTCTGGTGTTGAACCTTTTGGAAATCCAGAGTCGTGCTCCGATGGATCGATCCAGATTCACAAGTGCCATGGTGCGATCCGGCAAGTTGAGGTCATGCGAGATGCCTTGCTTCACATCCTTGAATCCCGAGCGGACATATCGGCTCGAGATGTGGTCGTAGTTTGCCCTCAGGTCGAGAGATTCGAGTCAGTAGTACGTCCGATACTCGAACAGGAGGTCGATGGCCAGTCACTTCGGGTGTCGGTTCTCGGAGGCTCATTGGACCGTGAGTCGGTGTTTGACACGCTGGACATGTTTCTTGATCTGGCCACGGGCCGGATGAAACTGAGTGACGTCCTTCTCACTCTTTCACACTCGGCGGTTCAAGAGAGGTTTGGAATATCGACCGAGGACCTTTCTCAATTTGCTCATTGGGCGGATGAGTTGGACATTCGGTGGGGGCTTGACACAAATTCAAGACTCGAAGCGGAATATCCAATCGAACAACCCTATGGAACTTGGAGTGACGCCGTAGAGCGTCTCGCCCTAGGTCTCTTGTATCCGAACGAGAACGATCAGATGTTTGTCACGGATCGGCTTCCCTATGACGACTTGGGTAGCAGTGATTTCGAGTCCGTTGGGCGCCTGTGGAGTTTTGTCTCTTTGGTTCAACGAACCCGTGTGAAGATAAGTCAGGGGTTGTCGCATGAACATTGGGCGGATCTTCTCGACTCCATCATCGTGGACCTCTTTCGCACATCCAGCGAAGATGGCATCGAACAAATAGAGGACTTGAGGCGGTTTTCGCAATCGCTGAGAGACGCATCCGTGATCATGTACGCTGCAAGTGTCTCGGCGCTTGACGTACGTTCAGCTTTGCAAGCACGTGCTCCACATGGACGAGGATTTAGTAGCTACTGGTATGACGGAATTCGTGTCGGGAGTCTCGCGGCGCTTCAAGGCGTTGGAGCGAAGGTTGTTGTTCTACTTGGTTTAGATCATGGCTCTCTACGACAGGGGTCGTCTGACGGAGACGACATTCTTGGCCTCCATCCCCGGGTTGGAGACCGTGATCCACGATTGGAAGACCGTGTGGCGATTCTATCGCTTCTGCAGGCTGCGGAAGATTATTTCTTAGTTATCTGCGACGGTTTTGATGTCAATGACAATATGCCTATCTCAAGTCCGATTGTATTGGAGGAGTTGATTGGGCATTTTTCTCGGGTTTCCCTCGCGTCCTCGATTGAATTGAAATGTCCTTTGGTAGTAGAGCATTCACGGCAGCTGGCTGATTGTCGAAATCTCAGCGAGTCGTCCAGCAAGACGAGCATCGGGTCGGGTGACTGTGGTCGGATCTGGAATCGTCCGTGGACCTTCGATGCGACGGCCCTTAAGATTGTCCAAGGCAGAGAGAATGCGGAATCGGTAAGGGCGTTGGGGCTAGCGCAAATCGATGTGCAATCGAATGAAGACCCTTCTGAGCCGATCAATCTTCGCGAGCTGGATGAAGGGTTTAAGGATCCGTTCCGACTGCTGCTTGAAAAACGACATGGAATCCTGCTTCCAACGCGCGATCATCAAACCTCTGATCTCGTTGACCTATGGCCGGGGGCTCTGGCGTATTGGAAGTTGGGCGAAGGACTATTGAGACACCGGCTCTCAGGCGAATCCACGGAGTTGTGGGCCAAACAGACTGGCGCCAAGGGTCTATTGCCCGCTGGCCGCCTTGCTGAACGATTGCTATCAGAACTCGACGCGAGTGTGAGTGAAATTCTTCTGCGCGTGCCCTTTGCCTGGTCGACATGTATTTCTGAGGAAGTTTCGTTCAGCACCAGCGGCCGGAAGGTGGACGGAACTATTGAAAGGTCGGGCGTTGTTGTCCCTCACGTTGGCTTCTCCAAATGGGATCCGTCGCAGCGATTACGTCCGTGGATTGGTCTCGCGGCGCTGACGATGAGCGAACCTTCGACTATCTGGGAAGGCCTGACGGTTTTTCGGTCGACAGACGTGAAGTCCTCTGGCGCCCAAGACGGACAGATCTCGATTGAGAGGTTTCGAATTTGTGGGAATGATGCTAATGAGCGTCTCAAGAATGCAACGGACCTGCTCGATTTTGCGGTCTGGCTCCGAGAACAGGCGTTGCGAACGTTTGTCCCCATGTTTCGCCGAACCAGCTGGGTTTGGAACCAATCAACAACAACCGTTGCCTCGGCCCTGTCACGTGATCTAAGTGGTTCGCCGCTCTCTGTCTTATACCCAGAGATTGATCTTTCGTTTTTGAAGAGTGATCCCCCTATCACTGCCGGTGATCAATTGCCGAATGGAAGTTGTCGAGCTGAGCAATATGCATTCAAGTTGAAACAACTCTGGGATGAAGGTGTCCAAGTGACTGAATCGGCTCAGAAGGAGAAGAAGGGTCGGTCGTCGAAATGAGGTGGGTTTGGAGATGGCCCTTCCCGATCAACGTGGCGAAATGGGCAGGGTGGGTGGTGAGACACCCGATAAGAGCATTGGAACGGTTGTTGACTTTGCGCGTTGGTCCTTTTGTTGTTGGGATAAAAAGGCTCGGAATCACGCTTGGGATATTCGGCATCTCTTTCGGGCGTGGTGGCATCGCAGGATTTATTCGGATTCCTTTCGTAAAGATCTTCTTTGGTGGCGGACGTGGAGGAAAGGGAATCTTCGGGAAGTTGTTTGGTGGGGGCAAAAGGGGTGGCGGTAAATCAGGTGGTGGGAGTAGCTCCGGAGGTGGTTCCAGCGGCGGTGGTGGAGGCCGTGGAGGAAAGGGAATCTTCGGGAAGTTGTTTGGTGGGGGCAAAAGGGGTGGCGGTAAATCAGGTGGTGGGAGTAGCTCCGGAGGTGGTTCCAGCGGCGGTGGTGGAGGCCGTGGAGGAAAGGGAATCTTCGGGAAGTTGTTTGGTGGGGGCAAAAGGGGTGGCGGTGAATCAGGTGGTGAAAGTAGCTCCGGAGGTGGTTCCAGCGGCGGTGGTGGAGGCCGTGGAGGAGGTTCTGGCAGTGGCGAGTCGAATGGAAGCGCCGCTGGAAGAGAACGTACTGACGGTGGAGTGTCGGTAGCTGAAAGTTCTCATAACGGTGGCAAAGGCGAGAATCATGTCGGTCGTGGAACACCACGTGGAGGTGGCGGATCGAGGCGGAAAAGGGGATCAAAAAGGGAGACTGCGAAGTCTGATCATGCGAGTCGAGACCGAGTTGGGGATCACACTTTGTTGGATCCGCGCCGAAGGGCTATCGAGAACCGAGACACGCGTGAAGGTTCCACGAAGCAGAGAACGAAAGCGCGAAACGACCGAAAGAGGCGCCCCGCTGGGCGAAGGCCAAATGCACTTGGGCGTGTTCAAAAAACTATAGAGAAGCTTGATGAACGACGTGACAATTGGCGCAAGAGTCGAGACGAGGCAAAGCAGATCCAGGCGGACCTTCGTCGAGAACGGAAACAAACGTTTCGCGATGGCCCAAATCGGAAAACACGGCAATCGTCTCCTACAGATGCCCGCAGGGCCGGCGATCTAGAAGAGCACCAGCCACGTAACCAACGCATTCAGGGCTCGACTCCGAATACGCAAGATGGACGAAGAGACTTTGGCCGACAATCGCCGCCTCAAGGAAGTAGAAGGCGGGGTGATAGCCGAAAGAATGCAAATAGTCCGACACCACTTGGGGTTGCCGGTGCAGAGTCTCGAAATCGGACGAAAGCTCAGCAATTTGGAGTAAAATTCTCCTCCCCGGAATTGATTCGTGATCAAGAAAGCGGGGTAATCAATTTTGACATCAAACATCCGTTGCCGCGCGGTCGATTCCTGATTGAAGCGAGTGCTGGTACAGGCAAGACCTTTAACCTCACTTCGTTGGTCGCCAGATACGTGGCAGAGGACGGATTAAGCATCGATTCTCTCCTTATGGTCACCTTTACCAATGCCGCGGCGGAAGAAATGGCCGAACGAACACGTGCTAAATTGGTGAAGGCGCTGCGAGAGCTTGATCAGTACGACGGATCATCTGAAATCGATGATTGGTTAGTTCCTATAGTTTCATGTTCGCCCGAGGAGGCAACGAAGCGCAAGGAGCGACTGAAAGACGCAATCACCAACATTGATGGTGCATCAATCACGACGATTCACAGTTTCTGTCAGAAGACCTTGCGCGACATAGGACTGCGTGCTGGTGATGTCGGTATCTCGCAGCTAGCAGAAAGCGATCGGCAACTTACTGAACAGACTATTCGCGACATCGCAATTAGTCTTCTAGGGCGAGATCCAGATTTCTTGTCTTACGACAAGAATAAGAAGGCTCCTGATGCTGTGGAAAAAGATCTCTTATTAGTCACGCGGAGTGTCGTTTCAAATCCTTCCGCCGAACGTCTTCCAAACGAAAATGATGCGAATCAATCCGCAGCGAATTGGCGCCGTGCGATCGAACGGATCACTTCATCATTGAAAGAGATGCGGAGTAGGTCGGGCGTACTCAACTTTGACGACTTGATTTCAGAGATGGTACGCGTGGTTGAAGATCCAGTAGTTGGTCCGGTTGTTCGCGCCAAACTTTGTGAGAAATTCAAACTTGTCATGATTGACGAGTTTCAAGACACTGATTCTCAACAGTGGAAGATATTCGACAAGACGTTTTTCCCTTCTGGCGTTGCTGCCGACTCATCAGTCCTAGCCATGATTATGGTCGGGGATCCCAAGCAGGCGATTTATCGTTTCCGAGGAGCTGACATCGCTGCGTACCTAAAAGCCGGTCGAACGGGCGATTTGGAACGCCGACAAATTAAGACAAATTTCCGAACCGATCCGGGTTTGGTCGGCGCCTTGAACGGATTGATGCGCGGCTTTCCATTTGGAAATTCCGAAATCACCTACGTGCAAGTGGACCCAGACATCCGAAAAATGGAAAGTGCTCTAGTTGGTGCTGGAAATCCTTTACAGATTCGATGGTTGCCGAACCATGCTGAACTTCTATCTGATGCGGGCAACCTAGTTCAGGAGGCGGCTCAACCCCTGATCGCAGTTGACTTGGCGAATCACGTGGTTCGCCTCCTCAGTGAAGGACGGATTTTGACTAGCCGGAGCGGGAATGGCTCTAGCCGGCAGGTCAGACCCAGCGACATCTGTGTACTTGTACGAAATCACTCGCAAGCCGAGCCAGTCCTCGCTGAACTTCGGTCTAGGGGCATAGCCGTCGTGCAAACCCGCGTGAGTTCAGTTTTGATTTCTGAGGCAGCGGATCAGCTTCGAACTTTGTTGTATTCGATTTCACGCTTTTCGAGTTCTGCAGCCTCCTCGGCTGTTTCAAGTACCTTTTTCGTAGAGAGTAGTTGGATCGGAATATCTGACGACGAGAAGACATCACTTCAAGAGCAAGGAGCGCACTGGTCGGAGTCTCTGGCACGAGAAGGTATCTACGGATTCTTTCAGGAGTTAAAGCATGATCCTCGTGTTCTCCTTTCAATAGCCGCCAGTGGTGATCTCGATCGCAAATTGACAGATCTTGAACATCTCGTCGAGATTCTTCACAGAGAAACAAGCGGAAGGCCAACAACTGCTTCCGGATATTTGATCAAGCTTGATCAGTTGATATCCGTCGAAAGTGAATCAGAAGAACTAAAGAGGAGAACCGAAACGGATGCCGAAGCAGTGCAAATCGGTTCGATTCATTCATCGAAGGGATTACAGTACCCAGTCGTACTCGTCCCATTTGCAACTCAGCCGAAGAATCAGAAACCCTTCGTTTTCAGCTTTGACGAACATCGATTCGTCGATGTCGCGGTAGGGCATAAATGGAATTCAGAGTTTCTTGATTATCCGACCCGTGAAGCACTTTCGAAAGAGGAGATTCGTGGGGATGACCTGAGGCTTCTTTATGTCGCATTGACACGAGCCGAACATCAGTTAGGTGTCTGGTGGTCAAAGGCAGCCAACGGCTCAAGTTCGTCACTGGCACAAATTCTCTTCCGAGACCAAAAAGATGGTTTTCCTTCAGTTTCAAAAATGACTGATGAGGACATTAGGCGAACGCTGACCGATCTGGTTGCATCGTTAGGAAACTCTGATTTTCGAGAACTGCCCCTTCATATCCCTGCTCAGCCATTTTCTCAGAAGGGTTCGTCGGAAACGTTAGAGCTGGATCGAAGCCGGCTAACCCGGCGTGAGGTCATTCGCCCTGGTTGGCGTCGCTGGTCCTATTCGACCATCAAGGAAGTTGCGTTCAAGTTGGGAGATGGCGAGTACCGCGGAGGTAGCGATGAGACTGATCGCCATAGAGACGAATACCAGGTTTCTGCCCGAGAAATGGAGGTTCAGCTAGGGAAACTTGCTGGTCTCCCTCAGGGTCCAGCGTTTGGCAAATACGTCCACGAAATCTTTGAGAACGTTGATTTTGCGGCAACTGATCTGGAAGGTGAACTTCGCAGATCAATTTCACTTCAACCCGCTTCTCGGTTTGCCAATTGTGCGATTGATGATCTGGTATTTGGCTTGATGGACGCGATCTGTACTCCCATCGACGAGATTGCGCCTGGTTATTGCCTGCGGGACATAAAGAAGGCCGACAAACTGGCCGAGATGACTTTCCACTGGAACCTAAACGGTAGGGGGCAGTCGTTGCTTGGTGACATCTGTTCAATCGCTGCATCTGACGAATCGGGAACTTTTGCGGATTATTTCTGCGAACTGAGAGCGAAGGCTCGAGGTTTTCGGACAGATGGATTGATAACCGGTTCAATTGACGGCCTGTATCGACTCTCGGGCTCATGGGGCGAGCGATTTGTCATTGTCGATTACAAGTCCAATGCGCTGCACGCGGGGGTCAGCGATCCCGAGAAGCTGAGAAACAGCTATGGATATGCGTCGATGATGGTGGAAATGATGAGACATGACTACCCCCTACAGGCGCTCGTTTATGGTGTAGCTCTTCACCGCTTTCTTGCCTCTCGATATCGCGATTATTCGCCAGAAAAGCATCTTGGTGGGTCCGGTTATTTGTTTATACGCGGAATGGCCGGTCGTGATACGCCGCTCGTAGATGGCGTGAGAGATGGCGTTTTTGTTTGGCGGCCTTCTGCGGCGACAATCGTTGAAGTTAGTGAGGTTTTCGATGGACTGTGACGACTTCTCGATCGATGAGCTTCTCAAGCGAATCCTCAGTGATATCGGCGGCGAGGCAGCAGCTGCGGTCGATGCTGTATTGAAGGCGTTCTCAGTGGAGGATAAATGTGTGCTGATTCTTTTGGCGTTGTCTGTAAAGGGTCATTCTTCCGGGAACACTTGTCTCGATCTTGGTTCGGCAGCGAAATCTCCATTCCTCAAATCTCGCATCGAATCGACATTGCCAAACATCGATCTACCTCCGCCAAGTGAAATGGTGAGAAGGTTAAGGGCTCTTCCACTTGTAGTTGATTGTGAACCCAACGTGTTTTGCCCATTGGAATTGCATGTTGTTCCTCAACCGTTGGTTCTTCTGAATGGAGTCCTTTTCACGCGAAGGCAGTTCGTTGACGAGGCTTCGATAGCACGGGAATTGGTTGCACGAAGTAATCAAGAGAAGATTCCTGTGAGTGAGGAATCCTGTGATCTCCTAGAAGCGGTACTCCCGGTTGTGCACATGAATCCAGACGGTTCAAGTTTCGCCCAGCCTGATTCCGTTCAGAATGATGTGGGGAAGGCGATTTTGGACTCTCGTCTCGTTGTTCTGACGGGCGGGCCTGGAACCGGGAAGACGTTCACGATGATTCGGTTGATTGCTTTGGCACTCGCGTCGGGGGGTTCTGAGGCGTCGAAGATGGAGATAGCCGTGTGTGCGCCAACCGGAAAGGCAGCATCCAGGGCGGGGGAGGAGTTGTCGAAGTTCGTCAAGGAGGAACGTGCGAGGCCCGCCAATCAAAAAATCTTTAATGATGCTGTACTAGAGAAGATCGACGCGCTTCGGCCTGTCACAATTCATCGACTACTCGGCAAAAAAGGCGGATCACACACTCGTTTTAAATTCGATAGAGATAACAAGCTCCGGTTGCAACTGATTGCAGTCGATGAAGCTTCGATGGTGCCGTCTCAGCTGATGGCTCGGTTTCTAGAGGCCTGTGATGTTCAGTGTCAGGTGCTTTTGGTCGGCGATGAGGCACAGTTGGAAAGTGTCGAATCTGGATCGGTGCTCTCTGGAGTCGTCGATTCTAAGGATTTACTTCAAGGCGTAATTCATAAATTGAACATCAGCCATCGTGCGGGTGGAGATGGCCCTTTGCCAAGAGTGGCGAAGCTCATTCGCGACGGTGATGACGCGTTGGCCTTGACTGAAATCAAGGCTGGCGGAAGTCAACTGATGATGTTTCCTGCTCGTTTTGGACCTGGAGATGTCGACTCGGTACTTGAGGGTGTGGTGGCACCTTTGGAGCGAGCACGGATTTTGGCGTCCTCCACCGACGCCACTTCACATGTTGAAGCTTTGAAATTGTCTGGATCAATTAAAGTTTTGTGTGGTCCTCGCGAGAATGCTGATGGGCGAGGAGTTCGATTTTGGGATGACGAAATCTCCCATCGGGTTCTTGGGCCCGGAGCGGGTGTACTTGTTCCTGGTCGTCCGCTGTTGGTTTTGGAGAACTCTGCTGCCACCAGTTTGAGCAATGGTGATGTGGGTCTCGTGGTTGAAACTGGAGAGGGTCTGCGAGTGGCGTTCCCCGACTCTGACGAGGCTCCAAAGTATTTTCCTCCCGCAGCCCTCCCGCCGCACATGTCCTGCTATGCGATGACCGTTCACAAGAGTCAAGGTTCCGAATACACGGGATATGTCGTCGTTGTGTTACCGCACCTTAAGTCACCACTTCTTGTTCGAGAACTCATCTACACGGCCATTACGCGCGCGAAGAAGAGCGCAGTGGTCAAGGTTGTAGGAAGTGAAGAAGAATTTCTGAAAGCGGTGCGGAGTGACTCGCGGCGCTCGTCTGGTCTCACTGAATTGATCAGGTTGGCGACCAAATGAATCTGACCGGATTCAGCGCCCCACGATCAGGGTCAGCAGTCCGATCACCATCACCAGTGACGAGATGAGGCGCCGAGGACCACTGCCCTCTTTGAGAACCCTCCAGCCGATGAGG
>Ga0194129_10006382_pt1 | contig 14491 bp, 6 predicted proteins | sample TA2KigCa35mmetaG_FD_150862 | JGI IMG/M metagenome (GOLD analysis project Ga0194129, IMG submission 150862) | Freshwater microbial communities from Lake Tanganyika, Tanzania - TA2015038 Kigoma Deep Cast 35m | ecosystem: Environmental > Aquatic > Freshwater > Lake | place: Tanzania: Lake... | reverse complement strand
CTTCGGCGCGATGCGAGCGTTGTCCGTCCTCGGTGCGTTTCTCCTGCCGCTGTTCGCCGCCTGCGCTGACGGCCCCTCTCCCGCGAGCGAGCCGCCTTCGAGCCTCGCGTCGCCGCTCCACGCGCCGTCGCCCGACGTTCGCACGCTGTGGGAGGTGAGGCTCGAGGGGCGAGCCTCCGTCGACGCGTGGCTGGAGGCCCCCGTCGCAGCGCGTGCTTCCCGGTCGCGCGCGCGCCTCGCCGAGCTCGCCGTCGAACGCCGCGAGCTCCTCTTCGAGGTCGAGCGCCACGCCGAGGTGGTCGGTGACCTTCGGCGCCTCGTCAACGGGCTGCTCGTGCACGCGACGCCTGCGGAAGCCGCGCGGGTCGCCGAGCTCCCGGGCGTCGTCACGATCGCGCCCGCGCAGCTCTTCGAGCGCGGCCTCGCGAGCGCGCTCCCGACGACCGGGGCCCCCAAGGTGTGGACCGGCGAAGAGGGCCTCCACGGCGACGGCGTCACCATCGGCATCATCGACTCGGGTATCGACTACGAGCACGCCGACCTCGGGGGCAGCGGCAGCGTCGACGACTTCAACGCCAACGACTCGACGATCCTCGAGCCCGGCAGCTTCCCGACCGCGCGCGTCATCGGCGGCTACGACTTCACGGGCGACGACTACAACGCGAGCAACCCGTCGCAGAGCAAGCCGTCGCCCGATCCGGATCCGCTCGACTGCCAAGGCAGCGGCAGAAACAACTCGGGCGGCCATGGTACCCACGTCGCCGCGATCGCCGCCGGCAACGGCGTGACGAGCGACGGCAAGGCGTACAGCGGCCCCTACGACGCGACCCTCGCACTCGACGCATTCCCGATCGCGCCCGGCGTGGCACCGCGCGCCTCGCTCGTGTCGCTCCGCGTCTTTGGTTGCGGCGGCTCGACCGGCATCCTCCCGCTCGCGCTCGAGCGCGCGGCCGACCCCAATGACGATGGCGATTTCGCGGATCGCCTCGACGTCGTCAACCTGTCGCTCGGCGCATCGTACGGACTCGGCGCGGGCTTCAACTACGAAGGCGTGACGAAGCTCAGCGAGCTCGACTCGCTCGTCGTAATCGCAGCCGGCAACGACGGCGACACGTTCTTCGACGTGGGCTCGCCGGGCACCGTACCCGCGGCGCTCACGGTCGCTGCCACCGAAGAGCGGCGCTGGGTCCCGCTGCACGTCGAGACCCCGGCGAGCCTCGCAGGGACGTACGCCGCGGCCGAGGGGCCGGTGTCGAAGCCCCTCGCTCAAGTCGGGACGCTGACCGGAGCGCTCGCGGCCGCGACGCCGCTCAAGGCCTGCGGCAAGCTCGTCGCGCCCGAGAACCTCGAAGGCAAGATCGCGCTCGTCGAGCGCGGCGACTGCACGTTCGCGTTCAAGCTGGCGAACGTACGCGAGACGGGCGCGATCGGAGCGATCGTCCTCGATGACACGGAGGCGCCTGATCCGCCGTCCATGAGCGGGATGATCTCCGTCGACCTGCCGGCCGTGGCCGTGCGGAGGGAGCTCGGGCTCGCGCTCGCGAAGGCCGTGGACGAGGGCGTGACGGTGAGGCTCGTGGGCGGCGAGGTCTACGAGGGCCTCGGCTCGAACGCGATGGCCGGCTTCAGCTCGCGCGGGCCATCGCCGATCGATCTCGCCCTGAAACCCGACATCGCCGCCCCAGGCTCGGACATCGTCGCGGCGCGGGTCGGGACCGGCAACGGCGGCGTGTCCCTCTCGGGCACGTCGATGGCGACCCCCGTGGTCGCTGGGGTGGCGGCGCTGCTCCGGCAGAAGCGCCCCGACCTCGGAGGGCGCGCGCTGAAGTCGGTGCTCGTGGGGACCGCGCGACCGGCGGGCGGGACGAGCGGCGACCGCTATTCGCTGACGCGCCAGGGGGGCGGCGTGGTCGCGGCCGATCGCGCCATCGCGACGACGCTGCGGGGCCGAACGAACGAGGACGGCGGAGGCGTCGGGCTCTCGTTCGGCGCCATCGTCGCGGCGACGACGACCTCGTTGACACGCACCGCCCGCTTCGACAACGACGGGGCCGAGGCGGTAGCCCTGGCGCTCTCGATCGATCGCGTCGACGCGCTCCCAGGGGTCACGGTGACGCTGAGCGCGCCCTCCCTGACGATTCCGCCCGGCGGCTTCGGGACCGTCGACGTGACGCTGACGCTCGATCCGTCCGCGCTCGGGGATCCGGCGCCGGACGCGCTCACACCCGCGCAGCAGTTCGAGTTCTCGCGCCATTACTTGAACGAGGCGATGGGCTTCGTGCGGGGCAAGAGCGGCGACGACGAGGTCGCGCTCCCTTTCTACGCCGTCGTGCGCGCCGCGGCCGACCGTCAGGTCGCGGCCGTCACGGGCTGCGAAGCCCCGACCCCGACGAACGAGCTGCGGCTCGTCCTCGAGGGAACCTCGGCCCACCCGGCTCCGGTCGTGACGGCGTTCGAGCTCGGCCTCATCGACGAGGAGAAGCCCAAGTCGAAGACCGACCCGCACGTCGCCGCCACCGATCTGCGCGCGATCGGCGTCGCGAGCGACTACGCGACGAAGCTCGACCTCGGCGAGACGACGGTGATGTTCGCCGTGACGACGGCCGGGCCATGGACGACCCCCGCGGCCGGCCCGTCTAGCCCGGTCGGCATCCTCGTCGACTCCGACGGAAAGCCCGGCTTCGACTTCGTCATCACGGCCGCGCCCTTCTCGAGCGAGCAGCCCTTTGCGGACGTGCTCGTGAGCGAGGTGTTCGACGACAAGGGCAAGCGCGTCGGAAGCCCGCGCTACGTGAACCTCGCACCACGCAGCGACGCGGACACCGCGCCGTTCCTGAACGACGTGCTCGTACTCTCGGTGAACGCGGAGGACATCGGCCTCAAGCTCACGAGGACCGCGTTCAAGTACGCGGCTTACGCGGAGCGCATCGACACGCCGCAGACCGACGACGAGACCGGCTGGGCCGAGCATGACATCGCCGCGCCGCGCCTCGACACCGCAGCGCTCGCGCCGAAGCCGGGCCGTCCGATCGTCATCGGCGGCGAGACCCTCGGGCTCCGCGTAGGAGCGACGACCCGCGAGGCCTCCGAGCCGCTGCGCGCCCTCGTGCTTCACCACTCGAACGTCCCGGGCAAGCGTTGGGAGGCGCCGCTGCTCGACGCGCCGGCGCTGGAGACGCTGACGCTCACGCTCGACGAACGTCCCGCCGCCGCGCGCCGCGTCGTTCGGCGGCTTACGGTGACGAACACCAGCGCACGCGCCATCGACGGCGTCACGCTCACCGCGTCCGTCGCGGGGGCAACCTTCGAGCAGGCCGCGCCGTCGCAAGGCTCGTGCGCCGACGGGAGCATCGCGTGCACGCTCGGGCGACTCGAGCCGGGCGCGTTCGCGACGGTAGGCTTGACACTCGTCAACCAAAGCGACACCCCCGCAAGCATCGAGGCTCAAGTGACGACGAAAGGCGGGTGCGTGACGACCACGCTCGGCGAGGTGCCGCGCTCGACCTCCGAGGCGGCGCCGGCGCTCACGGCCGCGGGTGGCTGCGCGTGCCGCGTGCCTGCGGCGCCGGACGACGACACGAACGCCGCGTGGCTCCTCGCCACCGTGGGCGGCTTCGCCACGCTGGCGCGACGGCGCAAGCGGCGCTAAACCTCTCGCAGTTGGGACGCCGACACGCAGCTTGGAGCTTGCGTCGGCGTCTCTCACGAGAAGCGTCGGTCGAGTTCGACGCGTAACGCGCCCCTCCATGCGGTGCGCGAGGAGAGCATCATGCGACGAAGCTCTGATCTCTATCGACGTTCGCTCGAGCGAAGACGGAAAGAGGACGAAGCGCGGCGGCTTCGCGACGTTGTCCCCGGGCTCGCCGAGCTTGAGTTCGTGCTCTCGGAGGAGCGCCTCGGAATGCCCGGGCACGAGGTGCACCACAAGCGGGTGATCGTGGTGTCCCGCGCTCCTGCGTTGTTCGAGTTTCCTTGCTCCGATCGCTCATGCGACGGCGGCGGGCACGACCTGACGCTCGAGGTGATCAACCATCTCGCGAGGGGAGAAACTCGCTTCGTCGAGACGCACCGGTGCGAGGGGAGGTCGCGCGACGCCTCGTGCGAGTACCTGCTCAGGGTGGAGGCCCGGGCCGTCTACCGCCTGGCCCCGATCGCGATCGCGTCGGGCCATTGACAGCCGTCCATCACGCTCGCGCACGTGCGCGCTCAGAGCCCCGCGTTCTTCTGGGCGAGCGACTCGATCGCCGCGTCGTGCGCCCCGGCGCCCTCTAGCCACTTCACGACCTTCTGCGTGCGCGGATCGACGATCACGAACGACGGGGTCCCGAAGGTTCCCTTGCCCGAAGGCAGGAGCTGGTAGCCTGGGTCGGCGACGACGTGGACGTGCTCGAGGGCGAACTTGTCGCGCCAGATCTTCGCGCCCTCGGTGGTCGCCTTCCCCTGGCCATCGGGCGCGGTGACGAGCGCCGTCACCCAGACGACACTGAGCCCCTCGGCGCGCCACTTCGCGAGGCGCGCCTCGAGCGATTTCGCGTCCTGCTCGCACGCGCCGCAGAAGAATTTCGCCATCTCGTAGACGACGACGTGGACGCCCTTCGACCCGTTGCAGTCGAAGAAATCCGCCGCCGACACGGAGCCCACCTCATCGGAGCCTGGCGCATACCCCTGCCATTGAAGCGAGAGCGGCAGCTCCTTGTTCTCGGCGACGCCCGGCGAGGTCGGCTGGAAGCTGCAGTTGAGCGGCGTCGTCGGGGCGATGGCGGAGAGGCCGCCGTTCGCGCCGCTCGCTTCGCTACCCGCGTCGCCCTCGTCATCACCACCATCGACCGCGACCTCGTCGGTCCCGACGAGCGTGTTGCAACCGACGAGCGGGAACAGGCTTGAAGCGACGAAGACCAGGCGAGCAACGCGCCAACGCATGGTCAATTAGCATACGGCCGACGCGGATCGCCCGCAAGCAACGCGAGTTCAGAAGGTGCGGCCGAAGGAGAGCGCGGGCGAGACGATGAGCGCGTTCGAGTGCGCGCGCTCGTCGTCGAACGGGGCGCCGCTCGGGATGCAGCCGAGGTCACCCGAAGCGCAGCCGGCAACGATGGGGATGCTCACGGTGCGGCCATTGAGCGTCGGGCCGCCGAGCGGCAGCACCATCGCGGTGAGGGATAGGCCCAGCTCGTAGGCGCCGAAGCGCAGCGTGCCGGTGAGGTCCCCGCCCGTGACCAGCACCCCGCCCGTGGACCGCGGCGTGGCATCGGAGAGGCTCGCCTCGAGCCGGTCGTCACCGGCCGCGAGCGTCACCTCCGCCGGGTCGACGGCGCGCGAGAACATCCCGCCGACGAACACGCGGCCCCCGAGCGCGAAGCGCGTGCCGAGCCCGCGACGGTAGCCGACCCCCACGACCGCGAACGGACCGTCGACGCGCAGGCGATCGGAGACCAGGTAGGCGAGCTCCGGACGCGACACCGGCGGAGACGACGGGGCCACCGTCCGCTCGAACGAAGACTCCAGGCGCAGATACCCCGCGGTGAGCTCGAGCGCGACTCCGACCGGGAACCGATAGCCTCCGCGCAGCGCACCGACGAGGCCGTGAGCGAGCGGCAGCGACGGGCACACGACGCAACGGGTCGCGGCATCGGCACCGAGGCGTGGCGCGAGCGCGTAGCCGCCGAGCGCCTCGACGAAGCCAACGCCCTCAGGGCCGCGCGGCCAGCGTGGGTGCGCCGAGTCGACCGTGAGAGCGAGCGTAGGAGGCCGTCGTCCATCGAGCGCGGAGTCGAACGCGACCTTTCCGGGACGGTAGCCGGGCTCCTCTCCGGTCGCGGCGTGGGGGCCGATCGGCAGGCGACCGCGGAAGCGGCCGGTCCCGACGACGACGCCGTCGATCGCGAGCGTCGCGGTCGCGGGCACGACCTCGAGCGAGGTCTCGAGACCGAGCCGCTCGGAGGCGACGGCGACGACCGCCTTTTGCCCCTGGACGACGACGACCTCTTTCGGTGCGGTGCCCTCGTCGCCGCGGCGTGTCCACACGAGGTGGCGCCCCGGACCGAGCGTGCCCTCCCACGGCGTGACTCCCACCTCGGCGCCGTCGACGAACAGCGTGGTGCCGGGAAGCCGATCCTCGATGCGGAGGAGCCCCGCGTCGGCGAGCGGCGCAAGGCTCACCTCGAGGCGCTGCTCGACCCCGACGGTGAGCTCGGGGCGCAGCTCGGAGGGCTTGAAGCCGTCCTTGATCACGCGCACCACCCGCTTTCCGGGGAGCACTCGAATCGGCACCACGAGCGGCAGCGTCGCCCGCGCGCGACCGTCGACGACCACCGACGCTCCGGCGACGTCGGCGGAGATCCAGAGGTTCGCGACCCGCGCGCGCAGCGCCGTCATCGCGGGCGCGAGCGCGGCGACCTCGTCCGGACCGAGGCCGGCCTTGAACTCGGTGAGGAGCTGCTCGTAGAGCTCGAGCGCCTCGTCGTAGCGCCCGAGCCGGTCGAGGCAGATCGCCGCGTTCGAGGTGTTCTGTACGGACGGAAACGCGGCTCGCGAGCGATAGAAGAGCTCGAGCGCGCGCTCGAGATCGCCGGCCTCGAAAAGGGCGACGCCGTTTCGAAAGAGCTGCTTGGCCTCCTCGACCGCAGGGTTCGGCGCGGGCGCCGCGGGTGCGTTGCCGGACCCTAGTACCGACGCGGTCGGACGCGGCGAAGCGGGCGCACGCGGGCTCGCGGGTACGGGCGCAGCGGCCGGCGTGTTACCGGGGGATTGGGCATGGCTCGGCGTCACCTTGAGAGAGAGCGCGCCAAGCGTCAGGAAGACGGCGAGGGAGCGACCTAGACTCACCATGTCTGCTTGAACTGGATCCCTGGCTTCGGCGTCGTCGACTCGGTCGTGGGCGCAGAGCTGGCCGCTCTGCTCGAAGCGGGTCTCACCGGGAGCGGGCCCGGCGCCGCGCGAGCGACCGGCGCGGCGGTGAGCGGCGCGGCGGTGAGCGGCGCGGCGGTGAGCGGCGCGGCGGTGAGCGGCTGAGCCGCGCTCGACGCGACGGGGGAAGCGCTCGTCTCGGTGGACGCCGCGGGGGCCGCGGCAGACGCCGACACCGCGGCCGGATGGGGCTCGACGGCGGACGGCGACGCGTTCGCGAGCGAGGGTGGCGCCGGCGGAGCCGCCGCGTTGCGCGGCCAGAGGGCGAGCCAGCCGGCCAGCATCCCGCCCGCGAGCAGGCCCACCCCCGCGACGAGCGGCCACGGCAAGCGCCCAGACGCTCGCGCCGACGAGGCTGCGAGGGCATCCAAGCTTGCTCCGGTGGGCGAGGACGGGCTCGAAAGTACGTGACGCGAATCAACAGCCTGAGGGGCGTGTCTCGGCGCCGCCACGCGCGAGGCGGTGACGAACATCGCGCGGGTGAGCCGTGCCTCGCCTCCAGCGAAGGGCTCGAGCGCATGCGCGAACTCTTCGACCGACGCGTAGCGCCGCTCGCGATCGCGCTCGAGTCCGCGATGCACGACGGCGGCGAGCGCGGGCTCGACCCAGGGCGCTGTCTCCTCGAGCCGCGGCACCGACTCGGTGCAGATCGCGAGCAGAAGCTGCGCGAGGGTCTCGCACTTCGCCCACGGCTTGCGGCCGGAGAGCGCCTCGTACATCGAGATCGCGAGGCCCCAGACGTCGGCTCGATGATCGGCCGTCTTCGCCTGCATCGCCTGTTCGGGTGCGGTGTACTGCGGCGTGCCGAGCAAGGCGCCGCCGGACTTGGTGAGCGAGTGCGTCGAGTCGGTCCCCTCGGAGAGCACGCTCTTCGCGAGCCCGAAATCGCAGATCTTCGCGACGAGCTCGTCCCCGCTTCCGGCGAGGAACAGGTTCGCGGGCTTCAGATCGCGGTGGATGATTCCGATCGCGTGAGCAGCGGCGACGCCGCGGGAGGCCTGTAGGAAAAGGCGCACGACGGCCGTCGACTCGATGGGTCCGAGCTCGCGGACCCATGACGCGAGGTCGCGACCGTCGAGGAGCTCCATCACGAAGAAGGGGTGACCTGCGCGGCGGTCGACGTCGGCCGCGAGCGTGCGCACCACGTTCGGATGCTCGATCCGCGCGGCGAGGGACGCCTCACGACGGAAGCGCTCCTCGATCTGCGAGTCCTCGGCGTCGCCGTGGTGGAGGATGACCTTCACGGCGCACAGCGTCCCCTCGCCCGTCCGCGACTCGTAGACCGCGCCCATGCCGCCGCGACCCAGCAGGCGCGTGAGCACTAAGCCGCCCTGCAGCCGGGTCCCGACGAGGCGCTCGGCCAGAGAACGCTCGCTGCTACGTTCGTCGACGATCGAGACGCGCCGCGTCGCCTCGTCCCCGACCTCGTCGTGGCGCGCACGCGCGAACGGCGGAGGCTCTCCGCGACGAAGCGCGTGGACGTCGCGCTGCATGGTCGCGGCGTCCGGGTAACGCTTCGCGGCGTCGAACGCGAGGGCGAGATCGACGACCGCCGCGACGTCGTCCGTGACGCCCTCGACGACGGCGGCCAGCGACGGAGCCGGCTCGGTCGCGACGCGCTTCAACGCTTCGACGAGGTTCTTGCCAGGGTGCACGGGCCTCCCGGCGAGCACGCGGAACATCGTCGCGCCCACTGAGAAGAGGTCGCTCTTCGCGTCGGCCTGACCGCGGACCTGCTCCGGGGCCATGTAGCCGAGCGTGCCGAGCGCCGAGCCGGGCATCGTCTGGATCGAGCGCTCGACGCTGACCGCCTTCGCGATCCCGAAATCGAGCAATTTGACGCGTCCGTCGCTCGTCAGAAAGACGTTGGCGGGCTTCACGTCGCGATGGATGATGCCCTCCGCGTGGGCTGCGACGAGCACGTCGAGGACGTCGTCGACGATGCGCAGGAGCTCCGCGGGCTCGAGCGGCGGCCCGGCGGCGACTCGCCCGCCGAGCGTCACGCCCTCGAGCAGCTCCATCACGATGAAGGGGAGCCCGTCCTCGCTGACCTCGCTGTCGAGGATCGCGACCGCGCCCGGGTGCGCGAGGCGATTCGCGGCGCGCGCCTCGAAGGCGAAGCGCCGACCGACCTCGGGGTCGTCCGCCAGCTCCCCATGCATGAGCTTCACCGCCGCGACGCGCCCGAGCGCGTGACGCGCGCGGTACACGGTCGCCATCCCGCCGGAGCCCAGCACCGCCTCGAGCGTCCACTTGCCGAGCAACGTGGTGCCGATGCGCTCGTCGGCGCGGCGGTCCACGAGCGTGGGAGACAGCGACTGCATCGGCACGTCTTTGGAAGATGTATCACACCAAGCCGCACAGCCTCGCGTTTTAGTGTCGCCGCTGGAGCGGTCATGGTGCGCCCCCGCGGTCACAGTCGTCGGGCTTGTCGGCTCACGCGCGTCGACGACCGACGCGCCTCGAGGAACGCGACCCCTGCCGCACGCTGCTAGGCCAACTTCATCCGAGCCGCCTTCATCTGAGCTGCGAGGGCGACCACGGCTTGCGCGGTAGGCGCATGTCTCTCGGCCGATCGCGTCACGTGCGCGAAGGGCATGGCTGGGACGGGGGCTGGTGTAAGGGATGAAACTCAGCCATAGTTGAGGTTCATGGCGGCACCGCACGGTGAGCGACAATTACGGCGAGCCTGTCACGCGCTCGCCGCCCTCGCCGTCGCCGCGTGCGCGACGGACCAGGCGACCCTTCGCAGCGGGGACAACACCCCGCACGAGCATCGCCACGAGAGCCCGGCGAACTCGCCCGCCCTCGGACCGATGCGGCTGCTCGACGCGACGTCGAGCGCGTCCATCGAGATCGATCCCTTGCTGTCGACCAATCCAATCCGCGCCCCTGGCGACCAGAAGTTTCCATCGGTCGCGGTTGGCAAGGGCGATTACTTCATCGCCTGGGAGGACGCTCGCGAAGGCGGCAACGCGATCTACGGCGCGCGAATTTCGGCGACCGGCGAGGTCATGGACAAGGGCGGGCTCCGGCTGACGGCCGGACCGGCCGCTGGGCCGCGCGTCGCCTACGATGGCAGCCAGTTCGTGGTGGGCTGGAGCGCTGGCTTCGCGGTAGAGCTCGTCAAGATCTCGGCGGGTCTCGCGCCGCACGTGAGCACGCCGCTCGTCGTGGCCTCAGGCCAGGAGATCCAGCTCGACGCGCTCGCCGCCGGCAATGGGAGCGCGATGGCGACCACCCTGGTGCCGCAGGTGGGGAAGGCGGGGCAGGCGGATGTGGCCCTCTCCTTCCACCACATTGAGAACGATTCGGTGACGCAAGTTGAACCCCCGGGAGGCATCCAAATCACGATAAGACAAGACGTTGCCGGAAAACGGACTGGTATCGCCGCCTGCGGCGACAGTTACCTCATCGTGCTCCCACCCGCCCCAACGGGTGCCTGCGTGCAGAGCTTTACGTACCCCCAAATCGGAGCGACGAAGGCACTCCAGCCCTGGGACCTAGAGTGCATCGGCGGGTCCGAAGGCTGCCGCGCGATCGACATCGCATGCAGGAAACAGAAGGACTTCATGCTCGCGTTCGTGGACGATTCCGTAAACGTCCGATTCTTCTCATCGACCGAAGACGAGTTCCCGTTTTCCGTACCGGGTTCGGGTCTTCGCGTCGCGGTTTCCAAGTCCGAATACGTGGCGGCCTGGGTGTCTGACGACGGTGTGGAGACGGCGACCATCTCCAAGGAAATAAAGCCTATCCCCTTGGGCAAGGAGGTAAAGGGGATAGCCCCTGCGCTTGCGCCCGGCGTCAATCCGAAGGAGGCCGCGCTGGTCGCGTTCCACCTTTCTGACGTCGAGCCGGCGCACGACGACGTCTACGTGCAGCCAACCGCGGGAAACGACTCCGACCAGGTCCCCAAACTCGTCTCTTCCGTGCAGAACTCGCAGCGCGCTCCGCAGCTCGTCTGGACCACTAGCGGGCCCCGGGTCGGCTGGCTCGATCAAGCGGACGGCACCCAAGAGGTGCGCATGCGCTCGCTGTCGAATGCGGCCGAGCCCATCGGCAAAGCGGTGTCTATAGAGCCGAAGTTCTCGGTTCCCATAGAACCCGGACAACCCATAGACCCCGGACAACCCGAAGGACATGGGGCAACCTTCGGCCTCGTCCTCGCGGGCGAGGGCGACACCTGGATCGCAGCCTGGGCGGCGTCGCCCAAGCCTTTACAATCGCCGGTCCTCGTGCTCGCGAGCGGGCATGGGGACAATACGACGAAGGTCCACGTAAAGGGCGAGGCGTCCAATTCGCCGCCCATACGGAGCCCTGCCCTCGCGGCGCATTCGGGCAAAGCCATCGTCGCCTACATCGAAGGCCAGGAATTGGGCTCCGCCCCGAATAAAACCTTCATCGGCAGCAACCTCCTCGTCGCGCAGCTCTCGCTCGCGGATCCGACGCTCCCGTTCGAGCGCACGATCACCGTAACGGGGTCCAACCCCCAGACGCCAACGCTCGCGTTGCGCGCAGATGGCTCGGGCGTCGTCGTGTGGGAGCAGGCCCAGGTGCTTTATCGAATGCGGCTCCCGGCGGGTGATTGGACCGACCCCGAGGAGCCGTCGGTCGTGCTTGCGTCCGACATGCCGCAAGCCAAACCCGCGCTCGCCCTGCGCGAAGACAAAGCGGAGGGCCTGCTCGTCTGGCGCGAAGCGAGCAACGCAGGCTCGCACATTCGAGCGAAGGTCGTCGGCGCCGACGGCGCGCCCCTCGACACGTCCACGCCCGGCACCCTTGTCAGCGGCCCGATCGCCGCGACGGCCCCGCGCGTCGCGGTGCACGACGGCAAATACCTCGTGGTGTGGGAGGGCAGCTTCGCGGGCGGCAACCTCCAGATCTGGGGGGCGGCGGTCCGCTTCGACGGGTCGCTCGCGGACGAGGCGCCGGTGCGGCTCTCGACCGCGGCCTTGCCACCGGACGTGATGCCGGTGGACGATTCCCAATTGAATCCGCCCCCGGAGCCCACGCCTCCCCCGTCGAGCGCACCGTCGCTCGTGCGCTCCCCCACCGGAGAGCTCTTCCTCGCCTACGAGCAAGAAATCACGCGCTTCGGAGTCCCGAGAGTCGTCGCGCGCAAGCTGCCGGCCGAGCTGGCGGTGGGGGACAGCTGCGGGGCCCCGAGCGAGTGCGCGACGCGCTACTGCGTCGATGGCGCCTGCTGCGAGAGCGCGTGCGACGGACCGTGTCAGCGCTGCAAGCCGTTGGAATCGGAAACTCCTGCGAGCCGCGGAGGCAGCGGCGGACAAGCGGGCGAAGGCGCGATGCCGGCGGACGCCCCGGGAGTCTGCCGACCCGTGACGGAGGGCCTCGACGACGCCTGCCCGGGCGAGTGCGGCGAGCCGACCGAAGCCGAGCGCGCGGCCGAGCCCAGTCGCGGGTACTGCGGAAAACCTCTCAACGCGACGTGCGACGACGCCGACGAATGCGCCTCGCACGCGTGCTTCATGTTGCCGGGCGACGTACCGACGAATGGCAAGGGCCGCTGCTGCACGACGGATTGCGCGGGCCCCTGTGACACCTGCGTCGACCCGGCGAGCCCTGGCGTGTGCATCCGGCGCGAGTGCGGCGGCTACGCGTGCAGGGCCGACGACTTGACGGGCGACAAGCGCTGCCTCGACGCCTGCGTCGACACGAGCGAGTGCGCGGCGGGCTTCCAGTGTGTGGCCGGACGCTGCGTGACGCCGCCGCAGATAAGCGCCCAGGACCCGTCGTGCGCACTCTCGGTGGGCCGCGACGCTCCACGCTCGCGCCGGCTCCTCGGGCTCGGGCTCGCCGCCGCCCTCCTCGCGCGTCGCCTCCGAAGGTCGAGGCGGCCGTTGTCCTAGGGTCCGGTCACGTCATGCAGTCCCGCCGCTCGCTCGCCCTCACCGCCACGATCCATGCGCCTGCCACGAGTCCGTCGGATGGCCTGTCGATGCCGCGCCCAACCGCGCCGCTCGGGACCACCTCGATTCTACCGCGCCTCCAGGTGACCGAGGGCGTCCCGCGGTTCGAGCCGCCGAGCGGACCGCGCTACGTGCCGGTGGAGGCGCTCGGCGCGGGCGGCATGGGCGAGGTCGCGCTCGTCGAAGACCGCGACATCGGCCGCAAGGTGGCGCGCAAGCGGCTCCTGCCGGGGGCGGGTGACGACGACGTGCTGCGGTTCGTCGACGAGGTCCGCGTCGTCGGCAAGCTCGATCACCCGAGCATCGTGCCGATTCACGACGTGGGCGTCGACGAGCACGGCGAGTTCTTCTTCGTGATGAAGTTCGTCGAGGGCGAGACGCTCGAGGCGGTGATCGAGCGGCTGCACGCGGGCGATCCCGCGACGCTCGCCGTCTGGGACATCACGCGGCGCCTCGAGGTGTTTCGACAGCTGCTCTTCGCGCTGTCGTACGCTCACGAGCGGGGGACCCTGCACCGCGACCTCAAGCCGGCGAACGTGATGATCGGCGCACACGGCGAGGTCATGTTGATGGACTGGGGCGTCGCGCGGCCCATCGGCGGCGCTCGCGAGGCGCACCTCGTCAAGCAAGCGACGACGACGCCTGGCGACGCCAAGCTCGCGCGCACCTCGGCCGGAACGCTCGTCGGGACGCCGATCTACATGTCGCCCGAGCAGGCCGCGGGCGAGACCGACGGGCTCGACGCGCGGAGCGATCTCTACTCCGCCTGCCTCGTGTTGCACGAGCTCGTCTCGGGCGGCGCGCACCTGCACGAAGACGCGACGAGCCTCGACGCGCTGCTCGCGCGCATCCTCACGTTCGAGGCGCCGAGCGCCTGGAGTCTCGTCTCGACCTACGGCATCCCCGCCGAGCTCGCGCATTTTCTCCACCGCGGCCTGCAGCGCTCACCCGAAGCGCGCTGGCCGTCGGCCGCAGCGATGGCGAACGAGCTCCACGCCATCCTCGATGGGCGCCCTCGCGTCCAATGCCCGATGACGCTGACGAAGCGGGTAATGCGCGGCATCAGCCGGCTGCTCGATCGGCGACCATGGCTCGGCTTCTCGGCGGTCGTGCTGTTCGCGCTCTCGTACCTCGCGCTGCTGGGGCTCGCGGTGAAGACCGCGCTCGTTGGCTGACGCGCGGCAATACGCGAGCGACGCCCGAAGCGACCTCGGCCCACACGGCGAGGTGCGCTTGCCCCGCCACTCGCCCTGCCGCGCGCCACCACGAGCACGCGCGGCAGAGCGCCGATCGCGTCAGATCACCACTTGCCGCCGACCGCGGCCCGAGCGGCGAAGACGCGGCCTTCCTCCCAGAACGGCCCGAGGTCGTTGTCGAGCGGCATGAAGGCCCCGAGGCGCGCGGTGATGCCCGCGCCGGACGGCTCGTAGCCGACGAACGGCTCGACCGCGGTCTGGATCTTGTCAGTCGCGGTTAGGGTGAAGACCTCCTGGAAGCGGAGACCGAAGCCGAGACCGGCGTCGAGGCGGTACTCGAGCTCGTTCACCTGATCGACGAAGAACTGAGCGCCGTCATCGTTGAAGCTCGCGACGAAACCGGTGCCCGTCTCACGCACCGGCGCGTAGATCGCCGGGTAGAGGCTGGTGCGCAGGATG
>Ga0194129_10006381_pt1 | contig 14492 bp, 12 predicted proteins | sample TA2KigCa35mmetaG_FD_150862 | JGI IMG/M metagenome (GOLD analysis project Ga0194129, IMG submission 150862) | Freshwater microbial communities from Lake Tanganyika, Tanzania - TA2015038 Kigoma Deep Cast 35m | ecosystem: Environmental > Aquatic > Freshwater > Lake | place: Tanzania: Lake... | reverse complement strand
CTCCTCACCCTCGCCGCGCCGCTGCACAGCGCCTGCGACGACGACCCTGCCCCCACCCCTCCGGAGGGCGCGGGCGCGGGCGTGAGCGCCCCGGGGGGCGCGGGCGTGAGCGCCCCGGGGGGCGCGGGCGTGAGCGCCCCGGGGGGCGCGGGCGCGGGCGTGAGCGCCCCGGGGGGCGCGGGCGTGAGCGCCCCGGGGGGCGCGGGCGTGAGCGCCCCGGGGGGCGCGGGCGCGGGCGTGAGCGCCCCGGGGGGCGCGGAGCCGCCGCCGCCGCCGCCGCCGCCCACCTGCGGCGAGGCGATTCCGCTCAGCTGCGCGAGCGGCACCCAGACCTTTAACACCGCCGACGGCGCCGCCGCCTGGAGCGACTACGGCTGCGCCACGGGCTTCACCTACCCCGGCAAGGAGCTGCGCTTCGAGTTCACCCACGCCGAGCCCGTCCGCCTCAACGTGCGCGCGGAGAGCACCTCGGGCTCTTTCCTGGTGAACTACCTCCTCTTTGCCCTCGACGCCAGCGCCGGCTGCGAGGCCGCGGCGGGCGCCTGCCTCGACTCCGTCGACACGCTCGATACGCGGGGCCTCACCCTCGACTACGACCCCGCGCGCCCGCTGCTCCTCTCGTTTGACCCGCGCCTGAGCGCAGACGCCACCACGGAGATGCGGATCACCGTCACCTGCGCGCTCACCACCTGCGGCGACGGCGTCGTGGAGGGCGACGAGGGCTGCGATGACGGGGGCGTGGCGCCCGGGGACGGCTGCGACGCCTCCTGCGCGCTCGAGGCGGGCTTCGCCTGCGAGGGCGCGCCGAGCCGCTGCGCCCCTGAGGGCTGCGGCGACGGGGCGGTGCGGGCTCCCGAGGGCTGCGACGACGGCAACGAGGTCACCGGCGACGGCTGCGACCGCGCCTGCGCGGTGGAGCCGGGCTACACCTGCGAGGGCAGCCCGAGCCGCTGCGCCGAGGCCACCGGCGACACCATCGCCACCGCCGCCCTCGCCGCCGAGGGCGTGATCAACAGCAGCACCGCGGGGCTCGCCAACGACTACCCTGAGGTGCGGGGCGGCTGCGGCAACGGCGTGGGTCTGGGGGGCGCCGACCAGGCGTTCGCGGTGCGCGTGCCGGCGCGCGCGGTCCTCCGCGCCGAGGTCACGAGTCTCGACTCCAGCGCCTTCCGCAACCCCAAGGTGTGGCTCACCCGCAGCGCCGCCGCCCCCGCCGACGAGTGCCTGCAGGTGGGCGCCGTGGCGAGGTGGCACAACGGCGCCGCCACGGAGGAGCAGATCTACGTGGTGGTGGACGGCAGTTTTGACTACGACGAGGGCCCCTTTGAGCTCAGCCTCTCCCTTGAGCGCTCCGCCGACCTCCCCGCGGGCGCCACCTGCGACTCCGCTATCCGTGTCGCTGCCCCCGCCACGCAGCAGGGCGACACGGGCAGCGCCAGCGGGCTAAGCGGCGTCTATGGCGGCGTGGGGGGCGCCTGCGTGCGCTCCGGCGGCGCGTGGGGCTACAGCGGCGGCGCCGACCAAGTGTTCGTGGTGAGCGTCCCCGCCGGCCAGACCCTCTCCGCCACGGCGCGCCCGACGGGCGGGTGGGACAGCGTGGTGTCGATTCATGACTCCTGTGAGGACCTGCAGCTCGCCTGTCTCTCGTGGGCGGACGACGGCGCCGCCGTCGCCACCAACACATCGGGCGCGGCGCGCGATTTCTTTGTGGTGGTGGGCGGCTTCTATAACTATAGCGCGGGCTCCTTCTCGCTGAGCTTGGAGCTGCGCTGAGCTTGGAGCTGCGCTGAGCTTGGAGCTGCGCTGAGCTTGGGGCTGCGCTTGGGGCTGCGCTGACGTCCGGAAAACGCATGGGCGATCGAGCGCATCGCGCGTGATACACGGGCGCGCTGAGCGGGCGTAGGACGCCGCGCTCTGAGCGGTGAATTGGGATAAATCATATATTTATCATGAACTTATGTGATTTTTATTTTCCTTAAAAAAAGAGTTGCAGAACGCATATCAAAAGAGTAGATACGCGCATGTCCGATCTATCCAGGTCAGACCCACCTTAGACAAAGGAACCTAGCCATGATCACCGCCCTCGCGATCCTCTTCACCTTCACCGTCCCCTACCTCTACGTCGCCATTACCGGCTCCGAGGTCTGAGCGGCTCCCGCCGTCTCTCCCTCGCGGTGCGCCTCCTCGGAGGCGGCGACCTGAGCGTAGATCACCCCACCCCTAGTAGCCCCTGAGCCCCACGGCCCCCTCCTCGGAGAGCGCCGGCGGGGCTCAGGTCTTTTCGCGCCGTTGGATCTTTTCGCGCCGCCGCGGGTCGAGGGCGCTTGACTCTCTCTAGAACAGCCTGTTCCATATAAAGAACAAGCGCGCTACCCACCTCTCCGTTATACCGCGCGCGCAGGAGCTAGAGACATGTCGCTCAAGATCAACGAGCTCGCCCCCGACTTCACCGCTCAGACCACCGAGGGGGAGCTCAAGTTCCACGAGTGGATCGGGGACGGCTACGCCGTACTATTCTCGCACCCCAAGGACTTCACCCCCGTGTGCACCACGGAGCTCGGGGCGGTGGCGCGCCTGCAGGGGGAGTTCGCCCAGCGCGGCGCCAAGGTGATCGGGCTGTCGGTGGACCCCGTGGAGCGCCACCTGCGCTGGAAGGCCGACATCGCCGCCGTGACGGGGGCGGAGGTGCGCTACCCCCTCATCGCCGACACGGAGCTCGTGGTGGCGAAGCTCTACGGCATGCTCCCCGCCGCGCTCGAGGGGACGGCGGAGGGGCGGACGGCGGCCGACAACGCCACGGTCCGCACCGTCTTTATCATCGGCCCCGACAAGCGAATCAAGCTCAGCCTGACTTACCCCATGACGACGGGGCGCAACTTCGACGAGCTCCTCCGCGCCCTCGACTCCATCCGCCTGAGCGCCTCGGCGCCGCTGGCGACGCCGGCGGGGTGGCGCCCGGGGGAGGACGTGATCGTGTCAACGGCGGTGAGCACGGAGGCGGCGCGTGAGCGGTTCGGCGAGGTGCGCGAGGAGCTGCCGTACCTGCGCTGGACCGCCCAGCCCGCCGCGCCGCGGCCCTGACCGCGCACCGCGCCGCGGCCCTGACCGCGCGCCGCTAGGGTCGCCTCAGCGTCACCAGCGTAGCGCGCAGCGTCACGTCGCCGAGCGCGGTGATGGCGTGCGGCAGGTCTCCGCGGTAGCGCAGGAGCTCCCCCGCCGCCGCCTCCGCCCGCTCGCCGCCCACCGCCACGCCCGCCCGCCCCTCGCGCACATACAGGCTCTCCACCGTGCCCGCCGGGTGCGGCGAGGAGGCGAGGTGCCCGCCGGGGCGCGCGCTGAGCTCGTAGGTCTGCGCCCACTCCACGGCGTCGAGGTCGCCTGTGATGCGGAGCTCGCAGAGGCCGTCGTCGCTCACGAGGAGCGGGAGCTGCGCGGGGCGGAGGTGTGCGCGCAGGGCGGGGCGCGCGTCCTCTCCGCCGATGAGCTCCTCGACGCGGGCGTTGAGCGCCTGCGAGAGTCTCAGGACGGTGCTGAGCGTGGGGTTGGTTTCGTTGTTTTCGATGCGCGAGAGAATCGACTTGGCGATTCCCGACTCGTCGGCGAGGGCGCTGAGCGTGTAGCCGGCGGCGCGGCGCAGGCGCTGCACGGTGGGGCCGAGGGCCTCGAGACCTTCAGGGGGCTGCGGGGGGCGGGCGGGGGGGGCTTGGCTCATGGAGGCGCTTTTGGGGCTCGCGCGGCCGCCCTCGCTCAGCTGAGGTGGATGACGATGCGCGTGCGTGGCGAGTTGTGTAGGAAAGAGGCCTCGCTGAAGCTCGGTGGACCTAGGAGGCCTCGGGCATTGTTGGAGATGCCGATCGGCTCTTGTGGGACTCCGAGCCAGTTCTTGTTGAGTGTATGATCATCGTTGACGTCGTGCCAAGCTGAGACCGCGTATCGTCCTGGCGTGGAGATGGGGAAGTGGCAGGTAGCGCGCGGGCCCGTCACCTTAATCGTGAGGCCCTGAGCGGCGCGCGCCGCCTGGGCAGGGAAGCCCTCTTCCTGCGCAAAGAGGCTGCAGTAGAGGGTCCCTAAGGGCGGGGCGCCTTGGGCGTGAGCGAGCCCCGTGATCTCGACGTAGACCCCGAGCCCATCGCCCTCTCCCTCAAGTGCGGTGGAGGGCGCGTATGTGGGCGCGGCGCGCTCCGCGGAAGCGCTAGAGGGCGCGCGCCACAAAGAGACGCAACATGAGAGGCCGCAGCAGGCGAGGACTAGACGGCGGAGCGGGCGTGCGACGCGGAGCTGCTTCATGGGACGACTCAGGAGCGCTCAGGGGGCGTCAGCGCGTCGCGATCTCATCCAGCCTCCCACTCCCACCATCCCCAGGGCGAACGTGAGCATCACACCCTGGGAGATAAAGCCGTCTGCGCGGCCTTGCACGAGGCCGACGGCGGCGATGAGCGCGTTGATCCCCCCCACCGTCAGGAGGGCGAGCCCCGCCGTGTGGTAGTGGCCCGTTGGTGACTCCTGCGCGGCGGAGCGACTCACGCCGCCACCTCGGCGGGGGAGGCGCCCTCAGCCTCCATCTTGGCCTGCGCGATGGCGTAGATCATGAACCCATAGCCGCACTTCGCTAGGATGTCCGCGACGCTGTAGCCCACCTGGAGCGAGACGGTGGCGGAGCCCGCCGCGACGCCCAGCTGGGGCATCAGGTAGGCGATCGGGTAGAAGCCCCAGGTGGCGAGCAGCAGCAGCTTGGTGTCGCCGAGGAGCTTCTTGACGCGAGGCGACGCGTCCGCCGTCGCCTTGTTGAGCTCAACCCAGAGGATGTACAGGATGTAGACGAAAGGAATCGTCGACACAAAACCCCACACGCCACGCACGGTGGTGTCGGCGCTGATCTCGCCGGGGTAGCCCGTGCCGATCATGAGGACCGACGCGATGATGAGCTTAAACATCATGGGCGTGCGCACTTCTCGCGAGAGGGCCAGCACGGCGACCAGCTCCGCTACGAGCAACGGCACCGTGAGGAGCCAGTCGACGTACCTGTAGGCGTCGTTGAAGGGCTTGCCTGAGGGCTTGTAGGCGCCGTCGATGAGCGTGTAGGCGGACTCCCAGCTGTTGAAGATGCGCCAGTAGTGGTAGCCGGCGATGAAGACCACCAGCGACGACATGATGAGGGCTGGGCGATACTTGTAGGTGAGCTGCTTTTGGGCGACGGTGAAGAACACAAAACTGCCAAACATAGCGGCGATCGCTAGACTGAGCATATTGTATACGAGCTCATATTCGCCTAGTGATAGATTAGGTAGGTTCATGACCTGGTGCTCCTTGGGGGAGAGAGGGGGGGGGAAAGGGGATGACGCCTGAAGAGCGCGGCCCCTGCGTTGTGATCGCGACTACACAGACATTTGATCGAAAATATGGTTTCAAAAAATCAGCGATATTTTAACCCTTCAGGGTCACAAGATATTGACGCTCAAGCGACATAAGCGGAAATTCACCACATGACCACCCAAGAACAACTGGTACCGCTCGAATCAAACTGACCCGACGACGCCAAAAGGGCATACCTGCATCTTGCGCGACTGCGTGAAGCTCCCAGATGTGAGGTCGTCAGCGGCTCACGGCAGACGCTTGGTGGCGTCCGCGCGGGAGCTCTTTCGGCTCAATCGGGCTTTTTTGGCGGGTGAGGTGGGAGGCGTATGTGGAGCAGGCGTCGGCGCTGCGGGTGGTGGTCTCGGAGGTGCTCAGTCAGCTGGGCGCGCTGAAGACTCTCTCCAAGCACTCGGCGCCTCTTGTTCGTGGTCTCTTGCGGGTTGAGCCGCAGATGTGGTCGTTCTTGCAGGACCCAGATCTGCCGATTCACAATAACGCTCAGGAGCGTGAGCTTAGGTCGGTGGCGACGAAGCGCCATCTCTCGTTCGGTAAAAAATAAATGCATAGAAACATTAATTTTTATTTGAAAATAAAAAGGTTTCTATGCGTTTAAAAAATATTTCAAATATACCCCCACTCAATAAACGGCCTTGACATGCACAGCTCTCACCACAAATCCAGCCAAGACGCCACCCCTGCTACCCCGCGCCCCGCGCTGCGTCGCGCCCCGCTCACTGCGCTGCTCGCTGCGCTGCTCGCTGCGCTGCTCGCTGCGCTGCTCACGTCTGCCTGCGGCAGCCCTGCCCCTCTCACCAACATCTCTCCATCCACCCCCCCCGACACCGCGCCCCCAGACGCCTTCGCCACCGACGCCACACCCATCGAATTCCCCCCCCTATGCCACGCTCCTCACCGCGCTCGTCATCCTGCGCCTCGTGGACGAGGGGGCGCTCGCCCTCAGCGACTCTCCGCAGCGCTACCTGCCCTGGTGGACCAGCGACGCCACAGACCCGCGCAGCCGCGTCACCCTCGAGCAGCTCCTCTCGTTCACCTCCGGCCTGAGCGGCAGCGACGGGCTCGCGCCTGGGGACGAGGGGGTGCCCTGCGTCGAGGACGCCAACACCACGCTCGAGGCCTGCGCCCAAAACATCTACGAGGGCTACTTCTCCTTTGAGCCGGGCTCCGCCTTCTTCTACGGCCCCACCCACCTGCAAGTGGCCGCCGCGATGGCGCAGGCGGCCACGGGCGAGGGCTGGGGAGCGCTCTTTGAGCGGCTGCTGCGCGCGCCCCTCGCGCTCTCGCGCCGCACCTTCTACGCCGCGGCGAGTCCGTCGAACCCGCGCGCGGCGGGGGGGGCGACGAGCACGGCGGAGGACTACGCGCGGGTCCTCACGGCGCTGGCGGCGAGGGGGCTCCTCTCTGAGGCCTCCCGCGAGGCGCTCGGGCGCGACCACACGCCCTCGGGGGTCGCCCTCGAGAGCATCCCCGCCGTGGCGGCGGGCTGGCGCTACGCCCTCGGCTGCTGGCGTGAGTGCCTCGGCGGCGCGTACGTCCCCTCCTGCGAGGGCCCGGGCGTCCTCTCGAGTCCAGGGGCGTTTGGGTTTTACCCGTGGCTCGACGCGGCGCGGGGCTACTGGGGGGTGGTGGCGACGCGCATCCCGGTGCGCGGCGCGTCCGTGACCGTGCCGCTCGGGCAGGCGTGGTACGCGCGCGCCCTGAGGGCGCTCGAGGCGCCCTAGCGCCCCCCCTCCCCGCGCCCGCTCGCTGTTGCAAGCTGCTTGCCACGCGCCCGCTGATGGGCTAGAGTCGCCGCGCACGGTCCCCACAGAGCGCTGCGCGCCACGAGGAGAGCAAGATGGGCGAGCAGCACGGATACCCCCACGGGCATCCCCCCCACGACGCCGGGGGCGCCGGGGCTCACCTGAGCGCGGAGGGGGAGGCGCGGCGGCTGCTCGACTACGCGGGCGCCGCCCTCGGCCTGCTCTGCGTGCTCCACTGCGCCCTCACCCCCCTCGCCTTTGTGCTCGCCCCCGTAGCCGGCCTCGGCGTGCTGTGGCGCGAGGAGGGGGAGGAGGCGCTCCTGTGGGGCCTGGCGGCGCTCGCCCTCCTGAGCGCGCTGGCGGCGGTGTGGCGCAGCCGCGAGTGGCGCGTGGCGCTGGCGTTCGGGGGGGCGCTGGCGGTGATGTTCATGGGGCACGAGGTGCTCGGGCACGACGCCCCAGAGGGCGCGGGGCTGCCGCTCTTGGCGTTCTCCCTCTCGATCGCGGGGGGGGTGGGGGTGATGCTGACGCACCTGTGGAGCCTCCGCTTGCAGCGCGCGCGGCGCTGCTGTGTGGCGCACTAGGGCGTGGCGCAAGGGCGTGGCGCAAGGGCGTGGCGCAGCAGAGCGTGGCGCAGGCGGCGGGCGGAGGTCGGAGGGAATAGCGCGCTCGGCGCTTGTGTCTTGGGGCGCGCCGCTGCATAACGCACTAGGCGGGCGGCGCTGCGTCCATCGCGCGCGTGTGCCTCGGACATCTCTTGAATTCATGAGGACAGACTTGTCAAAAGCAACCAAAAAGAGCTATGATTTTTCTCTCTTTTTTCGGCGCTTTTTAAAGCGCGAGCCTCAACGACAGCTCACGTATGTGGCGCTGGCGCTCGGCGCGTCCTGGCTCGCCTTGCCGCCCGCCTGTGACCTCTTGGCGCGCGGCTGGAGCGACCTCGCGCCCCGCTCGGGACTCGGCAAGGCCAAGCGCACGCCTATGCGGGTGTGCGCGGACCACCTGAGCGACGCGGAGCGCGACGCCCTGCGCCGCGACCCCAACGGCGTCACCGCTCAGCAGGTGACGCCGCGCCTCGCCCTCGTGGGCGTGGGCGAGGGACTCGTGGAGGTGAACGGCCCCTCCTGCAAGAGCGCCTTTGAGGTGGGCCTCCTCCCCGAGCACGCCGCGCGCCTCCTCAACGAGCGCACCGCCGTCATGCTCGCCGTGGAGGCGCCGAGCCTCACGCTGCTCATGGAGGAGCTGGTGAGCTCTCCTAGAGGAATCAAGCTCCGCGATGAGCTCATGGGCGCGCAGGGGCGCCTGGCGGAGCGGGCGCTGGCGCTGCTCCCCGCGCTCACCGCCCGCCTCAAGGAGGGCCTCGACCCCGCGCTCGCCGCGCGCCTCCTCAAGGACCCCGTGGTGCTCGCGGCGCTCCAGGGGGCGGTCACCAACGAGCTCGTCACGCGCGTGGACTGGGAGGGCGTCGCCGGGGGCGTGCTCGACTCCGAGGAGCTCGCCACTCTCGGGGCGCTCGCCGTGCGCCACGTGCGCAAGCAGTCGGTGCTCTATGGGGCCACGAGCGAGGCGTCTCAGCGCGTCGAGTCGGGCGTTGACAAGGTCAAGGAGCAAGTGAGCCTCCTCAGCAAGGAGGGCCTCCTCACCCTCGACGTCTCCCTCTGCGCCCTCAAGGCGGCCTCGTATGGCGCGATAGGGGCGAGCGCGCTCAGCCCCGCCCTCGCGCCCCTCTCGACGCTGGGGGTGTGGCTCACAAAAGACGCCGACAGCCAGCTCTGCGATGAGGTCTCGCGCGCCGCCAAGGGCGTGCTGACCGGCGCCCTCAAGGGCGGCGCTAGGGCGTTCGCGCAGGAGAGCTTTGAGAGCCTCAAGCGCGAGGGGCCGCAGAGCCTCTCCGCGGCGCAGTCGCTCGCCGCGAGCGCCTGGGCGCAGGCGGACGGGGCGGGGCGGATGCGCGGGCTGTGGCTGGCGATCGCGGGCAACGAGGCGCTCCACAACCACGTGGTGACCACCTACGGCGAGCCCGCCTGGCAGGCGCTCAAGGGCGCGGCGCTCGAGGTGACCAAGAGCGAGGAGGTGGCGCGCCTGGTGGCCGACGCCGCCACGCAGCTCAAGGAGCTTAGCCAGCGCGCCCTCACCGCCCTCGTCCTCGACAGGGAGGGCGAGGGCCCCAACCCGCTTCTGCTCGCCGTGGCGCAGGAGCAGCTCAGCGGGCGCGCGCGCCCCGTGGTGCGCGTGACGCCGGCGCCCCCGGGGGCGGAGGGCGCGCGCGTCTCTGACGGCTACGTCTTCCCCTCCCTCTCCTCCCCCGCCTCTCAGGAGGTCCCCCGATGAGCGAGCCCCTCCCCTTGATCGAGGTCCGCGACTTCGCCCTCGAGTCGCTGCGCGAGAAGCCCGACTCCGACGACCGCGACGCCGAGATGCTCTACCGTCGCTGTGAGCTGCGCGCCTTCCCCGGCGAGCTGGTGCTGCTCCTCGGGCCGAGCGGCGCCGGCAAGACGCTGCTGACCAACTTCCTGCTCGACCTCGCCTCCCCCGTGAGCGAGAGGCTGGTGGTCAACGACGGCGACGAGCGCCGCCGCCCCTCGATGCGCCTGCGCTTGGCGCAGGGGGCGGGGCGCCCCCCGCGCGAGGTGGAGGTGCTCGGCGAGCGCTACCCCGAGGCGCTGCGCGGGCGCGTGGGGGTGATGTTTCAGTCGCTCGGGCTCCTCGAGGACCTCACGGCTGAGCAGAATCTCTTGTTCGCCAACGACCAGAGCGCCCAGCCGCGCAGCGGGCTCGAGTGGGCCACTTGGCTCCAGGACACGCTCGCGCGCCTCAAGCTCAGCGAGACGCTCCTGCACGAGCCCGTGGGCAAGCTCTCGGGGGGGCAGCGCCAGCGCGTGGCGCTCGGGCGCATGCTCGCCTACTCCCCCGAGCTCATGGTGCTCGACGAGCCCACCTCCGCCCTCGACCCCCTCTCGGCGCGCGAGGCGGTGCGGCTGATCCGCGAGGCGCACGACGCGCAGCACAAGCAGCTGCAGGCGCGGGGCGGCGGCGCCCTGACGCTGGTGATCACCCACGACTATGACACCTTCTTGCCCGTGGCGGACCGCGTGTGGTTCCTGAGCCAGGAGCGCGAGTTCCTCGACGAGCGCCCGCCGGCGAGCGCCGAGGACTACGAGCGCCGCCTCGCGGAGCGCCGCCTGCCCGCCTCGCGGCCCGTGCCGGTGGACGAGCGCCTCGCCCACGAGGCGCGCGTGGCGGACCGCCGGGCGAGGGAGGCGCTCGCGCGGGTCTGGGCGCAGGCGGCGCGGGGGGTCGCTAGCCTCAAGAGCCCCTGGTTCCGGCGCTACCTCAAGACCTTCGCCGCGCGCGTGATTTGGCAGGGGCTCCCCTTCCACCTCGCCGCCGGCTTTGGCCTCGGCGCCGTGGCCACCTACTTCTCGTTCAACATGGAGCTCGGGAGCGTGGGCGTGGAGGGGGTGGGGGACGTGCAGGTGAGCCGCTTTGTGCTCCCCACCTTCTTTGAGCAGATGCTCTCGGGCTTTGGGGTGGTGCTCTACCGCGCGCTGATTCCGCTGTTCACCTGCATCTGCGTGGCGGCGCGCTCGGGCACCGCCGTCACCGCCTACCTCTCGGAGATGCGCGACGAGGGGCGCCGCCAGTGGGACGCCCTCGAGAACCTCGGGGTGCCGCCGGGGTGGTTCTTTGTGCCGCAGCTGGTGGGGGTGTTCGCCGTGGGGTGCGCGCTGCTCTCGTACGCGTCGTTCTGGTTCGCCTCGGCCGGCTCGCTGCTGGTGGCGATGGTCACCAACCCGCTCTGCACCTTCTACACCTGGCGCGACACCTACTGGGCGAGCCTCCACGCCAGCGGCGGGGTGTGGTTTGAGGGGAGCGGCCTCTTTATTGTCAAGACGGCGCTCGCGGGGCTCTGCATCGCCCTCATCAGCGCCTACTTCGGCACCCGCCCGCGCAAGACGAGCCTCGACATGATGGCCAACCTGAGCCGCGCCAACGTGTGGAGCGTGCTCGTGACCCTCGCGGTCTTCTTTGCGCTCTTGGTCTACGAGGCGCGCCCCTAAGCCCCCCCCTCTCCCTCGTCACTCCTCACACGGAGCCCCCAGTGCTGAACGCCCTCATGTTCGTCGCCTTCGCCTCCTTATTCGGGCTCGGCTACTTTCTTAAGCGCCTCATGGAGAGCGCGCCGCTCCCCGCCCGCGACCTCAATCGGCTCAACCTGCCGATCTTGGGCGTGAAGGAGAGCGGCAAGACGCTGCTGCTAGCCACCCTCGGCGAGCAGCTCACGAGCACCTCCACGGAGCGCCTCACCACACGCCTGCTCACGCGGCGTGAGGAGGAGGAGGAGCGCGGGCGCACGCTCAAGCCCTTTGACCCCGCCGACCTCGCGCAGCCCCCCCTCGCGCCCGGGGAGCGCAGCACCGAGGCGATGATCTTCTTTGAGCGCCGCCGCTTTGAGCGCGAGGGGGTCAGCGAGACGACGCTGAGCTCAGAGGACGCGCTCTTCTCTGTGCAGTTCGCCACGAGCGGCCCCCTCAAGGGGCCCAAGGTGTGCAAGCTCGAGGATGTGCCGGGGGAGGAGTTCATGGAGGAGCGCCACCACAACGCCAACCTCGCCCCGCGCCTCGCGCGCGCCGACGGGCTGGTGCTCGTGGTGGACGGCCCCAAGGCGCTCGCGGCGGGGGACGCGCCGCCGCCTGAGCACGTGCTCTACAAGCAGACGCTCGAGGAGTACCTCGATCGCAAGGAGCACGGCCCCGTGTGGGTGGTGGTGACCAAGGCGGACCTGCTCCCTGAGGACCGCCGCGACGAGGTCTTCTGGCGTGAGCACACGCTGCGCCACGTGGCGCCGCTCCTCAAGTTGGAGGGCTCAAGCGTCACCTTTGAGCTCTCGCTCGTCTCGGCGCGCCGCGACTGCGTGGCGCCGTGGCGGGCGCTCGAGCGGGCGGGGGAGGAGTTTTTCGTGAGCCTCAAGGGGGTGCTCGAGCGACGCGAAGCGGCGCGCGTCCAGCGCGAGCGCACCCGTCAGCGCGCGTGGGTGGGTATCCTCGGCTGCGCCCTCGCGTGCGGCGCGGCGGCGTGGGGGTGGTGGGGCGCCTACCAGGTGGAGTCGCTGCCGCGCGTGGGCGGGGAGGTGGCGTGGGACGTGGGGAGCCTCGCGGGCGCCACGGCGCCGCGCCTAGCGCTGCTCGCCGAGGCGCGCGGCGCCCTCAGCCCCATAGGGCTCTTTGAGGAGACCCTCCGCCAAGACCTCAGCGCCCTGCGCCGCGCCCACTGGGCGCTCGTCCGCGACGAGGGCGACAAGTGGGGCGGGCGCGGCGAGGCGCGCGCCGTGAGCGAGGCCCTGCGCGCGGCGCGCGCCTTCTCCGACGCGCGCGCACAGGAGGAGGCGTGGAGCGAGGAGGAGCGCGCCCTTGGGGAGCGCGTGACGGCTGCGATCAAGGAGGCGGGGGAGCTAGAGCGCCTCGAGGCGGAGCGCGCGCTCTTGGCGCGCGAGGCGGCGTGGGGCGAGCGGTGTGACCAGGCGCTCAAGGCGAGGGGGGAGCGCGAGCGGGGGCTCTTGGAGTGCGCCATGAAGCAGCAGATCTCCGCCCGCCTCGCCACATCACGCCGCGCGCACCTCGAGGCGGCGGGGCGCGCGGCTATGGCGCCCACCGACGTGGTGGGGCTGAGGTCCAAGCTCGCGCCTCTGCTCGCGTGGGAGTGGGACAACGCCGACCTCGCGCGCGGCGATGAGCTCGTCGTGGACCTCGAGCGGCTGAAGGCGGCGGCGTGGGAGGGGGCGTGGGGGCGCGTGGAGGAGCGCCTCGCCGCTCTCAAGGAGCCTAGCGAGGCGCCGGCGCGCCTCCGCCTCCTGCAGCGCCTCGAGCTCGACCGCGCGGAGCTCAAGAAGAGCGCGCGGGGGGAGCTCGAGATGACCAAGCAGGTGAACGCGGCGTGGCGAGAGCGCCTGAGCCGCGAGTGCGTGGAGGTGAAGGACGGCCAGCTCAACCTCCTGCCATCCCAGCGCGCGGAGGCGGACGAGGTGGTGGAGTGGGCGGCGGAGTTCTTGGACCCCAGCCGCCGCGCTCGCGTGCGCTTCCGCTCCAAGGAGGCGCGGTGGCGCGCCGAGCTCCGCGAGGGGCTCGCCGCCGCTGAGCCGCAGGCGTTCGATGAGGCGCTCAAGGTCCTCCAGCATGACCTCGATGAGCTCTTTAGCGAGGAGGGGCGCGCGGCGATCGAGAAGGACATCGAGGTGTGGCGCAACCACCTCCGCGACCTGCGCGTGTGGCGCGCGCCGAGCGAGGCGCCGCTGACGGCGTCGGGCGTGACCTGCGACTTTGAGCGCCTCGCCGCCGAGGGGCTCGACCACGGGGCGGGGAGCAGATGGGACACGGACAAGTTCTCTCCGTACCTCGCGCTCTCGATCAGCGCGCGCGGCGCGCAGGGGGGCGAGGGCGCCGGCGACGCGGAGGCCCCTACAGCAGCTCGCCGCCTCCTGCTCTTAGACGCCATCGAGGACGCCGAGGACGCGCCGCGCGTGCGCTGGGCGCCGTGGTCGACGGTGTCGCTCAAGCTCTATGAGCTCGACGGGGATGTGGATGGGGAGCCCGGTGTGGAGGAGTCGGACGACCACCTCATCAGCGACGCCGGCCTCTGGCGCGCGGGCGGCGAGCCGCCGCGCGCCACGGTGAAGCTCACGCCGGAGGGCTCGTGCACGGTGACCCTCAAGGTGGACAAGGAGCTCAGCGAGTGGGTGTACAGCGAGCTCCTCGCGGAGCGCCCATGAGCGACCGCTTCTTGTTCACGAGCGGCCGCCGCTCCCCGCACCACAGGCACACGGGCTACGGGCTCGTGGAGGGGCTTGAGGGGGAGGCGCTTGAGGCGGTGGACCGCCTAGAGGCCATCTGCGTCGCCCTCCTCACCCCGCGCCGCCCGCGCCACGGCGCGCTGATGGGGGGGCGGGGGGCGCGCGCGGCGTGGCGGGGGGGCGTGGAGGTGGTGGAGGGCCGCGAGCCCTCCGGGCGCCCCAACCTCGCGGCGCGCGGCGCCCTCCCGCCCCTCGCGCTCCTCTGTGATCGGCGCGTGTGGTGGCGCTTTGAGGAGGAGGGGCGCGGCGAGGAGCTCCTGCTGCCGGGGGCGGAGCGCGGGTGGCGGCGGTGGGCGGCGGCCTGCGCGCTCGCCGCGCTCCTGCTGGGGGGGGCGTGGTGGGCGACGAGCGCCCTGCTGGGCCCGCCGACGCCGCCGTGGCGGCTTCGCTAGGGCGCGCCGCGCCTCACTCGCCCCCGTGCTCGAGCGCCTCATGCTCAAGCGCCTCTAGGAGCGCCTCCACGTCCGCCGCGCTCGGCGGGGCGGCGGGGGAGGGGGCGGGGGCGGGGGTGGGGGCGGGGCGCGCGGCCT
>Ga0194129_10006379_pt1 | contig 14495 bp, 13 predicted proteins | sample TA2KigCa35mmetaG_FD_150862 | JGI IMG/M metagenome (GOLD analysis project Ga0194129, IMG submission 150862) | Freshwater microbial communities from Lake Tanganyika, Tanzania - TA2015038 Kigoma Deep Cast 35m | ecosystem: Environmental > Aquatic > Freshwater > Lake | place: Tanzania: Lake... | reverse complement strand
AGCGGCTGCGGGCCGGCCCCCACCAGCCGCCCTTCAACCCGCTGCGCCACGGCGTCGCTTGACCCGGGCGATCGACCCACTCGTTGACGTTGCCGTTCATGTCCATCACGCCGAACGGTGAGCGGCAATCCGGCAGCGACCCCGACGGCGTACGCTGGTCGAGGGCCTCGAGCTCGGCCTTGCACGAGGGCATGGCCATGCACGCGTCGTGGGGCGTCGCCTTGCCCGAGGTCGGGAAGACGTACGGGCGATCGATGTTGCAGCGCTTGGCGTCGCGCTCGAAGCCGTACGCGTAAGGCCACATGTCCTCGCCTTCGCAGGCGAAGTTGAATTCGTCCAAGTTGCACAGCCGCTTGCCGACCGACTCGCACCGCGCGCGCGCGTCGGTCCAGGTGACGGCGAAGGCCGGGCGCTCGCCCTCGCGGTTCGGCCATTCGAAGCGATCGATGCAAAAGCGCAGCGGCATGCGCTCCTTCGACAGGCACGTCGAGGGGCTCCGGTAGCGCATGCAGCGCTCGCTGACGCGGCTCATCGGCGGCTCGATGCCCTGGGCCTTCAGGCGCGCACGGCGCTCCTCGGAGCGGTCGAACTCTTCGGTGTGTTCGAGGCAATCCTGTCGCACCGCCGGACAGTACGAGCCCGCGACGACGAGCATCCCGTCGGGGCAGTCCGAAAGCCCGGTCGCGGCTGGCTGCGCGCTCGGGGCGGGGTCGCTCGGCGGCGCGGGAAGGCGCGCGGTCGACCCGGGCACGGCGCTCGCAGTCGAGCCAACCGACGTCGCCGGGGTCGCCTCGAAGGGCGCCGTCGAGCCCTGGGGCGTGGCATCACGCGCATCGTCGCCGCGCCGGCATGCGCCGAGGAGGACGAGCGAGCCGACGAGGACCTCGCGCGCGAGCGCGACGCATGGGCGACGTGCCACGGTTCCCATCAACGCGAGCACGCTACTCCGCCGGCAGCCGTCGTGGTAGCGATGACGACCATGTCGATCCGGGACGAGGCGGCCGCCAGCGGCGACGTGGCGCGCGGTGAGGAGCTGCTCTTTCAGGGAAATCCCGCGGTGATGCCGGACCTCGGCTCCGTTTTCCTCGCCGTGCTCACGCTGGGGCTCGCGCTCCTCTACCTCAAGTGGAAGAGCGTCGGCGTTCATTATCGCGTGACGACCCAGCGCATCGTGATCGAGCGCGGCGTCTTCTCGAAGCGAATGGATCAGCTCGATGTCTACCGCATCACGGACTACGCGATCGAGCAGCCGTTCTCGCAGCGGCTCCTCGGCACCGGAAACCTGATCCTGAAGTCGATGGACACGACGAATCCCGAGATCCGTATCGACGCGGTCAAGACGGACATTCGCGGTCTCTACGAGAACCTGCGTCGCGCGACGGAGCTCGAGCGCCAGCGCCGCGGCGTCCGCCTCGTCGATAGCGAAGCGCACCTCATCAGCTGAACCCTGCTCCACCTCGCGCGGGAACGGAAACGACCATGCAACCTTCAACGCTCGTCGCGACAGTCCTTGCGGCGCTGACGATCGCTCAGCTTTCGGCGGGGTGTGCCGTCGACGAGGTCGGTCCCGGTTCGACCAGCACCACGACGACGGGCGGCGTCGGCGGAGGTTGCCACGACGGGAGCAGCGGCGCGGGGATCATCGCACCGACGTGTGGTGGTCCGTGTGCGCCCTGCGAGCTCGGCGCGGCGTGTTCGTCCGCCGAAGCGTGCGCGAGCGGCGCTTGCGTCGACGGGGTGTGCTGCGAGACCGCGTGCAGCGGAGCGTGCGTCGCCTGCGTGAAATCGAAGACTGCTGCCCCGGATGGAACCTGTGCGCCGATCACGGCCGACACCGATCCGGATGCGGAGTGCCTTCCCTCCGCGGCCACCACCTGCGGGTCGAGCGGGGACGGCTGCAACGGTGACGCTGCCGCGCCGGGTTGTCGGCTGCACGCGTCTGGAACCGAATGCGCTTCTGCGTCGTGCGTCGATGGGACCGCGCTCCCCGCGAGCGAGTGCGACGGCCAAGGGACCTGCCAGGGGGCGCTGCCCATCTCGTGTTCGCCCGGTGTTTGCGATCCGAGCGGTGTGGCGTGCCTAGGCTCCTGCGCGAAGAGCGAAGACTGCGTCGCGACTCACTTTTGCAAGGATGGCGAGTGCCTGCCGCAAGCTCCACTCGGCGCGGTGTGTAGCGCGGTAGGTGAATGCGCTTCCGGGAGCTGCGCGGACGGCGTCTGTTGCGACACGGCGTGTGCCGGCGGATGCGAAGCATGCTCGACGACCCTCGGCGCGTCGCAGGACGGGTCGTGTACCGTGTTGACCAAAGGCAACCCTGGTGCGCCGACTTGCGGTCCTTACGTTTGCGACGGCAAGGGAGCGGCTTGCCCGGTGAGTTGCCTCTCCGGAGCGGACTGCGCGGCGCCGGCGCAGTGCCTCAACGCGGCGTGCGTCGTGCTCCAGGCGAACGGCGCGTCCTGCAAGGGCGACGTGGAGTGCCTGTCGGGCAAGTGCGTCGATGGAACCTGTTGCAACAAGAGCTGCACCACGGCCTGCATGGCGTGCGACGTGAAAGGCCAGGAGGGCAGCTGCGCGTTCGTGCCGCCGAAGACCGACCCCGACGGCGAGTGCCTCGGCCATTGCGACGGGGCTGGCGCGTGCGAGGGTCCGACCTACCTCGCCGACATTCAGCCGCTCTTCGAGGCGAAGTGCGGGCTCTGCCACACCGTCTTCAAGTCGGGAGGGACGAACTTCGCGTCCGTCTACCAGGACGCGCTCTTGCCCGCGAAGTCGTGCGCCGGTCTCGATGTTGCGGCCTGCACGGTCGTCCGGCTCGCGAACGGCTCGATGCCGAAGAACAAGGGCTGTACTGGAGATCCGAAGCTCGACGTCGACAACGTCGACTGCTTCACCGCCGCGAATCACGCCGAGCTCGCAGCCTGGCTCATGGCCGGTCGGCCACAGTGACGCGCTCGGCTCAGTGCTTCATGCGAGCGACGAACATCGATGGGGTCTTGTCGGAGGTCGGCGGGAGGCTCTTGCCGACGAATGACATCGCGCCGCGGTAGACGCCGACGACGACCACGTCGCGGTCCTGCGGCGTCGCGGCGATGCCCGTCACCTCGTCGATGCCGAGGGATTCGGTGCCGGCCTGCGCCCAGAGCGGGAAGCCCTCGAAGCTTCCGTTCACGCCGGGCACGAGGGACGCGACGAATGGCTCGAGCGAGCCGGTCTTGCCTTCGACGGCGACGCCCGTTCGAAACGTCAACGTCGACGCGAACGAGCCGCCGAACGCGATGAACCCCTTCGAGTCGACGGCGAGCGCCTCGGCGAGGTCGGCCGTTGCACTCGGGTACGTCGTGGCCCAGTCGAAGGCGAGCTTGTCGGTGTAGGTCGCGACGAACGGATCGCTCGTGTCGTCCGTGCCGGGGATCCCCGAGAGACCGCCGGAGAAGCTGATCGCGCCGAGCTTCTTGCCGACGATGTGAACGCCGCCCGTCGGCCCGATGGCGACATCGCGCGCCTGATCCGAGCCGGTCGACCCGAACGAGAGGAAGGCTTGTTGCTTGGGCGGTGACGCTCCGAAGTCGATCGACGCCACGAAGCCGTCGTCTTGCCCCGAGGAGACGTAGCTCTTCCCGCCGAACGAGACGCCGGCTGGCGAGGTTGAGGTAAACGATCCGGCAGCGTACAGGATCCCCTGCGAATTCTTGGCGATCGCCTCGACCACGTCATCGCCACCACCCCCGAAGACGACCTCCGCCTCGAGCGCGAGCTTGGCGTCGAACCGCGCGACGTAGGCGTCGGCGCCCCCCTTCGCGACGTTCAGCTTCGCGAGCTTGAGGTCCCCGAGGAACGTCCCGGCGACGAAGAGTTCCTGGCTCGCCGGATCGAAGTCGACGTCCGACACGAAGACGCTGCCTGCGCTGGTCGAGGCGGGGATGGATTCGCCCGCAAGGATCTTCCCGTCGGTGGGACTCAACGTGGCAACAAAGCCGTTTCGGCTGCCCGTCGTCGTGAACTTTACCGGTCCCAGGCTCACCGCGGTGGTGAAGTCGCCGCCGACGAACACCGTGTTTCCCTTGGCGCCGAGCGCGATGCCCTTGCCGCTCTGGAGTCCGGCGGCGGGGACGTTCCCGGCGATGCGCGTCACCCAGACCGGCTTGCCGTTCGGCGCGAGCTTCATCACGAAGGCGTCGCCGTTCAGCGCATCGGGGAACTGCAGATCGTCGAAGGTCACGCTGCCCACGTAGTCTCCCGTGACATAGATCGCGCCGTCCGGAGCGACGGCGACCGCGCGGGCAACCGCGGCGCCGGTGAGCCCGAGCTTGGCGCCCGTGACGAACTCCAGTGCTCCCTCGGTGCTGCAGCCGGTGAGTCCGTTGCAGGTGCCCGAGCCACACTCCTGCTGGGGGTCGGTCCCCGGTGAGACCGTGACGACGCACTGCCCCGTCGAGCAGGTGCCGCAGACGCAGGCCGTGCTGCAGCACGAGCCTTGGTAGCACTCGTTGGTCAGGCACACCGTGTCGTTCGCGCAGACGTCGCCGTTCGCCTTCTTCAGTTCGCAGGTCTTGGCGGTCGGCTCGCAGTAGCGCCCGGCGACGCACTCCTCGTTCTTGGTGCACGTCGCAGGGCAGGCTCCGCTGGTGCCATTGCAGAGGTACGGCGCGCAAGCCGGTTCACCGATCGTCCCGAGCGGCGCGATCTCGCACGAGCCTTCCTTGCCCGCGAGCTTGCAGCTCTCGCACGGGCCCTCGCAAGCGGCGTCGCAGCAGAGCCCGAACGAGCAGAAGCCGGAGCTGCACTCCTTCGCGCCGAGGCACGTCTCGCCAAGCGCCTTCTCGACGCACGCGCCCTCGACGCACGTCCCCCGGTCGCAGTCCTTGTCGACGAGGCACGCGACGCAGAACCCATCACCGTCGCAGCGGTCCCCGGGCTCCCCGCACTCGCTGCCCTTCGGCCGCGGGGTGACGACGCACGCGCCATCCTCGCAGGCTGCGCTTGCACAATCTCCGTCGAGCGCGCCGAGGTCGCAGTCGTCTGCCGTCTCGCACTCGCTCGGCATGGCCCCGCGGCTGCCGCCCACGCCTCCGGTCTCGAACGTGCCGAGGAGGCTCGTGCACGCACCAATCGAGAGCGCCGCGCCGCCGACGAGCGCGCCCGTCCGAGAATTCTGGCTCATGGAGAAGTAGGTTAGCTCGATTTCGGTCGCGGCTCACCGGCTCTCCGCTGTTCGAGGCCGAGCATTCGCGCTATCACCGTGCCGTCGTGACGCAGGCGTACGGTGAGTGGGATCCGGTGATCGGACTCGAGGTGCACGCGCAGCTCGACACCCGCACGAAGGCGTTCTGCGGTTGCGTGACGAGCTTTGGGGCACCACCGAACACCCACGTGTGCCCGGTCTGCCTCGGCCTGCCCGGTGCGTTGCCGGTCCTCAACCGCGAGGTGGTCGCGATGGCGATCACGGCCGCCCTAGCGCTCGAGTGCCGCGTCGAGCGGGAGAGCATCTTCGCGCGCAAGAACTACTTCTACCCGGACCTCCCGAAGGGCTACCAGATAAGCCAGTTCGACCGCCCGATCGCGCTCGCCGGCGGACTCGACGTCGGCAGCGAAGAGGGCCCGCGGCGCGTGGGGATCACGCGCATCCACATCGAGGAAGACGCGGGCAAGAACCTCCACGGCGTGGGCGGCTACTCGATCGTCGACCTGAATCGCGCCGGGACCCCGCTCATCGAGATCGTCTCCGAGCCGGAGCTCCGCACGCCGGCCGAGGCGCGTGACTACCTGGAGCGACTCCACGCGATCTTGATGTTCGTCGGGGTGAACGACGGCAACCTCGAACAAGGGAGCTTTCGCTGCGACGCGAACGTCTCGGTGCGGCGGATCGGTGCGCCGCTCGGCGTGCGCGTCGAGCTGAAGAACATCAACTCGTTTCGCTTCGTCGAGGACGCGATCGACGGCGAGATTCGCCGGCAGATCCGGCTGCTCGAGCGCCGGGAGCCCTTCTCCCGCCAGACCCGCGGGTACAACGCAGAGAAGCGCGAGAGCTACCTGCTTCGCGAGAAAGATGGGGAAGACGAATATCGCTACTTCCCAGAGCCGGACCTCCCTCCGCTCCTCATCGACGAGGTGTTCGTTGCCGAGCGCGTCGCGCGGCTTCCGGAGCTGCCCGCCGAAAAGCGCGCGCGCTTCGTTGCCGAGCTCGGGTTGACCGATGCCGCCGCGGGGGTGCTCACGTCCCATCCGCGCATCGCCGGTTTCTTCGAGGAGGCCGCGCTCCTCTGCGGCAGGCCCGTCAAGGCGGCGAACCTGATCCAGACCGAGGTGCTGCGCGACACCGTGACGCGCGGACTCGATGCGGTGTTTCCGGTTGATGCGCGTCAAGTCGCCGAGCTCGTCGAGCTCGTCGAGTCGGGGACGATCAGCGGCAAGCAGGCGAAGGTGCTCTACGGCTCGATCGTCGGCAAGGCCGACTCGCCGAAGACGCTCGTGGGGTCGCTCGGCCTCACCGTGGTCGCCGACGAGGGGACGCTCCGCGCGATCGCCGCCGACCTCGTGCGCGCCAACCCGAAGCAGGCCGAGCAATATCGGGCCGGCAAGACCGGCGTGCTCGGGTTCTTCGTCGGGCAGCTGATGAAGGCGACGAACGGCAGCGCAGATCCCAAGCTCGCGAGCGAGCTGCTCGTTCACGAGCTCACGAGGTAACGCATGGCGTCCGATCCACGAGGCTTCTTCCGTCTTGCTGCGCGGGTGGCGCGCTTCTACGGGGGGACCTTCGCCGAGCTCGGCAAGCTCGAGGTCGCGCGGGTCGGCGCGAGCTCGGACGAGCGTGCGAGGCTCACGGAGGAGCGGCGGGCGCAGTGGGCGCGACGCATGCTCGGCGTCTTCGGGATCGAGCCGCGGCCGAGCGGCCCCCACGTCTCGGAGGGCAGGCTCTACCCGGGCCGAGATGCGCGCGGGGTGGGGCGGATCTTCCTCTTCAACCATCGCTCGGGGATGGACATCCTCCTCTCGCTCGGCTTCTTCGAGGGCACGATCGTGAGTCGCGCCGACCTCGCGAGCTGGCCGGTGATTGGCCTCGCGGCGCGCCGCACCGGCACCTTGTTCGTCGATCGCTCGGACGCTCGCAGCGGCGCCACCGTGATCCAGGCGATGGCGCGCGCGCTCGGCGCAGGGCAGGGGATCTGCATCTATCCCGAGGGCACGACCTTCGGCGGCGACGAGGTGCGGCCGCTCAAGTCGGGGGCCTTCCGCGCCGCGTTGCAGGCGGGCGCCGAGCTCGTGCCGGTCGGTCTCGCTTACGCGGATTCGGAGGCGGCCTATGGCGACGAGAGCTTCGCGGGCCACATGCAGCGCGTGGCTGCGCTGCCGCGGATCGTCGTCGCCGTCGAGGTCGGCGCGCCAATCGAGGCCGTCGGTAGCGCCGACGAGCTGCGGGCTCGAGCACGCGAGGCGTTGCAAGGGTGCGTGACACGGGCTCGCGCGCGACTATCGTGACGGGCATGTCGCACACCCCGCGGGTCGAGTTCTATTTCGACGTCTCGTGTCCGTATGCCTACCTCGCTCACCTGCGCATCGAGGCGGTGTGTGCGGCGCACGGCGCGAGCCTCGAGTGGAAGCCGATCCTCCTCGGCGGTTTGTTTCGTGCGGTGCGCGGTGACGATGGCCCGATGGCGACGCTGCCGCCCTCGCGCGCCCGGATGAACCTCCTCGATCTGCATCGCTGGGCCGAGCACCTCGGCGCGCCGTTCGCGATGCCCTCGTCGCACCCGCAGCGCACCGTGCTCGCGATGCGCGCGATCGTGGCCTCGGGGGACATCCCGCGTGCGGCGCGCGCGCTCTACCGCGCGTACTGGGTCGAGGGCCTCGACGTCCCCGAGCGCGCGGTGGTCGAGCAGGTCCTCGACCGTGCGGGCTTCGATGGCGCCGCGGTGGTGGCGCGGGCGGAGGAGTCGTCGGTGAAGGACGAACTCTTCGCGCGCACGAACGAGGCGGTCGAGGCCGGCGCCTTCGGTGTGCCGACCTTCGTCGTCCACCGACCGGGGCGCGCACCGGAGTTTGAGTTCGGTCAAGATCGCATCGAGCACGTCGCCGAGCTGCTTCGCGAGGTCGCGCTCGAGCCCCCGACGCTGACGTTCTACTTCGACTACTCGAGCCCGTTCGCCTACCTCGGCGCGACGCAGGTCGAGCCCGTCGCTGCGCGGCATGGTGCGCGTGTCGTTTGGCGGCCGTTCCTGCTTGGTGGTCTCTTTCGCTCGATCGGGACACCCGACGTTCCGCTCTTCGCGATGCCCCCCGCGAAGCAGCGCTTCATGAACGACGACATGCACCGCTGGGCGCGGCGCCGCGGCGTCCCGCTGCGTTTCCCGTCACGTTTTCCGATGAACACCGTCACGGCGCTTCGCATGACGCTTCAGGTTCCGGACGAGCAGCGGGCTCCGCTGGTCCACGCCTTGTTCCGCGCGCTGTGGGTCGATGACCGCGACCTCAACGACCCGAGCGAGCTCGTCGCCATCGCCTCGTCGGTGGGGCTCGACGGCGAGGCGCTCGTCCGTGGCGCGGCGCTCGTGGACGTGAAGGAGGCGCTCCGTCGCGCGACCGAGGACGCCGAGCAGCTCGGGGTCTGCGGCGCGCCGTGTTTCCTCGTCGAGACCGCGACGAACCGCGAGGGCTCGCTCTTCTGGGGACAGGATCGCCTCGAGCTCGTCGAACGCGCGCTCGATGGGTGGCGCCCGAAGTCGGGCTGAGGTAGGGTTCGCCACCGATGCGCTGCTCGTTCGTTCAAGTCCTGGTCGTCGTCGCTGGTCTGGCGATGAGTGCGGGTGTGCTGGCCGGGCCGCGTCGCGCCGAGCCCCAGGAGCCGCTGCACCGTGGGAGCGAGCTCATCGCGGTCGAGGACACGCAGCTCCTGCGCGCCTACCTCCCGAAGGGCTCGCGCGTCACCGTCGTCGATCTCACGTCCGAGCGCGGCAAGCCCGCCGTCGTCAGCGTCGCGCTGCCCGATGGCCATGTCGTGCACGGCGTGTCCTACGAGCGCCTGTCGCGGGTGTTCCAGCCCTCGAAGGGCTGAGCGCTCCGAGCGGGGGCTCTGCGTAAGGTTTTCGGCGTAAGGGCGTAAGGTTTTCGGCGCAGGGTGTTCGGCGCAGGGTGTTCGGCGCAGGGTGTTCGGCGCAGGGTGTTCGGCGCAAGGTGTTGGGCATGGCGGACGAGCAGGTCGAAGTTGGGGCAAGGCTCACCGTGCTCGTCGTGTTCGGCGGGCGCTCCGCCGAGCATGAGATCTCCCTCGTGTCGGCGCGCTTCGTCATCGACTCCCTCGATCCCGCTCGCTACCGCGCGATCCTGTGCGGCATCGACAAGGCGGGGCGCTGGCGCCACCTCGAGCCGTCGCAGCTCCCATCGAGCAAGGATCCGAGGCAGGTGGGCGTCGACGCTGCGGCACCGCTCGCGTGGCTCTTGCCGATGCCGCCCGCCGAGGGGGAGCGGCACCTTCTCCACGTCGAGGGTCGCGAACCCGAGCCCATCGACGTCGTCTTTCCGGTACTGCACGGCCCTTACGGGGAGGACGGCTGCTTGCAGGGGTTGCTCGAGCTCGCGTCACTCCCGTACGTCGGCTCGGGCGTCGCGGCGTCGGCCGTCGGGATGGACAAGCTCCACCAAAAGCGGGTCTTCGCGCACGCCGAGCTGCCGCTCGTCCCGTGGGTCTCGCTCACGCGGGCCGAGCTCGAGCGCGATCGCGCGGCGGTCCTCGAGCGCGCCGCGACGCTGGGCTTTCCGTGTTTCGTCAAGCCCGCCAACATGGGCTCGTCGGTAGGCGTCAGCAAGGTCCGCTCGCCAGAGGGGCTCGAGGCGGCGATCGTGCAGGCCCTCGCCTACGATACGACGGTCGTGATCGAGCAAGGGCTCGAGGCCCCACGCGAGGTCGAGCTCGCGGTCCTCGGCAACGACGAGCCGATCGTATCGGGCGCGGGCGAGATCGCGGTGCGCCACGCCGATGGCTTCTACTCGTACGAGGCGAAGTACCTCGATCCGGAGGGAGCCGTGCTGCTCGTTCCCGCGGAGCTTCGCCCGGCCGAGCTCGCGAGCCTGCAAATCCTCGCGCTCCAAGCGTACCGCGTGCTCGGCTGCAGCGGTCTCGCGCGGATCGATCTGTTCGTGTGCGCGAGCGACGTCTACGTCAACGAGGTCAACACGCTGCCCGGCTTCACCGCGGTATCGATGTTCCCGAGGCTCTGGCAGGCGAGCGGGATCGACGGAAAAACGCTGGTGACCAGGCTCATCGAGCTGGCCTTCGCGCGTCACGCCGAGCGGGCCCGGCTGGCGACCACGAGCTGAGTTCCCGGCTGCCTCTCGCGGCGATCACTTGTTGCAGGACATGTAATTCGGCGGAAAGAGCGCGCCAGGAACGGTGCCGCAGCTCCCGACGCCAGCGCCGCATTCGGCGAGGTCCGTGCAAAGGCGGAAGGTCGTCGGCCCGACTTTGCATGTGGTCGAGCATTTCGACTGCCAGGTGCCGCTCATCAGGGTGGCGCAGCATACTTCGCCCATCCCGCAGTCCGTGGTGTCGTTGCAATCCATCTTCGATTGCAGGCCCTTGCACTTGTCGATGCTGTCGGCGCAGCTCTGCTGAAATCCATAGCAGCAGACCTGATCGCAGGTGCCGGCGTTGCCGCAAGGGAGCATGTCGTTCACCCCACCGCCGCTCGATGACGAAGCCGCGACCGACGACGAAGCTACGACCGAAGACGATCCAGCGACCGAGGACGACGCGCCCACCGAGGTGCTCGCCGTCGCCGTGGTGGTCATGCCGCCCGTCGCGGTCGAGGTGGTCGAGCCGACGCTCGTGCTCGAGGCGCCGCCGCTCCCCGCAGGTCCCATACCGGTGCTCGACGTGGCACCGTTGGTGGCGGAGACGTTCGTCCCTGCTCCGCCCGAGCCCGTCACGGCGCCGTCCGTCACGGTCGTCGTACCGCCGACGCCGAGATCGCCCGCGGCGACGGGCCCGAAGAGCGAGGTGTCCGAACCGCAGCCTGCAACCAGCATGAGGGTGAGCGTGATGGTTGCGGCTTGCGGGTGGGTCATGACTCAGGTGCTCTCAGTGTGGGCTGCAGGGACGGATGAGTGCCTCAAGATCAATTTTTTAGAAGGGACCCGCACTGTGTCTGACAGTCTTTTTCGATGCACCCTAGGTCGTTCATGGCGAGTGCGGCGAACTCGTCGTTTCCCATGAAGCAATTGTAGTACGCGCACTCCAAATCATAGCCCGCGCTGGTTTGACACTTGGCTTGAACGCACAGGAGAGAACTGAGGCAGGCGGCCGTGGTGAAGCACGAGTCGACGTCCCTCGAGACGCAGTGACTCAGAAAGCAATTCTTGCAATCCTCGGGAACGACGAAGCCATTCGGGGCCCCGCCGGTCCCAGCGCCAGTCGAGCCGCTCATTCCGCCCGAGCTCGATGAGTTCGTGGTGGTCGCCGACGTCGCCGTCGCATCGCCACCCGCGCCGCCAGAGCCATTGGCCGTGGTCGCGCTCTCGGCCGTGCCCACCGTGAGGGTGGTCTCGGTCGCGCTCGACGTCGCGCCCCCTGCGCCCGCGGGAAACGGTGAGACCGTGAACTCGCTGCCGCACGCGACGGCCGTCGCGGCGAGGACCGCGAGCGAGGCCAGCGCGGTCGGACGGCGCCGCTTCGGGGAAGCCCACTGCAGGGAACAGGGAAGCCCGTCGCAGGGAAGATGGAGCGCGTGACGCACCGGCACCTCTCAGGGTTGGCAGGCGGTGAAGGGCGAGTTCTGGGCGCCGATCTTGAAGATCTTGCAGGTCTGACCCGACGGGCACTCCTTCGTGTCCGTGCAGAGCTGATACGACGCGAACGGCGTGTACGGGCACGACGCGGTGCATTTGCCCTCGGCGCTGAACGTCTTCATGTCCATCACCAGGCAGCAGGTCTCGGTCGAACCGCAGTCTCCTGCGTCAGCGCAGGAGAGCGCCGAGAGCCCCTTCGACTTGCAGTCTTCCGGTGACGCGCCGCACGCCGAGGCCGCAATCGAGATGCAGCAAAAGTCCGAGCAGGTCAAACCGCCGCACGGAATCTCCTTGCCGCCGCCGCTCCCGGAGGTGGTCGTGGTCGACGTCGCGCTCATGCCGCCCGAGGTCGCCGTCGCTCCGGAGGTCGTCGTCGCCGTGCCGGTGACGACGCTCGAGGTCACGTTGCCGGTCGAGGTCGCCCCCGCACCACCTGACCCCGCACCGCCGGCGCCGCCCACGCCTGCGCTGCCGGTGCTCGCGCCGGACGCGCCGGTGGCCGCGATCGACGTCGTCACTGGCTCGTCCGTCTCCTTGCTACCGCATGCCCAGATCCCGGCGACCGACAGTGCGGCCGCGACGAAGCGATGACGCGAACCCATGCTAAGGAACGTAACAGAAGTCCTGGGGGTTGTCCGCTCCTCCGATTCGACTATCGTCTCGGGCCATGAGCGGGCACTCGAAATGGGCCACGATCAAGCACCGTAAGGGCGCGGCCGACGCCAAGCGCGGGAAGCTCTTCACCAAGCTCATCAAGGAGCTGACGGTCGCGGCCCGCATGGGCGGTGGCGATGCGGACGGAAATCCCCGCCTCCGCAAGGCCGTCAACGAGGCGAAGGGCGCCCAGATGCCGAGCGACACGATCTCCCGCGCGATCAAGCGCGGCACCGGTGAGCTCGACGGGGAGAGCTACGACGAGATCGTCTACGAGGGCACGGGCCCCGGCGGCACGCTGTTCGTCATCGAGGCGATGACCGACAACCGCAACCGCACCGTCGCCGAGCTCCGCAAGGTGTTCGAGCGCCACGGCGGCACACTCGCGGCCGGGGGCGCCGCGATGTGGGCCTTTGACAAGAAGGGCATCGTCGTCGTCCCGGGGGAGGCTGCCGACGAGGAGAAGCTGATGGAGCTGACGATGGACCTCGGCGCCGAGAACGTCGAGGAGGCGGGCGGCGAGTGGCAGGTTCACTGCGCGGTGAGTGACCTCGACGCGGTCTCCTCTGCGCTCGAGAAGGCTGGCCTCAAGGTGACGAGCGCGAAGCCTGGCTACGTGCCAAAGACGAAGAAGCCGCTGACGGGCTCGGAGGCCGAGTCGGCGATGTCGCTCCACGAGGCGCTCGACGATCACGATGACTCGCAGAACGTCTACGGCGATTTCGACATCTCGGACGAGGAGCTCGCGCGCATCGCGGGAAACTGAGCGGGTGCTTTTCAGCCGGGGGTTTCTCTCGGGAAGCGTTTCCTCGTCAGGAACGTGATCGTTCCGAAGCGCGCTCTTCGGCTCTGGGAGAAGATCGCTCGAGCTTGGCGAGGCGCCGCTACCCGCGTCGCCACATCGGAAAGAGCGCGACCGCCCACGAGAAGATCGCGTGAGCGCAGAGGCTCGGCCCCACCCGGTCGAAGCGCAGCGCGAGCGAACCCCACACGAGCCCGCAGCCCAAGGCCGCGAGCACGACGAGCGGGTTGAGACCCGCCTCGACGTCGCGCAGCACGAACGCCGTGCCGAGGTGTGCGAGCGCGTAGAGCAACGTCGACGCGACGAGGGCGAGTCGCCCGCCATGCGCGATGCGGAGCGCGCGCATCACCCAGCCCCGCCAGACGATCTCTTCCAGCGCCGCGATCGCGACGATGGCCGCACCGACCTGGGGTGGCGCGAGCTCGCTCGCATCACCGAGCTGGAGGTAGAGCCGCCAGAGCCAGCCTTCCTGCGCCCTGCCTTCGAGGAGTGCGGCAGGCACGAGGTTCGCTGCGAGGTAGAGCACGCACGCCACCACTGCGCCCATCGTGAGATCGAGCCGTCGCGGCGCGAATTGCTCGCGGAGCTCGCCCTGCGTCCGCGCGAACCCGCACGCGCCCGCGAAGAGCACGAGGTTGGTGACGCCGAGGGTCGGGAGCATCGTCGATGGCCCCGCGGACTCGAACCGATAGGCGTGGGTCAGCGCCGCGGCGGAGACGGCCGTGACGAGGAGCGCCTGGCCCCACGCGCGCGTGCGATAGCCCGGATCGATGGCTTCGCCTGAGCCGGACGACTCCGGCGCGGCAGGCTCGTCGTCGGCCGAGCCGCTCGCGTCCTCGCGTTCCGCGCCGTCATCACCGAGACGTGGGTCTTCGCGCGAGTCTTCCTCGGGCCGCGGGTCGTTCGATTCGTCGGTCATGGTCCCTGCAGCAGCGTGACGACGTGGTCGAGGATTCGCTCGGCGAGGGCGCGCTTCGTCGCCTGCGGCAGAGCGCGGGCGCGCTCGCGATCGACGAGCAGGATCCGGTTGTCGTCGCGATCGAACGCATCCGAGGCGGTGTTCGCGACGACGAGATCGACGCCCTTCTTGTCGAGCTTGGCGCGTGCGGCGTGGACGAGATCGTCGCCGGTCACCGTCTCGAGCGCGAAGCCGACCAGCACCGGACGCGGACCGGAGCGGGCATGGCCGACTTCCATCAAGAGATCCGGATTCGGGACGAAGTCGATGCTGATCGGGCCTGAACGCTTCAGCTTCGCGTCG
>Ga0194129_10006378_pt1 | contig 14496 bp, 11 predicted proteins | sample TA2KigCa35mmetaG_FD_150862 | JGI IMG/M metagenome (GOLD analysis project Ga0194129, IMG submission 150862) | Freshwater microbial communities from Lake Tanganyika, Tanzania - TA2015038 Kigoma Deep Cast 35m | ecosystem: Environmental > Aquatic > Freshwater > Lake | place: Tanzania: Lake... | reverse complement strand
GACTGCGCGCGCACAAGTCAACAGTTGGCAACCGGCGTTGGGTGACGGACCGCTGGTCGTGTTCACTGGCACAATCGGCCGCGCGAACGGGCTCGGGTATCTGGTTGAAGTGGCGGCGCACATGAAGTCGCTGGCGCCCGATGTGCGCTTTGTCGTGGTCGGGGAAGGTGCGGATCGGGGCAGGGTTGAGGAACAGGCAAGGACGGCAGGGGTCCTAGGTTCTTCCATGTTCTTTGTCGGTCATGTCCCTAAGCAGATTGCTGCCAAGTGGATTCTCGCCTCAGATGTAATTGTGTGTCTGTTCACCGGTCCACGGGTGGTGTGGAAAGATGCTGTACAGAACAAGTTCTTCGATGCGCTCGCCGCAGGCAAACCGACCGCCAGCAACTTCGAGGGGTTCCAGTCGATTGTCGCACGCGACGCGGACATCGGCATCATCATGGATCCGAAGTCGTCCGATCAGGGCGCACAGCAGCTGTTCTCCCTGATCCGGAACCAAGCGTGGATGGCAGGTGTTTCGCAGGCCATGCCCGACGCTGCGCTATCGGCCCGTTGCGATCATCCGCAGCCACTGATACGCGGGGCTCGAGTAGGTTCGGAAAAGGGGGCTAGTCGGGTACTCAAAGTGGGACAGGGGCGAGGACGCCATCACCTTGTCCCATTCAGATGGTGTAAGCCCGAGCTTCCGGCACACGAACTCGGTCTCGGACTCGACCTCTCCGGCGGACCAGAGAGGCCGCCTCAACTGTTCGAGTGCATCCTCACGCGAAATCTGCCCCGCGAGTATCTGGCACGAGAGGTGGGCGCGTCGCTTGTCGACGCCGAACTTCACGGGCAGGTAGTGCTCCTGGAAGAACCGCGTGAACCGGCTCTCGCCGTGCTTGCGACCGTAGTCACGCCAGCCGCAGGTGGTGGCGAGCTCGGCCTTCGCCGCATCGCGGTTGTAGTCGAGGTAGTTCAGGATCGGCACGAAGCGAATGCGCTTGATGAGGATCAGGTAGGCGAACCGCAGTGCACTGAGGTGGGGGTACTGCTGAAGCGGCACGCGACCGAACTTCCGATGGACAGCCTTGATGTGAGTCCAGTCCTTGTTGTCATGCCCTGCATTGGTGGGTCCGAACGCCTCCGAGGACAAGTTCGAGCCGCTCAGAATGTGACGGACGCCCATGCGTGCTGCGAGATGGAACAAGGTGGCGTTGATGGCATGATCGGTGGCAATCTCCACGTTTGGTACGGAAGCAAGGAAGAAGCTCCGCTGAAGGTCCCTGAAGCTCTCCCAGTCCAGGACATGCGTATGCAACTCGACTCCGAGCGATCGGGTCAGGCCTTCGATGTTGGCGACCGCAAGCTCGTCGTTCCAGCCGTTGTCCATGTGGACCGCAAGAGGTCGCAGGCCAGCTTGAACCGCACTCAGAAGGACCAGCGAGCTGTCGACGCCACCACTGACACCGCAGATACAGTCCACGCCGGTGCGCCGGCTGATCTGGGCTACGAGCGAGTCGATCCGCTTGCGACCCTCGCTCCCTCGAACAATCTCGCGAGCCTCGCGCCCTCGATAGAGCTCGACGAACTGGCAGTTCCCATCCGCACCGAAAGTCACCCCAGGGTCTGAGGTGTCCATGACTGTGGTCTTGCAAATGCGATACCCCGGAGAGTGTGAGCCATGGCCCGGACGAAAGGTGATGTTGGGTAATCCTGCCAACTGCAGGGAATCTACTTCACACCGGCGGTTCCGGCGGATCCGCCGTTCAGGGGATCCTCGGGATACGTGATGAGGACCGCGCGCCGTGGGCCGTGCAGCACAAACATGCTCCCAGCGGCAACCGCCGAAGCTCCCGCTGCGATCGCGGCTTGGAGGTGACCAGCGTTGCCCGCACCCCCAAGGGCGATGACCGGGACCGACACAGCTGCCGCCACTTCGGAAACCAGCGGCAGGTCATAGCCACCCATCGAGCCGTCCGCATCGATGGAGGTGATGAGAAGCTCGCCACAGCCGGCATCGACGCATCGCCGCGCCCACTCGACCACTGGAATCCGAGTCGATCGACGACCACAGCAGGTGCGAACATGCTTGCCACGAAGCCATGTCGTCTTGACCTCGATCGCGCCTACAACCGCCTGCGCACCGAACTCCGCGGCAGACTGCGTGGCGAGCCCCAGATTCTCGTGAAGCACCGTGTTGAGGATCACCTTCTCGAAGCCACATCGAATGACCGCACGTACGTGCTCTACAGTCCGGATTCCTCCGCCATAGCTGATCGGCATCAGGGCTTCGGATGCAATGTCCCGAATGGCAGCCTCACGTGGTCCGTCAAGCGGCTTGCCGCCAATCTCAAGTAGCACGAGCTCGTCGGCGCCCTTGTCACTGAAGATCTTCACGGCATTGATTGGATCGCCCACGTACATGGGCTTGCTGAACTGGCGGGTCCGCACAAGTCGTCCGTTCAGCGTGGTGAGGGCCACGATCACGCGAGGACGCGCTAGCGCCGTTGGCTGAAGATAGGGCTCCTCTCCCACGGTCACAGTCGTTCCTTACTGGCCCAGTCAAGCCAGCTGCGCAGGAAGGCCATGCCGTGTCGATGGCTTTTCTCGGGGTGGAACTGAACGCCAACGGCTCGACGCGCCCGGACCACGGCCCCAAACCGGACGCCGCCATACTCAGACTGATAGGGATGGCAGGTGCCATCGGCTGAGGGTTCGATGTAGAAGGAGTGGGCGTAGTACATCCGTCCGGGTTCACAGACGAATGGAAAGCACGACGCGGGCGGGGTGAAGGGCTGCCATCCCATGTGCGGCACGCGTAACGGCGCGCCTTCGGCGTTGAGGCTTGGGAATCGGCACACTCTCGTAGGGACCCACCCCAAGCCAGATCCCGGACCTTCCTCGCTGGACAGGCACATGAGCTGAGCTCCGAGGCAGATCCCGAGGATCGGAACATCCGAGGCGTGCGCAGCATCCAGCCAAGATCGCCATCCGCCACTGTGAAGCGCATCAGCCGCACGAGAAAAGTGCCCAACGCCAGGCAGCACTATTGGCGCATCTCTGCCGGCATCACGGGGCGAGGTGAGCACCTCTGCACGTGCACCAAGCCGAGTGAGCATCTTGAGCACGGAGCCGATGTTGCCGACGCCAAGGTCGACCACGCGCGGAGAGAGTTTCTTTCCTGCCTGGATCATCTCTACACGGTGGGCAACGTGGCCCAACTCATGCTGAATCTCAAGTACCTATGCGCCGTCAATGTGCTGCGAAAATCTTTCAAGAAACCTTTCAAGTAGCAGAACTCGCATCAACTGACGACCATTCGGGATTGACTTGCCGTGGAGGTGCCTATGGTACCCAGCCTGAACTCCCGACTGGTCGAGAACGCCAAGGTTTGATGCACGCATGTCGGACCGCAGCATCTCGTCAAAGGCTGGTCGAAAGGTGGTACCAATCCATTTCGACTCCGGTATACCGAAGCCCTTCTTGTCTCTGCGGAGACGGATAGACTCTGGGACAAGATCGACGAGCGCGCGTCGCAAGATCGACTTGGGCCTGCCACATGCGAATTTGGAATGAGGGGATAGAGACAAAGACAGTTCTACCAACCTGTGGTCGAGAAATGGGACTCTCACTTCGATGGAGTTCCACATGGACATACGGTCTTCATAGTGCAGAAGTGCAGGAAGAGAAAGCGCGGAGAAGTCGCGCCGCTCTCTTTCGGAGTAGGTTCTTCCGGCGCCTATCGGCTCCGCGAGCAAATTTTGATTGCTCGAGTGAATCAGGCCCGCCGTTGCAAGCTTGGAGGAACCGATGTACCTGACCGCTTCTCCAAGCCTGAACTCCCTCAGAACGTCACTTCTCGCAAGTGCTCGCGCGACAAGGGTCGTGGCGGCGAGCAGGTTCCCGTGCTGCAGTAGTTGCTTCAAGTAGAAGTAAAAAAACTTGTTGTAGCCACCAAACTGCTCGTCACTACCCTGGCCGCTGAGAAGCACTTTGAGGCCAAGTGACCTCGCAAGACGCATGAGCATGAAATGAGATACATCGGAAAGTGCACACAGCGGCTGATCGTTTGCCCAAGTGGCATCGCTTACCGTATTGAGCAACTCCATCGGATCGTCTGAGACATTCACCTTAGTCGTCTTGATTCCGGCGTAGTTGGCCATGTCGTCAATGAAGCGACTTTCATCGAGGGATGCATCATCGCTGACGACCGAAAGGGCGGTTGCCACTTGGGCGCCGCAGAGGCGCGTCGCTATGCCAGCCACCGCTGAGCTGTCGATGCCACCTGACAGGAGTATTCCCACAGGCACGTCACTCCGGAGATGCATCGAGATGGAGGAAGTGAGCCGTGTTCTGAGTTCGTCGGCATCCGCATCAGTGCCTAATCGAGTGCATTGCTCAGGTGGTGCCCAGTACCGGTTCAGGGGCATGGTTGCCGGCCGGGATGGATCAATTAATGCAAAGTGCGATGGCGGGAAGGCGCAGATATCCCCGAACATTGTCGAAAGGTCTGTGTCGAGCAGTCCGTACGCAACATATCGCCCGCATGCAGCACGATTGAGTTCAAATCGTCGGTTGCTAGCCGAAAGTATCGCCTTGACTTCGGATGACAGAAGCAATTGGTGGCCATCGGTCCAGAGGTAGAGGGGTTTGATGCCGAACCGATCTCTTGAGATAAGTATCTGGCCGGTCTTGTGATTGAGGCATGCGAGGGCCCACATCCCGTGAAGTTGACGGAACACATCAGGACCCCATCTGGCGATTGCCTCAACTAGGACGCGACTGTCGCCGACGCAACGGCCGGTCTCGTCTCGGGGTAGCGCCAATTCGCGAGCAATCTCAATGTAGTTGTATATCTCCCCGTTAAAGATCAGGGTGTGTTGCCCGTCCCACGAGGTCATGGGCTGAGCGCCTGCGAGGGTGAGATCGAGAATTGCAAGTCGGTTGTGTCCGAGCCCAACCCAGGTGCCTTTCATGCACTCGCAGACGGTTTGGCCAACCCCGTCCGGGCCTCGATGCCGCTGGGATTGGAGCATCAGCTCTAGCCGAGCTTCCACCTGTTGTCGCGAGGAGTCAACGACGAGCGATATGCCGCACATTTACGCACCACTCCTGCGCTGTTGTGTGTAGATGTCTAACAGGCGCTGGCCGATCGAGGGAACCTGCATGTGCTGGACGTGGTTGCGTAGTGTCGCCGAGCAGGGGTCGTGCCGTCGTTCGACTGCCTGCGAGATCGCTCGAGCGATCGCAAGAGGGTCAGGATCCACCACCAAGCAGCGAGGGTCGATTGCGGCAATACCGTGGAGATCACTTGTATCCGTCGCGATGAAAGGAACACCGCTCGCGAGAGCTTCCTTGATGCAGTTTGGCCAACCTTCGCTCTCTGAGGTCGACAGGATCACATCACATACACGTGTGAGAGCGGGAATGTCATTATGGGGAATCCTCGATGCGAGAATCAGCTCGACTTGCAGCCCAAGCATCGACTTGGCGACCTCAATTGCCCGTCGGGCAAGCCGATATCTCTTGACCGGATCCCAAGGACTAAGCGAGTTGAACAGAATCCAGTAGCTATCTGGATTCGCGCCCTTTCCAAGATGCGAGCGATGCCTTCGCTCTTCGTCTGTGGCCGGACGGAACTTCTGCAGATCCACTGGCGTCGGCAGGTAGTGAATCCGCCGCATCGGAAACATGGCTCTCAACTCGTCAGCGATCCTGTGAGAGACTGCAAGCACGCTGTCCGCCTTTGCAATGGCCATTCGGCTGAACCTGCGAGCCAGACGGGTGTGCAGCCAGAGCCAGTGGCAGGTCTCGGAGTGCAAGTTCCAGTCGTTTCCACGTATCGTCATCAGACGGGGGGCATCTGTTGCGCCCATGGTGGCCAGGGCACAAGCGGATCCGTACTGTGCATGCACTACGTCAAACTTGTGCGCGACGGCCGAGATATGACGTCGGGCCCTCCGAATGCCCCACGGTGAACGTAGGTTGCTCGTGCGGTGGATGTCGACCTCCACGCCTTGGGTGGAAAGCCAATCTGCTAGAGGAGTCAGAAACACGAGTGGAGCGAAGGGGACCACCCCTTCGCTCGTGGTCCACAGGACCCGCATCCTAGATTCCCGGCTTTCGGCAACGAGCCTCAACGCCGTTGCCGCCGGGGATGGAGGATATGCCCGACGCGCCGAGCTGGCGGAGCGTCTCCCCGACCTGCGCCGGCGTTCGCAGGTGCTTATACCAATCGGTGAGGTGATCGTGGGTGTCGAGGATCGCCCACTCGCGCTGATGGTGCTCCGCGAGCTCCGGGTGCGCGTGGTAGTAGGTCAGCAGCGGCGAGATGCGTGAGAGAGCCTGCTGGGCGAGCGGGACCCTGCGCACTGCCCGGTGCAGGGGCAGGAATATCGCCGTCATCGCATCGCAGGCTTTCATGCGGGCCGCCGGCGAGAGCCGCTTCACCAGCGGGCGCAGGGCCAGCGCCGTCACCTTGGTCCAGTGGCGCCAGCTCGGGGAATAGTGGTCGATAACGAGCCATCCGCCGGGGCGAACCAACTCGAACAGACGCTCGATCGTGCGTTCCGGGTCGGGGGTGTGCTGGATCACGCCGAGGCACACCACGACATCGAACGTTTCTCGTCCGAAGGGGGGACGGCAGATGTCGCACTGGACGATTCTATGGCGCGCGTGCTGCGGGAAGTTGCGCTGGTTCGCCTCGACCGCGGAACTCAGGTCGACCGAGGTCAGCCGGGTGGCGGGAAGCGACAGTAACACCTCCGTGAAGCGGCCGGCGCCGCAGCTCGCCTCGAGCACGTCCATGCACCGGCTTCCGTCGGACATGGCCTCGATGAGTTCCGGCCCAAGGCATCGGAACAGCCGTTCGCGCGAGATGGGCACTCCCGTGTGCGAGTCAAGCTGCGTCTTCGGCCATCGGTTCCATTGCTCCCCGAAGGCTCCCGCGTAGCCGCCCGACCCAGGCACCATCCTCGGAATCCCTGCCTGCACGGGGTAGATCTTGGATCCTGACGAGAGACCTCCTTCGACAGCCGCGAGCGGGCGCCCATCTTCCGGGTCTACAAGTGCCGGGAACCTAGCGGTGCCAATCATGTCTCAAACCGCACTTCGAACTTGTTGGCCCAAATGGTCAAGTTGTAGATCTTCCATAGACGGGAGGATAGATCGATTCTTCCTGATGCGTCGCGCTCGATCCAGCGTCGAACGGCATCAGCGTCGATGACCCCGGGGCGCGCCCGCGCGAACGTCTCCAAGTGGTCGGCAAAGTGCCCCCGGAGCGGCCCCCGGAGCCAGCGGCCGAACGGGACGTTGAAGCCGGTCTTCGGTCCGTCGAGCACCTCATCGGGGAGGATGCCCCTGAGCGCCTGCTTCAGCAGCCACTTGGTCCTTCCGCGCGGCATCGTCCTGTCGCCCGGGACTCTGGCCATGAAGTCGACCAGTTCGTGGTCGAGGAAGGGTACACGCACCTCCAGCCCGTGCGCCATGGTCGAGCGGTCCACCTTCTCTAGGTAAAGGTCGGGCAGTTCGATTGAGAGGTCGACCATGGACATCCGCCTGCAGGCGTCGAGCCCGTCGAACTGCGCCGCCACCCGCGCATAGTGGCCGAGCGGGTCCGCCGAGTCCATCGCGGGCCGGACGGCCGGACCGAACGCATCGAGCACGGACGGATCCGATCCCTCCGCGGTGAGCAGGAGGGCCATCGTCCTGCCGACGTCGCGCTGACTGAACGCGTGCGCGTACCGGCGGGCGCGCTGAACCAGCCGCGATTCCGGGAGGATGCCCAGGACGGGCGCCGCCGCGAGCGCCGCCACCCGCATCGCCCGCCGACGGTGCAGCGACCGGTAGCGACGGTAGCCACCGAACACCTCGTCGCCGCCGTCGCCCTGAAGGATCACCTTCGCCTGCGGCGCGACTGCACGGGCCATCAGCCAGAGCGGGATGTTCGCGGCGTCGAAGAATGGCGCGCCGTGGTGTTCGACGAGTTGCTCCACGACCGACTGGAGGCCTTCGCCGCCGATCATGAACTCGCGGTGCTCGGTCCCCAGTCTTTCCGCGAGCTGGCGCGCGCGGGGGCGCTCGTCCGGGAATGAGGGATCGTCGAAGCCCGCGGAGAAGGTTTTCACGGGTGCGCCACCGGCGGCGGTCGCAAAGGCCGCGATCGCACTCGAATCGATCCCGCCCGAGAGGAAGATGCCCACGGGGACGTCGCTCACCAGCTGCCGGCGGACGGCCGCCGACAGGCGCTCGCGCACCGCGCCGGCTAGCTCCGCGCCGCGTTCCGAGGGGGCTGGCCTGCGGCACTCCTCCGCGAGCGACCAATAGGCGCGTACTTCGTGGGTCCAGTCCCTGATCCTCAGGCGGAGCGCATGGCCCGGAATCAGCTGCCGGATTCCGCGGAAGAGCGTCTTGCCACCCAGGGAGTTGCCGTAGTAGAGCCACTCGGCGAGCAGCGTCGGGTCGCAGGACGGCGTCTCGCCGGCGAGTTCGAGGAGAGGGCGGACCTCCGACGCGAAGAGAAGGGCGTCGGAATCGAGCGAGTAGTAGAGTGGCTTGATTCCGAGCCGGTCTCGGACCAGCCACACCTCACCCGCCGTGCGGTCGTGCACCGCGAACGCGAACATGCCGTTGAGGCGGGGGAGGCAGGCGGCGCCCTCGGCAGCGAAGGCCCGGAGCACCACTTCCGTATCCGAGCCAGAACGGAGTCCGGCGATGCCCAGGTCACGGGCGATGTCACGGAAGTTGTAGCACTCGCCGTTGTAAGCGATTGCGAGCGCGCCGTCCTCGGTCTCCATGGGCTGGCGGCCGGCGTCAGAGAGATCAAGTATTCTCAAGCGAGTGTGCCCGAGAATGACCTCGGCTTTCGCGCGCTGTCCATGTGAATCAGGTCCGCGGTGCTTGAGCGCTTCGATCGCCTTGTCCATCCGCGCGCGCGCGGACGCGGTGACGGTCTGGTCACGAAAGGCGATGCCCACAATCCCGCACATTCAGAGCCTCTCGCCAGCCTTGGGCTTTCGGTTCGGAAAGCGCAGTCGGAAACAGCCAGCTGCCGGTACGCACAGATCGGACATGGTGGCACACCCACTTGCTTTCAGGGACAACGCCTGATCGTCGCCCGATGGGGACACGTGTTCCCAACTTGCGAACTCAATCATCTCTGCGGGCCACCTCGGTCCGTTGAGTACCGAAGTCATCGCTGACGGATGGTATCTCGCCTCGGCGCGGGGTGGCGTGGTCCGCCGTGTCGGGCTGCATGGCTTGAGAGGAGCCGGAGATACTCCTGGGCATTGCGCTCTGGGTCGAAGTCGCGGGCTCGGCGCCTCCCATCGGGAGGGCTCGTGTCGTCGAGCGTTTCGCGTATCGCCGTGGCCATCGCCTCCGGGTTGCCGACCGGAACGAGCTTTCCCCACTTCCCGCCCTCGAGGATCTCCGAGGTGCCGCCCGGACAGTCGGTCGCAACGATGGGCGTGCCGCACGCGAGTGCCTGCTGGATGACGTTCGGGCATCCTTCCGCCAAGGTCGAGCTCGCCATGAGCGCGGCGCGCGCCATCCAACAGAACGGATTCGGGTCGAAACCGCGGAACTCGAGCGCACCACCGATACCCAGTTGCTGGGCCATCGCCTCCAGGCGCGTCCGTTCGGGCCCCTCACCCAGGATGAGCAGGTTGCAGTCATGCGTGCGCCTCACGATCGAGAATGCCCGGAGCAGCGTAGTCACGTCCTTCCGTGTCGTCAGGCTTCCGACGGAGAGGATCATCGGCGGCGCTCCGTCGTCAGTCCATCGGTGTCTCGGCGCTTCCTTTGCTTGCCGCTCGATGCGTTCCAGATCGACTGAGTTGTGCACGACCGCCAGTCTCGATTGCGGGATGCCGAAGCCATCGCGCAGGTCGTCGCTCGCCGCGCGCGAATTGCTGATGATCAGTCTGGCGCGCGAATAGGCGAGGCGAACCGGCGCGAGCCATGCGCGATGCAATCGCGGGTGCTGGAGCCTCCAGCATTCCCTGAGAATCGCGCGCTGCGTCAGCACCGCGGCTCTCGGCCGACCCACGATCGCGCATGCGGCGATCGCGGCGACGTTGGCGTTGTCGAGGCCGGACATGATCACATCGGGCGTTTCCCGGCGCAGGTATCCAGCCAGGAGCGGGATCGCTCGCAGGACGTGCTGTCCACCGAGATCGATTACGCGTACGCCGTCGGAGACCTCGTCGAGATATGGGCCGACTGCACGGACCAGTACCAGGTCGGTTCTCGTGCCCATGGCGGAAAATCGGTTTGCGAGCTCCACGAACGCCCGTTCCGCGCCACCGCTCTCGAGCGTTGGAAGGAAGAGCGCGACGTGCGACAGCATGTGCTCAGCCATCGCCTGCCCGCCTTTGCCGCCGGCGGAACACCAGGAGCATCGAGTGGGACGTTCCGAGCGCCGCGAGGGTCTCTGTGATTGCGGCTGCCAGCGCCTGATCGTCGCCGACGGGAACCAAGCGACCCCATCGCCCGTTCTCAAGTATCTCGGCAGCACCTCCGAGTCCGTTGGTGGCCACGACTTGCAGCCCACATGCCAGGGCTTGCAGGATCACATTGGGGCATCCCTCCGATAGTGATGAAGAGACGAGGACTTGGGCACGCGCCATCCAACGGAACGGATTGCGATCAAACCCAATGAGTTGGACAGAGTCTTGAATGCCCAGTTCACGTATGAGCTTCTCAAGCATCGCTCTCTCTGGGCCTTCACCTAGAACCACGAGTTTGACCTCACGCACTTTCCGAAGCCCTGCAAACGCGCGCAGCGTGGTCGGGACGTCCCTCCCTTTCGTCAGGTTCCCGACGGATAAGATCAGCGGCACTGACTTCAGTCGAGTCCACTCATGGCTGACAGGTTGGGCAGCCAGTTCATTGACGGCGGCAACATCGACGGAGTTATGAAGGACTGTTGAGCGCTCGGGTGAGATACCTAGATTGGTTTGGAGATCACCCGCTGCACCCGCCGAATTGCTAATCACCAGTCGGGCCTGCCGGTAAACCAAGCCTAGCAATCTGATCTTAATCCAACCAGTACGCGGATACGACAGCCGCCAAGATGCCGAAAGTATGCTCCGCTGAGTCAGCACAGCGGCGTTTGGCACGCCCGCGAGCCAACACGCAAGCCAGTTCGTGATATTCGCGGTATCCAGCCCGGACATGACGACGCAGGGTTGCCTGGTGCGGATGTACTGGCTCAGTTTCAGCACTGAGGCAACTGTTCGACCCCTACCAAGAGCGATGATTCGGACAGCTAGAGATACCTCGGCAGAATAGGCGGCTTCGGCGCGCAAGAGCACCAAATCCACCTTCATCCCCAAAGCAACGAATCGGTTGGAGAGTTCAACAAAGCCCCGTTCTGCACCGCCGCCGTCCAAGCTAGGAAGAAAAAGTGCAATTGGTTGCATATCAAGATGTTGTCTACGATACTCTCCACTCAGAATATCAATTCGAGGCGCAGCACTGCTTGGTGTCTTTCCCTAGCCGTGCTCCTCCACTCCTTCCGCCGCGAGAGGGTAGTATCGGGCAGAAGGTTGTGTCCAAATGGTGGCGGATGCCCTGATCCTTGCAATTTTAGTTCAAGTCGTGTTCTGGCTCCATTGGTCGGAGAGCTGGTGCATCAGGAGTTGCTTGATGTGGGGATTTGTCTTCCAGTTCCTTTTGCCGTACGTGGTGGTCGCTGCTTTGGCACGTTGGGGTGCGATACCAATCATCCGTCAGGGGCTTTACGAGGTCACTCTCACGGAAGACGATTGGGTATGGTGCCTCTTTGCCGCCAACGTGGCAGTTACGGCCATTGCGATTGGGTACGCCTTTGTAAAATCATTGATGCGGACGCGAGTGGCAGCCCGCCAATTAGATTCAATTACACGGCCGACCGAGTCGCAGGTAATAGCGGTCTTCTTGGTAGTGCTCGGAGGGTTTATCGTGTGGGCCTTGGGGGTCAGTTTGACGCATGGAATGCGCGAGCACTTCGCCGAACCACTGGTTCGGCGCGGGGGCGCGAGTGAGCACGGCGCAGGATTTCTGATTCCTCTCGGCGCAGCAGCGACGACTTCGGCAGGACTTTGCCTCATTGGCTGCACGGTGACTGTTTGGGGAACGCAAGCCTCTCGGGCGGCAATCGCCCTCTGTGCAATCAGTCTGATATTTGCGGGTCTTATACTGTATAGTGCTGGAGGACGTGGAGGGGTAATCCAGTTTGTCGGAATTGCAGCGATCACATTTTACGGCGCCAGATGTAGATCCGTACCTTACATCGTTTGGGCCTTTGCTGCCCTTGGCGCAGTTCTGTTTGCGGTTTTCGGATCCGTCTTCTTCACCAATCGCGCGTGGGACGTTGGAATTGCAGAGTCGCTACTTGCTCTCATGCCAGCCAGTACTGACGAAGTTGGGCCGTCTCTTCAGAAGTTAGTGACGTTCGGACAGAGTCTGCTTCACCCACTGATGATTCGGGATGCGTTGGAGCGCGGGCTACAGCTGCACTACTTCAGAGATGTGCCGTCGCTACCCCTCTACCTTGTGCCGAAGTTCATTCATGGAGTTGAGTACTACCCCCTTCAGTTAGAGTTCATGGACAACTTTCCGGACCCCGGAGGGGATGCGAGTAACAACATCAAGATTGTCAGTTACTTATTCTGGGGCTTTGGATGGAAAGGGGTAATTTGCGGGGGCGCGGTCGCGGGCGCGGTGCTGGCTATGGCTGATTCTTGGGTCAGATATGCGACTAAACAGTCAGTGATGATTGGTTCGGGCATGGCCTTCGCAATCTCATTCGGCGCGGGTTTTTTCAATGGCGGCCCTTCGGAGCTCAGGGATTCACTCCCGATGATTCTGGTGATAGTCGCGTTGCAGGGATTACTTGCTCCTTCACAACGACTTGACGCGACTGCAACAAAGGATGCCGAAGCCCATCGCTGTTGATAAGATGAGAGGAGTGGAAACTGACGTACATGCGGGACAGTGCGATACAGTTATGAAGGATCGATCGGCAGTGAGTGCTTACCTAGCACTGCTGGACACCTTCTGCGAGAGGGGGCAATTGGTACGCCCGAATAACGTTGTCCGTCTCATGCAGCAGAATCTTGGCAAAATTGATTTTCAAGGTAGGTCGGTGCTTGATATCGGCGGCGGTATGGGGCTCGCTTCGTTCTGGGCAGCATGCATGGGAGCTTGCACCGTTCTGTGTTTAGAGCCGGGAGCGGATGGGAGTAATACGCTCTCCAATGATGCTGGCGTGACAGCGAGTCACACACTGTCGAAAAGGGTGAAGTTCTCCAGAATGACCCTCCAAGAATTGTTGCATGACCCACCGACAGAAAAATTTGACATTGTGATGAGCATTGCATCTCTTAACCACATTGATGAGATTAACTGTATGCAGTTACACACAAACGGTGGGTGGCGAGCATATCGCGGCTACATACGCGGCGTTCGGGGGTTGATGAACAAAGGGGGTACTTTCGTTGTCATGGATTGTTGCCGATTCAATCTGTTGGAGTGGCTACAGATTTCGAACCCGCTTCGCAGGTCGATTGAATCGCACAAGCATTGGCAGCCAAGTATGTGGGCGCGTCTCATGGCCCAGGAGGACTTCGACCTGTTGGAAGTCCGGTACTTATCGCTTAACTCCTTTGGCAGAATTGGCGGCTGTCTGATGAACAATCGCCTTTGGGGGCTTCTGGGGACCGGAGACTTTCGCCTGACCTTTGCAGCGAGGTAGGGAACATCCTGCGCAAGGAATCCAACAGCGTCGTACATTTGATTCGTTGTCCCCTTACCCCTTGTAGGTCATAAGGCCCATCCGGCGTGCGACCATTTCCATCATGGCTCCACGCTCCACGGCTGTGAACAGCATCCGCCAGCCCATGAGAGCCACCAAAGGGATGCTTCCCCCAATGGTGACTGCTTGCACGCGATCGCCAAAGAGCTGCCCGAGCCAGGCGGCCCCCAGACCGACTGCGATGGTGGCTGTCATCAGCACGACCACTGGTGTGTACGACCACGGCAACGGATAGGCGCGCTGAGCAAGCCATGAGGCCACAATCGCCTTGATCAGATGCCCAAGCAGCACGCCAATGCCCACCCCGAACAGCCCGAGCACGGGCGCCAACAGCCAGATCGCACCGAGTGAGATCACCAGCGACACAAGGTAGGGGTACAGATTGAGATGGCTTCGCTTCGACAGCCCGATGCCAAGCTCCGTGATCCAGCTCGTCGCCTGGACCGCCAAGCCCATCGCGAGTGGGAACACCACCACGGACGCGCCGCTGTAGCGGTCGGAGGCGAGGACCGGGATGATTAGGCCGCCTAGCAGCGACAGCCCGAGCACAAACACGCAGATGCCAAGCGCAAACAGCCGCAGCACCTGATTGTAGGTGTGCGCCGCATCCGATTGCCGGTAGATCGACAGCGAGAAGGGGCCCCATGCTGTCTGGAAGGCCCCGACCACAAAACCAACGAGCATGGCGACCTTGGTGCCCGCCGCATACAGGCCTA
>Ga0194129_10006377_pt1 | contig 14497 bp, 10 predicted proteins | sample TA2KigCa35mmetaG_FD_150862 | JGI IMG/M metagenome (GOLD analysis project Ga0194129, IMG submission 150862) | Freshwater microbial communities from Lake Tanganyika, Tanzania - TA2015038 Kigoma Deep Cast 35m | ecosystem: Environmental > Aquatic > Freshwater > Lake | place: Tanzania: Lake... | reverse complement strand
GTAGTAACTGACCTCGCCGTGCTGGGGCTGCACTGTTGATACGACCTGCAGGTAGCGGTCAAACCAAGTCAAACAAAGATCCGAGGTGGCCTGGGCAAGCAAGTCTCGCCACTCCTCCACGAGCTCGTGGCCCTGAAGTGGAATCTGCTGCTGCAGGTAGATGGAGCCGGCATCGAGATCGGCAACCGCCTCGAACAGGCTGATGGGGATAGAGCTGGCTCCCTCGAGGATTTGCCAGGTCATGGGACTCCAGCCCTGGCCCTGAGGCAATGCGCTCGCATGGACGACGAGATTGTGCCGATGAAGCGCCAGCTGCTCTGAACTGAGCAAACGACTGCAGCTCAGCAACAGGCATACGTCGCCTGGGCATAGAGCTGACGGGGCGTGGATCCAACGAACAGCATGTCCGCGCTGCCAAAGCGCCCCTATCAGGCCTGGAAGAAAAGCGTTGAGCCAACTTCCACGATCGCTGAGCAGTGTGATGCGGCCGGGCGCCAAAGCCAGCGATTCACCACCTGAGGCTGGGTGGGACGAATCCGAGAAGAGATCTGAATCAGACCTCAAGTCTGCTCGCACGAAGCAGATATTGCTGGCGGTGTTGCTCGAGAGCACCTCAGTCATGGCTTCAGGTGCAGGACCCCAGTGTTGTTCCAGCACCAGAAGACCAAGCCGCACCAAATCAGCTGCCAACCCATGCCCACGGGCAGAGAGATCAAGTGAGAAGTCAACGTCGGCCTCGCTTGCATCAGCTTGAACGCTGGCGGGCTGACGATCAAAGCGGATCTGACCGATAGGACAGCCATCAACTGTCTTAGCAATAAGGAAGAGACGATTCGGATCTGTCAGGACTTTCTGAAACCAGTTATAGAAATCATTTGCCTGAATTGTCTCCTGCGAGAAACTACCGGCGCGCACTTGTGAATCGTTGGCCCAGTGCAAAAGCAGGGCTTCGTCCGCAGCTATGGCTGGTCGCACGCTGATTGAGTCCTGGGGACCCAACATCGCCATCGCCAGACGTGGTGCACCCCAACCATCAGTGAGTGCAGTAACTGCTTTTCCAGGATTCGGATCAGTTATAAGAGGTAATAGCGCGGTGCGGATCTGCTCAGCGGTCACGCTGGCCCCATCACCCAAGAGCTGGATGTGTCCAGCCTGATCAAGGGCCTCTGAAAAAGGCAGTTGATTGTGAGCAATGGCCACAACCAGGCTCGGCAAGCCCAGGCAAGACCGCTCCCATGTGGTGGCTCCGCCTGCACCGATCGCTACATCAGCTCGTACCATCAACCCAGCCAGGGTTGGCAAAGTATCGTGCAGGGTGGTGTGGGGCCTGCGATCCACCATCAGGGTAACCGCTTGTCGATGAGGACTATGAAGGCCCAGCACCACATCCACCGCCAAATCAGCAAACGCCGGATCCATCAAGGCTTCAAGCGCCCGTCCGGTGAGATTGGATGGATCAACTCCCCCGAAGAACACAAGTACCCGCTGCAGCTTGTTGCGAGGCGGAACCAGCGGATGCAATTGGGCGTACTCCGGTCCCAACAGGGCGTAGTAGGGTCCGAGAAGTTGGCGGCAATGCCGCGGAACCAGATCCTGATAACGCTGATGTGTGACCTCCCCAAAGAAATTCTGATCTAACAAAAGATCAGCCTGATGAGTTCGATCTGCCAAGTCATCGATCACCAGGAGCCTGGGAGCTCCATCGCTTACGGATAGACCCGCGACCAGTTGAGCTTCCCAGCAAGCATCAAGACCGTAGTGGTCTACCACAACCCAGCTGAAACCTTTGATCCCGGCCGTAGCAAGAACCTCAAGGCACTGGGCGGCATCCTGCGACTGAGTGCAACCAAGCCAAGAGCTATAGAGATCGCGGCCATCCAATCCGTCAAAGGCAGCCAACGCCTGCTCGGGTAGAGCCACCACCGGAAACTCCTGCTCCAGAAGGGTGATCAAGTCACCAGGCTGACGACGGCAAAGAAAAATGGGCTCAGCACCACGCTTTTGCAGCTCGCGGGCCAGAGTTCGGCAACGCATCACGTGGCCACTGCCGATCATCAGGGATGCATCGCAGCGAATAAGGATACTAGTCATACCAACTGCCGGGGCATGCAAAACACTGCCACTGCTTCGAAGGCCATCTGGCCATAGCGCACCAAATATCCAAGGTGCTCTACAACCTCAAGGATGCGGAGATAGAGCCAGTTGCTCATTTCTATAAAAAAAGGGCACAAGAGCTTACCGTTTGCGCTCCCATTGATCTGAAATATCCACGAGCCAGTTCGGCAGGAAAGCCCACACAGACCACGGCGGCTGCCATTCGGGCTGCACGCCACCTCAACACTGAGCAACCGCTTCACCACATGACCTGGGGCAGGCCTACCAGCCGTCACCACCGATTCACATAACCGGAGATAGGCCACATTCACACCACCAGCATGGTGGTCATAAACAAAATCAGGTTGGTAGGGCTGCACGCATTCTTCAATCTGCTTAATGCAATGAAGACAATCCAAGGAATCTAGGAGGTTATCTGGAAAGACCACCAGCTCCACATCCACAGCACCAAGGAATGATCCAGCCGTTTGGGCGACTTTTTCCAAGGCTAAGAGTTCATCTCGAACTTGGGTACAATCGCGCTCTTGCTTGTACAAGGTTGATCACTGCGCAACAATTAGAGCCTGAGGTTTAACCATAGAGTCGGAGTGCCGGGCACTTTTTTCCGCCGCAACCGATAACTTTGTTTTAGAGATAGGCTGGTACCAGTAAAACGTGATTGATCGCATCCAGAGCAATAACTCGACGCACCGTTCAATTAAGGCGTTTGAAGCCACCGTGGCAAACAGGACCTTCTAAGAGCTCCTCCACGGATCGCCCTGCTTCGCACTCAGCAATCAGGCCAAAAACTTCATCAAGTGCATCCTGATACGGCCCCAGCACATCGGGCGTGTGCGCCAAACAGCTGTAGCAGCTGGTAGAAGCTAAATAGCCCTTCTTGAGCATTTCTTGGGTGATCAGCGTCTTGTAGGCCAACGCTTGAGGACTATGGAAGGCAAATCCCGTAAGGGCAGGCAGGCCGTTGTGGATGATGCTAAGCCCATGGCACTCAGCGAGCTCCTGCCAAAGGGCACGAAGTTGTAGACCTATGGACGTGACCTGCTCCCAACTGCGCTCGCGCTCCATCACCTCGAGTGTCTTCAGGGCAGCCGTGGGCCCGATACGCTCCGTCCAGAAAGTGCTGCTGATGAAAGTACTCTGAGCTGCTTCCATCACTGTGCGGCGGCCGATGGTGGCGGTAATGGCATAACCATTGCCAAGGGCCTTGCCAAACATCGCCATATCAGGCTCAACGCCGTATTTCAGATGCAGCCCACCGAAGGTTTCGCGGAAGCCTGAAGTGCATTCATCAAAGATCAGAACAATGCCGCGACGTGTGCAGAGCTCACGAACACCTTTCAGAAAACCAGGATTTGGTGGGCTACTGCGCTGCACCTCCATCTTCACGGCCGCAAGCTCGTAATTTGCGGCGATGCTTTCAAGTTGATCAAGGCGATTAAAACTGAACGGCTGCACCGTACCCGCCAGACCATGAGGCACGCCGTTAGGTTCGAGCCCAGGCAGCAGATGCTCTTCTAATCCGGAGTCGTTCTGAAGGTTAGTGGCCAGATACCAGTCATGCCAGCCGTGATAACCACAGATAGCAACCGTGTCTCGGCCGGTGGCTGCACGAGCAATACGGATCGCGATGGCATTTGCCTCGCCTCCGCTTCGTGCAAATCGCGCCATCTCGGCCCATGGGTGCAGCTCCACCAGCCGCTCTGCCAGCCATACCTCCTCAGGGCAATTGAGAGTGCTCATGTTGCCAGCAGCCACCGTAGCTGCCACTGCACTGTCAACCTCGGAGTGACCGTAACCAAGCAGGTTGGTACCTATTCCCATGATGCTCAAGTCAATGAGCTCTCGGCCTTCTAGATCCCATACCCGGCAACCCTTGGCTCGTGAGAAATAAGCAGGCCAGTGCTCCGGCAAGAACATCTCCGGCCTCTTGGAGAGAAGCATGTTGCCCCCTGGGATCACATGCTTGGCACGGCGCCATAGCTCTTGGCCCCGTCTTTGACCCATCGGCATGGTCTGCACCTGTGCTGCATCTTCAACCAAGGACTTCAAAAATCCCTCATTACGCACCGTGGCTAGGTTGCGGGCGGCGAGTTCAGGATGCTGCTCTAGATGCTTAACCACCGCATCCACGCCAAAAGCCGGATCCTTAGGTTCTAGGGCCGCGACTATCTCGCGCACCACCTCCAAATCCACCGAATCATCTACGGTGACGCGGAAGTAAGGACGCACCGGCTGATGCCGGAAATGCCCCCAGCGCAGGCCAGCGCCATTACTGCGAAACCAAGGTGTGACGTGCTCCCGCTCCGACGGCAGCGACGCTTCTCGAGCGGCACGCTCCAGCAGCTCAGCGCGAAACACTTCGGCATCAAAACCATCGGGGACACTGAGCTGCTGCTCGTCCGCGCAATTAGCGAGGTAATCCCACCCTCCGTCGGCAAAGGCCTCCACCAACTCATCGATCAAGGCTGGATCGCTGAGCGGACAATCACCAGTTAGGCGAACGATGGCAGCGGCCTGTTCCCTAGCCGCGCAAGCACGGAAGCGCTCCAGTACGTCTTCCAAATCACCTCGAAACACAGGGAAGCCGGCAGCGGTCACCACATCGGCAAGAGTGTCGTCTGATCTGTGGACTGAGGTGGCCAGCACCACACGATCGATTTGGGTGCAACGCTGCAGGCGATCAAGTTGGTAAAGCACCATCGGCTTTGTTCCGATCGGCAGCAGCACCTTGCCTGGCAAGCGGGAGGACGAGATGCGGGCTTGAACTATGGCGAGGGTGCTCATGAGCATGGGATCCAAAGACTGCGCGGCATGCCTAGGCGCCAGAGATCCAGCCGCTGCCCAGAACTCACCACTTCCTGTCGCAGGGTACCCTCCAGCTCAAATCCACATTTCTCGAAAGCGCGTCGGCTGCCAAGATTGCCGCCGTAAATGCCGGCGTTGAGTTTCTGCAGATCCAGCTCGCGAAAGGCCCAGTCGCGCACCAGTGCAATAGCTTCGGTTGCGTAGCCCTGCCCCCAGCACCCGCGCTCACCAATAAACAGACTGAGATCAGCGCAGCGATGCAACCACTGGATTGGGCCGAGCTTGATGTTACCAATGTGACGCCCCTCACTGGCTAAACAAATGGCAAACCAGGGGCTGGACGGATCATCGCGGTGGGCCTGCCAATAAACCTGAAGAGCTTCGATAGTCTGCGGAAGGAAACGAGTTTCTAGATAACGATTCACCAAGGGATCGTTCAGCCAACCCAAGTAGGTGGCGTTGAGATCGTCTGGTTCAAGAGCCCGCAGCAACAGGCGAGAGGATTCCAACACTCTCAGACCTCCACCCTGCTTGGTAGACAAGTACAAAAGCACTCGAGGAAGTTAAAACATGAAATGTTCATGAATTAGTGGGCCAGAGTCGTGGGTCAAGGATATCGGCATCTTTGAGGGCCCAATTTCTCCATTCATCATCCTTCCACGGCGAAATTGCTCCCCAGGAATTCTGCAGAACCATTAACTCGTCAACGCTACAAACACCCAAGACGACCGCTTCTAGATCCACCTGCTCCCGGGCGAAGCCGATAGCAAGGTCGATTAATTGACAGCTCCTCTGCTCCGCTAGAGCCTGCAGAGCTTGTTGATGTGCACGCACCTCAGAGCTGACCCATGCAGGCCATTGTGCAGCAGGTGTGAGTAGAAGGCCCTGCAGATACAGGCTCCGGGCGTGAACCGCGGTGCCACGGGCGCGCAAGCCGGCCAGGGTGCCGTTCTGCAGCAACCGCTGATCAAACAACGAGAGGGGCAACTGAACCAAATCGAGCAGCGTTGGATTAACCCCGTCCAGGTCTTCAGCGGCGTAGATCGAAACACCGATCCTTTGCACTAGCCCTTGCTGGCGTAAGCTCACTAACCAGGCTTCGAGATGCTGGCCCCCTGGCTTGCTGAGATCCGCCGGTGCATGCAGCAGAAGGGCATCGAGCGATTGCACGCCGAGGCGCTGGCAACTGTTGTGAAAAGCTTGGTCCCAGGCCTCCACATCCTGAGCGCTGAACATCGCTTGTCGCTGGGCAGTCAGCTTGCTGATGAAGTGGAAGCCATGCGGGCTCGGCAATTGCCGCCCGAGCACAGACTCCGCATTGCCATAAGCCTGAGCGGTATCCAACCAGCAAATCCCGGCCTTATTTGCCTCAGCTAAAAGTTGTCCAACCTCTGCCTCCGTCACCTTCCCATGAGTGTTGGTGATGCCGTAAGCCGATCCAAACTGCGCTGTGCCTAGGCAGAGCTGCGGGGTCATTGTTGGATCCAGGTGGCAGCGATGGTATCGGCTACATGCTGTAAATCTTCTTCTTGCAAGCCGGGAAAAAGGGGAAGGCTGATGGCATTGGTGGCGTAGGCCTCAGCATTTGGGAAATCACCCTCAAGGAATCCAAGCCTCCGATAGTAAGGCTGCAAATGCACTGGGCTGTAGTGCAACTGCACACCGATACCAGAAGCTCGCAGACCCTCAAACAACTTCCGGTGCTGTTCGCCTGTGGCCTGCTTTAGTCGGATCACAGCCAGATGCACTGAGCTGAGCACATCCTCTGGCACTTCCAACAACTGCAATGGCAGATCAGCCAGCAACTCCCGGTAACACTGTAGCTGACGATTGCGTTCCACCACGATTTCATCAAGCCGCTCTAGCTGGCTCAGCCCTAGGGCTGCCTGCATGTCTGTCATGCGGTAGTTAAACCCAAGCTGCTGCTGCTCATACACCCATGGGCCAGAAGCAGGTTGCTCAAAGCGATCAGCATCTCGCACAATTCCGTGGCTGCGCAGCTCTGCCATGCGCTGGGACAAAACAGAATCATTTGTCGTGGCCAACCCGCCTTCAGCGGTGGTGATTATTTTCACCGGGTGAAAGCTGAACACCGAGATGGCACTATGACGGCAGTTGCCAACCGGCTCACCTCGATAGCCTCCGCCAATGGCGTGGCTGGCATCCTCCAGTACGGCAAAGCCATAACGGTCAGCGAGCAATCCGATCGCCGACATATCACAACTGCTGCCAGTTAGATGCACCGGAACCACCACCTTCGGCAAGGAACCGCTCCGCTCGGCCTCCTCGAGCTTCTGCTCCAGTGCCGATACGCTCATCAGCCCGGTGGCAGGATTGATATCTACAAAGTCGACTTTCGCTCCGCAATAGCGACCACAGTTAGCAGAGGCCACAAACGTAATCGGAGAGGTCCAAAGACGATCACCATGCCCAAGTCCCAGGGCCAAGCAAGCAATGTGAAGAGCGCTGGTGGCGCTGTTCACCGCCACGCCATAAGCAGCACCAACCTTGTTAGCTACAGCTTTCTCAAAGGCAGGAACTGCAGGGCCCTGGGTAAGAAAAGGGCTGCGCAGCACAGATTCAACCGCAGCGATGTCTGCTTCTGTAATTGTTTGTCGCCCATAGGGAAGGCAGGGTCCTGGGGAGCTGCTCATACCGGCGTGAAATCAGGGTCGACATGCTCAAGAATCAGCTTCCGCAACTGATCCACCCTGAGTAACTCTGGATTCGTTCCTGAGCTGTAGGCAAAGCCCTCAGGCACAGGAGTGCTGCTGACACCGGCATCTTGGTACCGCTGCTGCACCCGGCCATCGCTGGGCAAAATCGCGTAGTAGGAACCCAGATCGACCGTCGTGAAACTGTCGGAGGAAGTGATCATTTCTTCGTGGATCTTTTCGCCTGGCCTGATGCCAACAATTCGCTTCTCGCAGCTGGGGCCAATCGCCTCAGCCACATCGGTGATCCGGTAACTGGGGATCTTTGGCACAAACACTTCACCGCCGAGAGCATTCTTCAAGGCCCAAAGCACCATCTCTACTCCCTCGCCCAAGGAAATATTGAAACGGGTCATGGCGGAATCAGTAATCGGCAATACGCCCGTTTTTGCCTTCTCAAGAAAGAAAGGGATTACTGAGCCTCTCGATCCCATCACGTTGCCATAGCGAACGACAGAAAACCTCAGATCACGGTAGCCCTTGATGTTATTAGCTGCAACAAAAAGCTTGTCAGAACAGAGTTTGGTCGCTCCATAAAGGTTGATCGGCGCAGCAGCCTTATCAGTGCTCAACGCAACTACCCGGCAAACATTCGTGTCCAGGCAAGCCTGCACAACATTCTCGGCACCCAGGACATTAGTGTTAATAAACTCAATCGGGTTGTACTCAGCAGCTGGCACTTGCTTTAGTGCAGCCGCATGGACAACCGTATCAATGCTTTCAAGAGCACGGGTGAGTCGGTTACGGTCTCGCACGTCGCCAATGAAGAAGCGAAGTTGCGGGAATTGCTTCTCGGGGAATATCTGCTGCAATTCCCATTGCTTTAACTCATCTCGGCTGTAAACAACGAGCCTACGAATATCGGGGAAGCGCTTAAGTGTTTCGGCGATAAATGCTTTGCCAAAACTTCCTGTTCCACCGGTAATGAGAATTCTTGAGTCCGAATCAAATGGCATAACTAATAAGTGGAGTTCAAGGCAAGGTTTAACCCAGCAAAACTAGGCTAGGAGACCCATCGGCTGAAACAGTCCCGTGTTCAAGACGTATGACCCGATCACATCGCTCCACAGTACTGAGACGATGGGCAATTATGATCACAGTGAGGGATTCGCGAAGGGTATTGATGGCTTTCATGACTGCCTCTTCTGTGCTGTTATCAAGAGCACTAGTGGCTTCATCTAAAACAAGGACACGCGCTTTTTTGTAGAGAGCCCTAGCAATCCCAAGACGCTGGCGCTGGCCGCCACTGAGGCGGACACCACGCTCTCCAACAAAGCTTTCGTAACCATCTGGGGTGGATTCGATAAAGCTTGCGATCTGAGCTTGAGAAGCAGCCTGCCTCACGCGGGCCAAGTCGATTTGCTCACGGGGGATACCAAAGGCAATGTTCTCAATTATAGAACTATCGGCCATGTAGACACTCTGCGGAACATGCGCAATGGTTGCGCGCCACGCAAGCAGACGCTCAGGATTATCTGGGTCGTGCAGATTTTCCCCATCCACCAACACCCTCCCAGCCGTGGGCGCAAGCAATCCCATCAGCAAGTCCACCGTGGTGCTTTTTCCACACCCGGTGCTTCCGATCAGACCAATACACTCTCCAAAACGAATATTTAAATCGATCCCTTTTAATACGCTTGTCTGCTCGGGACTATATGCGTAATGAACCTTATCGAGACGAATTCCATGATGCAGTAGCAAGGGTTCAAAACACTCGACACGAGGAGGCAAAGGCTGGCTAAGCATCATCAATACATCCTGAATGGCTGCGTTATAGCTCTTTAAAGACGCCCAAGAGCTGTAGATTTGCTGCAATGCGGGCAACAAACGTTGAGCACCCAAAGCCAATGAGCCAAGGAGGGGAATTACGGTAAGTCCGCTACCTTTCGCGATCACCACTACCCCCCCGAGCAGAGCAATGGCCACCATGCCTAAAGCTTCAAGCGCAAAACGCGGAAAAGTCGCAAGAAATGTGTTTTGTGCGCGAAGTTGCCGTTGAGGGATATCTGCTTGACGATAGATCTGGAGATAGGTAAGTTGACTTCCATCAAGTAACACATCACGAATAGCACCTAGACCCTCCTGCAGAGCCTTGAGCTGCTGCTTGGAAGTCTCTGCAATTTTCACGCCGTTAAGACGTAACTGTCGACGTGATGTGATCGCCAACGCCGCATACGCAATGGAGAAAAGAGCAGCTGCCCCCATCGCTACCGGCGCATTAATAACCAAGAGTCCAGCGAGCAGACCCGCAGCCACAATTGCTGAGGTGATTAACTGCAGGAGGGCATTAATACCGGCTACTGTGATAGAAATTTGCGATGTAGTAGCAGTGATTACCTCAGCAGTATTCCGCTGTAGATGAATCTCATAAGGCTGGTACAAGGTACGTCGATAAGCCTCAATGCTCAGATCAGAACCAACTGCAGCTGCAAATTGTCCGTTCAGCCAAAGGTTTGACAGCCGTATAATCGCAGCTAGTATTGCCGTAGCGGCGAACATCAGCGTAACAACTATAAGTAGTTGAATCTCTGATGTGAAACCAATCTTACTTGCCAGCTCTTGAACCTGCGGTTCTTGCCATAGATGCTGCGGATCGCTGAGGACAGCAAGAAATGGCACTACTGCCCCTAACGAGAGGAGCTCTGCCAAGCCACTAGCGAGCATGACCAGCAAAAGTAAACTCAGCTGTATTCGGCGGCGGCGGCTGAGGTGCCTCCAAATGCCCTGGAAGAGCAGGCGTGTGGGAGGTAGCGGACTAATTGCAGTGGAACTTGGCATCAATACTCGTAATCCATCGGGGTTGAAGTTAGGAATGGATTAAAGACGCAATGGCTGAAGACCGCGTGGCATCACACCTTTGAGATCTAAGTACACACCCCCTGGGACCAGAAGTTCTCGCCAATTGGTCTCAGAAAGCCCGACAAACTCTCTGTGAGCCACTGCGGCGATAACAGCTTGATAACGGGTATCAGCTGGCACCGTTACAAGGGGCGTAACCCCGTAATCCCTCTGCGCCTCTCTCGGATCAACCCAGGGGTCCACCAACTCAGGCTCAATCCCGTAGCGCTTAAGGGCCTCGATCACATCTACGACCTTCGAATTACGCAAATCCGGACAATTCTCTTTGAAGCTCAGCCCTAGAACTAACACCTGAGCACCTGCGATCAGTTGTCCGCGACGAGCCATCTCCAACACCAGCTGCTCAACCACCCAGCTCCCCATGCCATCATTGATTCGTCGCCCAGCCAATACAAGTTGGGGGTGATAAGAAAGCTGCTCGGCCTTGTGTGTGAGGTAATAGGGGTCAACGCCAATGCAGTGACCACCTACAAGTCCAGGGCGGAAGGGTAAGAAGTTCCACTTGGTGCCTGCTGCCGCCAGTACGTCCAAAGTATCGATCTCCAATTTTCGGAAAATGATCGCCAGCTCGTTCACCAAGGCAATGTTCAAATCACGCTGGGTGTTCTCAATGACCTTAGCGGCCTCCGCCACCATCAGGCTCGGAGCGAGGTGGGTACCAGCTGCGATGATTGAGCCATAGAAGTCATCAACCCAAGCAGCCGATTCAGACGTACTGCCGCTGGTCACCTTAATGATTGTGGTGAGCCTGTGCTCGGTATCGCCAGGGTTGATGCGCTCGGGGCTGTACCCGCAGCAGAAGCCCTGATTAAAAGCCAACGCAGATTCACGCTCGAGAATCGGAACGCATACCTCTTCAGTAGCCCCGGGATACACCGTACTCTCGTAAATCACGACTGGTGTACAGGGCGAGCGGCGTTGCCTCAGAGCACGGCCCACCGTGGCGCTTGCCTTCTCCAGCGGCGTCAAGTCTGGTCGCTTTGCTGAATCGATTGGTGTGGGCACGGTCACCACGAACACATCAGCTTCTGCTAGCTGAGCCGAATCGCTCGCGAATTCCAGCAGCTGGGCTGCCTGAAGCTCCTCAGCGCTGGTTTCGTTGGTGCGATCAATCCCCTGGCGCACTTCCTCCAGCCGCTGGCTATTGATGTCAAAACCGATCACCCGCCGATGCAGGGCAGCGCCTGTGCGGCGGCAGGCCTGGAGCTTGGCGAATTCCACTGCCAGCGGCAAGCCCACATAGCCGAGGCCGATCACAGCCACAGTGCACGTATTGAGTGGTGGAAGAGTTGTGGTCATCAGAGGGGGGGCTCGGTGCGTACTGGAGAGCAAAAGTTGGTGGTTGAGGAATTGCTTCAGACGCCGTAATACTCGCGGTACCAACTCACAAACCGAGACACTCCGTCTGTCACAGGGGTGTTGGGCTTGAAGCCTGTCCAGGCCTCCAGTGCTGAGCTGTCGGCAGCCGTAGCCGGCACATCACCCGGCTGCATGGGTAGGAACTCTTTGGTAGCGGTGATGCCAAGGGCATTCTCCACCGCCTCGATGTAGTCCATCAGCGGCGTGGGTTTGGAGTTGCCGATGTTGAACACCCGGTGCGGTGCCCAGCTAGTGGCTGGATCGGGCTGGGCGGGGTCAAAGGCCGGATCAGTGACCGCCGGCTTATCGAGCATCCGGATCAGGCTCTCGATGATGTCGTCCACGAATGTGAAATCGCGCACCATCTGGCCGTTGTTGAACACCTGAATCGGCTCGCCGGCCAGCATTGCCTTGGTGAACAGAAACAGCGCCATATCCGGCCGGCCCCAAGGCCCATACACCGTGAAGAAGCGCAGGCCTGTAGCCGGAAGTCCGTATAGATGACTATAGGTGTGGGCCATCAGCTCGTTGGCCTTCTTGCTGGCCGCATAGAGGCTCACCGGGTGGTTTACGCCCTGGTGCTCGGAAAACGGCAGGTTGGTGTTGCCGCCATACACCGAGCTGCTTGAGGCATACACCAGGTGCTCAATGCCGTGGTGGCGGCAGCCCTCAAGGATGTGGCCAAAGCCCACCAGGTTGCTCTGAATGTAGGCCGCTGGGTTCTCGATCGAATAGCGGACCCCCGCCTGAGCGGCCAGGTTCACCACCTTCTTGGGCTTATGGGTTTCGAAGGCGGCTTCCACCGCTTGGCGATCTTCCAGATCGGCCTCAATTAGCTGGAAGCTGACACCCGTGCGCTCGGCCGTGGCCTGCAGCTGGGCGATCCGCGCCCGTTTCAAAGAGGGGGCGTAGTAGGGATTCACGTTGTCGAACCCCACCACCGGCGTGCCGCGCTCCAGGAGCCGCGTGCTCAGGTGATAGCCAATGAAGCCGGCGGCGCCGGTGACGAGAACGGTCATGCAGGCAGGGGGACATAAAGGAGAAAAAGCATTAGGAGCTACTCGACGGTGACGATCCCAGCAGCGGGCCGCGCACCTTATCGAATACCGCACCGGGCACCGCGATCGACACCACCGGCACCTTCGCATCGAGCAGGGCGATCGAACCGTGCTTCATCTCGCCGGCCGGGTATCCCTCGGCGTGGATGTAGCTGATCTCCTTGAGCTTCAGGGCACTCTCCAGGGCAATCGGGTAGTTGATCCCACGCCCCAGGAAAATCACATCCTGGGTGCTCTCAAAGCGGTGCGCCAGCTCCTCGCAGCGCCGGTCGTGCTCTGCCTCCAACGCCTGGATACGCTCCCTTGTGATCGTGGCGCCGCCCGCCTGCTGCCCCACCCGCCGCTCAGCAAAGGCAATCGCCAGCCCGTAGAACGCCAGCAGCTGATCCAGGAACGTAATCGTCGCCGCCACGCCCACCTCAATGCCGGCACCGATATCCACCACATCGCTCACCAGCCGACCCAATGAGCTCTCGGGGCGGTTGGTGCTCTCCAGCAGCCTTGGCGCATAGGCCGGATCGGCGATCAGCTGCCGCCGCTCCTGCTCCATCGCCAGCGCCGCCAGTGTGTCGGCCGTTTCCCCCGACTGGGTCACCCCGATCGTGAGCGTCTTGGCACTAAACGGCGGCGGCGCTGTCCTGAACTCACTGGCATAGAACACGCTCGTGGGAATCCCAGCGAGCTGTTCCAGCAGATAGGCCCCCACCTGGGAGGCATGGCGGCTGGTGCCGCAGGTCAGCACTTGGATCCGCTCCAACCCGCCGTAAAAGTCCTCATCCAGCGGAAGTGCCACCAGCGGGCCAACGGCGCCCACGCCCTCCGGCAGGTGGGGGATCACGTCGGTGTCGGTCTCGCTCTTGAACACCACACCCTACGCCTGCAGCTCCGGCCACAGGGTTCGCTCGTTCTCGATGATCCCGTTGGCGTAATGCAGCTGCCATCGCGGTGCGGGTGGGCGTTGCGATCCTCCGGCTTGCCCTCGGTCCGCAGGCAACTCAGCTGCCGCTCACCGTTCTCCGTGGAAATGCTGGCGGAGTCGTAGCCGCGGTATTCCTGCTGGCGGCAACCTTCCACCAGCAGGGGGGGGCGCGTCCTGGGAGCCCACGAGGGCGACGGTGCCGCACATCACTAGTTACTTCTGCTGTTGGATCTGGTGGGCGAGAGAGACCAAGTTCGCTCGCGCTTTGGCCGGTCGCCTAGCCGGATGAAATGACACCGAACAGCACCAACTGGAAGTGGTTCAGCGGCCAGAGGCCAGCCAGGCCGCGAGGTCGTCGGGGCCCTGGTGTTCAGTGCAGCCGATCATGGCTCGGGCCCAGCGGGTTTTCTCGCGATCCTCAGCATCCAAGCGCAGCCGAAACAGCTGACCCTCGGAGGAGAGGGTGAACCGCACGGTATGGGGCTGATCGAATCGGCTGTCGTTGGCGACAAGAGTCACCACATGTAGTGTGCTGATGCGGCAAGGGTGAGAGATCTTCGAGGATCCACTCGCGATCAGGCGCCGGGCAGGTGTTTTTGGCCACCTGCTTGAACACACCATTGGCGTCGGAGGTCCGGGCGGACGGGAGCATGGCTCAACCGTCACAG
>Ga0194129_10006376_pt1 | contig 14500 bp, 11 predicted proteins | sample TA2KigCa35mmetaG_FD_150862 | JGI IMG/M metagenome (GOLD analysis project Ga0194129, IMG submission 150862) | Freshwater microbial communities from Lake Tanganyika, Tanzania - TA2015038 Kigoma Deep Cast 35m | ecosystem: Environmental > Aquatic > Freshwater > Lake | place: Tanzania: Lake... | reverse complement strand
CGCGGAGGACACCTCCACGCAGGGCCGGAGGCGCGGGGCGCGGTGTGGCTCATCGCCGAGCTCGTCGCCGAGGGGTATGAGCGGCTGCTCTCGGAGCACGCGCGCGGCAGGCTGGTCGACCTCGGCTGCGGGCGCGTTCCGCTCTACGGCGCCTACCGCGCTCGCGTCGCGAGCGTGACGTGCGTCGACTGGAGCGAGAGCGCCCACGGCGGTCGTCACCTCGACGTGACGACCGACCTCGGTGAGCGACTGCCGTTCGAGGACGGCGCCTTCGACACCGTCATCCTGTCCGACGTGCTCGAGCACCTCGCGCGCCCCGACGTGCTGCTCGGCGAGATCGCACGCGTCCTCGCGCCGGGCGGGCGGCTCATCGGGAACACGCCGTTTCTCTACTGGCTGCACGAACAGCCGCACGACCACTTCCGCTACACCGAGCACGCGCTGCGGCTCCTTGCGCGCGCGGCCGGGCTCGAGCCGCTCCTCGTCGAGCCCTTCGGCGGTGGGCTCGAGGTCGTCACCGACGTGCTCGCCAAGCACGCCGCCGTCGTCCCGCTGGTGGGGCGCCCGCTCGCCGAGGCGCTCGGCCGCGGTGTGCATCGCCTGACGCGCTCGGGGCTCGTGCGCCGGGCGCTCGCCGCCTCGCGTCAGCGCTTCCCGCTCGGGTATTTCTTCGTGGCCGAGCGCGTCGGCCGGACGGAGTGACGGCGGTCAGGCGTCGTCCGTTGCCCCTGGCGCATCGCGCTCGGCGCGCGTGCGCGCGAGGACGCCCGCGCCTCCAAAGGCGAGCCCGAGCACGACGAGCAGCGGGGTGAAGACGACGCGGAACAAGAGCGCCGCCGCGACCCCGTTCGCGAGGCTCGCGCCGGTCGCGGCCCGGCCGAGCGCACCCCACGCGAGCTCGGTCACGCCGAGGTTGCCGGGCGTCAGCACGATCTGGTTCGAGACCTTCACTATGACCTGGAGCAGCGCGGCCGTCGCGAGGTCCATCGGCGCGCCGACGGCCCGGAAGCAGAGCCGCAGCGCGAGCACCTGGACCACCGTGACGAGCAGCCCTATCGCGCAGAAACGTCCGACGAACGCAGGACGGCGGAGACTCGCGGTCGCCGAGGAGATGAGGCGGGCGGCGACGCCGTGCGCGCGCGCGAGCAGCCCTTGCTTTGGCGCGAAGAGGGGCAAGACCCTGGCGACGACGAGCGGCGCGGCGAGCAGCGCCACGAGAAAAAGCCCGAGGGCGGGGAGCGCCCGGACGCCCCCCAGCGCGAGCAGCGGGCGCGCGACGGCGAGGAGTATCCCGCAGAGGAGGACGCCGAGGATGGTGTCGAGCCACACGAAGGTGAGGAGCCCGGACGCGTAGGCGAGGTACGAGACGCCGTGCTCGCGCTTCAGCTGAAGGCCGCGGTACACGTTGCCGAGCTGCGGCACGACGAGGTTCATGAACTGGCCGACGATCACGAGCTTGAACCAGGCCCAAGCGGCGACGCGTGGGCCGCCGCACTCGACGACCGCGAGCGCCATGCGCTGCGAGATGAAGAGGTTGTTCAAGAGCGAGAGCGCCCAGAGTTCGGCGATGGTGGCGGCGTCGAGCCCGGCCAGCGCACGGAGCGACGAAGGATCTGCGAGCAAGGAGCGCACCGCGAGCGCGGCGAGCACGAGCGCCACGACCCACCGCAGCGCGCCGCGGAAGCTCGAAGAGCCGCCGCGCCCGGGCGTCGAGTCGGTCGCCGCTCCTCGCTCGCTCATCGGGGACGGTAGACGGGCAGGGGAGCGCCGGCCTCGAGGAATTCGATCATCCAGGTCGCGACGTCGACCTTCTCTGACAGGAGGCGCGCGTGAGCGGGGGCGAGGTTCGCGCGGAGCGAGGTCTCGCCGAGCCAGCGGTCGAGGTGGGCGAGAAGCTCCCCGCCGCGGGCTTTCGTGTACGCGAAGGTAAGTCCATAGCGCGACTCGAGCTCGCTGAGGTAGGCGAGGCGCCCCGTCCAAGACGAGACGCGCAGGCTCGGCGTCCCGAGCACGGCGGCCTCGGCTGCCATCGTTTGGCTGTCGCCGACGAGCAGGTCCGCGAACGCGAGCGCGTCGTGGAGGCGCTCGGGTCCGAGCGGGAAGCGCAGCGCCTCGTACTCGGGGGGCGTCACACCTTCGAAGGTCGCGAACACGCGCCCACGCGCGCGGAGTCGCTCGACGACTGAGCGACGAAGCTCGTCGGAGAGCCCGTCCTCGCCGACGTCATGGCTCGCGTTCATGGCGACGAAGCGGACGATGAAGAAGCGCTGCCCCTCGGCCAAGCCGAGCTCGGTGAGCACGCCGCGGTCGGGGGTGAAGTGGTTCGGGTGGAGGTAGGCGGTCTGCTTGTAGCCCGGGTAACGGACGTGCTTGCGACCGTAGTCCTCATCGCTGCAGTCGGGCGTCGTGATCACGTGCGCGAACGGAGCCGCCGCGTGAAAGTGCACGCCCGCGGCGCGCCCGTCGTCCGTGTCGAAGACCGCCGGCACGCCGAGCAGTCGACCGGCCTGAGCGCCCGCCGGATTGCGAGTCACGATCACGTCGGGCTGAAATTCACGGCCGAGCCGGAACAGCGCGAGGTCGCGCAGGAGGAGCTCCCGCGCCTGCGCGAGGCGCCCCTTCGCGCCCGAGCGGCCGACCGTGTCGTAGGGGATCCCGAGCCGGTCGAGGAGGGCGGTCGTCACGTCCTTGTCCCTCGCGAGGACGCGGGTCGTGTGCCCGCGCGCCTCGAGCCCGCGGAGCATGTGCTTGAAGAAGTGGACGTGAGCCGGGTGAACGACGTCGAAGAGGACGCGCATGATGCGAGCGCCGCTTAGCGGGCGGCTCCTGGGCGAGGGATCTCGAGGAAGGTGCGGATGGCCGCGGCCGCGCGCTCGCCGGCGTGTCCGTCCCAGCCCTCGGGGACCTGGCCGCGCTTCCCATGGCCCGCAAGGACCGCGTCGACGGCCGGCGGGAGCGCGCTCGGCTCCGAGCCGACGAGGGTGTTCGTGCCGACCTCCACCGTGATCGGGCGCTCGGTGTTGTCCCGCACGGTGAGGCACGGCACGCCGAGCGCCGTGGTCTCCTCTTGCACGCCGCCGGAGTCGGTGATCACGAGCGACGCCGCGTCCTCGAGCGCGAGGAACTCGAGGTAGCCGAGCGGCTCGAGGACGTGGACGCGAGCCGTCGCGAGCGACTCGAACGACAGGCCCAAGCTTGCGAGGCGGGCGCGCGTGCGCGGGTGGACCGGGAAAATCACCGGCGCGCGGCGCGCGAGCTCGCAAAGGGTCTCGACGAGGCGCGCGAGCCGCTCGGGCTCGTCGACGTTCGATGGTCGATGTAGGGTGAGGAGGAAAAATCCTCGCCGTTCGACGCCAAGCCGCGCGAGCACCGGGCTCTGCCGGGCCGCCGGGAGGTGCTTCTGGACCGAGTCGATCATGCAGTTGCCGACGCGCACGATCGCGCTCGGCGCGACGCCCTCGGCGAGCAGGTTCGCGTCCGCGTCCGGCGACGGCGTGAGGAAGAGGTCCGTCAGTCGATCCGTGACGATGCGGTTCACCTCCTCGGGCATCGTGCGATCGCGCGAGCGCAGCCCGGCCTCGAGGTGCGCGACCGGCACGCACGCCTTCGCCGCGACCACGCAGCATGACAGCGTCGAGTTGACGTCGCCTGCGACGACCACCAGCCCCGGACGACGCTCGGCGACGAGCCGCTCGAAGGCCAGCATCACGCGCGCCGTCTGTTCGGCGTGCGAGCCGGAGCCGACGCCGAGGTGCACGTCGGGCGCGCGCAGCCCGAGATCACGGAAGATCGCGTCGTTCAGGTGCTCGTCGTAGTGCTGCCCAGTGTGGACGAGCAGGTGCTCGCGACCACCTGGATCCCGCGCGAGGGCCTCGAGGAGCGGGGCCATCTTCATGAAGTTCGGGCGGGCCCCCACCACGTGGAGCACGGGCGCAGTCATGGCGTCGCGGAACCTAGCACCGTTGCTCCGGCGCCTCTCTGTTTTTGCCGCCCCTCAAACCGCGGCACGGAGCGCACTTCCCGCGGGCGCCCCGCTTCGGTAGGACGGCCCTGTGAGCGAGCCCGGGCCGATCGAACCGCAGGTGACGGCGAGCCGCCGCGTGGTGACCGGCCGCGCGGTGCTGACCCTGGTCGCGGGACTCGTCGCCACCGTGGTGTTCGCGCGCCTCCTCGACCGTCACTATCCGCTTCGCGACTGGCTCGCGCTGAGACTGCTCCCGGTCTGGGGCTACACGCTGCTCTTCAACCTCGCGTGTGTGTCGGCGGGCTCTCAGTTGCTCGCGCGGCTGCTCGGCCCGGTCGAGGGCCGGGCGCTCGAGCGGCTCGTCCTCTCGATGGCGACGGGGCTCGTCGTGTTCGTCGTCGCGCTGTTCGGCTTCGGCTTCGTGGGGCTCATGAAGCCGACCGTCGCGCTCGGGCTCGTGCTCGCGATGACCTTCGCGGGCGTCCGCTCGTTGCCGGCGCTCGTCCGCGCGTTCGGGGAGGACCTCGGCTCGAAGGCCGCGCTCGACGGTGCACGCTCGTCGCCGCTCGTTCGTGTGCTCGGCTTCCTCGCAGCCGGCGCAGGGGCTGTCGCGGTCGGCTTCATGTACCTCGAGGCGCTCGACCCGTCGTCGATGAATTTCGACGCCACCTGGTACCACTTCCCAATCGCGCAGGACTACGCGCGCCTCGGCAGGGTCGTGCCGTTCCCGGGCGAGAACCACCGGGCGTACCCACACCTCACGAGCATCGTGCACACCTGGGCGCTCCTCGTCCCCGGCGTCGCGCGGCTCCCGCTGCGCTGGATGCTGGCGCTGCACCTCGAGTTTGGGATCGTCGTCTGGCGGATCGTCGGCGTCGCGGCCGTGATGCGCTTCATGCTTGGCGGCGCGCGCGTCCGCGGCTTGTGGTCCGTGTTCTTTCTGTTCCCGTCGATCTTCGTCTACGACCAGAGCATCGGCGGCTCAGCCGATCACTTCCTCGGGTTCTTTGCCGCGCCCATCTTCCTCGCGCTCGCTCGGACGCTGAAGCGCTTCGATTGGCGCCACGCCGTGGTGCTCGGCGTCGTGCTCGGCGGCCACCTGCTCACGAAGTACCAGGGGGTCTACCTCGCGTTCGCGGTCTTCGCCGCGGTGGGCGCGCGCCTCGTGTACTTCGTGTGCCTCGATCTGCGCGGGAGGGGCGAGCGACGCGGCGCGCGGCGCTGGCTCCTCGGACCGAGCGTGCTCCTCGCGACGACCCTCGCGGTCACGGCACCGCACACCGTCAAGAACGCCGTCTTCTACGGGAACCCGGTCTACCCGTTCGCGCAGCGCGTCTTCTCGTCGAGCCATCCGAAGCGCGGCGTCGGGTACTACGTCGAGACGGCGCCGGAGGCCGCGTTCGCCCCGAAGGAGACGGGCCTCAAGCGGCAGCTCCGGGTTGCGCGGCTGCTGTTCGAGCACTCGTTCGACACGCACAACCGCAACCTGACCGAGCATCGGCCCTACATGGGCTCGTTGTTCTCGCTCCTCTTGCCGGTGCTCGTGGTTGCGCGACCGGGGCGGAGGACCTGGCTCGGCGCCGCGCTGGGCATCGCGGCCTTCTGGGTCTGGGGCAACACCGCGACGAACGACCGTTACATGCTGGCGTTCCTCGATCTGTTCATCGCGACGTCGGGGGTCGTCCTCGTTCACGCGTGGCAGCTCGGGTGGCTCGCGCGCGTCGGGCTCGTCCCGGTGGTCGCGCTCCAGCTCGTGTGGGGCGGCGATGCGATGCTGTTCTACGGCGCGAAGCGATTGAAGCCGGCGCTCGAGCTCGTCGGCGCCGGCTACGCGAGGCGTCGGGACGACGACCGTCTCCCCCTGAAGAAGACCCAGCGAGCGATCACCGAGGCGACGCCCCCGAACGCCTACATCCTCGCCCGGAACTACAAGGCGCTCGTCGGGCTCGACAGGCTGGTCCACAGCGACATCCGCGCCGCGCAGGATGATTTCAGCTACTCGCATCTGCGAGACGCGCGCGAGCTGTGGGAGGTGCTGCACGCTCGCGGCATCACGCACCTGCTCTACCCTCACGGGCAGCGTCGTCCCTCCCGATGGAACAACACCGTTCTTTTTGGCGAATTGTTCCACCGCCACGGCGTCGGCGCGAAGCGCTTTGGCGGGGTGGCGCTCGCCGCGATGCCGGCCGAGGCGCCGCCGTCGAGCGCCCCGTACCTCGTGCTGACGCTGGGGCTCTCCGCGTACCCCGACGGCCTCTACCGCGTCGAGCAGCTCGACGTCGACGACAAGTGGGTGCACCTCGCCACGCCGCGCCCCGCGCCCGAGAGGCCGCTCCGAGGCGCGACCGTCGAGGCGCTCCTGGCGAGCGAGGGAGTCCAGGCCGCTGCCGTACTGAGCGGGAAGGTACCCCAGGCGACGCGCGAGCTGCTCGAGAAGAGCTTCGAGCGCGTCGAGGATCTCGACAAGCACGCGCTCTACCTGAAGCGCCGCTGAGGCGAGCCCAGGGTCAGTCGAGGCGGGCCGCGTCGCCCGAGCGCCACGGCGGCGCGTCGGTGGTCGTGAGGCCCTCGGTCCGCGCGTCGGTGCCCGCGCTCGCCTCGCAGTCGAGGCGACGAACGCGGACGAGCACCTCTTCAAGCAGCCGGCGGTTCGAGGCGAGGAGCTCGGCGAGCATCGTGGCGATGGCCGATACGACCGCGAGCACGACGAACCCGGTCCCGATGATGAGCGACTGGATCTGCCCCGAGGCGCCGCGGTTCACGACGTAGAGGTAGAGAAACCGCGCCCAAGTCGCGAGGCCGACGGCCGCGAGCAGCACCGTCGCGCGGAGGAAGATCTGCACCGGCTGATACATGCAGTAGGCGCGCACCATCACGCCGCCGGCGCGCCGCAGGTAATCCGGGATCGACCGAAAGAGCCGCGACTCGCGGGTCTTCGCGTTGGTCGCGACGGGGACGTTCTCGATCGCGAGCCCGACACGCCCGGCCTGGATCACCGTCTCGAGCGTGTAGGTGAAGCGGCTGTGCACGAAGAGGCGAAGTGCGGCCTTACGGCTCACCGCGCGGAAGCCAGAGGGCGAGTCGGTGACGTCGCTCGCGGAGAGCGCGCGCACGAAGCGCGAGCCCCAGCGCTGCAAGAGCTTCTTCAGCGGGGAGAAATGCGCGATGCGATCGGTCTGACGATCGCCGATCACGAGGTCTGCGCGGCCCGCGAGGATCGGCGCGACCAGGGCAGGGATGTCGGCTCCGCGGTACTGGTTGTCGGCGTCGGTGTTGACGATGACGTCCGCGCCGAGGCGGAGCCCCGCGTCGATGCCGGCCATGAAGGCCGCCGCGAGGCCCCGGTTCTTCGGGAAGCGGACCACGTGATGAACGCCGAGCTCGATGGCGCGCTCGCGCGTGCCGTCGCTGCTCCCGTCGTCGACGATCAGCACCTCGATCGAGTCGACGCCGGGGATCGATCTCGGCAGATCCGCGAGCGTCGCGGCGAGCGTCTCGCGCTCGTTGAGGCAGGGGATCTGGATGAGGAGCTTCATTCGAGGCGCCGCGTCGACTGCCACGAGGCCATACCAGCGCCCCCAGCGAGCCACAACTCGACGACCAGACCGCGCGCGTTCGCGATCGCCCAGGCGACGCGACCGCGATGAAACACGCGCAAATACCCGCGTGTTGAATGGAGCAAGGCGCGTCTACGAGGGTCGCGCCGCCTCGCGCCGAGGCCTCGTCGTCGAGCGGTGGCCCCTCAGCGCGTCGTCGGGACTGGGGCGGCCCGGTCGTCGAACACGAGCGCGCGCTCTGGGAAGCGGAGCGCCGCGAGGCCACCGTCGAAGTCGCGACGACGACCGCGGAAGCGCTCGAGGAAACGGCGCCCGACGCTGTAGTCGACGCAGAACACGTCCCCCGCCCAGGCGTGAGGCTCGTACTCGCCCCAGAGATCGAGCTTGCCTGCGATCGCGGCCGCCCGACGACGCCAGTAATGGCCGACGACGGTGGGTCGATCCACCGGGCGTCGCCACCACGCGTCGCGCGTCACGAAGCGCCACTTCCCGCCGACGAAGAAGTGCTTGCCCTGCGCGACCTCGACCTCGGCACCCGAGGTGATGAGCTTCACGGGGTTCGCGCGCTGGCGCGCACAGTCGACCGCCGCCACCGCCGCGAGGTGTCGCGTCGGCTCGCAGTGCTGATCGCGGAGCCCAGCAAATTCTCGCCGCTCCTCCGACGCGCGGGCGCGCAACCCGGAGGCCTCGAGCTCGGCGTCGATCGCCCGGTGCCACTCGTCGGCGAGCCTCGCCACGTCTCCCTCGAGCGGGAGCTTCGCCGCGGCATCGGGGTCCCACGAGGCGTGTACGACGCGCAGATCGTCGCGCTCGAGGGCGAGCGGCAGCTCCGACAAAAAAGCGCGGATGCGCTCGCGCTCGGAGGACGTCGCGACCCGCGAGGGGAAGACGCGACGCTCGCCGTCGAACTGCGCGTGATCGTCCGTGCGCCCTTCGAACCAGCCGTTGCCCTCCTTGCGGTCACCCGCGAGCAGGTTGAGCTCGTGGTTCCCCACGACGGCGTGCGCGAGCCCCGCTTCCACGAGGTGCGCGACGAGCTCGACGACGCCGACGCTGTCCGGCCCGCGATCGATGAGGTCTCCCACGAAGACGACCGGTCGCTCGGCGGTGCGCGCGTCCGGGTCGACACCCAGTCGGCGGAGCAGCGCGAGCAGCGCGTCGAGCTCGCCGTGCACGTCTCCGACGACGTCGAGCGGCCCCTCGGGCAAGCGCTGGATCAACTGCGGCATGGCGTGATTCTCGACGAGGCGATGCGCATCACTCGTCGTGCGGCTCGGGAGGCTTGCCGTCCGAGCGGCGCGCGGGCCGCGGCGCTTTCGCGCGACGTCGCTCCTCGGGAGGAAGGTTGGCGTCGCGGACGCGCTGCACGAGCGTCCGAAACACGCGACGCAGGCCACGCTCGACGTCGGCGGGCTCGCCACACAAGGTGAGCGCTCCGGCGACCGACTCGAGCGTCGAGACGTACTCACGGCGAGGCTCTTCGCGGAGCCGCCCGTAGATCGAGGGCTCGGTCGGCGCGAGCGCGAGCCGGCTGAGCTTGCTGAGCCAGGGGTTTCGCCACCACAGCGTCTTGGCCTTCGACCAGGTCCCGTCGAGCGCGATGAGCCCCTCGAGCTCGCTCGGCGCGAGCGCGCCTCCGGCCCGCGTCGTCACGACGTTGGGGCGCGCGTCACGGGACGGAAAGAGCACGGCCCAGCGCTTCGGATCGACCGACTCTTCGCCGAGCGCGTGTCCGAGGTTCGCCCAGCTGAGCCCCAAGACGAGGCGCGCCGAGGGGAGGCTCGCCTCGAGGAGCTGCGCGGTACCGAGGAGGACGTCTTGCTCCTGGGGGTGCTGCAACACGAGCACGCGGCGCACGGTCGCGAAGGAGACGATGCGATCGCACACGCACACGACGCGCGGGCGTCGGCAGGTCGAGCAGGCTTCCACGGCGGGACGGCTATCACGCCCGTCGTGCGCGCGCACTCTCTCGAGCGCGAGCCTACCGCGAGCTCGCGTCCCTCGCGTCGCAGCGCCCCATCGTGGCGAGGACCGTGCGCACCTCGCCGCAGCGGCACGTGAGGTAGAGGCTCTCCACGTAGGCCCGCAAATCACGGGGCGCGATGAGCTCGGCGCCGCCCTCGAAGGAGAGGACGATGGTCCTCGGGTCGACCTCGAGGCGCACCCCTGCCGCTTCATATGCTCCGTCGAGGCCCGTGTGATCGAGCGCACCGACGAGCGCGAGCGCGCCCTCGTCGCGGAGCGTCTGCCGCCGTCGCGAGCGGAGGCCTCGCGCGAGCGAGAGCAGCGGCGCAAGCTTGGGGACGTCGCCGCGCGAGGGGACCGTGCGCTCGGTCGTCAGGTCTTCGCTCGCGAAGTAGCGAAGACCTGGTTTGCCGAGCCGGCGGAAGAAATATGGGATGTCGCCGCGCGCGAGCTGTTCGGCTTCGGCGTCGAGGAGCGGTGGCCAAACCGGCCTGGACCGCGCGCGGACGTAGTCGGCGGTGCCGCGGAGGCAGACGCGAATGGGCGCGCCGGCGACCTCGGGCTCGGCCGCGATGGCCGTCGCGATGGCGGTCGCGTGCGTTTCGAGCGCGTCGAGGGCTCGTCGGTAGCCGCCGACGAGCGTGGCGATCGCGATGGGGTCGAGCGGCTTGCCCAGGTAGGGGAGGACGCGGCGAAGCCCCGCGGCGTGTCGACACTCGAAGGCCACGTCCTCCTCGGCGTCGGGGACGAGCTTCGTGTCGGTGGGGAGCTCGAGGTCGTCGAGGATGAGCTCGACGTCGAGCGGACCGAGCACCAGGCGGCCGGCGCTGTCGCGCCCGAGCGCGAGGTTCTCCCAGTGGAGATCGGCGAGCCCGAGCCACGCCGCGAGCGCGACGAAGCGCCCCGTGGCGGCGGCGAGCTCGAGACGCCCTGCGTGGTCGAGCCTCTCGAGTGGGCGGAGCGCCACCTCCGACACTTGCCCGCCGCGAACGCCGCGCAAGGAACGGAAGCGGAGCCTCGGCAGGAACTCGAAGGCGTCGCGGCCGAGCCCGCCGTCCCTTGCGGCGACGGCGAGGGCCCGACGCAGAGGGCTCGTCACCGAGAGCAGGAGCCGCTCCCACACGAGCGAACGCGGCTTGTCGAGCCATCCGCCTCGCCTCGCGACGCGACGGCCGAAGTTGTGAGGGTCCCCGAGGGCGCAGCGCTCCGATGCCATCGCGGCCGAGTGTAGCTCGGTGCTCGGCTGCTCGTTGGCGCGGCGAACCGCAAGCGGTATGGTCTCGCCCATGGAAGCCGCGCGAGTCGCCTCGGCCGTCGACTTCGAGACGCTCCCGGTCGCCGCGCTGCGCCTCCAACATGGGGTCATCGTCGCCGTCAACGCGGCTTACGTGGACTTGATGGGAATCAATCCCGCCAAGCTGATCGGCGTCTCGTCCGAGGCGCTCGTCGCCACCTACGTGACCCCCGGAGATCTCCCGCGCGTGCTCGCGAGCAGCGAGAGCGCTCGCCAGGAGGCGTCCCCTGCCGGGACGATGCGCCTGCGGGCGACGGACGCGAGCGGTCGATTGAGGGCGCTGCGAATCGAATGGCGGCTCTGCCCGGAGCCTGGCGCGAGCCTCGTGTTCCTCGTCGATGACGACCACGACACCCGGGTCAAGGAGCTCACAGACGGCTTCGCTCGAGCGAGCGCGCTCCTCGCCTCGGCGGGCTCGGAGCGGGAGGTGAGCGAGCGCGCGGTCGAGGCGATCGTCGAGCGCGGCTTCACCGCATCGTTCTTGCTCGCCGACGACGACGGCGCGCTCTTGCGGCAAGGGCCGAGCGGCACGCCCAACCTCGACGACGACCACCGCAACGTGCAGGCGATGTTGACGACGATGCCCCTCGCCGTCGACGTGCTCCGCGCGTACAACCCGCGCTTCGACGAGGGCGTCGCGGCATTCTTTCAGGACCTCTACGACGTGGCCGAGCGCTTCATGCCGCGTGAGATCGTCGAGCTCTTGCGCAGGGCGCGGCTCGGCCCTCACCTGCTTGAGGTGCCGCTCCACGTCGGACAGCGCCTGTTCGGTGTCCTCTTCGTCAGCGGGGCCACGTTGACGCCCGGCCTCGCAGGGCCAGTTGAGATGTTCGGCGAGCTGATCGAACGCGCTGTGGAGGGCGTCCGAATGCGCAAGCGACTCGTCGAGCGCGAGCGCCTCGCGGCGTTGGGAGAGGCCGCCGCGGTGATGGCCCACGAGGTCCGCAACCCGATCGCCGCGATCTTGAATGCGACGACGCTGCTCGGGCGCGAGGGCGTCCCGACAGGCGAGCTCCTCGAGGTGATCGCGGAGGAGTCGCGGCGCCTTGATCGGATCGTATCGGATCTGTTGACGCTCGGCCGACCGCTGGAGCCCAAGCTCGTCTCGACCTCCCTGTACGCGCTGGCGGAGGCGGCCCGCAGCGTCGACGTGGCTCGCGATGTCATGCGCTCCGAGCGGATTCTCGTCGAGGGCGCCGACGATGGGAGTGAGCGAGCGCTCGTCGACCCCGAGCTGATGGAACTTGCCGTCTTGAACGCCATCGGCAACGCGCACGAGGCGAGCCCGCCGGGATCGCCCGTCGTCTTGCGGGTCGGGCGACGCCCCGGCGGTCGCGTCGTCCTGTGCGTCGACGACGCCGGCCCCGGGTTCGAGCTTGACGACGCGTCGCGGATCTTCGAGCCCTTCTACACCACGCGCCCAGCGGGTACCGGGGTTGGCCTCGCGGTCGTTCGCAGGTTCGTCGAGGCCTGCGGCGGTACGGTCGAGGCTTCGCGGAGTCCGGAGGGCGGCGCGCGCCTCGCCTTCAGCTTCGCGGCGCTCCCCCCAGAGGACACGTGAGCGAGCCCCTCGACCACGAAGAGGCGCCGCCGCCAGCCGAGCTCGTCCTTCGTCCGATCGGCGTCGTGAGGAGCCCCTTCACCGAGCGGCGCGACGCCCCGCGTCAGCCGCGCGTCGCCGCGGGGATCGAGGGCAGGATCGAGCTCTTGCCGGGCAAGCACTTCGAGGACGCTCTCACGGATCTCGAGGGCTGGCAGTTTCTATGGGTGGTCTCGTGGTTTCATCACAACGAGGGCTGGCGCCCGCGCGTGCTGCCGCCGCGCTCGACCCGACGTCGCGGCGTCTTCGCGACGCGCTCGCCCTACCGCCCGAACCCGATCGGTCTCAGCGTGGTCGAGCTCGTCCGCGTCGATGGACTCACGCTGCATGTCCGTGAGCTCGATTTGCTCGACGGGACGCCGGTCCTCGATCTGAAGCCCTACGTTCCCTGGGCCGACGCCATTCCCGCGGCGAGGGCCGGGTGGCTCGAGGACGAGGCCTCCACGACAAGCGTGCGCGACGCGGGGGAGGCCGGCGAGCGACCTCGCGATCCGGTTGCGAGCTGGGAGGTCGGCTTCTCGGAGACGGCGGCCGAGCAGCTCGCTTATCTCCGCGAGGCGGGCGTCGAGGTCGAGGCGCAGGTGAGGGCAGCGCTGTCGCTGGGGCCGCGGCCTCACGCGTACCGACGGATTCGCATCGAGGCCGACGGCTCGCGCGTGCTCGCGCAAAAGGAGTGGCGATTTCGCTTCGTGGTCGACGAGCTCCGGCTCGTGGTCCTCGAGGTCTACTCGGGTTATCGGCCGCGCGAGCTCGCCTCCGAGGCCAACGGGCTCGAGCTTCACCGCACGTTCGCAAGCCGATTTGCGCGGTTGCCGTCGCTCAAGGCGTGAGCCCGGCCTCGACCTCCGTCGCGACGAGGTAAGTCGTCACCACCGGTCGCCCGACGAAGTCGGCGTAGTCCGCGTCGACGTCGCTGCCACCGGGATCGTGGGGCTTCGAGGTGATCGGGACCATATGGACGCACCACGCGGCGCCCGCGTCGCAGCCGGCGCTCGTCGCATCGAGCTCGAGGAAGCCTCCCTTCGCGGCATAGGCGCTTCCGAGCGCGGACATGGTGCCGTGGTTGGGAGATTTTGTGCCCTTCGCGAGATCACGCGCGCCCACGAAGTAGGCCTTTCGCAGGTACGCCGCGCTCTCGGACGTCAGACCGCTCTGACCACCGTCGAGGTTGAAGTAGACGATCCGGTCGCCGGTGACGCTCGCCGGATCGAGCGAGCCCGCGAGCTGGGCGAAGAGCTCATGCGCGACGAAGCTCCCGCTCGAGTGCGCGGCCACGGCGATGAACGGCGCGTTTGGGGGAAGCGTGGCGACGAGGTGCTTCGCGATCTTCGAGTTGCCGATCTCGAGCGCGGAGTAAGAAGGATTCGAAGGCCCCTGCACGCAGTAGACGAACCGCACCCCGCGAGCTGCGAGGTCGTCGAGGTAGAGCTCGCGCGTCCAGGCGCAGGCGTCATCGAGGCTCACGCCGTAGCCCCCGTAGCCGATGAACGCCGAGTTCCCGACCGGGTTCTGCGTGTCCTTGCGCGCGATCCCGAAGCCGACGTCGGCGCCCGTCGTCCACGGAACGTCGTCGAAGTCGGGGCCCGTCGCCCCGCCGCTCGAGCTCGACGCGGCCGAACCGCTCGTGTCGGTGCCGCCGGCGCCACCGGACCCGCCCGCGCCGCCGGCGTCGTCGCCGCCTCCGGTGCCGCCCGTCCCGCTCGTCGCGGCGGAGGCGCTCACGCTCGAAGAGGACGGCACGCCCTCGTTCGTGCCAGAGCAGCCGAGTGCCGCAAGGAAGAAGCCGGTCAGGAGGGCGACGCGTCGCATGGGCCCGACGCCACAACGGTCGAGCGCCCGGTGCAAGCCCCGGGGACTCAACCGACCGCCTCGCCGCGAGACGACCAGAGCACCCACGCGACGATCAGCGCGAACGCGAGCCCTGCGATTCGCTTCAACTGGTTCGGTGGGACGACGCGCGCGGTCGCCTCACCCCCGACCACCGCGAGTGCGCTCATCGCGACGAGCGCCGAGGCCGAGCCGATGAACACCGGCCACCGTGAGCGCGACTCGGCCGCGAACGTCGGGGTCGCAAGCTGGGTCTTGTCGCCGAGCTCCGCGAGGAACACGGTGACGAACGT
>Ga0194129_10006368_pt1 | contig 14517 bp, 12 predicted proteins | sample TA2KigCa35mmetaG_FD_150862 | JGI IMG/M metagenome (GOLD analysis project Ga0194129, IMG submission 150862) | Freshwater microbial communities from Lake Tanganyika, Tanzania - TA2015038 Kigoma Deep Cast 35m | ecosystem: Environmental > Aquatic > Freshwater > Lake | place: Tanzania: Lake... | reverse complement strand
CGCCTTCGCTCCAAACTCGGCCCCGAATTCGAAGCCATCATCGGAACTGTGAGAAATGTCGGTTATCGCTTCAACGCCAGTCGAGATGCTGCCCTCCAAGATGAACGCTCTTAATTACTTGCTACTCACGAGCATGATCATGATCCAATTGGTGAGATCTGTCTAATAGGAGTTAACCCGAGGTTCCAAGGACGTGGAATTGACAAAGCAGTCACAATTGCCGGATTAAAGCACCTTCGCTATCAGGGGATATTTAGCGCCATGCTCTATGTTGATGCCGATAACACTGGTGCGATAAATCTCTATACCTGACTTGGATTTAAGGAGTGGGTGCGTGATGTCCTCTACAAATAATCACTTTGGCATCTTATCGACCCCGAGCATTGAAGTGGGAAAGTACTACTCATATCTGATGAGTAGTAAGAATTGCTGGGCTGAATCGAAACTATGAGGTCGTTGATAAAGAACCTCGAGTTAGTAGAGGGAGCTCAAGGCTTTTTATGATTATGGGGAAAGCTAGATCAAGTATGTCATCGGCATGGTCGTTTTTGAAGCCCCCAAAAGTCCGATACCAAGCCTTCTATCTCTGTCTTCCAATTACGATAACCGCTACGACCAAAAAACCCAACGAGTTCAGGGCAATATCAATGAAATCAGGGACCCTGCCCGGCACATATTTCTAAACTATCTAAATTGTTACCGATAGAAATGGTCCGGTAGCAATTAATACTGAGGGTGCAATACGTAAGAGGCTAAGTTTGAGCAAAATAGGTAGTGGTGACAAAAGAAGTAAGTTTAGAAATCTTTCACGATTGCCTTCTATTTGAAAGAGCCCCAGGCTCACAACCGGACTCCTCTGAAGTCGGTGTCCAAACAACCATCACAAGAAATAGTAGATATGTGGCCATCAAGGATCGAAAAAAATTGGTCCTGCTTTCAACTCTCACCTCGGCATTCTTGCATTAATTCATTCCTCTTGTTTTTGTGATGCAATAAATCCATTTATTTTCCTTATTTGCCATTGAAATGTTAATGCAAACTATTTGACCAAACTTATGCAAATGAATGGGTAATTAATAGCCCATCCTGGGTATGATGTTAAATTTCTCTCAGATCAAATTTCAATTGTAGATATGCCAGTTACGTTATTTTCGAACTGAATTCTGTGAATTCTTGACAATTGACTCTGACTCAGAGAATTAATGAGCTCTATCTCCGTTCCTTCGGTGTCAATCTTAAGATAATCAATTTGCGCGAACTTTGAGATCAAAAGTTCTATTACTTCTGGAAATGCTTCAGCATGGACACTTATAGAATCCTCGTGTAAACCATTTTGCACGAGACTTCCATATCGACCAGTGTTCTCTGTGTACAAACTTTTAGTACCCGAAGAGACATCACATGCATTCTTTACGATAAGGCTTCTGTCTTCAAAGCCCGATAGATTTTTTGCGAGAATCTCGAGGTTCTGCGGCAAAGGCTCATAGCAAACAACAAAGGAATTTAGACTATGTTCGAGGAAATAGCGAGAAGTTATCCCAATATTGGAACCTATATCAATCACTAGCCGAGAGTCTGGGCTTAGTGAATAGTCTCTTCTGCAGTAAACTTCAAAAAAAGTCAAGTAGTCGTGCGGTCCAAGCACTTCTAGAAATGATTCACCAGTAATTGTTTTATATCGAATCAAGTGATCGCTTTCCATTAACCGAACTGTTTGGAAAAAGAGGTAAATCCGCATAAAGTGAAGTGGTCGCTTAAGTAACGTAAAGATTCGAATCATTCCAAACCATTGTCGACCACTTAGTAACCCGCGTATTATCTTCGATTTACTTCTGTCAAACACAAAATCCTCCGAACCTGAAAGAATCACCGAACCATATCGCGCTGAGAAAACCTACCACAATCGAAGGATACTCATTCAGAATTAGAAACATCCAACGTGCGTTTAATTCTATGAATCTAAATCTGCATTCGAAAGAAACAAAAGCCTTGCAAATTAACAGTGGAGAGCGAAGGGCCTATATGTGCTCTTCGCTCTAAATGTGTCTTTAATATCCTAACTAGTAAATCAGAAAAGGCGATAAGTTTGCGCTTTTTTCCACTTTAGGGGTTCTACTTCTAGAACTAAGCTGTCCTCGCAATCTATTATTTCGGTCACTTCACTACTTATAACCCTGGAAATGAAAATACGATCGTAATTGTCTGAAATATCATGCAAGTTTTCCTGGCGGCTCAAATGGAAGTCATCAGTTGGGACATTGATAACAGTCCCTCCCCCAGATCATGTTGAATTTTCAATACCCTTGTCTTCAATCTTTGTAACTCTTTTTCCGAAGGCTGTATTTTACTTTCATTGGAGGAATTCAACGAATAAACTTTCGCAATGTCTGAGTCAATGCCCGTTACTTCAAAACCTGCCTCTATAAATAGCTCACATAAGGACATTCCGATGTAGCCCAAACCAAAAATCATAACTGTTGGTGATGACAAAAATAATCTTCTACTTCGGCCTAAGGCAAGAGGGAATGAACGATTCTCGCTAGTATAGGGCGTTATGACTTACGGTTTGAGAAGGCACTTTGCAACTGGAAAGGACCTAAGTGAGAGTGGTGGTACGCACTCGGTTATCTTGGGTGTTTCGGAGCAGCAGCGTAAGCTGGGCCTTGGGGTATCGATTCATGACAGAATCGACTGGTTCTCCTCAAGACCGCTCATTGTGTCAGAAACTGAATCTATCTCTAGCCGGCAAGGCTCAACCGTAAATCATTTTCATTTTTGTCTTTCTATGTTTCAAATACTCTTTCATCGTCCAAAAGTCGGAACCGAATCAGACCTTAATCTCTTTCACTTTCATGGCCCCTGGTCGAGAGAGTCAGCTTTTGAAAAGAGGGAATCAAGATATAAGCTACAAATTAAGAAGGTAGTTGAGCGCATGGCTCTAAAGACAAGCGATCATGTCTTAGTTGCCAGCGAGTCTTTTGCGCACTTTCTTGAGAATGATTTCGGTGTTCATAGAGATAAAATCTCCGTTATCGGACTTGGCGTAGATACGGATCTATTCAAGCCTTGCACGACATTAAGCAAGAATTCCGACAAGTTTCGAATTGGCACTGTGAGACGTTTGGTGCCAAGAATGGGCCTTGAGAATCTAATTCTGGCCATGAAGTATTTAGATGACTTTAAATTAGAAATAGTCGGAAGTGGTCCGCTTCGTGAGGAACTCGAAAAACTTATTTCTAAAAGCAACTTGGACAACAAAGTTACATTACTTGGATCATTGAAAACAGCAGAACTTCCGAAATTCTATTCTTCCTTAGATCTTTGCGTTATACCATCAATTGCTCTCGAAGGATATTGCTTAACCACCTTGGAGGCGTTCGCATGTGGAGTTCCTGTTATTGGAAGTAACTTGGGAGGCCTGAAGAACAGTATCGGTTCGTTTTCTTATAGCCACTTGTTTGATCCTAATTCGGTCGACGCCATTGTTGCTACTATAAAAAGTGAAGTATGGAGAAAACCCAACATTCGCACAGAATCCAGGATATATGCGGAGCGCAATTCATGGAATGCCAGGGTTGACCAAATAGAAACCTTGATCAGAAGTAGAATTGGCTGACATGTCTGATACGCTCTTATTTTTTCAATTCACATTAATTGTATTTATTCTGGTGTCAACATTTCAGATAGCAGGACGATTAAGACCTGCGCAATCGATAATTGTACGAGGTCAAATAGTTTTTTGGATTTTGGGCTTAGTTTTAAATCCAATTGTCATTTGGGACCGGCAGATAACTCCGAAATATGGAGACTATTTAGCCCGACCTTCTCTTTATTCTGGCGAGGGTGTGCTAGTTAATCTCGCAAAGATTAATCAATTAACGATAATTGGTGCGAGCACGTTCTTAGTTTATGTGTATCTTGCAAGTAAACGCCTTAAACTGAAGATGAAATCCACTCAACAGAATAACCAAGATATCAACGTTGGCTACTTAAGACATTCTTTCTCAAAGCAGCGAAAAGCTCTTGAAATAAGAACTTTTCCCTTAATAGTGATGTTTATTCTAGGTTTAGTGGGCTTATTTTTAAAGGATATTTTTGTAAATATTCGACCCTTCGCTTGGCTTTCGACCTCTCTATTGTCCACCCTCGGTCTCTTCATATTATCAAGAGAAGATTCTCGAAGTAAAAGTCGTTTTCCAACAATGCAGATAACCTCTCTCATTATTGGCACTTTTATATCATATTATGAAAATTCTAAGACTCCAATCCTCTTCGTTGTTCTTATGTTGATTATCCATAATCGTCAAAATAAAAGAAGGACGCCGACTCGCAATTATGAGTCCAAAATTGGAAGATTGATAACCCGCATTTTTTCAATCTCGGCAATTTCTGTGATTATGATTTTTGTATTTGTGAGAATTCAGGCACTGAAACAAGATTCAAACACCAATAATGTTGATGATCAAATTGGTCAGATCTACTTTGGTGATTTCGAATTCTTGTATCCCTTTTTTAAACGATTTGATGCCCTAAGGTCAATTTCAGAGGTGCTTGATCCTCAATTCCAGCCCTGGTCATCTCCTCGTTCATTTCTTTCAAATATGTTTACTGCCATTCAGTGGAATTACGGCACGACAGCTGCAAATTACGGTCAGTTATGGCATATAAATATAGTCGGGAGAGGCTTTGATGGGGATGGCGGCCGCGTTGCATCACTATCACAACACCCTATAGCAGAAGGTTTCTTAACACTAGGAAAATTTGGGGTTGTTCTTTGGGTCTTAGCAATTTGTACTTTTTGTTCGCTTGTTTCTAAATGGGTTAATCGTTCACTGTTTTTTAGCATTGTTGCAATACAAATTGTCGCTAGCGGATCTTTGTTCGAAAATGCAATCGTAGCAAACATAGAGAATCTCAGTAATTCTCTAAAGATTGCACTGTTTGTTTACCCACTATGGCTTATTTTATTAAGAGTTTCTCAAAGAAACAAATTAATTGAATCTGAAAACTCGCAAATACACCGATGAATATCTTGATGATAACCGACTGGTCTCCATATGTTCCGATGGGAGGTGCAGAACTTACAATTAAGTCACTCTCTGAAAGCCTGTCAATAGATCACAAATTTTTTCTCATTTCTTTAAAGGCAAGTTGTCCAAAACCAAATCCAAGTGCATTCAAAGTTATCGAAATTGGTCCGTTCTGGATTAGGAAAAAACCCAGTTCTCAAGTAATCTTTAGATTATTTGATGCGATTCGAGTTCCTTTTGACATTGTCACTCCATTTTTAGTTCTTCGTGCATCGACGAAATTCTCTCCAGATATTGTCCTAGTCCATCAATCCAACAGAGTTGGACCTTTTTTCTTGCCTTTTTTGAAGTTTTTCCGACCAGAAATTCCTGTTATTAGAGTTTTCCATGACCTTAGCGATACATGTCTTAGGCGCACGAGATTTACAAGAGGTGCTACTTGCGAGAAAACCTGCTTGAAGTGTAGGCCCAAGTTCTCGCAGTACCGATGGAGTAACTCTTTTGCTGATCATAGTGTTTACGTTTCGCATTTCCTAAAGAAACGTTTTAAAGATTTATACAGTTTAAAAGATGATGGTACAGTTGGATATCCTTTAACGATAAAACGTATAAAGGATCAAGGTTCCAGCAGTTCAACGATTGCCAAAGGTGCCAGAACTCGCGTCGGATTTGTGGGCCGGGTAACCCCTGAGAAGGGCATTGGTCTAATAATAGAAAAACTGGGCGAAAATCCCCAAGAATATATTTTGCATATTTACGGTAATGGGGATGCAAGATATATGAAGAAGCTAGTTAAGACGGCCAAAGATTTGAGCCTTGAGACATACTTTCATGAATATTCAGATACAGTTTTTAGTGACATTGTGAAAAGTGTTGACGTCGTAGTTGTCCCAACCTTGATCGAAGAAGCTTTTGGCAGAGTTGCGTTGGAAGCTCTTGAATGCGGACTCCCAATTTATGTCTCAAATATGGGAGGTCTACCAGAGATTACAAAGTTAGTTGTACCTGAACAGAAAACCTTTGAAATAGGAAACCTGGCTTCATTTCATGCCGACATTCTTCTTGCCAAAAATGAGAAGCGACCAATGTCAATTTCAGGGGCTTCGCAAATATCGCTCAATCAACAGGTGTTGGAATTTATTCGCTCAATTCAATAGAACCTTTGGTAAATATAGAGACTCTTTTTGTTTTACGGCAAAATCTATATCAAGTATTGCGTGGCGACAGATTACAATAGTCTATCTGCAAATGGTCGAAGCATAAAAACTTAGCCGAGCTCATTTAGATGATCTGACAAAACAATTAACTTCGGTGGCATTATTCATTAAATATGCTAGATTTCGAGCAAATGATAGCCAAACTGCCAAAAAGAAAGTTCACGTTCGCCTTTTTGCTCTCTAACTTGCAATCTCTGTTTCTCAGTGTAGCGACTCTAGTCCTAACCAGGTACTTAACTCCTGAAGACCGAGGTAGATTTACGGTTTTAATTCTTATTTATCTCACTTCATCTATAGTGACTGATCGTGGGAGTTTAGGAACAATCACGTTCTTTTCTGCTCAAGACCGACAGTATTCACAATTGATGTCCTGGGCAAGAACTAGAATTTTGCTTTCGTTTAGTTCTTTTGGAATTCTTATAATCGCTTTATCTTTATATTTATCTCTTATTCGAACACTAGACGCAATCCTTTTGCTATTCCATATAGGTTGTAGTTATCTGATTAGTGGCAACTTACATTGGCTTCAGTCCAAAGACATACTTCTATGGCGTAAAATCCAGTTTTTGCAGATTCCATTATGTCTTGTGCTTTGCTATTGGCTCGTAACAAACTCCGTCACTGCGCTAGGTGCTTTTGTAGCAATGTATTTTTCAGCTCTCTTGCCTTCTGCCATTGCTTTGCTTGTCATCAAGCAACGAATGCAAGGAGCCATTTTTGTGGCTCCAACTCCAAAGGAAATTCTTAATACCTATGCGAGAAGGACGTTTTTATGGGAGTTATCTCTGCAATTCTTTGCTCGTGTTGACTCTATTGTGATTGGTTATCTTCTTGGTATCACTGCATTAGGACAATATTCAGTCGCGACTTCCTGGATGCTGATTTCTACTCCAATTGTATCTGCATTAGGTCACATAAGCTTTCCATTTCTAGCCTCAATTGCACATGACTCAACAAGGCAAAGAGTATTTCGCCAGAGAATTCTTTTCACGATGATTCCAATCATGCTTTTGATAGCTCTTTTGCTAACGTTTCTTGGAGTTTGGTTAATTCCTAATTTGCTTGGATATGATTACCGCAATGCTTCATTATTGCTCCCTTTAATTCTCTTATCAACAGTCATTAGACAATCAATAGGTCTAATCAGCGAAACTGCGCGAGGGTCTGATTTCTCGCTCTTTTTCTCTCTCACGCTCATAACGGGAGGGATAGCAATCCTCTGCGCCCCAATAATCTTTCAGTTTGATGATACACAAAGCGTAATTATAAACCTCACCTTGATACAGGGGTTGGTGCTTCTGGTAAATCTATGGCACCAAACCAAGAGAAAGTAATCATGAGAATTGGCATAGTTGGAAGTACTGGCAAAGACTCTTTAGAGTTAAACCTACTAGAAGCGTTTAATTCTTTAGATGAGACTGAAGCATTTCTCATTAACTTCCCTCTCGGATCAAAAACTTCAAGGATGTCATTTTTACGTTCAGGAATTAAAAAACTGTTGCAGTCCCGATTATTCTATAGTCTAAACGAATTTTATCTGATGTATCAAGTTAAGAAAATGAAGATAAATCATGTTCTGGTGCTTACAGGAGCAGCCGCTAAGTTGAGGCCAACTTCTATCGAAAAAGCACGAAAGATCGTCCAAAATATATTTTGTTGGCATGTTGACTCTATAATCAATATGAATATAGAGAGTGTAATACTCTCGAATTATGATGTGATTTTTGTTGTTGATTCTGGATTGAAAAATTACCTGGACTTAATTGGTGTTAAGAATATTGAAGTTTTATATGAAGGTTTTCTCCCTTCAAGACATAGGCCGATAGGTATAGCAAACAAATTTCGATCAATTGCCGTTGTTGGCTCTTTATACCAAGAGAGAATTTTCCTACTTGAGAGACTAGTCCGAGATGGTTATCCGATAAGCATCTATGGATTCGGATTGCCGAGATGGTATAGAGATGGTCCATTGACCGCACTATCCCAAAACCGTTACGTTACCTATGAGGAGAAAAGCCGCGTTTTTCACGAGCATGTATGCGTACTAAACACATTTCTCCCCTCTCACATTGATGCTATTAATTGTCGTGTTTTTGAAGCTCTCGCATCGGGAGCTGTTGTCGTAAGTCAATACTCTGATTCCATCAAAAATTTTTTTGGAGGCAAGGAGGCTTTATTCACATTTGAATCATATGAAGAATTGTGTAAAATTCTTGATAACATACTTCAAGATCCTGAAAAAACCAATCAAATGCGTATTAATGCTGTATCAAGTGTTGCCTCGCAAAACCTTCTCTCTCGTGCAAAATTTTTGCAGGGACGCTTTTTGACAAGTCATCCGTATCAATCATGATTCTATAGAATGATATCCCTTAAACCCAATTTCTGAAATAAGGGGTTCAAAAGTTTCTTTAACGCGTAAGACTTGTAGGTGAAGAAGAGTGTTACGAAAAGTTGGATCATTGCTTAATCGTGAACACATTTGTGAGAGTTTCTCTGGAGAATCGCCCGCTGAAATACCCAACATGTCTGAGTAATGCGCGCTTCGAACAACGACTGGAGTGCCCTCATCTAAAGACTGATACAGAGTCAGGGGCCCAGATTCCCATTTGGAAGTTATGATGGTAGCTGTTGCCTCTCTAAACATTAATTTTAAGTCTTGCTGATTTAGCCACTTCAAAAGAGTGAAATTGCTTTCGGCTTGAACTTCTTGATCATCTACAGCACCGACCCATAGAAAATTTGCGTGATTTTCTTGCAAATAGTGATTTCGAACTTTGGCATAGAAATCTGGATCTTTTTGCTGCGACAATCTTCCAACAGCCAAGAAATTAACTTCTAAATTTGTTTTTCTTTTCCTCTTAAATGCGAGAGATGTTATATCGATTAATGGCTCAAGGTAGACAGTAACACTTTTACCAAACTTTAGTATTGAATTGACCTCATTTGGCCAATTTGCAAGATAATACGTTGTGCGCTTACTTAAGAAATATTCGATTAGGTAAAAGATTACTCTTATTGCAGAGAATATATCCCTCCTTTCAAACGCAAAACAATGAGGTGAGTATACTGTTGCTTTGTTAACTGTTCCTAGGACTATGCGCCCGAGAAATCCCGCTCTGGAAGAATGTAGATGAAGCAAGTCAATTTCGAGTTGATTTATTAAAGCTTTGAGTTTGATAAGTCTCTGAAGATAGTTTCCTTTCCACGTAAAGTTTGTCTGCGCAAACCGCTCGTTCACCTCTTGAATGGGTACAGGCGCGTCCGAATGAGAATCCCACAAAAGAAAATGTTCATTTTCCGGATATCTATCTCTCAGGTGGAAAATTGCGTGAGCAACTCCTCCATTCATGCACTCTGTTACATGAAGTACTTTCATGCTTCATTCTTACATATTCTATTTAAGGACTTCAAATCTAGTCTATTTCTGTTATCTTATATCGCGTGATGCCGATTATCATTTTGGAAGGCGGCCTAGGAAATCAACTTTTTCAACTGGCTAACGCTCATAGCATTCTCTCCGAAGATGTATTGAATTTCAGAGTACTTTTCAATCATGGCTCCGAGCAGAAAAGAGAATTTGATTCGCAATTTCTGATTGAGAATTGTAAACATGTCCATGACTATGCGATAACCGATTCACTACCGAAATACATCCCTGGTGGAAATTGGCGAAGTAGCTCAATTAAGAGACATTACGTACAAGTCTTTAACTCTTTATTCGGACACATGGAAATTGAAGAGTTCGCATTTAATCCTGTAGACATTGGAAAGAGCTTACTAAAAGAACCTTTCGTACGTGGATACTTCCAGCACTTTAAATATGTTCAAAGATCATCAGATACCTTTTTGCCAGAAATCTGGAACACGTTTGCTGCATTTCCTTGGTTTAAAGAGACGGCATCACTTTGTCTTGATTCTGTCTCACTTCACATTCGACGAGGTGACTACAATTTCGATGCCCAAGGACTCTTAGGTCTTGACTACTACTTTGATGCAATAGAACGCAATAGAGATTCCAAGATTAATGTCTTTAGCGATTCTGACTCCGTGCTCATAAAAATTAAGAAACACTTTCCATTTGTCGCAACTTTCGGTCCTAAGGAGAAAGATCCGTGGCAAGTGCTTGCATCACTTGCCACTTCAGCCAAGGTAATTACGGCGAACAGTACCCTCTCATGGTGGGGAGGTTACCTAGCTAGTTCAAATAATAGACCAAGCGACATACCTTTCCCTTGGTTTCGAAGCTTTAACGTCAAAGATGCTTTTAATGAGCCAAGCATGACACTTCGAGATGCAATCTGGGAATAGCTGCTTTTTTTATAGAATTGTAGAAGCTGCCTAGTTAATAGGAGTCGCCTCGCACCAGGTATGGTTCAAAAATAACGACTGTTAGTCTTCTTTTTGCGAAGTTTAGTGGTTCATTATTCATTGAATAGCACATGTGAAAATAATCGAAAAGATGAAAATTAATGATTTCGGGCAATTAATCAGTGACATAAATTCTTGGACTTAGTTAATCTTCTTTTAACTTAGATTGACTCTAATGCACTATTTCCAGCCGTTTCTTTGCTTTTAAATATACTAGAGCACTTTTTAAAAACATGGTGAACCAAGTACCTTAGAATAAAGGGTATTGAGTTTATGCATAATTGTAATCGCTTTAAAGGAATGAACTTGGGAGCAATTTCTTTGCGAATCCAAAAGCCATCACCCCAACCCTTGAAAGGAATCATCCTTTTTAAAATAAAGACAAATCCGTTTTTAGTGAGCCATTCATTAATTGCCACAAAATTCGCACCATTTGAGTACAGCGGAATCGAACTCACTTCTGAATAAACATAATCTACCTGCTCTATCAGCTTTCCTAAGCCCATTAACGCATTCAACTCAGCACCTTGCAAATCCAAATTCAGAAAGTTGAAATTTAGGCCTTTGGGTATTACTGAATCTAATCTTGAGGACAATACCTCACGTTTATGTAGAGCCTTTATGTCAGGATAAATGTCTGAGTGAGATTGAAATTTGAACAGCGATGATGACTCAGAGTTTGATGCTAAATATAATGGCAATAGTTCTCCATCTACATGCCAGGCCACGCAATTAATGATCAAATCCTTGCTCGGGTCAAGATTAGTCCTCATAATTTGGCATAAATGTGATTGAGCCTCTACCCAAATTACCATTCCTCTGTCATAACACCCATTAGCTTCATACTCACTTGATTCCTCCGCAAGGTGTGCACCAACATGTAATACCCCACAGGGTGAAATTGACAGGAAGCGTCTTAACTCCGAGAGCTTTATAAGCACGACTGGAGTGTACATCAACATGCTTTTCTCCTTTCATTATGAACGTATTCATCGTAATTGAATGACATTAGTAAAGATTGGCTAGACAGATCCTGATCAGCCGAATTCGTATTGATTATGCAAGTCAACTCAAGCTCGATGAAGAAAAGGATCGTGCAGAATTGCAAAGAATTTGATAATTTATGATTGTCTAATTGCAAACTTTAGGCAAAACAAAAATTGTCGAGAGTTCTACATATGGACTAACCTCGTTAATACCTTGTAAAAAGCAATTTATTGCTTGGATATCTCTAAGAATCTTTGGATCAATCCACGAGCAGCATAAGAAGAACGGTAGTTCTGAAGTTTTCGCTCATCTGAAATCTTTTTGAAGTAATATTTTCATACTAATAGCCCGCCCTGTAAGAAATTCCACTTCACTTGTAGTGATGACAAGGACAAATAATGCGTTTCCTCAGTCTTTCGATTTCATTACTACTGGGCAAGTAACAATGGCGACTGATTGGGAAAGTGAATACAAACCGAATTTGGCTTAACAGCCACGCTTTTCCCTATTCGAGCAATAAGATTTGATAGACTGAGAGCATGTCAAAGAGAATACTTGTTTTAGGCGGTGGCGGTTTTATTGGGGGACATTTGGTTCGTACTTTGCGAAATAAAGGAAATTGGGTCCGAACTGCAGATCTCAAGCAACACGAGTATGGTTTCGTTGCCGATGAGTACTTCCCTGGCGATCTTTCCATGTTGGAAGTGATGAGGGAAGCTTTAATGCAAGGTGAAATCTGGTTTGATGAAATATATCAACTTGCAGCTGATATGGGTGGAGCGGCTTATATATTCACAGGCGAAAACGATGCACATATAATGCTGAACTCAGCAAGTATTAACCTTAATTTACTTCGAACTCTCTCCGATTCCTATTTTTCAAAACATGGTCGATTACCAAAGGTCTTTTACTCAAGCAGCGCTTGCATTTACCCAGAGGAAATTCAGGCCAGCATAGATAATCAAGGTCTACGTGAGCTAGATGCATATCCCGCGAATCCAGATAGTGAATATGGTTGGGAAAAATTGTTCTCAGAGAGGCTTTTTGCTGCCTACTCAAGAAACATAGGGTTAGATATTCGCATTGCCCGATTCCATAACATCTACGGTTCATATGGAACTTGGGACGGTGGTCGTGAAAAAGCACCTGCGGCAATTTGTCGTAAGGTTGCACTCGCGAATGACGGGGATACTATAGAAGTCTGGGGTGACGGCAATCAAACTCGCTCCTTTCTCTATATTGATGATTGCATCGAAGCGATGCTCAGATTGATGGAAGTTAGCTTCAGTAAACCAATTAATATTGGCTCAGAAGAAATGGTGTCTATCAACCAACTAGTTTCTATTACGGCAGAAGTTGCAGGTAAAGAGATAGGTATACGACATGTTGCTGGCCCACTCGGAGTGAGAGGCAGAAACTCCAATAATGACCTTGTGCGCGAGGTATTGGGATGGGACTATAAGACTTCACTGCAAGATGGCATAAAGACAACCTATCCATGGATACTTGAGCAAGTAAAGGAAAGATTAAATGTTGGTGTGAAGAATTCGTGAATTACGTAGAGGTGGTACTTATTTCTAAAGTTTCTTTTGTTTCGAAAAGTAATCTCATCAGGTGGACACTGTTTCATTCTTGTTTGGCAGTAAACTCTTCCAAATGACGATACTCACTCTATTCAAACTGCTATCAACCGGATAAACTATGACTGTCAATCCAATAGTAATCAATGCTCCGGAGTACTTTAGTTTTCTGAGACCTACGGAAATCTCAAACATAAAGAGGATAGGTTCACCCAACGACGGTGGTTATGTAGTGCCTTTGGCGTCAATCCTCGAGGCGGATGGACTTTTGTCATTAGGCATCTCTAATAACTGGACTTTCGAAAAAGAATTTAACGAGTTAAATCCTGCAGCCTCTATACATGCATATGATCATACAATATCAAGTGGTGAATTCCTCTTGAGCTTTCTTAAGAGCATAGTAAAATTGGCTCTTGCTCGAAATTCTCTTGCCAAAGTCAAATATGATCTAAAAACTCTCTTTAATTACCCAAACTTTTTTGATGGCAATGTTGCACAACATTTTCGAGAGGCTATAGGCTCGAGGAGTAAAGGAGATTTTACCGATTTAAAAACAGCAATAAGTAGATTAGGTAAAGAGAAACTCTTTATCAAAAGTGATATCGAGGGCTCCGAGTATGAAACCATAGAGGATATGCTGGAATTCCAATCAAAAATAGTTTGTTTGACAATAGAATTTCATGACTTAGAGACTAGGCGAGACGAGTTTATTGAGGCAATTAGACGATTGCAGAATTTCCTCACTATAGTTCATGTGCACGGTAACAACTGTGGTTCTCTGACTTCAGATGGCTTTCCAAATCTTGTTGAATTGACCATGGTAAGAAGCGATATGTTTTTGCAAAATCAAGCGTCGCTTACTAACTCAACTTCTGAGTTTGATGCACCCAACAACCCTCACGAGAGAGACTATCAGATAAATTGGGGTGTTTGAACACGATTAATTTGTGTTTCTTGCTTGCCCCGTAGTACCTTGCACGCTTTGTTTGGCAATCGCACTGTTTCTAAACTGTGAATCACCAAGCATTCAACAATTTTTTACGTCCTACTCATACATTGTGAGTAGGAGCTACCTATTTCTATTCTCGGGGTCGATGAACATAACTGAATTAACTACATTCTTCAGAAAAATTGTTAAAACTAACCCATTTCATTTTTCTTGCAAGTATGAGTCACTCTTGCATCATGAGTAATCGGATAACCATATTTGAATCGTTAAAGTGATCCCTTGCCTGAAAGAAGAACGCCGATTGTCCGAAAAATCAATGCAAAATCTGTGGCTAGGCTCCAATCTTGAACATATGTAATATCTCCGGACATCCGCTCTTCCCA
>Ga0194129_10006364_pt1 | contig 14520 bp, 14 predicted proteins | sample TA2KigCa35mmetaG_FD_150862 | JGI IMG/M metagenome (GOLD analysis project Ga0194129, IMG submission 150862) | Freshwater microbial communities from Lake Tanganyika, Tanzania - TA2015038 Kigoma Deep Cast 35m | ecosystem: Environmental > Aquatic > Freshwater > Lake | place: Tanzania: Lake... | reverse complement strand
CTACAGCGGCCGCCCAGATTCTCGCCGACCCGGCTCTCTCGCCATCCTGGGTCGCCCTCTCGGCCGCCGATCGGTCGCGGCTGCTGCAGTGCTACCGGACGGGCACCCAGGCTGCCGGCAACGTCGAGTACGCGATCGACATGTTCTCGGCCTGCGTCACGGGCGACCCCGGCAACGCGGTCTTCCTGCAGGCGTTCCTGGCGGCGTTGAGGCGGAAGTTCGGCGGCAAGAAGGCGGGGGCCTTCAAGTTGATCATGGCCACGGGCGGCCGGGCTGGCATGAAGCGGGTGGCGGCCAATGCCCAGTGGCGGGACGTGATCCGCCAGGGCGTCGACATCCTCAAGTCCAACCCCGGCGATCACAGCTGCCTGCTGGCGATGGCCGAGGCCTGCGGCAACCTGATGTTCGTCGACTGCCAGGCCTTCTACCTGCGATCCGCCCTCGACGCGGCGCCGGCCGACGCCGAGGTGAATCGCCAGTGCGGCCGGTTTGCCGCCAGCCAGGGGAACTTCGATCAGGCCATCGAGTGCTGGCGGCGGATCCAGCGGATCAAGGGAATGGCGGAGGAGGCGGAGCGGGAGATCGCCCAGCTCTCCGTCGACAAGACCATCCACCTCGGCAAGGGGCTGGTCGGCCGCGCGGGAGGAACGTCCGCCGCGTCCGCCGAGCCTGCCAAGGCGTGCAGCCGCCGCGATGTGCTGCGACAGGCGATCAACGATCAGCCGACCGTCGTGGAGAACTATCTCGAACTGGCCGACCTGCTGGAGCAGGACACCGCGATCGACGAGGCGGAGAAACTGCTTGCCAAGGCTTTGGCCGTCTCGGGCAACGAACTCAAGATCCGCGAGCACGTCGAGGACCGGCAGCTCCGCTGGTCGCGGTCGAAGGTGATCATCGCGGAGCAGCGGCTCGCGGCCGCCGACACGCCCGAGAATCGGGAGCTCGTCGAGAAGCTCAAGCGAACGCAGCTCCGTCACGAACTCGAGGTCTTCGGCGCCCGCTGCAGCCGGTATCCGGAAAACCTCACCTGGAAGTACGAACTGGCCCTGCGGCTGAAGGCGGCCGGTAAGTTTCCCGAGGCGATCCGCTACCTGCAGGAAGCCCTCAAGGACACCCGCCGCAAAGGCGTGATCTCGCTCGAACTCGGCGAGTGCTTCCAGAGCATCAAGCAGTACCCGCTCGCAATGCAGAACTACGAGGCGGCCGTCGAGGCGCTCACCGACCGGGAACTGGAACTCCGCAAGCGGGCGCTCTACCGGGCGGGGGTGCTGGCGGCGGGCCTTAAGGACCTCGACGCCGCCCAAAAACATCTCTCGGCCGTGGCCGGGCTCGACTATGGCTACCGTGACGTGGCCCAGCGTCTGGACAAACTGCGGTCGGCGAAGCATAACGGTGAAGTCGAGGGCTGACCCGCCCGCCAGAGTTCCCAGCGACGTTCCCCGTCTCCCCCGAGGATTCCATGCCCCATTCGGCCAGTGCCAAGAAGCGTCACCGTCAGAATCTCCGCGATCGCGAGCGGAACCGACAGGCCAAGTCGGGCGTGAAGACGGCGATCAAGCGGGTGCTCGAGGCGGTTTCGGCGGGCGATGCGAAGCTGGCCGGCGAACGACTCCACGGGGCCGCTCGGACGGCCGACCGGGCCGTGGCCAAGGGGACGATCCACCGCAATCGGGCGGCGCGGATCAAGTCGCGGCTGTCGGCGCGGGTCCGCGGTCTGTCGGCCAAGCCGGCCGGCAAGGCCGCCAAAGCCTGACGATCACCAGACGACGCTTGCGGCGTCGAACACGGGTCCTTCGACGCACGTGCGGCGGTAGTCCCATCCGCCGTCTGCGCCGCGGATCGGTGCCACGCATGTGAAACAGATGCCGATGCCGCACGCCATCGGAGTCTCGAGCGACACGTCGCAGGCAATGCTCCGCTCGGCCGTCCAACGGGCCACGGCCGCCATCATCGCCTCCGGGCCACAGGTCGCGACCTGCATTCGGTCCGACGGCCCCAGGCGGCCGGCGGCGAGCTGGGCGTCGAGCAGATCGACGACGGTGCCCCTCGTGCCCAGGCTGCCATCGAGCGTGGCGAGGTGCACGTCGCAGCCGGCCTGCCGGAAGTCATCGACGTCGCCGAACAGGCCCGCCGTCCGCGCTCCCCAGCAGAAGGTAATCCGCCCGGCCCGCGGTGGACGCCGTGCCGGATCCCCGTAGCGGGCCAGACCCGACCGCTCCCGGGCGAGTGCGAGGAGGGCCGTTTGACCGATCCCGCCGGCCACGAGCACGAGATGGTCGACGGCGGGCGGGGCGAAACCATTGCCCAGCGGCCCCCACACGATCAGCCGCTCGCCGGCCGGCAGTCCCTCCAGCGCCGTCGTGAAGCGACCGTGGACGGCGTAGACGAAATCGACGTAGCGAAGGCGGCCGTCGGATCCGGGAAAGACGTCGTAGACGGCCAACGGCCTGGCCAGGAGGGGATCGGTGCGGCCCGGCAGGCGGAGCATGGCGAACTGGCCGGGCGTGGCCGCCGCGGCCATCCGTGGCGACTCGATCCGGATCCGCCACGTGCGGTCGGCGATCGGACGGTGGCCCACCACCGCAACGATCTCCTGGCCCGTAGCTTGAGCCCACGCAGGCCCGACCGCGGTCGTCACGATGTGCCCTCCGCCGGCTTCTGGTGCGCTCGCCACGAGGAAGCCTTTCCGGGTCGCCGACGTCGCCGAGCACCGCCACCGGGCCGAGCACCGCCACCGGGCCTGCCTTCACCAACGACCACATCACCACCTGGCCTGCCACCACCTGGCCGTTGCCCGCCCCTGGCGGGCCTGCGACCCTTCCCACGCGGTGAACGAAGCTCCCGCCTACCGGACGGTCCCCTAGCCGGCCCGCCGGTACCGACGGCGGCGAGCGCCTCGCGGCGGATCCCTTCAACCTCGCTCCACGCAAGCTGCCGCCACTGGCCCGGCAGCAGGTTGCCGAGCGACAGCCCGCCCATACCCACCCGCTTGAGCTGCTGCACCTTGTGGCCGAGTTGGGCGAGCATGCGACGGATTTCGCGGTTCTTGCCCTCGTCGAGCACCATCTCGAGCACGGCGCTCCGCTTGTGCGAGGAGCGGATCGAGACCCGCTTCGCGTGCACCTCCCCTTCCGCGAGCCGCACGCCGCGACGGAGACCTTCGAGCAGTTCGGCCGACGGCACGCCGGCGACCTGCACGAGATATTTCTTCTCTACGCCGTAGCGGGGATGGGCTAGCAGGTTCGCCAGGTCGCCGTCGTTGGTGACGAGGATCAGGCCCTCACTCATCCGATCGAGGCGTCCTACGGCGAACAGCCGCTTCTCGCCCGGCACAAGATCGACCACGCGGGGCCGCCCACCGGGATCGAAGTTGGTGGTCACCACGCCCACCGGCTTGTAGAGCAGGTAGACCACGCGGCCGGGGGCGGGCAGTTTCTCCCCGTCGACGCGAATCTCCTGGGTCCGGGGATCGACACGGATGCCCAACTCGGTCACTGCCTGGCGGTCCACCTGGACCCGGCCGGCGGTGATCAACCCCTCACAGGCACGCCGGCTCCCGAGCCCGGCCGCGGCGAGCAGCTTCTGGAGCCGCTCGCAGCCATCATCGGCAGGACCGCGGACGGCGGGCGGACGGGCTCCGACCGGGGCCAGCCGCTGTTCACGGCCACCGGCCATGGGACGGCGACCTCCCGGGGGCCGGGGCGTTGGGCGGGGAGGCATCGGCAACTCACGGGGTGGGAGACGGGCGGCAGGCCCGATCATACACGCCGACACGCCACCGCGGAGGACAACGGGTCAGCGGCCGGCAGACCACCACCGCGCGCGGCGCACCTCGGGCACCGGCTCGGCGTAATCACGCGGCCGTGTGCCATCCATGATCCCGTATTGCCGGAAGGCATAGGGGCCGATGTCTTCCTGCAGGAACGGGTCGAACCGCACGGCACGGCGCTGCTGCTGCCGCGCGGGTCCCGGATCGAGCCAGGCCGGACGACCGAGTGACGCGCAGCCCGGCAGCAGGCCGGCGACCACGAGCAGGGCCACGACACGTCGCGACGGATAAGAGCGGACGACGGGCACGAAGGCGCTCCAGGGCCGATGGCTGCCACCGGGGGCGGGGGAGTCTAGGGATCGAGCCGCGCCGTCCCAAGCCGGATTTTCCCGGGCGGGGCATGACGGCCGGCGTGGCCAGCCTGCTCACGGCACCCCGATCAGCAGGAGCCTGCTTCCCCGTTCCGCCTCGCACGCCTGCTCCCCCGTGGTCGCCGGTACGAGCACGCAGTCACCCGCGTGCAACGGCGGCAGATCCCAGCGGTCGGGCAGCCTGAGCGTGCCCTCGAGGACGACCAGGAAGTGGCAGCCGCCGTCCCGACCACACCGCCAGCCGCCGGCCGGCCTGACCTCGTCGAGCGTGAAAAACTCGCAGCCCACCAGGCGGCGGGCGACGGGGTCGGCGGTCGGCCGCGGCACCACCGCGTCGACGGGGCCGCGGCGGGTGACCGCCTCGACCCCCGCGTCCACGTGCAGGGGCCTCGGTCGGCCGTCGGGTCCGCTGCGGTTCCAGTCGAAGAGCCGGTAGGTGACGTCGCTCGACTGCTGGATCTCCGCGACCAGCAAGCCTGCGCCGATCGCGTGGACCGTGCCAGCCGGAATGAACACGCAGTCGCCCGCCGCCGGTGCGAAGGAGTGGAGCACGTCCGCGCAGGTCCCCGTGCGGATGGCGGCCGCGAAGTCCTCCGGCCCCACGCCCTCCCGCAAGCCGGCGTAGATAAGGGCCCCGGGCTCGGCCGCCACCACGTACCAGGCCTCCGTCTTGCCGCGGTCGGGCGGCACGAGCCGGGTGGCGCGGGCGTCGTCGGGATGCACCTGCACCGAGAGCACGCGGTGGGCGTCGAGAAACTTGAACAACAGCGGAAAGGCGGCCGGCCGGGCCCGGCCGAAGAGCTCCGCGGAGCGTTCCTCGACGATCCGACGCAGCGGCACGCCCGTGAGCGGCCCGGCCCGCACGACACTCTGGTCGTCACCGCGGTCGACCAGTTCCCATGATTCGGCGTAGTCGTCACCCGGTGGCAGCGGACGGCCGAAGGCCGCGGCGAACCGGCGGCCGCCCCAGAGGTAGCGACGATAGAGCGGCGAGAAGAGGAGTGGCGGCAGCACGGCGGCGGATGCAGGGACCCTAGGCCAGGACAGTCTCAAGATCCAGCGTACCCCTCAAGGATCCTACCGATCCAGAAGGCACAGGCCGCGAACAAAAGCATCACGAGCATCTGTCCGAGCGAGATCGTTTCACCGAGTTGGAGCACGATCGCCAGCGGCGGCACGGCAAGGCCGAAGAACTGGCCCATGCGCCCGATCACTCGCATCGGCTGCCCCCGACCTGCGGTCCGCCGACGGCCTCCGACCGCGTCTCGAAGTGGGGAACGGCGGCCACCTCGGGGCACCGCTGCAGCCCCGACAGCTGCGGCGGCGAGAGGCCGCACAGCCGGATCAGCCCGCCGGCGTCCCGCACCCGGCCACCGATCGCGGCGATCGCATCGCCCAGCGCGGCGTCGACCTTCGTCACGCGATCGAGTTCTAGCACGACCCGCGACGCCCCGTGTTCGCGGATCGTCTGCCAAACGGCGTCGGCCAGCGTCCGGCATTCGCTGCCGGTCACGTCGCCGACCCGCAAGAACAACCAGCCCGGTCCGCGTTCGACCGTCAACCCAGATCCGCAGCTAGGGCGGTCAAGACATTCCTCGGTCACCACCCGCGTCACCTTGGTCGCCATCGGCAGGTTCCTCCCTCGGGTTCGCCAAACCCGTCATGATTGCGGCCGCCAGTCGCCCGATGGTCGACTGCGCACGGCTGGTCGGCGCCGCTCGGTTCGCAAACTTCACCCACGAGATATCGTACGCCCGTCGCCCCGGACCGATTCAAGCCTGGTTCCGAAGGCCCGACGGCCGGGGCCGTGCCACGCGGACGGGCCGCAGCTCCGGGCCCGAGGCGTCGCCTCCGCGGCCGTGCTAGCACCGTCAGGGCTTGCCAGCCTGCCCTGCCAGGCCATACTGCGTGCCGCGGTTCTTTCCCCTCCTGGAGGTACTCGATGGCTCGGCACGGCGCGGTCACGTTCAAGGGTAATCCCCTCACGCTCGTCGGTGAAGAGGTGCATGTCGGCTCGCCGGCTCCCGACTTCGATCTCGCGTTCTTCAAGGACGGCATGCAGCACGTCCGCAAGGCGGATCTGCTCGGCAAGCCGACGATCATCAGCGTCGTGCCGTCGCTCGACACGCCCATCTGCCAGGTGCAGACGAGGACCTTCAATCAGCGACTCGGCGCTCTCGGCGGCAAGATCAACGCCCTGACGGTCAGCCTCGACCTGCCCTTCGCGATGAACCGGTTCTGCGGCGCTGAATCGATCACGGCCTTGCGGACCGGCAGCGACTACATGAATCGCGACTTCGGCAAGGCCTGGGGCGTGCTGATCGACGAACTCAAGATTCTGGCCCGGGCCGTGTTCGTGCTTGACGCCCAGGGCGTGGTGCGGTACGCGCAGGTGGTCAAGGAAGTGGCCCAGGAGCCCGACTACGACGCGGCCCTGGCAGCGGTCGAGAAACTGACCTAGGGCGCATCCCGTCTACGTGTAGCGATAGCCGCAGTGCCGGAAACTGTTTCGGCACTCGGTGTCGGTGAAGTGATCGAGCACGTCACCGCCGACCGACCACAGGGCCTCGACTGTCAGGGCGGATGCGCTCTTCAGGAGCCACTTGAACTTCGAGCAGTCGCTCGCCTCTGGCCGCCCAGCCACGTGGCTGGGCCATGTTCGTCGTGGCCCAGGTTTCATCGATCAAGACGAGCCGATCCGGGTTCAGGAGCGGCTGCTCCCGCCTGAGTTCTTCACGCCTCGCCGCGACGTCCGGCCGCCCCCGCGCTGCGGCGATGAGCACTTTTTCGACGGTCAGACGCAGTCGCTTGAGCGCCGTGCACAACGCCTGCACCGAAAGCTCCGGCTGCAGTTCCGCCTTCAACTCCCGGGAGCGTCAGGTCGGGTGTGTGCCGAAGAGCCACACGAATCCGCTCCGCCAGCGGGGCCCGCAGCGGCGTCCGCCGCCGCGTCAGCCACGGAGCACCCTTGTTCAGCTCCCGCCGCTCCTGCTTCACCCGACGAACCCACGACTCACTGACGTTGAAGTACGTCGCGACCTCGCGGGTACTCCGGCCTCGATCACAGGCAGCAAGCACCGCACCACGGCACTCCGTCGCATACGGTTTCAGGGGCACCGCCTTGGAGATGCCCACGCTCCCCAAACTGCCCGGCGGGTGCTCGTCCTATTCCAGGCGCGCTCTACTCGAGGAGCGGTCGCTCCTCGAGGCTGGCCTTGTAGCGGACGCTCGACTGCGGTCCGCCGAAGCCGACCACCCGCCGATCGACGGCCGTCCGGCGGCTGGCGACGCGGCCGGTCTCGACGTCGAAGCGGACTTCGCCGTTCCAGATGCGCTCGAGCAGGCGGGCCTCGAGCCGGGGATCGTCGATGGGCGTGAGGACCGTGGTGTCGACCGTGATCGTCGCCAGGCCGTCGCGGACCTGGTCGAGCCGATACCGCAGCCGTGTTCGCACCGCCTTGCGGGGGCCGCCCGGCACCTCGACCACGACCTCGTCGGGGATCGTCCACTCGTGGCCCACGGCGACCGGCTCGTCCGGCAACGGGATCACGACCAGGTCACCCGAGGCCGCGGCCGGACAGGGCCGCAACTCCCGCCGCTCGAGCACGCGTCCGTCGGTCGCCACGACCAGCCGCACCAGCGGCACACCCAGGCTCTGCCGCACTCCCTCGTAGCCGGGCGGCGGCTCGGCCGTGCCGCCACTCGACCAGCGGACCTCGCCCCGGTCGCTCGTGCGCGACGTCATCGTCACGTCGTCGACCGACTGCTCGAGCGTGGCGGTGCCCGACGCGTCCACGCCCACGACCTTCCAGGTCTTGGTCGAGTCGGTCATCGTCTCGACCGACTGCGTGATGCCGTTCATGGTGGTCTCGGTGAGGGCTCGGTGGGCAACGCGACTGGCCAACTCGTCGCCGGCCGTGAACCGGTACCGCAGCCGGTAGGTCCCGGGCGGGGCGACCGACTCGGCCGCACCGACGGCCGCCGCTGCGAGCCAGACGAACGCGGCACGCCGCGACACGCTTGCAGGCACGTGGCTCATCCGGCGGCCTCCGGCCGACTCCGCTCGGCCGCCCTCAGGCCGCCACCCCAGGCCAGCTTCTCGCGAAGCGTGCGGTAATAGCCGTGGCCGCCCCCCTCGACGAGCGTGAAGCGGGGCTCGGCCCGCCGCACCCGCACGGCATCGCCCGGCGCTAGCGGCGTCAGCACGCGGCCGTCGACGAGGCAGGCCGAGCCGACGTTGGGCTGGGGCACCCGCAGTTCGTAGCGGCGGGCCGCGGAGTCGACAACGGTCCGGTTGGTGAGCGTGTGCGGATTGAGCGGCGTGAACACGAAGGCATCCATGTCCTTGCGGATGATCGGGCCCCCCGCCGAGAGGTTGTAGGCCGTGGAGCCCACCGGCGTCGAGACGATCAGGCCGTCGGCGCGGTAGGTGGTGGCCGGTTCGCCGTCCACGAGCAGATCGATTTCGATCATCGTGAAGGGGGGGCCCGCGAGCAGTGAGGTCTCGTTGAGCCCCAGATCGCGGTGGATCACGCCTCCGCCCCGCACCACCTCGCACTCGAACATCATGTGGTCGACCAGCCGGAATCGCCCCGCCTCCACCTCGGCCACGGCCGCCGCGGCATCCTGCCGCGGCGTGTCGGCGAGGAAGCCGAGCCGGCCGAGGTTGATGCCCAGGGCCGGCACCTGCGCGTAGCCCATCCAGCGGGCGGATCGCAGGATCGAGCCGTCGCCCCCCAGCACGACCACCAGGTCGGCGGCCGCCGGAGGTTCCGGGGCCGCGACCGCGGATCGGTCCGCCGCCTCCTGCACGACCCGCCGCACTTCGTGCCCCCGGGCCGTCAGCAGGCCGGAGAGGCGGTCGGCCTCGAGGCCGACCGCCACGGAGCCGACGATCACGATCGACAGCGGGCCGGAGGGAGGCTGTTGCGATCGCAGGCGGGAGGCGTGCGTCATCGGGGAACCGTTCCCGGGGAGTCGAAGGGGGCTGCCAGCGGCCGGTCAACGATCGGCCGCAGCGTGTGAGATCGTCGCCGCGGGCGGAGCGGCACGGCCCGCCAGCCGGCGGCAGGCGGCGGCGATGCCCGCCGCGTCGAGGCCCAGTTCGGCCAGCAGCTCGCCGCGTTCGCCGTGTTCCACGAACCGGTCCGGCAGGCCCAGCCGGGTGATTGGTCCGGCAGCCAGGCCAGCATCGGCGACCAACTCCAGCAGGGCCGAGCCGAAGCCGGTGGGCAGGGCGTTCTCCTCGACGGTCAGCGTCCAGGCGGAGGCCTCGATTCGCTCCAGGAGCAGCGTGGCGTCGAGTGGCTTCACGAAGCGGGCGTTGACGAGGGTCAGTTCGAGACCCTCCTCCCGCAGCGCGGCGACCGCCCGGGCTGCTTCGCTGAGCAGCGTGCCGCAGGCGATCACGAGGCCGTCGGCCCCCTCGGCCAGCACCTCGGCTCGCCCCAGTTCGATCGGCGGCCGCTCACCGCCCTGCCGCTCCACGGCCGCCTTGGGGTAGCGGATCGCCGTCGGGCCGTCGTGGGTGATCGCCCAGTCGAGCATCGCGGTGAGATCGTGCTCGTCGCCCGGCGCCATCACGACCATGTTGGGGAACAGCCGTAGGTAGCCCAGGTCGAACGCGCCGTGGTGCGTTGGGCCGTCGGGGCCGGTCAGCCCGGCCCGGTCGAGCATGAACGCCACCGGCAGGTTCTGCAGGCAGACCTCCTGGAAGATCTGGTCGTAGGACCGCTGCAGGAAGGTGCTGTAGATATCGACGATCGGCCGGCAGCCGGCCTTGGCCTGACCGGCCGCGAAGGCCACGGCGTGCGACTCGCAGATGCCGACGTCGAAGAACCGGTCGGGAAACTCGGTCCTCACCTTCTCGAGCTTGTTGCCCTGGCACATCGCGGCGGTGAGCACCGTAACGCGGGGATTTTGCCGCATGGCCGCGGCGATCGCAGCCGAGGCGATGTCGGTGTAGGCCTTCGCGGAAGACTTCTTGATGGTGACCACCCCATCCTCGTCGTCGCACTCGAAGGGGGCGGGGGTGTGGAAGAAGACCGGGTCGTCCTCCGCCGGCTTGAAGCCGTGCCCCTTCTCGGTGAGGACGTGCAGCAGGATCGGCCCCTGCTCGTCCCGCACCAGTTCCAGGTAGCGGATCAGGCTGAGGAGCGAGTGCCCCTCCACGGGGCCGAAGTAACGGACGCCCATCGCCTCGAACAACGCGCCGCCGTGCAGCGAGGTCTTGATCGAGTCCTTGACGCCCGAGAGCATCCGCTCGACCTGCTCCCCGACCATCGGCACCCCCTTGATGATCTCGCCGGCCTGCTGCTTGATGCCGCGGTACCAGGGGTTGGTGCGGATAATGTCGAGGTACTCCGCCAACGCGCCCACCCGCGGGCAGATCGACATCCGGTTGTCGTTGAGGATCACGAGTAGCCGCTTCTTGAGGAAGCCGGCATTGTTGAGGGCCTCGAAAACGATCCCCGACGGCAGGGCGCCGTCGCCGATCACGGCCACGCTGCGGCGGTCGTCCTCGCCGAGCAAGCCATCGCCGCTGGCCAGCCCGAGCGCCGTCGAGACGCTGCAGCCGGCGTGGCCGGTCATGAACAGGTCGTAGGGGCTCTCCTCGGGATTGGGGTAGCCCATCAGGCCGCCACGGGTGCGGATCGTGCCGAACTGCGGGTAGCGTCCCGTGATCAGCTTGTGGGGATAGATCTGATGGCCGGTGTCCCAGATCAGCCGATCGCGACTGAAGTCGAAGACCCTGTGCAGCGCCAGGCAGAGTTCGACGACGCCGAGATTGGAGGCGAAGTGGGCCGTCCGTGAGGCGGCCACCTCGGTGAGAGCCCGCCGCATCTCGACGGCCAGCCGCTCCACCTCGTCGATGGAGAGCCGCCGCACGTCGGCGGGCGACCTGATCGAGGGCAGGATGTCGGCCATGAGGATGCGTCCGTCGCGTCGGGTGATCGGTGGCTCGTCGCCGGGAGGAGCCTCAATGGTCGCGGGTCACGATCCAATGTGCCAGGGCCGCGAGTTCGACCGCGGCGTCGCCCAGGTCGGCGGCGGCGGCGGCGGCCTCCTGGGCGAGGCACACGGCCCGCTCGCGGGCCTCCTCGAGTCCCAGTACGGTCGGGTAGGTGAGTTTGCCGCGGCCGGCGTCCTTGCCCACCCGTTTGCCGACGGCCGCCTCGTCGCCCTCGGCATCGAGCAGGTCGTCAGCGATCTGGAAGCAGAGGCCGAAGGCTCGGCCGTAGCGGTCAAGGGTGGCCAGCGCCGCGTCGTCGGCTTCCACCGCCAGGCCACCGAGGCCGAGGGCGGCCCGAAACAGCGCGCCCGTCTTGCGACGGTGGATCCGTTCCATCCAAGTGGTCGTCGCGGCGGGGGCCGCGGTGTCCATTGGGGCCGTCCAACCGCGTTCGAGCGCCAAGTCGTCGACCTGCCCGCCGACGAGCGCCTCGGGGCCCGCGGCGCGGGCGAGGAGCAGGCAGGCACGGCCTGCGACGTGCGGCGGCAGGCCACCCGCGAGCACCTCGAAGGCCAGCGGCTGCAGGGCGTCGCCGCAGAGGATGGCCGTGGCCTCGTCGAACGCGCGGTGGCAGGTCGGGCGACCCCGCCGCAGGTCGTCGTCGTCCATGGCGGGCAGGTCGTCGTGCACCAGCGAGTAGGCATGGATCATCTCGACGGCGATCGCCGCCGGGGCGGCCGCCCGCCACGCCTCCTCTTCGGGCAGTTCGCCGCCGCAGGCCCGGGCGGCGAACAGCGCCAGGGCCGGTCGCAGCCGCTTGCCAGGGGCGAGCAACGCGTGCTGCAAAGCGGCCAGCAAGCGAGGGGGGATCTCGTCGTTGCCGACGACCGCGTCGGCCAGCAGCGGGTCGATGAACTCCCGCACCCGACGCAGGCCCTCCTGAACGATCGTGGCGGGAGCCAGATCGGCCCCGTCCGAGGGTGCGACCAGCGAGGCCGAACTTACGCTCTCCGGGCAGCTTGCCATGCGGGGAACTTCAGGAGTGCGATCGCGGGGGGACACGACGCCGGCCTCCCTATCGCGTCGCGGAAACCCTCGAGAGTCTAGGCCTCTTCGGAGGCCTCGTCCATCCCGGGCAGGGCCCGCGTCCGCGCCGCCTTGCCGCGGCCGCTCGCCCGTGCCCGCGTGCCGGGTTGGCGATCGCCGGCTGCCTGTTCCGAGTCTGCGTGCGGGGCGAGCACGGGCCGACCCTGGTCGTCGATCCGCACCAGCACGCTGACCCGCTCCTCGGCCTGGGCAAGTTCCGCGTGGAGCCGCCGCAGGATCGCCACGCCCTGTTCATAGCCGTCGATCGACGCCGAGAGCCCGAGGCCCCCCGACTCGAGCGCGGCGACGAGTTCCGCCAGCCGGCCGAGCGACTCCTCGAAGCTGGCGGGCTGCGTCGCCTCTGCCGGTTGGGTCGAGGAGGCAGGGTTCCGATCGTCGTCGTCGCGAGGTGTCATCAGCGTCTCTCCCGGTTGGTCCGCGGGCGTCTGTGCGTCGTCACGTGCGACGGCCCTCGTCGGCCATGATCTGCTCGACCCGGCTCTGGAGGCTGCCGTCAGCGAACCGGGTGATCAGCCGCGTGCCCGCGGTCAGTCCGGCGACGCTCCGCAGCGACTGATGCCGATCGTCGTCCCGCCAGGTGAGCGACCAGCCGCGGGCGAGCAGCTGCAGCGGGCTGGCCGCCTCCAGACGGCCGGCCGCGGCGGCGAGCCGCTCGCCGGCGCGGTCGATGGCCAGGCCGGCCAGCCGCCGCAGTCGCAGCGCGTGCGTCGTCAGCAGGTCGCGACGGTCGCGGACCAGCCGCCCGGGGTCGGAGAAGATCCGCGCCGTGGCCAGTTGCACCACCCGCTCCCGCGCCGTCCCCAGCCGGCGGGCGAGGCCGGCCGCCAGCCGCAGGCCGAGCCCCGCCACGGCCGCCTCCACCTGCGGGCCGTCGGGCGAGACCTTGACCGCCGCGTCGGTCGGCGTGAGGGCCCGCAGGTCGGCCGCCAGGTCGGCGAGCGTGACGTCGATCTCGTGGCCCACGCCCGCCACCACCGGCACGGGCGACGCGGCCACCGCCCGGACAAGCACCTCCTCGTTGAAACTCCACAGGTCCTCCAGGCTGCCGCCGCCGCGGACCAGCGCGATCACGTCGACCCGCAGCGCGAGCCGCGCCGCGGTGGCCAGGGCCGCGGCCAGTTCCGCCGCCGCGCCGGCCCCCTGCACCCGCGAGGGCACCACGATCACCTCGGTTGCCCGCCAGCGGCCGCGGAGCGTCCGCAGGAAGTCGGCGATCGCTGCACCCGTGGGGCTGGTGACCACCGCGATCCGCCGCGGGAAGGCGGGAATGGGCCGCTTCCGCTCGGCCGCGAACAGCCCCTCGCCGGCCAGTGTCGCGTGCAGCTTTCGCAGTTGGGCCTCGAGCGCGCCCATGCCCAGCGCGTGGAGCCGGTCGATCGTGATCTGGTAGGTGCCGCGGGGCGGGTAGACCTCCAGCCGCCCGTGGCAGACCACGGCCATGCCGTCGACGGGCTCGATCGCCAGTCCGTCCGCCGCTGTCCGCCAGATCACCCCTCGGAGCAGGGCGGTATCGTCCTTGAGCGAGAGATAGACGTGGCCCGACGAGGCCCGCGTCAGGTTGCTCACCTCGCCCGCCACCCAGACGTCGGCGAAGCGGCCCTCCAGAGCGTCCTTGATGCGGGCCGTCACGTCCGACACGCTCGGCGGGTCGTCGGGCGGGCCGCGGCGATCGACGGGCTGGAAATGCAGCGTCATCGGGCGGGAGTGTAGCATCTGCTTGGGTCGCTCCCGCCATCCGCGGCCGCGGCCCCTTGCAACCAGACGCGAGTCATTCCATGACGCAGCCGGCGACTCCCGCCTCCCCGTCGGCCGGTCGCGGTCCGCTGCTGGTCGTCTTCCTGACGGTGTTCATCGACCTGCTGGGCTTCGGCATCGTGCTGCCGGTGCTGCCGCGGCAGGTCGCCCCCTACCTCGACGCGATCGGCCTGTCGGTGGAGGCGGGTGCGGGGGGCGCGGTGCTCGGCCTTTTGTTCTCCGTGTTCTCGGCGATGCAGTTCATCTTTAGTCCCGTCTGGGGCCGACTCTCCGACCGCGTCGGTCGACGGCCGATCCTGCTCATGAGCCTCGTCGGTTCGGTCGTCTTCTATGCCATGTATGGCTACGCGGTCAGCCTGCCGATCGAGCCGACGGTCACGCGGTCGGCGGCGGTCGTGGCCCTGGGCCTGGTGCTCCTGTCGCGGATCGGGGCGGGCATCGCCGGCGCGAGCGTGGGCACGGCGGCGGCGGTGATCGCCGACTGCACGACGCCCGAGAACCGGGCCCGGGGCATGGCGCTGATCGGGATCGCGTTCGGGGGCGGCTTCACGCTCGGCCCGCTGATC
>Ga0194129_10006363_pt1 | contig 14522 bp, 18 predicted proteins | sample TA2KigCa35mmetaG_FD_150862 | JGI IMG/M metagenome (GOLD analysis project Ga0194129, IMG submission 150862) | Freshwater microbial communities from Lake Tanganyika, Tanzania - TA2015038 Kigoma Deep Cast 35m | ecosystem: Environmental > Aquatic > Freshwater > Lake | place: Tanzania: Lake... | reverse complement strand
CAACATCTTCGATAAACTCTTTGATACTGACTTCTGCTTCGCCTGCTTTAGTATTCTTTAACATATTGTTAAGGCTTTGCCAAGTGCATATCGTATGCTGCTTGTTATATTCTTTCCTATCTCCAAAATACACACCAACATCTAAGCCTAGATTGATATAGTCTGCTTCAGTTTGCACTACAAGGCTTTTATTTGGAACGATCACTATGCTGCGTCCATAATGCTCAATGCTCTTTGATAGAGCCGCTGTCATTATAGTCTTACCTGCACCTGTGGCTACCTCTTGTATGCACTGCGGATTGGCTAAAAAGTTATTGATGATTTCTACTTGATAGTCACGCAATGTTATAGGCTCTCCTGCTTGCGTATGCCCTTTAGGCCATACCTTGTCATCAAACGAATTTACGGACACTTGAGCAAAACTAAAAGTAGTATGATACTCGCGCAAGTCTACTAAATCGATATCATAATCATATTCTTCTAGCACACTTACTACATCAGGAATCAAATTGATGTAAGTGCTACCTGCGAGGCTGCAATAACTGACCTTACCGTTCCATCTGCCGAGGCGCACTGCCGGAAGATACCTTGCGCCAGGAACCTCATGTTCAAACTTGCGCACCAATGCCCTGCGGCAATCTAGATCAAGGCCCTCGACTTTGCAATTCACTTCATCTTTAATTATTATCTTTGCTTGTCTCATCTGACCTCCACGGGTCTTGAGTTTACTATTTGAATAAGTTTACTGATCTTTCTAGGATCTATTCCAAACGCAAGATTGCGTTCTGGGCTTGCTATGCGTTTAATCAATACTGTATCATCTGTTGCATTTACAGCAGTTATAATATTAATAGAATGCCTAATCAAATGATCTTTGATAGCCTTATCTATCAAATTAAGATGGCTATAGTTCTGTATAGTTGGCAAAATCGCATTCTTAATATTTAATTTCCCCAGATAGTCATCGCTCAAGAATTCGTCTATATCTAATTTTGTTATGTACTGGCTAGCAAAAACTTTAATAGGATCATCTTTGATGATTTCTTTATCTATAGATATGCCGTGTCTAGTCAACCTGTGTAATGTCGATGGATCATCGTTTAATTCGATGTCCTTGATTGCATGATATAGATTTTGATTTATATTGTTGATATAGTATTTACCCTCTCTAACGGTTAGAATGGGTACATTGGTACAGTCTTTTTCTTCAATTAGGTCACCTATCAATTTTTTGATATCAGCACTGATGTCCAATCGTTTGAAGAAATGCTTACAAGAATCATAGGCCAATCTCAGGCTATGTGTATAAAACTTGCTACGGTATATGCGCTCTTCCTTATTCCATATAAATGTATTATCCCTATGATCCCTGAATGTGCGCACGAAATTTGTATTGAAAGGAGTGCGCAAACAAATCTCATCGTTTTGTAGATAAAGTTTGGGTGTGAGATATTCGTTGCTACTATCAACGATAGGCACATCCCAAGTTAAATCATTTAATTTTTCTATATCGTGACCTAGTTTACGCAACTGCCTCTGATACTTTAATATCAATTTGTCGAAAAGTTTATTTTGATTTGAAGTGACCTGTTTTTTATCTTTGATGATATAGGTAAGATTATTAAAAAATCCATAATCTTTTTTACTTAGATGGACATGCCCTTTCATCATGTAATATAACAGGTGTTCTCTTTTCTGCATCATAATATTATAATATACTCTATGTAATTTTACAAATAAAAAGGAGAGAGGACCTTTCGGTCCTCTCTAGAAGCAAATCCTAGAGTGAGTTAGGTTCGCTTCATAACTGTATTTTCAGCAAGATTGCGCCAGTTATTCGGGCTGATCTTGACAAGATCCGCGATCTTTAGAGCCATACGCATACTCAACTCGCGCAACTTAGCCTTCTTGTCCCACATGAACTGTAACACTTGCTCACCTTCATCACTTTCGAAAAAGTAATCTCGGAACAGACCACCATCGGTGTCATTGTGAACCTGTTTGATACGCAACATCTTGTCACGCTCAGTATCAATAGTCAGATCCAAAAAGTGACAACGGCTCTGAAGTGCCTCGAGATGATCCTGCAATTTCTTGCTTCTAAGATGATCGAACTTGATGTTAGTGATAAAGATAGCCGAACCGTTGAAGTCGAAAGCATCAGGTATGCCTTCACGGCGCAACATGCTAGAATCACTATTCCAGTAAATTCGACGGCGCTTGCCGCTGTCTAGCGCAGCCTTGAGAATATTCAAAGCCAGATCATCCATCAACACGCTATCGCAATCGTCAAACACCAGTACGTGATTCTTGTCACTATGCTTAAACAATGTAGCATACAGACCCAATGCCGTCATAGCACCCTTGACGATCTCAAACTTAAGGGGCTTGCCTGCGATCTTGTCAAACATAGCAGCCTTCTCTAATTGCTGCTCGACACCAAAACTCTTGCCGACGCCCGGGGGACCGCTAACGATCATAGCGCGAATACCGCCCTTAGTAGTAGCAGCCGACATCTCATCAAGAATCGCAAATCGGGTACGAATGCGTTCGATAGCCTGTTCATCGGTCTCGACCTGCATATCGACTACTGGAGTCGCAACTGCCTGAGCAGGCTCGCCGCCTACAAACTCAAAATCGCTCATTGAGTCTACCTTAACCTTTACAGTATCGATAGCGATATCAAACTGACCCTCGTTACGAACTGTAACATAGTTGCCCTTCTTACCTGACTGGAAGCCCTTCACCAATTTGAATTCGGTGTTGACAACACTAGTGCCGCGATAAGACCCATTAAGGATACGCACAACTGACATAAATCTCACTCCGTCAATTAACTAAACAATATAACTATTATAGTGCCTTGCTGGACTAATGTCAAGCCTCAGCATCGACTTTATTCTGTAGTTCCATGAAAACCGCTTCACGAACCGCAGTATCGCTTGCTTCTTCAAAGCCGTCTAGGCAAGCCACATCATAAAGCATATCTACGACAGTTCTCCAATCAAGGTCTGCCCTCTTAGCAGTCTCGACCATTCCCCAGACTAGGGCATTGCCCTCATCTGTGAACATACCAAAATACTTAATTTTCATAGTTTTCGTCCGTTCGTTCATCATGTATGTATTATGCGCCCAATCTGTCCCAGAGTCAAGCCTTTTTCGCCACTTTTTTCACTTTTTTCCGTTGAAAAAAGGCGTTATAAATCAACAACTTACAACGCCTTAATGTTGTTAAAAAACAACAACTTACACAGGTTCTAAAAATCTAGTCGGATCTGCACAAATATCTACAATATTGAACATATGATTCCCTGTAAAAGGACCGTATGGCATATGGTCAGACTTTACCCGATATATCGGGCAAGGGGCAGTCCTCATTTTACTCTCGAACCAATTTTTTAAATCGGTATATGTAATACCACTTTTAGGATCAACCCATTCCCATGTCCAACGACCTACATTTATACTGGTATGAGCCTGCAAAGACTTACGACTATCTTCTAAATCCTCCATAAAGTCTGTAGGTCCATAATATAGATCACCAAATTGCTGTGCGCAGCCTGTATGACCTATATATGCCTTGATTCGTTTTTCTTCATGGGTAGTTCTACCCCAACCATCAAGATGTACAAACTCATCTGAGCCAAAGAACAACGGCACCTTATGTACAGTTTTGATTAGGTATATACCCGTTGTAAATTTGTCCAGTAGAGTAGTCATTACTTATACCGTTCTAAAATATAGTTTTCTAAAAAATCATAGATATCAGGCTTTGCTAAGATACCAGTCTCGGCAATTTCAAGCACTTGATGAGTACCACCATTACGCACATAAGCACGACATACAATGCCTGCTGGGACACTAAAGGGCGGGCTAGGAACATCTGCTAATGAACCGTGCTTGCTTTTATAATGACTGTCCCATGCCTTACCTGTCTGGGTCGAAAGATTCTTCATAGACCAAAACCCTTTATTTAAGGTACCCATGATTTCATCCATGAATTCACGGAAGCCTGGATCATTACGGTTTTTATAAACCTTAGTCTCAATGAATTCTTTATAGAAACTTTCAAAGAAACCATATTCAGTATTATGTATTGGTTCTTCTGGAAAATACAGATCATGTTCGGCAGTAATATGATCTAACACTTTTTCAGACCGCGTTATTACCGCGGCGATGTGAGTTGTAGATCCGGCTAAACCATCATTGTCTTTATCGCCCTTCTTTGTAAGGGTACAATTATTTTTTTCTATAGCCTTAACTTTAATATGGTTGGCCCATGCTTCGGGATCGTCTTCTTCGGTTTTGCCGTCAATACGGATCTTATATAGATCGTTACGAATCATAGTGTAATCATCAACATTGCGACGGCCCTTACCATTTACAAAAGTAAACAAGTCGCGGGCAAAACTACGATCAGAAGTTTCAACAAACCACACCGGAACCATAATTTCTTCGCCGGTCATATCAGCCCAAATCTGAGCCGCATACAAAACCATTTGAGCAGTTGTGTTATGCTGTCCATCACACGCATGATACTTTTCTATGCCCGGATCCTTAACAGCGAATACCGGGCTGATGCGCCAAGGATGAAAGTTGTCTAAAATTTCAAGCAAATGTTCAATAATGATATCTCGTTGAATATCAAGATCAATTACAACTAGGCTGATAGGTACCCATTTAAAATTGGGGCGATCAGACATTTTGAGTTTGCCCGCAAACTTCTTTTGAATCTTGCGTACAAGAGGTGCGAATCGCGGGTCCTTTTCGAGTTCCTTCACACGATCAGCAAATGAAATTTCATTGTGTACACCCTTGACACGCTTCATCTCATTTTTGGGATAAAGAATATTAGGGTCTCTTGATTTATGTTGCCAAATAAACTGAAACGCTTTATTAACAACTTTCTTTATAACACGCTTTACATTTCGATTAGTCACAATTTTACCTCTTAACTTAGCCATTACTGAAAATCTCCTCTAGATCCTCGTCACTATAAAAATAACCCTGGCCCGGCTCATGCTTGTTAGGCCCTAATTGGTCGAACGATTCGCCGTTATAGTATTTTGAGATAACCACCTTAAAATCACTATCTAGAAAATCTACTAACTCAACTCCGCCTACACGCCCATAGCCATCATAGGAGCCGCTAATGCGATCACCGTTCTTGAATAATACTACAACTCGGCTACTAAATGCATATGGTCCATTGCCAACTGCATAGATGTTCATCACAGGCTTCTGTGATTTGGCACATTGATAACTAAAGAATCCCATTTTATGCTTCAATCAAACTATAGATCCAAAGGCTTGAAATAAACATAGCAGCCAACACAAGCCTGCCTATGGCAGTAGCAAGAATAAATTCTAAAAATTTAGACATATCAACCCCAATCCTTCTTGTCGCCGTTACGCTCGTTGTCATCATAACCACGATTATACTCGGCAATCTGTTCCGTAGTCAACTCCGTGACTTCAGCACTAGTATATGTAGCACCTACAAAATAATGCGGGCGACGGGGACGGCCATAATAACTGTCTGCGCTACCACGATCATAAAGACCACCATGACGCTGTTCCATATCACTCTCCTAAGAGTATTAATAATATGTCTAGTGTAACGGATTGTGGGTGTAATGTCAAGCCTATAAAATATTGTTTAAAAACAACAACTTACGATGCCGTCGTTTATAAATATTGCTATGAATTTAAGGCCTGTAGAAATAAATTTGATATCAATGAAGTAAATTCTTGCCTTCATACATTTTTGTAATCTGGCTAGCGATTTGACTAAGTTCGATAGCCCTTTCAGCAACTTCAGTTTCAGTATTACTATACCATTCATCAAACTGGTTCTGTGCTACGCTAGCCCAAAGGTCCATTAGCAACATATAGTCATCTTTGCCAAATTCATCATATAGTTTAGATTCTACTGGGCCTAAATTTGCAATCAATTCAGGAAGCGTGTTAAATTTTTGTATCATCATTTATTCATCCTATCAATATATTTAGTAATCGCGCCCGTAATTATAGTTGTCAAGATTGTAAATTGTATCGCGGAAAGATGATATGCCATCACATATTGTATATGGTTCATCATTTATTTTAAGTTTTATGAATGTAGAATTATAAACATATACATCAACATTTAAACCGCTATAACAAAATCTAATGCAGATAAAGGGGCAATAGCCATGTTGCCGGTATGTCTGCACATTTGAAAATAACTTTGATTTTTTGTTATGAAGGAAGGCCAATATCATTGATACTGTTCTTTCGTTCATTGTAGTGACCATTTCTCTAATTTATAATACTCTTTATGGTCTTTGCTCATTTCATAGTATCTTCCCTTGACATTGATATTTGTATTATTATTGATATAATTGTCTAACAATGGAAGTAACGGATTATTGATATCTATAGTAAACATCACTTTATTTAGTGACTGGTCTTCGAACCAATACTCTATATGATTTATAAACTTGCGTATATTCTCAATCCTCTTTATAAAATTCAACCTGCGGAATAAATTACTAGTCATATCTATTTGTCTAGTGTTTTTAAAATAACTAGTCTTAAATATACTATCAATAGATTTATCATAGTCATAAAAATATGGAAGCCTGTAAACAAGACCATACATGCTCTCAAGAACTTTATTCCCATCGCTATTTAAAAATTTATGTAAATCTTTGCGAAAGTCAGTAAATTCATGGCCCTTCAACATCAATACTACCAGTTTATCATTATAGTATTTGCGGATATTTTCAGATTTTTTCCTATCTAGATCAGTGATTAATGTTATATCAAAGGTATCCAAGCAGCGAGTAAATCTAGCTTTTATAGGGCTATTTACTGTCAATCGTTGTATGCAACAACTGATTGTCAATATGTCTTCACCAAAAAACTTTAGGACATCTTTTTTCTTTGTTTCATGTAACTGAAGCAAAATTTCGTCCAAAGTTTTCGTTGAGATTTTATGTACCGATGCTACTGAACTAGTTCCCATTTTTAACTCACTGTAACGTCTTCCATGCCGGCTGTGCGTAGCCGCACGATGTGACCCAATTGCCATTGCTTGCTATCAAGACCTTTCATGATACCAAGCCATTTGTTTCTTAGTAATGCTACTTCGTTAATCAATACTTCAAAATCTATAACTTCATCTTCGCCGTCGGTATACTTCTCAGCATCACGGCTTGTCAAGGCTCTATTATACCCTTCTAAATACTTTTGAAAATACTTTCTGCGTAGTTTGCGCAGTTGGATATTAAGATAGTTTAACACAGCCTCAATCTCTTGTAATTGATTAAAACGTTGTTCTGTTATACCGGGTAGATTAGAGATGTTTTTCTCTACTTTTCCGCCTACCCGGCAATCCCATTTTGCTTGTTCTAACTCTGCTTCAAAATGACCTATGAAGTCAGGGATAGCAGACAGATCCGATGTTATCTTGGTATACCAATTCATCTATCACCATTCATCGTCTTCGCTGTCTTCATCCTCTTCGTATTCGTCTTCTTCATATTCTTCTTCGAATTGACTATTGTAGTCACGCAGCGCCTGCATCACTTGTGTGTCTCTACGAAATGCTTCTTTAATTTCTGCAGGCTCAAAATCATTTTCAATCAATATATTCACTAGTGCTTCGGCAGCATCCGGATGATTAGATCCGTCAATCTCAAACTTCAAAGCGCGCCAAACCTCAGCAACGATATTAATACTCATTGTCTTTATTCCTCCACGACAGAATTCGTATTACTTATCTTTGGCTGTTTATTTTGATATTCATACATTACTTTGTCGAGGCATCCGTCTTCATTACTTTCCCAGCCTTTACGGAAGAACTTTATGATCTCGCCGTCATTGGTCGTGTATGATAAACGATTGCCTTCTTTAGTCAATAGATTGGCTTTCTCAAATAAATCAAGCAAGCCGCTATATGGATTCATGCCAGTCTCATAAGGAATCTTAACTTGAACGCTTTCAAATGGCTTTGCGTATCGTGTTTTCATGACCTTACAAGCACTGCGAATACCACGCACTTCGGTAATCTTGTTACCTTCATCATCTTCTTTGAGTTTAAGTTTCTTCATAGCGACAACGATACTTGACGCATAGATGAAGCCTTGACCACCGCTGATCTTGTCATCTGGGTCGAACATATCTTGTGATGCATATGTATGATTTGTGGCTACAAGTCCAACATTATGACTACCAAACATGTTCACACAGTTACGAACAAGAGCAGTCAATGCTTTGGGCTTGCGACCCATGTCACCCTTCATATCGCCTGCTTCAAACTGATTGACATCAGTTGGAGTCAACAACATACCAAGGCTATCAACTATGAACAATACCTTGGGCTTATCCTCTGCTGGCAATGTCTTATAGTTCTTCATAAACTCGCTAATAGTTTTAGCAACATCGTCAATCATTGCCATATTGAGTTTCAATAACTTATCTTCACTAGTATCAACATCAAGCGCCTTTAGCCAAGTTTCATCTAATGCATTTTCTGTATCAACTAATACAACGAAAATGCCCTGCTGTTGAGCATGTCTTACAAGGTTACCTGAGCAAATATAACTCTTGCCTGAACCGGGTTCGCCTGCGAATACAGTTACCTTACCTAGTGGAACTCCTTTGTTAAAATCTCCGCTAATAAGATAATTGAGAGCGTGGTTACCAGTACTGATCCAATCAGTAGGATCATTGAAACCAATGCTAAGACCTTCAATACTTTTGGTAATATCTTTTCTAAATTTACTAACATCAAATGGTTTGGCCACAAGCCCTCCTTATTTAAAAATATTCTTTCGTAATAGTCTATCATTAAATGCTATTTTGTCAAGTATATCAGGACAACTATCCGCGATACGATCAAGTTCATAATCATTTGGATAGTGTCGTAATGCACCACGGGCACGATCACGGACAATAGACGGTACACGTGGGGTCTTGCCCGGATCACAAAGTTCTTCTAATAACTTTTTACCCTGCTTTAATGCGCGATATCTTTCGTCTGGTAGTGTCATGGTAGTTCTCCTAAAAAGATAGAGTGGGGAGGACTAGCCTCCCCAATCTAAATCAAGCCTTCTGTTGACGGCTACGGATCATCGCTAAAATGTCCTGAGCCTTGTCGCTGGAAGTACTCTTAGGAACTACAACTGGTTCACTTGCCTTTGCAGGAGCCTCATCTTGAATTTCGGATGTGTCACTATGACTTTCTGCTAATACCTTTTTACCTATAGTCAATGTAGAAGTCTGAGTGACATGTGGAGCGCTAGATGCACCCGCCGGAGCCTCAAGACCATATGGACGATAATATGCGCCGAACCTGTCAGCATCATATGGCTTACCATCTACTGAAGCCTCGAACATTTCCTTGATTATACGGAGCTCGCTTTCGCTTGGCTTCTTGGGCAAGAAGTCAGTTAGATTAAAGAGACCATGAGCCTCGATTGCAGCCTGCTCTGCTTCAGTTAGTGGGCTTTCACGACGGGCCCAGTTTGAAGTAGAATAGTCAGCATAACCACCCTTGCTAGTCTTTTTAACATTGAAGTCAGTACCACTCAAGAAATCAGTTGGGATGTTTTCCATATCTGGATCCATCAAACTTGACTTGATGATAGTATAAATCTGTGGGCTGATGACGAATCTGCGAATAGGATTCGCTGGAGTCACATCGTTACCGATTGGATTCTGTCGAACAAAGCCTTGAAACAGATAACTACGCTTCTTCCAATACTTGTTAGCCATCTCTTTGAGCGTATCATCTTTGTACCAAGGACGAACTTCAGCAAGCACGGGACAATTATCACCATACATCTCTACGCATGGAACTTGTACAACCACTTGCTTCATATTTGGATCACCCTTGACACCATTGAATGGAAGTTTGATGATCTGACGTTCTACCCAGAAAAATGTATTTTTTGAATCCTCATCTGGCAGGAAACGAATGGTAGCAGTCGTACCTTCTTCCATATTCCAGTGTGGATAAATTGCGTTATCTGATTGGGTGCGTTGACCCTGATTTGTTTTTTTGCTTTCTTGCGCCGCTAGACGGGCGCGGATATCTGCTAGATTTGCCATAGTATAATCTCCTTTAAAAATGCCTATGTTGAGCCTAAATGTGTTTAATGTTTTGTTGTCGGAGACAACTAACATATGATAACATTATATACTAATGTCATCCTATGTCAATATTACTTATGCCCTGATGTTGAGCAAAATATATTATTTTATTGTGTATTGGGTAAATTAGAATAGACCAGCCAAACGTTTCATATTGTCCAATTCATGATTTTCATTTGCGCCAACTAATTTACCAACAGCGCCTTTGGGTCCAACCTTTTCAGTTGGTCCTAATTGACCCGCTGCTTTTTGATCAGCATCTAAACCTTCATCTACTTCGGCACCTGCTCGTTTCAAACCACGATCACGCTTGGCGTTGACTGACTTGAAGAATTCTGCTTCGTCTTCCCACTCAGCACGACCAGGAGCCTGATCTGTGGCTGCTCTGTGTAATGCCTGATTCATGCCCTTTGTATTGAATTCTTTATCTTGTTTTGCTGCGGCAGCATAAGCCTTTTTTGTTTCTGGGCTTAATTCGTTCAAAGTCTCGTCTATGTCATCGTTCGTTATCTTTAAGCGATCCATGACGATCTGTGCTATTTCATCTGTGTCTAATTTATGTGGACTGTCCATCATGGTTTGATATTCGTCAACAGCACGATAGATATCATCGCTGTTAAGATCAGATTCACCGCCTAGGCTGTCTACAATCTGATCTGCTACTTCTTGACTAGGACTGAACCCTTCACCTAAATCAAATGCTTTTAGATTTGATTTTTCTGTATCTTGGTTATGCTTCAATGTTTCTGCACCGGGGGCTTCAGCAACATTACGCATTTTAGCAGGCATAATAGCCGATAACTTTTTAGCATCGATCTTTGCTTGCATTTTGCTAGGGTAACCCTTCATCTTTTTAAGTAAATCTTCATAATGTTTAACTGCTTTTTCATATTTTGCTATGTCAGCAGGATCACCATTAGATGATTTAAGTTTGTCAATCTCTTGCTTGAATTTTTTTATGCGATCAGACGCTAAAAATTCGCCTGACTTAAGTTTGGCTATACCAATTTCATCTAACATATCACTAGCAGGTTCTGCTAATGTTTTAGTAGTCTCATCTTCTTTCTTTTCGTATCCGTAGCCGCCTTCCTCTACATCATCCTTTATTTCAGTGATGCTTTCTGCCCATTCTTCTAATTCTTTTACTTCAGTTATTTCATTTAAATTTCTGGATAATCTTTTTAAAATTGGCATGACATTTTCTATGCGCGGATCAAGTACTTCTTGAACAAACAATTCATTTAATGTAATGTCATCATCTATTTCTTCGTTGAGCAAAGGAATATAATTTTCAAAATACTTGTTATAACCTCTATGACTAGTCATACCTTGCAAGGTCATGCGTAGGCTATTGTAATGTATCAAACCTTCGTTTACTAATTTAAGCGCTGATTCATTAAATTGACCCTTACGTGTAGCACGAACGAATCCTGCCATCTTTGTATAATCTTCTACAAGATTAGTTATGTGACGGCCCTTATCATCATAAGGAGTGCCACCTTCTGCTATATGACGCGCAAATACTCTGGCTAGTCCAGGACGATTAGTTGGCAACAAGAATCTTTCGCCGTTAGTATTTTCAACAAAAATCTTGGCTATATTACGGAAACGCTGTTCGCCTTCTTCAAGTTGGCGAGTGTGCTGAAGGATAAGTTTTACAGTTGGAATACTATCACTATAACTTCTTTGTTTTCCTAGAGCATAATATCCTTCATTAAGTTGATTTTCTTGGTTTTTCATATCTGTCCTCTTTTTCATGTCAGAAATCAATCGATCTCTGTTAGTAATTTCCCAACGCAGAGTTTGTTGCTGTGACCAGTTTTTCCAAAACTTATTAAACTTTTCAAATTCTTTAGTTCTTGTAAAATTATTATCTAGCCATACTGTAAGCGCACCGTCGACCACTGCCATCCAAACTTGGCCTTCGGCATTATCATTTTTATAGTTAAGTCTAAAAATATCCGCATCTTTGATCTGCGATTCCTTACCCATGCTGTCCAATGGATCAGGACTATAACCCTGGGCATAAAGATTATCATAAAGATTGTTGTTTAATGTTTGGTTAGTGACAGGCATAGAAGTATTTAGCGTTTTTTAACTGATTACAGCAAAGAACGGCAAAGGGGGCGTAAAATCATCATGGTCACGCATTCTGCCCTCAATATCCTGATGAAAATCTTGTAGTTGTTGTAACATTCTTACTATTAGTAATGAAGCCATAACAAGATCATCGTTTTCCCCGATCTTCGCAGAGTAACTACCTCCTGAGGCAACAAATGTCTTTAACTCAGATATAAGCGGACGGCTATATAGTGTCATCTTTTTAGACTCTAATAATGTCTTAAACTTTGCACAAGCCGTAAGTTTAACCTTATGGGTAGTATTAAAACCCCTGCGTTTTTTTCCGTATTCACTAAAAAATATACCAGGCACATTGGTCTCACCAAATTCATTTAGCGATATTAACGCTGCTTCACCTATGCTATTATTTTCTAGGCTATAATAAACATTATTAGGTTCCCCTGTGATATCAACGATATACTTGTTAATATCTGCCAATAATTTGATTTGTTGTGGAATTTCTGTCTTATTATGTTTCCATTCGCCGATCTGTGTGGTAGAGCTGGCTTCGAAAATCTGTATAGCAGCAGGATCGCTACCAGTGCCTAGGCTTGGATCGAGTCCTACTACATAGATATTGCCTTTGGACGGCTTTTTATACCAGCGCACCTGTCCCATACGGTCTATAGGTTCTGTGCCCTCTAACTGTATGAGTGTGTTAGGGTTTATAAGTGTCTCATCAGCAATTATGAACTCACAGCCGATCTCACGATTAAAACGATCATTACCAAGCTGGCTTTTCATCTGCTGGGCCCATATATCATCGCGTCCCGGTTGTTCGTTCCAGTAAGCACGATAGGCTTTAAATCCATTTATACCTACATCTGTCTTGTTACCGTATTCGTCTTCAATTTTATTAGCACCTTTCCATATCAAGGCGAATTGATCTTCATCGCTATTAGGAGTGCTAGTGATTATAGCCTTACCGCCAGTCGCTAGGGTAGGAGTTATAGAAGTCCAGAACTGTTCTGCTATGGTAGGTCTTACGAATGCGAACTCATCCAGATATAGCAATGATATACTCATACCACGACCAGTAGTTTCAGTAGTAGTTGCTGACACGATTCGGCTACCATTATCAAAAAATAAACTACCTTTATTGTATGTGGCTACGCCCGCTTTGATATGCATTGGACATGCTTCATAAGCATATCTTATACGCTGCATGATTTCTTGAGCGCCGGCATATTTATGTGCTGCAATCAATATAGTGCTGTCTGGTACAAACATCGCATACCATAATAGATAGCCAGCAGCACTTGTTGTCTTACCACTCTGTCTAGGCATTAAGGCTATGCTATATCTATAATTATGATATGTATTGATTAATCTTTCTTGATATGAATATGGATGATAGGCCATGCTGCCTTGCGTAGGATGTTGGATATAGAAAAAGTTATCCATGAAATATAGATAGCCGTGGTCAGATTGACAGCATCTAACAAAATCATCAAGCTCTTTATCAGTCCTAAAAACTGTCTTAGTATATGGATCTTTTATTAAAGTGTCAGCTGTTCCCATGCCCATCGGTTGCGCCTGCAGCCCATTTAAAAAATTTCTTAGTTTTCTCATTACGGTCAGCTAGACCGTGCGTACCACCATTGATCTTTTTAGTTAATGCTAATATAGTACTATCATTTACGCCTTGATCACAAATAGCCCATAACTTATTTCTTTCAAAGAAAAACATCGCACTCTCAAATGCGAGTTCTGTAGCAACAATATCTGGATCACTCATGACATCTGGTCTGTTGCAATACTTTGCGAATGCTGCGTAATTATCTTTGCCAGTCAATTGTAATGCTCCACGACCACGATATCTCCAACCATCACCTGACAATTCATCTCCATTGCCCATGCGACTTGCATATACACGATTAGCAATCTGTTCTGGCTTTCTTGAATAATTGTTCGCTATGCTTTCATTCAAGAAATATTTTCCAAATATCGATCTTAATCCTGACGAGCTATAATTTAGATTTTCAGTGAATGCCTTATAACCACCTGTCTCATGAGCTGTCTGTGCGAAAAAATGCGCTGCGCGAACAGGCGTTAGTTTATAATAAGACATAGCAGACTTAAATGTACTTGGGCCCCAAACATTATCTGCTGTGACACCTATCTTTTCCTGCAAAGACTTTAAACTCATTTAATTTACTCCTTATAAGAATAAAAACCAAATTTATCCAGACACTAAAGCGATATCAGCCATAATGCTCCAAGCAATATATAGGTAAAGCAAGTATTTGGTTGTACCTTTT
>Ga0194129_10006360_pt1 | contig 14525 bp, 16 predicted proteins | sample TA2KigCa35mmetaG_FD_150862 | JGI IMG/M metagenome (GOLD analysis project Ga0194129, IMG submission 150862) | Freshwater microbial communities from Lake Tanganyika, Tanzania - TA2015038 Kigoma Deep Cast 35m | ecosystem: Environmental > Aquatic > Freshwater > Lake | place: Tanzania: Lake... | reverse complement strand
TGCCCGTCGTCATCAAGGCCGACGGGCTGGCCGCCGGCAAGGGTGTGTTCGTCTGCGCCGGCCGTCAGGCGGCCCTCGAGGCGCTCGCCGCCCTCGCCGCCGACCCCCAGCTCGTGGCCGCCGCCAGCGGCATCCTCGTCGAGGAGCGGCTCGACGGCGTCGAGATGAGCGTGATGGCGATCACCGACGGACGCACGATCGTCACCCTGCCGCCGCTCCAGGATCACAAGGCGGCGCATGACGGTGACGCCGGCCCCAACACCGGTGGCATGGGCGCCTACTGCCCCGCGCCCTTTGTCGATGCCGCCATGCTGGCCGACATCGAGGCTCGCATTCTGGTGCCGACCGTCCATGCCATGCGGCGGGAGAAGGTGCCCTTCCACGGCGTGCTCTACGCGGGGCTGATGCTGACGTCGCAGGGGCCGAAAGTGCTCGAGTTCAATGCCCGCTTCGGCGATCCGGAATGCGAAGCCCTGCTCGTGCGGCTCGATTCGAGCCTGCTCGAACTGCTCGACGCCGCCGCCGACCGCCGCCTCGACGAGGTGGCCCCCCCGGTCTGGAAGGAAGGCGCGAGCGTCACCGTGGTGATGGCGAGCGAGGGCTATCCGGGGCCCGTCGCCAAGGGCCGGCCGATCCGCGGGCTTGCCGCCGCGGCCGCGATCGCAGGCGTGGAGGTGTTCCACGCGGCCACGCGGGTGGAGGGAGACGAGGTCGTCACCAGCGGCGGCCGGGTGTTGGCGGTGACCGCCACCGACACGTCCCTCGCCTTGGCGAAACTACGGGCCTATACCGCGGTCAAGGAGATCCGCTGGCCGGGCGGCTGGTGCCGCAAGGACATCGCCGACAAGGGACTGCGGCGGGAGGGAGAGTTGCTGGCGGCGGCGGGCGCCGGCGGAGGGGAGGCATGAAGCTCCGCGTCGCCATCATCGGTCTAGGCGACCAATGGGAGACGCGGCACCTCCCCGCGCTGCGGGCGTTGGCCGACCGCTTCGAGGTCCGCGGCATCTGCGAGCAGGTGGCTCACCGCGCCCAGCGGGCCGCTGACCAGCTGGGGGCCGCCGCCGTCGACGGCTTCCGCTCGCTCGTCGCCCGAGACGACATCGACGCGGTGCTCTGCCTGGCCGAGCAGTGGTACGGCACCACCCCGATCCTGGCGGCCTGCGACCACGGCAAGGCGGTCTACTCGGCCGTCTCGCTGCCGGGCGATTCCGCCGACGCGGTGGCCCTGCGGCAGCGGGTCGAGGAGGCGGGCATCGCCTTCATGGCCGAACTGCCCCGTCGGTCGGCGCCGGCGACCGTCCGGCTGAAGGAACTGATCGCGACGCGGCTCGGCACGCCGCGGATGCTTTTCTGCCACCGACGCCGGCCCCATCCGACGGGTCCGGCGGCCGCCACGCCCGGGACCGAGGACGATCGCGAACTGGTCGAACTCGTCGACTGGTGCCGCTACGTCGCCGGCGCTGAGCCGACCAGTGTGATCGCGGTGCGGCATGGCGGTGCGGCAGCGGGCGAAGCCGACGACTATCGGATGATGAGCCTCGATTTTTCCACCACCGGCTGGCCGGGCGACGGCATCATCGCCCAGATCAGCTGCGGCTCCTACATCCCGGGCCGCTGGGAGGAGGCGATCGGCTTCCGACCGCCGGCCGCCCTGCAGGTGGCCTGCGAACACGGCATTGCCTTCGTGGACCTGCCCGCGAGCCTGGTCTGGTTCGACACGGCCGGCCGCCACCAGGAGTCGCTCGACAGCGAGCGGCCCGTGGGCGAGCAGATGCTGCTCCAGTTTCACCGTCGCGTGACGAGCCTGGTGCGGAGCATGAGCGGCCTGGACGACGCGCTCCAAGCCCTGCGGGTGGTGCTGGCCGGCAAGACGAGCCAGGCCGAAGGCCGACGCGTCCCGCTGTAGCCACCCGGCATCGCGCCGGCCTCAGTTCAGAGCGCTGCCACCACCAGGTCGCCCACGGCCCCGGTGCCGTAGCCCATCTTGCCCGCCGCCTGACTCTGCATCTTGGTGCCGGTGACCTGCGCCACGGCCCGGTCGATGCGGGCGGCGGCCGCGGACTGGCCGCTGTGCTCCAGGAGCATCGCCATCGCATTGATGGCCGCGATCGGGTTGATCTTGTCGGTGCCCTTGTACTTGGGCGCGCTGCCCCCCATCGGCTCGAACATGCTCACGCCCCCCGGATCCGGATTGAGGTTGCCGCCGGCCGCGACGCCCATGCCCCCCTGCAGGATGCCGCCCAGGTCGGTAATGATGTCGCCGAACATATTGGTCGTCACGATCACGTCGTAGGCATCCGGATTCTTCACCATCCACATGCAGCAGGCGTCGACGTGGTTGTAGTCGGTCTTGACGTCGGGGTAGTCGCGGGCGACCTCCTGGAAGGTCCGCCACCAGAGGTCGTGCCCGAAGGTCAGCACGTTGGTCTTGGCGACCAGCGTGAGGGTCTTCTTCGGACTGTTCCTGCGCCGCGTGTACTCGAAGGCCCAGCGGATGCACCGCTCGCAACCCTTGCGGGTGTAGACCGCCTGCTGCACGGCCACCTCGTCGGGCGTGCCCTTCTTGAGGAAGCCGCCGACCCCGCAGTAGAGGTCCTCGGTGTTCTCACGGACGACGACGAAGTCGATGTCGGCCGGCCCGCGACCGGCCAGCGGGGTCTCCACGCCGGGCAGCAGCTTGACCGGGCGCAGGTTGATGTACTGGTCAAGCTTGAACCGCAGTTCGAGCAGCAGGCCCTTCTCGAGGATGCCGGGTGGCACGTCGGGGTGGCCGATCGCCCCGAGGAACACGGCGTCCTTGCTCCGCAGCAGATCGAGGCCGCCCGCGGGCACGATCTCCCCGGTGGCCAGATACCGGTCCCCGCCCCAGTCGAGCATCTCGACGGCGGTCGTGAAGCCCTCCAGGCGGGAGACCGCGTCCAGCACCTTGATCGCCTCGGCCGTGACCTCGGGTCCGGTGCCATCTCCGGGGATCGTGGCGATCCGCAGCGTCTTGCCGGCCATCGTGCGATGCTCTCCTCGGGCGTCGGGGTTCCAGACGCCTCGGAGTCTATCGGGCAAATCGCCGCTCACCAGTCGGTCTGTCCCGCAGCGGGGAGGGCATCGCCCGACGTCAGTTGTTGCTGAAGTTGAGCTGCTTGCCCGACTTGAGCCCCAGCGGATTCTTCACGAAACGCCGCCGGCAGGCATCGCAGAGATCGAACCGCATCGAGCGGGCCGTGACGTCCTGGGCGACACGGGGATCGTCGCACTCGTCGAGCTGCTCGAGCAGATCCTGCATCTCCTCGAGGTGATCGACATCACCGCCGGACTCATCGGCATCCTGGCAGTCGCACGCCTCGTCCTCGATCGCTGCGAAGACCTCGATCTTCACGATGTGGCGGATGTCGGCATGGGGATGGATCGGCCGCTTGCAGACGTCGCACGAGTAGTGAAGCATGTCGGTCTCCAGGACGATGACTCGGAATCGGTCCCGACCGGGCGGCGGTCGCCGCCCCACGGCACATCCCCCAAGTGTGACGACAAGCTGCTGCCAAGGCAAGCACTCGTGCCGGTTTCATCCGGGCTCTCGCCGCCGCTTGGCGGCCGGATGCGGGCCGGACTAAACTACTAGTTCGGTAGGCTGTCGGAGCCGCCGTCCGGAGAGGCCCCTCCATGACCGCGATTGCCGCGCCGTCCCCGTCGCTCGGCCTGAGCGTGCTGGTGCTGAACCGCTCGTTCGTGGCGGTGCACGTCACCAACGTCCGACGGGCCCTGACGCTTCTGTTCCGCGACCTGGCGGAGGTCGTGCACTTCGAGCAGGGGCAGTACGGGGCCTATTCCTTCGAGTCCTGGCGGGAACTTTCGGCCCTCCAGGCCGTGCTCGAAGACCCGGAGCACGACTGGATCCGCGGCGTCGGCTTCCAGTTGCGGGCGCCCCGCGTGATCCGGCTGGTGGAATGCGACCGCGGCCCCCGGCAGGGGCTCCGCTTCAATCGTCGCAACGTCTTTGCGCGGGACGGCAACCGCTGCCAATATTGCGGCTGCCATTTTCCGACCAGCGAGCTCTCCCTCGATCACGTCGTGCCGCGCAGTCGCGGCGGCCTCACGAGCTGGGAAAACATCGTCTGCGCCTGCGTGGCCTGCAACGTCCGCAAGGGGGGACGGACGCCCCAGGAGGCCCGCATGCACCTCGTCCGCGAGCCGGTGAAGCCGAAGCGGAGCCCGCTGCTCTCGCTCAAACTCGGCAACCCGAAGTACGCCAGCTGGAAGAACTTCGTCGACCGCGCCTACTGGACGGTCGACCTCGACTGAGCCGCGATCATGCGCCTCCGCAGAGCGGTTCCTTCTTCTCCGTGATCACGGGGAGTTGCGGCGCCATCTCCGCGTTGAGTTGTGTGAACTCCTTCCACTCGGAGGGAAGGTTGTCCTCGTGAAAGATCGCCTCGACGGGGCACTCGGGCACGCACGCCTCGCAGTCGATGCATTCGTCGGGATGGATGTAGACCATTTTGTCCCCCTCGTAGAAGCACTCCACGGGGCAGACGACCACGCAGTCGGTGTACTTGCAGGCGAAACAAGGCTCGGCGACGACGTGCGTCATGTCCTCTGGCTCCTCGGGGGTGCGACTTCCACGGCTGCCGGCGTCGAGGCCCGTGCCAGCGACGACGACCGCGCGGCATCCTAGGGACGTGGCCCGACGGTGTCAACGATTCCGGCGCGGAAGAAAAACGCCCCGGCCACGCACCACCGCCGGCGAACTTGGTCGCCGTGGCGGAGGCCCCGTATCATGCTGGTGACTGGCTCGGCCGGCGGTCGCCGCCGAACCACCTCCCTGGCGTCCCTGCCATGTCGCAGAGCCCGTCACCAGCCGGACCGGGTGCCCTGTCCGACGCCGATCGGCGGCTTGTGGAAGCCTGCCTCACGGGCGAGGCCGGAGCCTGGGTAGCATTCGTCGATCGGTTCGCGGGCCTCTTCGCCCACGTCGCCGATCGTGCGGCCCGCCATCGCCACACGCCGCTGGCGGCGGCGGACCGTGAGGATCTCGTGGCCGAGATCGTGCTCGAGTGCCTGCGGAACGACGCCGCCGTGCTCCGCGGCTTCCGCGGCCGTTCCAGCCTGCCGACCTACCTGACGGTGATCGCCCGCCGGATCGCCGTCCGGCGTCTCGTCCGCGACTTCGAGGCCTTTCGCCTGCCGTTGGTGGGCGAACCGGGCGAGCCGGCCGCGGCCGACGAGCCTGCGCGGATCGAGGACCGCGAGCAGATCGAGACGCTGCTCGATCGTCTCGAGCCCGACGAGGCGCGTCTCGTGCAGCTCCACCACCTCGAGGCCCGCAGCTATGGCGAGATCAGCCAGTTGACGGGGCTGCCGCTCGGATCGATCGGCCCCGCCCTGTCACGGGCTCGGGCGAAGCTTCGCGTCATGATGGAACCGCGACAGGCCGGCTGACGGGGAGCGGCCTGTCCGACTGCTCCAGGCGACGAAGCATTGGGAGGATCCGTCCGGCCCCGGCGAGTGGGGCTGGCACGAGCAGGGCTGCTGAACAGCCCCATCACTCACGAACAAGCAGCCGGATGCCGACCGAAGGCTCCGGGGCCGTTGCGAGGGTCTCGTGGGGAGGTCTATCCTCCTCCAGGGCCGGTCCTCCGCACGCGTCGGCCTGACGGCATGCGGACTGGTGGGGCGCCATGGCTTCCCGTCTCTGCCACCCAAACATCCATCATGGCTCGCTCCCCTCGGCCGACCCGCACGGCCGCTGTTTCGACGCGACGTCCGGCCCTGCGCCGCCGGGCCGCCCTGATCTGCTTCGAGCGGCTCGAGATGCGAACGCTGTTGGCATTCGACCCCAGCCCGCAGGCTCAGGAGATGCTCGAGCACGTCAATCGCATGCGGGTCAATCCCCAGGCCGAACTCAACGTGCTCTTCAGCAGCCTCCAACCGCTCACGGCCCGCGACGCCGATGGCGACCCGGCGATCAAGTACTTTCACGACCCGACCGCGGCAGGAATCCAGGGCGAGTGGCAGTCGCTCAAGGCGGTGGCGACGCCGGGGTGGAACGAGAATCTCGTGACCGCGGCCCTGGGGCACAGCGAGCGGATGATCGCGGCCGATCAACAGTCGCATCAGTTACCGGGTGAGCCCGGCCTCGGCGACCGCGTCCGAAACGCAGGCAACGGGAGTTGGTCGACCGTCGGCGAGAATGTCTTCGCCTACGCCAAGAACCCGTTCCACACCCATTCCGACTTCGCGATCGATTGGGGGGTCTCGAACCGTGGTCACCGCCTCAACATCATGAGCGCGTCGTTTCATGATTTTGGCGTCGGCTTCGTGGAGGAGACGGCGTCGGCCACCAGGGTGGGGCCGCTGGTGACCACCCAGAACTTCGCCAGCCGCTTCAACTACGGCAACCCCTTCCTGCTGGGCGTGGTGTACCGCGATGGCAACTCGAACCAGCGATTCGACGCCGGGGAGGGGATCGGCGGCGCCACGCTGACGGTCACCGGTCCGGCCGGAACCTTCACGACGACCACGATGTCGGCCGGTGGGTTTCAACTCAAGGTTCCCGCCGGCACCTCCACCGTCACGGCCGCGGGCGGCGGCCTGTCAGGATCGCAGGTCCGCAGCGGTGTCGCGGCTTCATCCGCCAACGTGAAGGTCGACTTCTCGGGCAGCGGCAGCGCAACGAACCCAACGAACCCAGTCGCACCGTCGGCACCGACCGGCGTCGTGGCAACCCCCGGCAATGGCCGCGTGCTCCTCGCCTGACAACCCCCGTCCACGAACGCCGCGGGGGTCACCAACTACACCATCCAGTTCAGTCGCACGGGAGGGGCCTCGTGGACGACGTTCATGCGGCCCACGTCGACGGAGACGACGGCCTTGGTCACGGGCCTCACCAACGGTGCGGACTCCGTGTTCCGGGTCGCGGCCGTCAATGCCGCCGGGACGGGTTCCTGCTCGGCGCTCTCCACCAGAGTGACACCGACGGCCGGTGCGCTGACGACGATCGACCTGGCCCCCTTCGCGAACCAGCGGCTCCAGTCCTTGAGAAGCGGGGCCGTCAGTCGCTTTCCCGAAGGCAATGTCAAACTCGGCGGCGTCAACTTCGCGATCCCTGTCGGCGGCAGCAACGCGTGGTCGGCCGCCATCGGGGGTGACACCACCGCGGGCACGCTGGACGTTCCCATCGGCGCCAACGGCGTCAGGAAGGTCTACACGCTGATCAACACGCTCTGGGGCGAGCGAGAACTGGGCACGCGGGCCTCGATCACCTTCCACGGTTCGAAGGGGGCGGTCTACAAGGTGGACCTCATGGCGACAGCCACATCCGCGACGACCTCTGGAACACGTCGACCAACTCCCTCAACGGCACCTCCACGGCCAACGTCTTCACGGCCGGCAGCAGGCAGGGAAAAGGGTCGACGAGCCAGGTTCGGCTCGACATGCAGACCTTCACTCTGCCTGCGGAGTTCGCCACCCAGTCGCTCACCAAGATCAGCATCGCCGATGCCGGCGCGACGAACATCCAACGAGTGCTGGTCTCGGGCATCACGGTGGCCTGACCGGCCACGGTCAGGGCTGCGGGCCGATCACCACCGAGGGATCGGCGAGGTCGATCGGCTCGTAGCCGGGATAGGCCGGCATCTGCCAGAGCTGGGCGGGATCCGGGCTCGGCCCGTTGACGGTCACGGCGGCGAGCTCGATCTTGAAATCGACCCCCGACGCCGGCCACGAGACCTCCACCAAGTGGGGCACGGCGGCGCCCGATGCCGGATCGACGCGGTAGCGGCTCGTGCGGACGCTCGCCAGCCGCTCGCCCGCCGGCGTGAACAGATGCTGCTCGGCGACCAGGCCCGTGGTACCGTCCAGGATCGTCGACTTGAGCAGCTCCTCGCCGTCGCCCGAGAGCCGACTGCGGATCTCAAGCCGACCGTCCGGCAGCGGATGGGGACCGTTGTGCGAGGCCGACGGGTCGAAGTTCACGAGCCCGAGCAGCTCAGGCATCCAGTCGGCCCGCACCGGCAGGAGCCGACGCGCCTGCGAGCGGGCGTATTGGTCGTGGCGGCAGAACGCCGTGATCGGTGGCCGATGCTGCCGGAGCCAGATCCAGAACAGCTCGTCGTTGCTGCCGATGTCGAGCTCGGGGCCGGTGATCGAGGTCTGGGCCTGCAGCCGGAAGCGATACGGCGGCTCGCAGGCCAGGCGGGCCGAGAGCCGGGGCACGCCGGGCACGACGAGCACCGCCTGCGAGGCCATCACACTGCGGACCCGTTGCGTGTTGTCGTGCACCGCCGCGATCACCTGCTCAAGTGAGGCCTGTGGCGGCAGCGTCCGCGGCAGCGGCATCACGCCCACCTGGTAGCCCCGCAGCACCTGCGGACAGGAGGCGCCGCTCGAGGCCACGGCGGCCACGACGACCATGAGCGTCAGCCAGCGGGATGCGGCCCGTTCACCGCGGACGACGAGGGGAGGGGTCATGCGGCCTCCCCCGACCAGAGCAGCGCCGTCAGCCGGCCCGCGACGGCGGGGTCGGCCGCCTCCTCGACGGTCACCGGCCGCATGCGGTAGACACGGTCGCGACGGCGGCAGGAGAACACCAGCGACCCGTCTTCCTCGGGCTGCCCGTCGTCGCCCGGCTCCAGCTTCAGGATGCGGCGCCGCACGAGCTGCAGCGCCAACAGATACCGTAGCGGCTCATCCGCGGCCGTCTCCTCGAGCGCCTCGAACGCGTCGAGCAGCACCTCCACGGGAGCGAGCCCGGGACCACGCCGCTCGGCGACCGGGTGTCGCGAACGCCACCAGGCGACCGTCCCGTCCGGCGGCCCCTGCCAGGCGTCGCCGGCGACGTCCAGCCGCTCCAGGCCTCCCGCCGATCGCACGAGCGCCGAGAAGAACTCCTCGCCGGGCGCGAACCCGCGGCCGGTGCGGCAGCAGACGGATTGCGGTCGATGAATCGCGTAGTCCATGATCAGTCACGATCAGGTCACGGTCAGCCCATGATCCCGCCGTCATCGCGGCATGATCGGGCGACGCCCGCCGATACCGCGCGGACCGGCGGCCGGCCGGGGGTCGCGGACCGGGACGTATAGTGATGACCGCCCACCGCCACAACCCGCGTCGGTCGCCGCGGCACGGTCCGTCAGGCAGGCGGGGCAGGCTGGGCAGCCCGGGAGAGAACCAGCTCGACCACGTCCTCGATGCCCCGGTCGTCGTGCCCGCCGACCACCACGTCGGCGACTGCCAGCAGCTCCGGCCGCGCGTTGGCCATCGCCACCCCCAGGCCGGCCGCCCGCACCATGGGCAGGTCGTTGACGTCGTCGCCGACGGCACACACCTCGGCCGCGTTGATCCCGCGGGACGCCGCCACCGCGGCCACGCCCGACCACTTGGTGACGCCCCGCGGCGCGATCTCGCAGAACCATGCCTCGTATCGCGGGCTGCGGATGCTGTGCACCGCCAGGTCCGCGCCGAAGCGGGCGGCGAGCCGCCGCTCGAGCGCGGCCATCGGCTCCTGCTCCCCCACCACGAAACAGGCGAAGGCATCGGCGGGGGGCCGCTCGTGGAGGTCGGGCGTCACGATGGCCACGCCGCGATTGCGGAGCAGATAGCGACCGAGCACGTCCGCCGGCTCGGCCACCTCCGCCGGCGCGAGACTGCGGCAGTGGAAATCGAACCCCGCCGAAAAGCTGTCGGTGTAGACCACCGGCTCATGGCCCAGGCCCACGACGGTCGTCAGGACGCCCGCCAGCAGGCCGTCGGGAAAGGCGGCCCGCGCGAGCGTGACGTGATCGGCCGGCCGCTTGACCAGGGCGCCCGACGCGGTGACCAGCGGCTCCGCGATCGCCAACTGCTCGGCGACCGGCAGCACGTCGCGGTAGCGACGGCCCGTGGCCAGCATGACGTGGACGCCAGCGGCCCGCACCCGAGCCAGCCCGCGGCAGACCCGGTCGGTGACCTCGTGCCGGCTGTTGGTGACCGTGCCGTCCACGTCGAGGGCCAGGAGGCGGATCGAGACGGGGGGAGATGCGGAGGCCATTCGGCGTATGGTACACCTCGGGGCATGGTCGACGATCGCAGCGACAACGCGGAACCCGCCTTCACGCCGGTCGCCCGCGCGGGTGACATCCCGGCCGGCGAGGGACGCACCTTCGAGGTGGCCGGCCGGCTGGTGGCGGTCTTCTTCGACGGCCGTGACTACCACGTGCTCGACGATCTCTGCCCGCACATGGGGGCGTCGCTCGGGTCGGGACCGTTCGTGGACGGCGTTGTCACCTGCCCCTGGCACGCCTGGCGGTTTCGCGCCTGCGACGGCGCCTGGTGCGACAACGACAAGCTCCGCGTGGCGGTGTTCCCCGTCCGCGTCGTCGACGGCGCGATCGAGGTGGCCGTGCCCGTCTCAGGCTGACGGCCGGACTGCCGCCAGTCACCCCAGCGTCATCGTCCCGCCCGGCCGCAGCACGTGCGGTCGGCAGGCTCCCGCGCGGCGGACCCGCTCGGCCCAGGCCGCGGCGTCCTGGGCGATGGGCGGCCAGGTGTCGTAGTGGCAGGGCAGCACCGCCGCAGGCGCGAGCAGCTCGATGGCCTCGAGGGAGTTCTCCGGGCCCATCGTGAAGACGTCGCCGATCGGCAGGATCGCCAGGTCGAGACCGCGGCCGTGACGCCGCTGGCCGATCCGGGCCATGTCGGAAAAGACGCCCGTGTCGCCGGCGACATAGATCCGCCTCCCGCCCAGGTCGAGCAGCCATCCGGCCGGATTGCCGCCGTATGTGCCGTCGGGCAGGCTCGACGAGTGGAAGGCCAGTTCCATCGTGGCGGTGCCGCCCGGCACCGCCGCCGTGCCGCCGTGGTTCATCGGCTGCAGCCGCTCGACGCCCTGCTTGCCGAGCCAGGTGGCGATCTCGAAGGCGCAAAACACCGTCGCCCCGGTCCGCTTCGCGATCGGCGCCGCGTCGGCGAGATGGTCGAAGTGGGCGTGGGTGATGAGGATCGCGTCGCAGGCCACGTCGGCCGCCTTCATGCTGGCCGTCGGGCAGTCGTCGAAGAACGGGTCGACGAGAATGGTGCCTGCACCGGTGTCGACGAGGAACGTCGCGTGGCCGGTCCAGGTGATCGTGACGGGCATCGAAGCCTCCGCGAAAGGGTGCGGCCGCTGATCGGCGACGCGAACTATACCGTCGGTCGCAGCCTCGTCTCCACCACCCGCGACAGGATCAGACACTGCAGCAACTGACCGATCGCGTGCTCGTCGACCCGCGGCAGGCGACAGACCACGTCGGCGGCGGTCTCGACCTCCGCACCTTCGGCCAGCCCCAGGCCATCGCGCCGGGACTCGCCCGGGGCGATGCGGGTGACGACCGCCCCAGCGCCGGCGCCGGCGGGCCGCAGGTGGGCGTGCCAGGCGGCAAGTTCGGACCACCAGCGGCCCCCCCCACGGAAGACGCGGCCGTGCCGCCCCGCGGCGGAGGCCCGCGCCGCGACCACCGCATCGACGAGCGGTGGAGTGTCTTCGACGGGCGCCTCGGCGAACCGGCGGAGCATCGCCGCCGCCCCCTTGAGCAGTCGCACTACATCGATCCCCGCCGCCGCGGCGGGCAGCAGCACGGCGGCGGAGAAGGCGGCCTGCGGCCCGGCGATCCCGACCACGTCGGTGAAGGCCGCGGCCGCGCCGAGTTCGCGGGCCCTCGTGGCCAGCCGGCTGTCGGCCGCCGCCAGCGGCACGAACCGGGCAACGCGTCCTTCGGCATCACTTGCAACGGCCCGCGCGAGCCGGCCGGCGAGCGTCGTGACGATCGCCTCCTGCCGCGGGTCGTCGGGCGGTGCATCGACCGGCATCAGGCACCAGCGGTCGAGCAGGTCGTCACCGGTCACACCGCCCGCCGCGAGGCAGTCGAGCAGGCCCTGCACCTCATCGTTTCCCGACGCTCCGTCGAGCCAGGCCAACCGGGGTCGGCCGCCACGTTCACCGCGTGTCAGGTGATCGTGAAAGGGATGACAACAGGCGGCGACCAGCAGCCGCGTGGCCGGGCCGACGGCTCCGCCGGCGACCAGCACCAGGCGATCGACGGAGTCGCGGATGCGGCGCGCGGCAGAGAGGATCGCGAACAGCCGACTAGCGGTGCGACGGGTGTCGTATTCGTCGAGCGTGCGGGAGGCGAGATCGACGCCGTCGGGCCGATCCAGGATCGCCGCCCGGATTCCGGCCAGCTCGGCGGCGCGGGCGGAAGCCTCGGCGATGGCATCGGCGGCGTCGAGGCCGAGCGGCTCTTCCGGTGGTCGGGGACGGATGACGCTCATGGATGCCCGACGGGCGCGGCCGACAGCCGCGAGGAGGGTGGGCCGCCGTCCGATACCATAGCGGGGTTGTGCCCGCGACAGGCCGCCCGAATACTGCCGGGCGTCGACCGTCGCGTTCCCCGGGAGCCCTGCCGCCGTGATCGAGCACGAGTTGGTCCGTGAACTGGCCGAAAAGAACGACTCCAAGATCATGATGCTCGTGGCGGACGGCCTCGGCGGCCTGCCCATGGAGCCCGGCGGCCGCACCGAACTCGAGACCGCCGCCACGCCCAACCTCGACCGGCTCGCCGCCCGTGGGACGAGCGGCTCGAGCGTGCCGGTGCTGCCCGGCATCACACCCGGGTCGGGCCCCGGGCATCTCGGGCTGTTCGGCTACGACCCGCTGGAGTTCAAGATCGGCCGCGGGGCGCTCGAGGCCACCGGCATCGGCTTCGAGCTGGGGCCCGACGACGTGGCTGCCCGCGGCAACTTCTGCACGCTCGACCAGCAGGGCCGGATCACCGACCGCCGCGCCGGCAGAATCCCCTCCGAGGAGAGCGTCCGGGTCGTGGAACGGCTGCAGGCGGTGCAGGTGCCAGGCGTCGAGGTGTTCGTGAGGCCGGTCAAGGAACACCGCTTCGTGGTCGTGTTTCGGGCCGCGGGCCTCTCGGGTGCCGTCGCTGACACCGACCCGCAGGCCACCGGCGTGCCTCCACTCGCCCCGCAACCGCTCGCCGCCGCCGCCACCCGCACCGCCGCCGTGGCCGCCGAGTTTGTGGCCCGCTCGCGGTCGCTCCTGGCTGACGAGCCCAAGGCCAACGGCATGGTGCTTCGCGGCTTCGCGGGCCGGCCGGCCCTGCCCTCCTACGAAGAACTCTACGGGCTTCGCGCGGCGGCCATCGCCGTCTACCCGATGTACAAGGGGCTTGCCCGACTCGTCGGCATGACGCTCGTAGGCGAGGCCACGACGCTTGCCGAGCAGATCGCCGCGCTCCGCGGCTGTTGGCAGGACTACGACTTCTTCTTCCTGCACTTCAAATACACCGACTCCACCGGCGAGGATGGTGCTTTCGACCGCAAGGTGGGGCGGATCGAGGAACTCGACGCCGCGATCCCGGCCATTGAGGCCCTGGGCCCGCGCGTGCTGATCGTGACCGGCGACCACTCTACGCCCAGCCGGCTCAAGAGCCACTCCTGGCATCCCGTGCCCACGCTCCTGGTGGCCGACACGTGCCGTCCCGACGGGCTCACGGGGTTCTCAGAGCGGGACTGCCTGCGCGGCGGGCTGGGCATCTTTCCGGCCAAGCACCTGATGATGATGGCGATGGCCCACGCCCTGCGGCTGGGCAAGTACGGAGCCTGAAACGGCGCCCGCGGGCGCCAGCCGCGGGCGTGAAGTAGAGTCGAGGGGCGGCCTTCCCGCCGCGCTCCTGCCGGGACGAAGCGATGGCTGCCACCGTCGAAGACGACCTCTTCCAGAGCTCGACGATGACCTTCGGCGAGCACCTGGAGGAACTCCGCGGCTGCCTGATGCGGGCGGCGGCAGGACTGGCCGTGGGCGTGATCGCCGGCCTGTTCCTCGCCAAGCCCGTGGTGCGGCTCGTCGAGGAGCCGCTCAAGCGGGCGCTCGGCGACTACTACGCGGCCCGGGCCCTCGACACAGCGACCGGCTGGACCGGCCGTCCCCTCCCCTACTCGGAGGCCGAGATACGCGATGCGGTCGAGAACCGCCGGCTGACCTTCGAGCTCCGGGAAGTGCACCCGCAGCGACTGGCGCGGGTGCTCGACCCAGACGCCGAGGCCGAGACGACCCCAGCCGGCGGCGATCCCGTGGCCGAGCGTTTCACCGCCGATGAGCTGGTGCCGATCATGCTCTGGCAGCCGCTCGCCCGAGACCCGCGGGTGAGCATCACGACGCTCAGCGCACAGGAAGCCTTCGGTATCTACATGAAGGCCGCCTTTCTGGTGGGCATCGTGCTGGCGAGCCCCTGGATCTTCCACCAGCTTTGGATGTTCGTGGCGGCCGGGCTCTATCCGCACGAGAAGCGGCTCGTGCACGTCTTCCTGCCGGTCAGCCTGGGCCTGTTCCTGGCCGGCGCCCTGCTGGCCTTCTTCTTCGTCTTCGACTTCGTGCTCGCCTACCTCCTGACCTTCAACGAGTGGCTTGGCCTCGATCCGGATCCGCGGATCAGCGAGTGGATGAACTTCGTGCTCGTGCTCCCGGTGGGCTTCGGGCTGGGCTTCCAGCTGCCGCTGGTGATGCTCTTCCT
>Ga0194129_10006358_pt1 | contig 14526 bp, 10 predicted proteins | sample TA2KigCa35mmetaG_FD_150862 | JGI IMG/M metagenome (GOLD analysis project Ga0194129, IMG submission 150862) | Freshwater microbial communities from Lake Tanganyika, Tanzania - TA2015038 Kigoma Deep Cast 35m | ecosystem: Environmental > Aquatic > Freshwater > Lake | place: Tanzania: Lake... | reverse complement strand
CGCAACGTTTGTTTTTTCATTGAACTCAATTTTGAATTGAAATATAAGTAAATCAGGGCGAATTATTATTGACCAAATCCCCTATTTTTAAGTCATGAGCCCCTCAGCCCATGTTCAGCCATTGCGATGAAGTTTTCCAATTAGGCCGTATCCCCAAGGAGATGCGCCGCGAACTTCGTGAGGAAATAGGCCTCGCCAAAGCAGGGGGAATGCAATCCTATTCGGTTTGGCAAAGACACTGTTTCGATCGGGCGCAGGAACAAATTGCAGCAGGTAAAGCCTCAGAAGAGGTTTTGCAAGTATTGTTTGGTCTCATCCAAATGGCAGAAAGTATTGATTCAGACCCCCAGGGCGATTCTAAGGCATCGGAATGGGCTTTTAGTCCAGGCCCCGATTGCAAAAACCTGATTCTTCGCGAGCTTAATAAAGCCACGAAGACACTCGATCTCTGCGTGTTTACGATCAGCGACGATGAAATAACAAAAGCCATATTGGCTGCCCACAGAAAGGGTGTTTGTGTACGTGTACTCACCGACAACGACAAATCCTTCGACGCCGGGTCTGATATTCAACAGCTCGCCGACGAGGGGATTGAGGTTCGGGTTGACCAAACCGAGAATCATATGCACCATAAATTCATGATCCGCGACAAACAGGCCGTCCTGACGGGGTCCTACAATTGGACACGTTCTGCAGAGCGCTTCAATCAGGAAAACGTCCTGCTTCTGTTCGAGGCGCCCGTGGTGCAACAATATGGAATTGAATTCAACCGACTTTGGGAGGAGCTATTGCCCTATGCTTTGGATTGATTTCAGCCAAAATCGTTCAATTAGAATGTTCCGCCCCCTGGTTCTGATCGTGTTTTTGGCCATCGGATGCGGGACAGAGGGCAACAACGATGCGCCGGCCTCCGATGCATTGGAGCGCACAGATGCTAAATGGGATGGGAAGTCGTTCGAAGGCATAAAAGCCAGCGCTTCGGCGGGTTACAAATCGCGGAGAGGCGGCGTCTTGTTTGTTGATAGCAATCCGATGCATATTCTGCGCTTAGGCCACACCATCAATACGGCTCAATCGGAAACACATCCTTGTCCTCATCCTGACGGTTCCCTGCTTTTTGCAGGGATGGACCGAAGCGGGCATTTTGATTACAAGATTGATTTCACCCAAACCCGACGCATGGGGGGTGAAGACATTTTTCGTGCCGACCCAGGCCGGGGGATCTACGAGGATGCCCGCCCCTGGCTTGATTTGAATACTGATGCCCATGAGGTCATCAACCAGGTCATTAGTGACCACCAATACCTTTTGATGGGCAACTACAGCGAAAATTTGGGACCAGCCGCAAAAGATGCGGCATATACCTCACCCGATTTATTTCTATTAAACCGCAAAGGGGGTGCGCGACAAATCACGCATTTTCCCGAGCCGGTGAATTCCCTTTATGGCGAATACGACGGCTATATGCCTCATGGCGAAGTGATTTTGTTTGCATCGGATCGGCCAGGGGGTATTGGGGCCTACCACAAGAAGGGTTGGCTGTGGAACGGTAACCTTTGGGGCAACACCGACCTCTATGTCTCCTTGAAGAAGGATGGACTATGGACACCCCCCATCAACTTGGGTAAGTTGGTAAACACCCCCCATGCCGAGCGCTCCCCCTATTTATCCACCGATGGGCGAACCCTCTACCTGGCGTCCAACGGTCATGCCGATTCCTCGCTTAGAATGGAGATCATCTACTTCAGAAGAACCGATACCACGGTATGGACCCAATGGGAGGGCCCTTATTGGATGAAGTCGCTTTCATCGACTGGCGACGAATGGGGCCCCCGATTCGATGCCGAAGGGGGACTTTACCTAGTCCGCTCTCTTCCGATTGGATACCGCTCCACTCAGGCAGCACACAACGGAGACGCAGGTGCACTAGAAACTAATTACCGCAGTGGCTACCAGGTGAGGGGTGCTCCGTCGGCTGCGCTAAAGGCTGGTGAACAAAGCGATATTATCCGCGCCATCCCCCAAACCCTGTCCGTTGTGGTTAGTTTGGATGGCATCTATTTCGACACGGATCGACATGTTCCTCAAAGCAGATCGATGTCGGATTTAACTCGATTGGCCGACCTCATCCTGCAAAATGCCCGTCAACGCTATACAGTGGTGGGCTATGCCGACGTCCGTGGCAGTACAGAACACAACCTTGAACTTTCGAAACGCCGTGCAGACTGGATACGCAATTGGCTGATAGACCAAGGTGTGCCCCCGAATCAAATATCAGCTGTGGGTAAAGGAGCCCTCACCGATGGCTCAAAAAAATCACCCTCTAACCTGCAAAAGAATCGGAGGGTCGACTTGGTTTGCAATCCAAAGGCATAAATACCATTAGGGCAGATCGGTCTATCAAAAAAAAGAGGGTCGTTGTATATAATTAGAAAAAATTCAGATGCATTTTAGCCTGCTATTTACCCTATGGAATGAACAAGGTTTTAGGATACGGGAGTATAGACTCGCATAAATGCCCCACATAATCGCCCATCACCAGCGAAAGTCCCAAAACAACAGCCGCTGATATAAGGGCAACGCCCACGTTGTTGTTTTTGATTTCTTTCCATTCATCAACTTTAGATACATAAAAAAGCAGCAAGGTTGCGAAGGCAATGAGTACGAGAATGCACAGAACTCCGATCACCACAAAGAGGACAGAGTAGAGGATCACCATCACCACGTCTTGCCCACTAAATCCCGATTGAGAAAAAAGACGCAAGCCATTAATGGCGGGGTCCACAATGGTTCTGAGCATAATAGAGGTCGCCAAAATAATTCCCGTCTGCAGAACCCCGTAAGCGGTATTGCGATTCTCAGACATTTGGTAGCGTTTATCCAGATACCCATTTAGGATTTTGTAGACCAACAGTAAAGACGAAATCCCCATAGCAAAGGCCATTAAGGTTTGAATTAGAATCATTGTGTTCATGGCGTAAGATTTTGATAGTTTGTAACGGTCCAGTTTTTCATGTTTTGCTGCTCGGGGATTAACATGCCTATTTGAAAATTTTTGGCAGTGAGCTCTACCGCGTAATGCTTGATCCCATTAATCTCTTTGTAATTGGAAGACCCTAGGCCAAGGGGAATTGCAACTCCAAGTACAGAATGACCATACGACTCACTCAACCAAATACTCGAGGATATACCTAAGCGAGTTAAGATCATATGAGCTAACATTGTCCGTGTATCACAATCTCCCTTCTGGTTATGGGCAAACTCATATGGCGCCTGTACTCCAGCAAAAATTGAAGGCAAACAAGGTAATTTTTTTTGGTGATATTCTTTAACAAAAGTATTTCCACGGTCCATCATTTCCTTGCAAGTCTCATCGTGCACCAGAACGTAATCTATTTCCTGAATCATCGTGGTCACCATCTCTGCTGCCTGCAATGCATTCATGTTTTCCTTGATTGCCTTACGGCGTAGATCTTCAGTTAGCATATCCAATTTGGAAACGTCATGGTCAATTAAATGATAATATAGATTGGACATCACCTTCAAAGGATGCTGGCCCATATCCTTAAACCTCAAACTGTCTCGGAAGGTTCTAGAATCTTGAAACGCCTTATGCCTAGTTGTATAGTCAATGCGATGTAAACGCTTCGCAAAATCATACCATCGCATCGACATAGGATTAAGAGCATTTTGGCTCTGTTCTCCACCGCCAAGATCCCTCTCTTCTTTCGATTCCTCGTCCTTGACGGACGTTTTATCATCATCGCTGGATTCATTGCCTTGCTTGCTTTTATCATTGAATTGCAAAACAAAAGCACACAAAAGACCCACAATCGCCCAGCCATACCAAGACCGCAGCGGGAAACCCACTATCCACCGGGAAATAAGCCAACAAAAGGCCAGAAAGGCAAGGGCCAAGCCCAACCCCAGCCTACTCTCCCCTACAACCAAAGACAAAAAAAACAAAAAGAAAAACCCTAGTACTCGGATAAAATAAAGAACACACCTACTAAACCCACTAACCTTAGGAGATTTTGAACTGTTTATAGATTTAACTCTAATTTTCATCAATAATCTGAAAATGTAAAAAAATCAATATCTTAGATCTTTAAAAATCACAAATAAAGAAAACGAAGAACTTGCTATCAAAATTTGAAAATATATGCAAAAAGGTAAGTTAAATAATCAAAATAGTATTCTTTTGATAGTTTTGATAGCAATATTTATTCTGTTTATGATATATTTTTATCCGTTCTTTAGCTTATTTCTTATTTTAGGATTAGCAGCTTTAATTTTTCTTATTCTAAAATACCACTAATATCAATCAAAATCAATTAACTATTAAAATAATTTTCTATGAAAACAAAATTTAGTTCCCTTAATTTAATCATAGGTATAACTTTATTTTCTGTGATTAGCCTGACTGTTTTTTATTTTGCTACAAGCAAGCCTTATACAAAGGAGACCTATTTGGAACAATATTCTGAATTTATAGAAACGATAGGTAATGAAAGGGAGAGCTACACAGAAGGAGATTGGGCTACCTATGACAAAAAATACAATCAATTTAACGATGAATGGTACAAGGAATTTGAAAAGGAATTAACTCTAAAGGAAAACCTAACTATCCTAAAATACAAGGCTCAATATCAATACTACCGAAATATTCCTTAACCCAAAGGGAAAATTTGGTTAAAAAATCTTATAATAACACAAATCAGTTAATTCCAAGAGCCGCCTGTTGGTTTGAATTCAACGCTTAAGCTTGAAGATTACCACCTAATTCAACGGTGGTATTCATGGTATTGATCATCTGACTTTTACAATGATTTTGCCACTCTTCAATAAACGAATCTATTCCTTCTTGCGTAACAGATTCAATGCAATCAGTAATATCAGAAGTGTAGCTCAGTTTAAGCACTTTATCAAGGACTCCTTTGTTGTTAAGTAATAGTAATGCGTGATAACCAACCCAATATGAGTCCCTATAATCACCAGTATCACTTAACAATGAAATAAATTCAGGCTTGGCATCTGAAGGAATAGAACTACCCCAGTCTTTAGCAAAAAATACCGCAACTCCTTCTCCTTCCCAGTTAAAATATTTATCCTTTCGTGTAAAATCTATACAAAAATGGTGATTATAATGAGCCAATTCATGAAATAAGACCACTTTTAGATCAATTGGATTTATGTCCTTTGGTAAGCTTAGCTCACTAGTTGATCTACATTGATAATTAATGAAAATCCCATTACACTTCATTGAGCCATTGGAGGAAATTGATGTTGAACATAAGCCAGCCGATTCGTCGATAGGTGGCGATTCACAACCAACGATTTCTAAAAAGAGTCTATTATAGTCGCTTTGGGAACCGGCAAGATAAATTGGCACTTTACGTCCCTTGGTCTCTTTAGAGGAACCGTAACTCCCAAAAAACTTAATTAACTCAGGAACTGCAAGGTTTGCATATTCCAAAGTTTTTCGCGCTCGCTCATTTTCAATTTCGTTATTAGGATAGTAAACAACAAAATTCTCATTTTCAAGGGAAATTAAATCCGTCCGGAAATCCGTTTGATTATCGTATTCTTCATCCTCAATTTTATCAACCCATTTAATCCTATAATCAGAAGAATCACCAACTTTTCTAAAAAAATCCTTGGTCGAATCCAATACAAAATCACGATTATCAATAGAATGCAATTTCAAAAAACCAACACGATTTGGATTCTTAGTGCCAATTTTCTGCAGGTTACCAGTTCGAGATTCTGGGAAGAATCGGTCCGCCGTTTTGTCGAATTCATCTATAAGCGGACGCTCTTGATCATTTTCATAGCGAAAAATGAATATTTGAGGTTCTTGAGTGGCGGATTTAGAATTTAAGGAGACGAGGTTCACCACACTCTTTTGAAAAATTTCATCAACCGTCGGCAAGGCTTGATTCAAGAATTTAGGCTTTACTTCTTTTTTTAGTAACAAATGCCGAAAAAGGGCAAAATTTATTAGATCGGCACTTCTCTGATTCGCCCACGAATTGACTACGTCAAAAAAATGATCAACAGATTCTTGATACTTCCTGAGAGGATGCCTAAACAATTCAACCCTATCTACATTTTGGAAAAGAAATGGTACATTAGGAACTTCTTTAGAAAAATCCTCTTCAAAATACTTTTCGAACGATTTATTATTAGCTAAAACTATTTCATTGTTTTTGCTTGAGAAAGCTTGGTCAATGGTCAAACAAGCTCTACTTAGCTTTTCTTCAAGAATTGGGTTAACATGATGGAGATCCATGTTCTGAATTTCAAGGAAAAGCTGTACTTGCTCTTCCATCAACCTATTGAAATTCCTAAGAGAAGCCGATAGTAAGTATAAATCTGCTAACTTCTTGCACGCCAAAGTAAATTTAAGTTTCATTTCGTTGGCAACATCTAGTTCTTCAGGCTTCTTGCGTGAGAGACGTTTGGCAATAATAATGACCCAAGCAATGATGACCAATGTGGCGCAGGTAATCGACCAATGGAGAAACGCATGCATCCAACCCAAATCAATTACTAGCCAAACCAGAGAAGGAAGTATTGTGCCTATCATCCACATAATCACCCAAGGCGCAAAAACCGGTTCCAACGCTTCAGGTGCCATCGGGGGCGTGTATTGAGCGTCTTGGATAATTTTTTCGGCGTTTTTCTGAATTATATCTTTACTAACTTGACCAAATGCATTCTTGTAATTTGATCGGCACTTTTCTGAGGCATCTATGGAGGTCTCCTTTATTACTTTCAATTTGCTCTTTAAATCCAACAAAATCTTCTCTTGACTTTCACTTATAGGTCGGTTCAATTGTTGGCTTCTAAATAAATCAGCTTGTGCATCTAAAATCAATAAATTAACGTCTTGGGCTTCATCCAATGCCCTACGCATAATCTGCGTTTGTTCTAATTCAAACCCTATGCCCAAGGATTGCAATGAAGCAACGGGGGCATTATATAATTCATAAAGAGTCTCCCAATCACGAATTGGTTTCCCTGTACTCACCTCTGGGAATATACCTGAAATTGCTTGAACAAAAGCCTGCTTTTCTCTAAAGCTGTTTAATTCATCTATCTTTGAAATAAGTTCTGAACGAATGGATACTACAAGTGATTCAATTTTTTTTTCTACTTCAGCTGTAACCTCCGAGTCTTTAAGCCTTTCCTCATACTTTTTGAGCAAATCAATGGTTGATGGGTTTTCACGGGTAACACCCACGTATAAATCGTTAGAATCAGGGTGAACGTGTTGGCTTATAATCTCGCTAAAACGATCTTTGAACTTCCTGATCACTGGATTGACATGCCCTAGGATAAAATTGAGATCGACCGGTTCCAATTCACGTTCAATAAGCCATTTCAGCGATCTCGAGGACAAGTATTTCTTCCCCTCCTGAATATTAATGGCCACACCTGAATAGCCTAAAGTAAATTTTTGGTTAGGACGATCAAACAGACTTGATGGGCCGACAATCAGAAATTCAGCTAGTTGTACAGTTAAGGCCGCCCATTCTCCACTGGAGTAATTAGCGACTCCCTGCTGAGTAATCTGTTTAACCTCAAAGATTGCTCGAACATCCGAATTCGTTTTGAGGTTTCCCTTATCAATATTCAAGACAAACACATCAGAAATCATGGTGCGATACCCTGAACTACTCCAGAAATTAAAAAAATCCGAGTACAAAGATCCGGAAGGGCTTGCGCCATTTGTAACAAATAGAACCGACAAATCGTCATCTAAATTATCATCTGCATACTCCTTCTTGACCTCAAGAGCCATCGTTGAATCAATCAGCCCCCCAGTTTCATCTACATTTTTGAAAACAAATTCTCTGTCAAGAAAAGACCCAAGCCATGAATTATCATGATTTTTAAACAACAATGAACAGAAATTAGTTACCCTATCATTTTCGATTGCAGAAAACAGGATGTCATCACGTAAGTTTTGATCTACTTGCGCAACCAAAAGAAGCCGCCTAACTTTCATTACCTTTTACCATGATTTTACATCATCACCAATTGCCTTAAGAATTTCAAGTTCGGCTTCAAGTTGAATCCTTGCGCTGGGTCCTCCTTGCAAACTTTTATAAGAGCTACCAAATCGATCCTCTGGGGTAATACTAGCTGCATAGGGGTTAATCGCCTTGTTGCCTAGATAGCCCGAAAAATCAACGGATAAATCACTCTTTACAACATTAGCGTAGTATGCATTTTTTAATTCAGCAACCGAAGACATTTTTTTCTGGAGAAACTGCTCAGCTTCTTTGGCGTAAGTCCCTTCCATCATTAATTCTGTGAATAACTCATCGCGTCTGAGCTTATAGGTCGGTTTTATTCCAACATCATTTGTCGTAATCCTCCAAAATTCTCCTTCCCATTTAATCCAGCCCATCAACAAGCACCATACAAAAAGCTTAAGTTTATTGTTACTGCTCTCGGAAGATCCTTCCAACAAATTATAGTCAATTTGCTTCATGGCTTGATACCAATTGTAATTCGTATGATAAACCATGCCAGACTTAAGGTCTTGGGTGTGGGTTAAATCATAATCTTTGAGATAAACCCTAATTCCAGATAATTCATATACAGGTAAAGCCAGCAACCTTCTAAAAACTGTAATACGATCCATTTGATCCGACGCGGGCAACACCCTAAATTCTAATGTATCGTCATCTGAATGAAGTTTATTAAGGAAATCTTTTACAGACTCCGCTAATCCAAGATCTTTATTACCTTTGGTAGGAACAGAAATGTAAAATTTTGTTCTTAAGCTCTGTTTCAATGACTCGTTTTTTCCATTGAAGAACCGGGAAGAATTTGAATAATTAATCAAAGGAAGGCTTTTATCCAATAGTTTGGAAAAAGTCTCTCCTAGTTTAGATTCAGAAGCCAAAGTGTATTTTTTACTTTCCTCAAGTCCGACAGTTAACAACTGCTCTAACTTATCTTCCTTTATATTCACAATGCTGGATAATGCTAACCCACAAACCGAATCGACTAACTGTTCATTTAAATTTTTCCACAGATCCTCCACCGATGATCCTGCTTGCACGGACTTAGCGCACCTATCTTGGAGATCATTTATGAAATGGTCTTGATTCCAAGCATTATCGTCAAAGATATTTAGTGTTTGCTGCATCTCATCAGAATGCTGATTAATGGTGAATGCATTTGGATACTTTGATGCGATGCTACCATATTCTCGAGTTGAAATTTCTTTTCTCACATCCTCCGATAAGCGGGTCAACCAGCGAAGCTCATTTTCTTCTTTGGCTTTTTCAAGACTCAATAAATTAATTAAGCCGGAACAAAGGTCTAACGCGAGCCTTCTTGCCTCTTGCGTCTGATCAATTTGCAACAAATTCCTGCACAATTCACTCCATGTATTGACAGACTCCGTCAAAGCCGACTTCTTGAGGTAACGCATTACTGCGTTCATACTGAGAAAATCTTTGATCTCATTTTGGCATGCATCACGCTGTTTATTTAGCTCCTCTGCCCTCAATGCATCTACCTCTTGATCCTTTCTTAACTCTTCAATATTGCGTTGTAATCTAATTTGAATTTCTTCAACCAAACTAATTTCGGCCTTCAATGTACCCTTTTCGGGTAAAGCAGTTTTGAGATGTTTAATTTTCTCGTGTGATTCAGATTTTATTTTTTGAGCTAAGGCGGCCATTTTCTTGAACTGCTCTTTCAAATATGCTCTTTTATCATTGAGCTTGTTTTCTGGTATTTCATATTCTTCCTCGTTCAATTCGATGGTTATGGGCGTCGTTTCAGACATTAGCATTGTAACCAAGTGCTGATTATCCCCTTCTTCTATCAATTTGCAATCTTCCAAAAACCTTTGAACATTTTTTCCAATCTCGCCGATTTCAACCTCATCACTTAAGGCGAAAGTCAAACTTTGATCTATAGCCCTAAAGGCAAGATGTTTCCTAACTTCGTAGCTGTTGTAAACCATTTCAGAAACGCCAATTCCCCCAACCCACGGTATTTTTCCGTTGAATAATTCATTATCAGCGTTCTTGATGTTATCATCGCCCGAAGCTAATTGAGCTGCAACAGAACCTGAAAGGGAGAACAAAGCTTTGGCCAGATATTCACTAATATCGTTAAGGCTGTTTATTGTATTTCCAGCTGTATTGGATTGGCCAACCAAGTAAACTGCGTCATAGGGTCTTTTATTAAGAGTGACTGCCACGCCACCGAGGTAACGAATGGTAATTTCTTTTTTCTCTGAATCTTCATTGATAGGGCTTCTTTCGGGTTGCCATATTTGCTCTTTTAATGAATATGACCTTTCTTTCGTTTTTTGTTTGATTGAATCAGGGTCCATAAACTCCATAAACAAATCAAGTTCTTTCAGCGCACCGGCAGCATTGGGGTAAATCCTTGGAAAATCCTTAGCCGTTCCTATTCTAGCATTCATAAACACCTCCGGCAGAACAAAATAACCGCGTATTTTGGCTTCGATGGCAGTAACACCCGAAGTAATTATATGTCTGCACATCATGGCTGTATCCATAAACATACCGGATCCCGTACCTCCAGCCAGTGAGCCAACAATATAAATATCCAAATCATTATTTACAGGATCAAAAAAACTATTGGCTTGATCAACCGCCATAATTTCATTGATTGCATCTCCTATAACTTTTTGAATTCTATCGGCATTGAAGAAAAACGCCACTCTTCCAAACAAACGAATTTGGCCAGCACCTTTTTTTAAATCAGTAAGATGGTTAATGATCTCATCATTACCCAGAGGAAACCATCCTTCAAACATTTTCTTATTTGCTTCATTCTGAATTGCATTTTTACAATTTTCAGCATGAACGCCAATAACTTCAGCAGGGTTGAAGTTGACACTTATAGCCTTCCCCTTTCCATTGCCAGCAGCAAAAGGATTGTATGCTGTAACCTTGTTATCTGAGGTAAGTTGAGCGTCCCGATCCGTATCGAATACAATGAATTTTACAAACTCTGGAAGTTCATGATTTTTCAAATCTACATGACCATAAACTTCCAAATAACGCTTCTTTAGCTGCCGAAGTGCACTAGCGCCTGTGCCGCCTAATCCAATGTAAAGAGTTCTTCTAAGCTGTGGTTTAGTTGCCATTTTGTTTTTATTTTAAGTGAAACAATAATTTTAATTTTGAATTTGGTATAGTAATTCTACGTTCTTCAGGTTTGCTATTTTCAAAAATAGCATTGACTAACCCAACGCCATATTTTACCTGTATTTTCTTACCCAATAATGGTTTTCGCTTCCCCCTGTCAACTTCAATCAACAGGCCCACGGGTAATAAAGGAGATTGAGCTGTCGCCATTCGCCCCTTCAAAAATAATGGTATCCATCCAGTACGCGGTATTTTCTGCCCGATGAGGGCTTTTCTTGCGCCATAAATGCGACTCCTAAAATCATGCTCCCAAATAGGGATTGCTTTACCGTCTTCAAAAAGTTCCACACGCAGACCTCTAAGGTCAATACGGCGGTAAAGAAAAAACGGAGCTAGAAAAAACTTATAAAGGCTAATAATCGAAACCAATACCAAACATACCCAAAACATTAAACGTTTGAGCCAATGCCAATCGTTGCTCACCTTACCTTGGATTCTTAGCATTGGAATCGCCATTGACTGCTGTCCACTATTGATTGCCACATTACCTACCCGTTCAAAACCGTAAGGCTTCATATTAATAGTGCCGGCTATTTCGATGTCTTTTCCCACTGGAGGAATTATCCAAAGGAATTCTACTTTTTTCGAGGGTGAGGTGGCGATTATATCAATTCCTGATGCAAAATCCATTTTTTTGCCATTCACCAAAACTACGCCACCCTTAGGAAGAAGACCCTCGGTTAGGAACAAGGCAACCTTGTCTTTTTTTCTAATTGATTCTTCACTAAAAGTAAATTCAACAACTCGCCTAATACGCGCAGAATCGCCATCCAAAAACAAAAAGCCTTGATTTGTGCTTTGCCGCCCTAAATCAATGAGTGTTTCATTACTACTACCTTTTGGACAACCTATACCAAACCATTCACAGAGAAATCCTTGACCTTGGCTTGATTCGACTATCGAAAAGCTCAGGAAAAGGCCTACAGCCATCGACCTCAGAATGCTCAAAGGAAAAAATTTCATCTTAAACGTCAATTTAATACCTTAATCTCAACCCATCGTTCTGGCACAATTTTTATTTTACACTGTACCTGGTTAGGGGCAATATTAACTTTGAATGCACTGCTAGGTTTTACTTTAAATACTATATCGATAAAACAATAATCGGATGCGTTATCACAAAATGTTTTCAATTTTGAGAGGACAAGCGGAGAAAAATCGATCAGGATTTCTGAACCATTAAATTTACCATGCAGATTATTAACAATAGATTGGCTTCCCTTGTCCAAAAAAGAAGCTGAAATTTGACATTGTTGCCAAAGATCGATTGGTACATCCGTTGAAACCGGAATACTTAAGACTGATTTTTCAAAAAAAGTTTTATCTTTTCTTAGACTAGTTATTGTCGGGGTAATTTTATAAATCATTGGAATGGGGCCCTCTGGCCCAGGAGCAACAGTATCTATCCTACAAAGCTTACTTTGGTCATCACAAGTTGTGAGGCTAAACTGGCCAATCTCTGAAGATAGTTGATAATAAATCAAATGACAATTAAATTCTTTTGCGTATGGGCACCACTTCTCGCAAATAAAATCTTGAAGGCAACTTGAGGGGTATTGGGCTTTAAGTTCTCTTTTTGTAGGATATACTTCTTGCCGACCATCAGTTAATAAATAAACTATATTGATATTTTCTTTTTTTATTATGTCTTGGGCTTTCTCTAAGGCTCGACAAATATTGGTGCCGTGTTTGTATGGCGCTGAAATATCAAATGCATCAATATAAGAAATAAGGTCTTTAATCGCATTTTCTTTATTCAGGCTATACCTTTTCACCTCCAAAACATCATCCTGAAATGGCAAAATAATTACCTCTGTACTTTTATCCTGTATACTTTTTACCTTTTTTCGTAACAAATCCTTGCAAGGATCCCATAAATTCTTTTGTTTCATTGAACCCGTTACATCCCATAGAAATACACACTTCTCAACCTTAACCTGTCCGAGCAATTGACCTCCAAAAAGCATGACGAAGCCCAACAAAAGAACGAATCTATTTTTCATGATAAAATCGATTGATTTATCTACTTACCACTACTTTTTTCAATGGAATCTGCGGTAATCGCCTCCTTGATCCCTTCAACAAAACCTTTGACTTTTTCTATACCATCAATCAATTCAGTCCCTATTTCCAAACCTGCCTTACGTGCCAACAACTTAGAATATCTTCCTTCCAGGTCTTTAAAATCACTGATCTGGGAAGATGAATAATCATCTTTATTCATCGCTATATCTTGTGTCAACCTTTCCATTTTTTCAGCCAAGATGGACCATTCTGAGGTGCTGGGAACCTCTTTACTTGCCACTTTACTCTCGATTCTATCTATCTCTATTCTTAATTCATCAATTTGCTTGCCGACCGGGTTACATCCAAAAAGAAAAATAAAAAAAAACAAGAAAGAAAGAAATCGCGTAAACATAGAAGATTGGTTATGAGGGAAAATGTAAATAGGGACTATTTAAAATTTATTCTGTAAAAAAATTAACATCGTATTAAGGCAATATGAAATAGATTAAATGTTTCTTTGATGAAATAATTCGGGGGTTAAGCTTAGGTAAGTCGCGTTTTCGGTCCTGTTGACATTGAGGATTTCCTTATTCTTATAGAATTTAAGATAAGCTAAATATATCAAAAAGGCCAAAATGGCTATCAAAATCAATTTCAGGATACGCTTTAAAATAAAGTAAATAATAAGGATGACGAGGGAAACAGTGATAATGGTGGACAGGGTGGAGGAAAACATGATACAATTGCCTTAGAAATCAAAAGCAAGGGGAGAACTGAGGGGATTTTCAAGTAAAAACTTGAAAATCATTGAATTAGCGATTGGGCAGGAAAATTTGTGCATAAAACCTAAAAATAACCTTTTAAATATACATAAAGTCTCATTAGCTCTCGACAGCTCCTGACAAAAATTTTAAAATTTCTACAAAATCTGCGGTTTGGAGGCCCAATCGCTCAAAAAACCCTCTTTTGAGGCAAATGAAGGGGTTGACCCTTAAAAGCAACTATTCTAGGCCTATTTCTTGTCCAATAATTTTTCGGAGAATGCCAAGATTAGAACCGAGAGGAGAAAGGTAAAATGTATGATAACCCGCCACATTGTTTGCTCATAATTTTGACTGTTGACTTTGAAAAAGTCGATGAGAAGGTTCACCCCCGAAACACCTACCAGGGAGGCCGCAAGTTTGACCTTTAATGTGCCGGCGTTTATTTTCTGAAGCCATTCAGGTCGATCCTCATGGTTCTCGAGGTTCATTTTGCTCACAAAGGTGGAATAACCGCCTATCACTACCATAATGACCAAACTCGC
>Ga0194129_10006354_pt1 | contig 14536 bp, 10 predicted proteins | sample TA2KigCa35mmetaG_FD_150862 | JGI IMG/M metagenome (GOLD analysis project Ga0194129, IMG submission 150862) | Freshwater microbial communities from Lake Tanganyika, Tanzania - TA2015038 Kigoma Deep Cast 35m | ecosystem: Environmental > Aquatic > Freshwater > Lake | place: Tanzania: Lake... | reverse complement strand
GCGCTGCTCGACGCGCGCCAGGCGCGCGTCGAGTCCATCGAGGACAGCGCGGGCCACGGCCCGGGCCGCCAGCGGCGACGACGACAGCGACGACGACCACGACAGCGCCCCGGGCGACGCTTGCGGCTCGACGCCGCCGAGGATCGCGAGGGTGTGCAGACAGACCGGCCGCGCGACGTCGATCCCGCGCGCCAGCAGCCAACGGAGGGCCGGCTTCGCGTCGGCGAAGGCGACGACGCGATCGCGGTCGCGCAGCGCGCGGGCGAGCAGCGCGCGGCCGGCCGCGTCGAGGAGCACCACCGCGTCACCATCGAGCGCGGTGACGACAACGGCGCCGGCGCCATCATCGGCGCGGCACGGCGCGACGGCGACGAGCGAGCGGGACCAGAGCAGCGTGGCGGGGTCCATCGCTCAGCGGAAGCAAAGCTCGACGCGATCGAGTCCGGTGCCGGTGCGATCGCCGCCAGGATCGCCCGCGGCGCCGACGACGCGATTGAAGCCGAAGAACCAGAAGCGATCGGGGGCATCGGTCTGGGTGGCGTCGCCGCAGTCCGGCGGGTCGAGGCGGAACGACGACGGCCCGTTCATCGTCCCCTCCACCACCGGGCCCTGAACGGAGCCGAACAACTCGAGCAGCTGGTCCTCGACAACGGCGTGAAAGGTCGAGCAGCCCGTCGCCGGCAGGGCCAACGAGAACGCCTCGGCGGTGGGTCCAAGGTCGCTGCGCCAGGCGGACAGCGTCGGCCCGACGGTGAACAGCTCGGCGTCGTAGCAGCTCGGGGCGAAACCCTGCTGCGCGAGCGCGGGGGGGGTCACCGGGGCGTCGCCCCCGTAGCCGTCGGAGGTCGGCGTGTCGGCCAGATGGAAGCTGTACCCGGTGGGGTCGCAGACGGTGACGTCGAGCAGCGCGCCGGCGATGTCAGCACCGACCGCCAGCCGCAGCGAGCCGGTCATCTCGACGTCGGTGCCGTTGTCGCAGGTCAGCCGGTTGGTCGCGCGGGTCGCGGTGCAGCGCAGCGCGCAGCCCGCCACCGCCACCGTCGTCGCCGACGTCGCCACGCCCCCCGGCCCCGTGCAGGCCAGCGTGTAGACGGTGTCCTCGGCCGGGCGCGCGCGGCGCTCGCCCTGCACGCCCACGGCGCCGAAGCCGGGCGAAAGCGTGCAGCCGGTGGCGTGCGCGGACGAGAACTGCAGCGTCGTCGCCAGACCGACGCGCAGCGATGACAACGAAGCGACGAGCGTGGCCGTGGGCGGCGGGGCTGGCTCGCCCTCGCCCTCACCGGCGTCACCTTCACCTTCACCTTCACCTTCACCTTCACCTTCACCTTCACCTTCACCTTCACCTTCACCTTCACCTTCACCTTCGCCTTCACCTTCAGCCTCACCCTCGCCTTCACCGCCGGCCGCGGCCACGCAGGCGCCGGCGACGCAAACCTCGTCGGCGGCGCACTCGGCAGAGATGCGGCAGGCGCGCCCGCGGCCGACGGGCTCGGCGTCGTCGCAGGCGATCAGCGTGCCCACGAGCGAGCCGACCACCAGCCAAAGGAGCGCGACGCCGGCCACCGGACCGAGCGGGCCGGCAAGAACGCGCTCCCCTGCACCCACGGCGACGGCAGAGCGCGCGGCGACGGTAGTGAGTGCCGACATGAGCTTCACCTCTTGCACGTCCCCTCGAAGGCGACGTGCAGCTCGTCGATGCCGAGGCTCAGCTCGACGGCGAGCTCCTTGTCGGACCGCTTCTCGAAGGCGAGCTTCTCCTTCGCCGGCTTGCCCCGCTGCGCGCCCTCGCCCGACCAGGCGAAGCGCTCGCCGACCCACCCCATCGACGTCGACGACAGGAAGCCGCCCTGGGTCGTGGCGCCGTTGCGCACCAGACCGCCCTTCGCCCGCGACCAGCCCCACAGCTCGCTCGTGGCGATCGGGCGGGCGCCCTTCGCCTTGGCGACGAGCTCGGTGCGCACGGCCAGCCAGCGGTTGCCGAGGTCCTTCTTGACGCTGAGCGACAGCGTCGTCGGTGCGTCGACGCTGAACTCGGTGGACGACGTGCCCGTGCACCGCCAGGTCCCGACGAAGATCTTCAGCGCCTCGTCCTGCTCCGGCGGCACCGATGAGTCGTCGACCCCCTCGTCGCCGGCGTCGCCGCTGCCGTCCTTGGGGGTCACGACCGGTCCGTCCTGCGCACGGGCCGAGGGCGCGGCGACGAGCGACGCGGCGGTCAGGGCGAGGGCGACGGCGAAGGCGGAGGAAGACTTCATGGCGACAGCGTGCGGCCGCCGCGCGGCGTCGTCAACCAGCGCATGATCATGCGCGACGGTGGCCGCGCCGAGGACGGCGCCCGGTGACAGGCTCCCGTAGCCGGCGTAGCAGCGCGTACGTTCGCACCGTGGAGGTCTCGCTTGTTCCGTCGTCGGCTGTCGCCATGCTGCTCCTTCGTCGTCGCTGCGGCTCTAGGCGTCGCCAGCGCCGCCACGCTGCCCGCCTGCCAGACCGAGCAGAAGATCGCGCCCGTGGTCGCGGCGGCGCCGCCGCCGCCGCCGCCGCCGCCGCCGCCGCCGAAGCTCGACGCCATCCCTCGCCTCGAGTTCAACCGCCGCGCCGCCGAGCGCGCGCTGCCGCTGTTCTGGATCAAGGACGACAACAAGGACGGCGCGCTCGACCCCGCCGAGCTGGCGCCGCTGTGGGGCCGCCCCGCCTTCGCCGCCGTCGACGACAAGGGCGCCTTCACCGCCGACTTCCGCGCCATCTACGAGACATTGAAGGCGCCGCAGTCGATCGAGGGCCTCGCCCCCGACGAGAAGGCCCGCCGCGAGGCGGTGCTCGCCGAGCTGGCCCAGGGCCGCCCGACGCTCGTCGCCACGACGCTGACGACAGCCGAAGACAAGGCGGTCGTGAAGCACGTGCTCGCGGCGGCCTCGCTGGTGGAGGCGCTGCACGGCCAGCAGAACGGCGTCGGCGCCCTGGCGGCGCAGATCCCCGCTGACGACACCGCGTCGCGGTGGCTGTTCTTCCGCAACCAGGGCCCCTTCTGCGAGGCGCCGAAGACCGAGAAGGACGCAAGCTGCAGCGCGCTGCCGTCGAAGCCCACCAAGGTGTCGGGCATCTACCCGGCGTCGATCCAGACCGACCCGAAGTTCTGCGAGGTCCTCGAGAAGCGCAAAGACGAAAAGACCCTGCTGAGCCCGTTCGTCGTCGTGCGCCACAAGGCGGGCGGCAAGGCAGAGGGCAAGGCCGCCACCGACGACCTCGAGGCGGTGCCCTACAACGTGGTCTGGGCTGACGAGATGAAGGCCATCAGCGCTGAGCTGAAGGTCGCCGCCGGCGCCATCACCGACCCCACCGAGGCCGCGTTCAAGGCGTACCTGCAGGCCGCCGCGCAGGCCTTCGTCGACAACGACTGGTTCAAGGCCGACCTCGCGTGGAAGGCGATGACCGCGGCCAACAGCAAGTGGTACCTGCGCATCGGCCCCGACGAGGTCTACTTCGAGCCGTGCAGCCGCAAGGCCGGCTTCCACGTGTCGTTCGCGCGCATCAATCAAGAGTCGCTGGCGTGGCAGAAGAAGCTCGACCCGGTGAAGAAGGACATGGAGGGCGCGCTCGCCGTCCTGGCCGGCGCGCCGTACAAGGCCCGCGACGTCGGCTTCCAGCTGCCGGACTTCATCGACATCGTCGTCAACGCCGGTGACTCGCGGCCGGCGCTGGGCGCCACCATCGGCCAGTCGCTGCCCAACTGGGGCCCGGTGGCCAAGAGCGGCGGCCGCACCGTGGCCATGACCAACCTGTACACCGACGACGACAGCACGGCGGCGTGGCTCGAGCAGGTGGGCTCGGTCTACTGCAAGGCGACGATGGATCAGGTCGACCCCGACCCGAAGCACGGCACCCTGTCGACGGTGCTCCACGAGGCGGCCCACAACCTCGGCCCGGCCCACGAGTACAAGGTCAAGGGCAAGACCGACGATCAGGTCTTCGGCGGGCCGCTGGCGAGCACGCTCGAGGAGCTGAAGGCGCAGACCGCGGCGCTGTATTTCGCCGAGTGGCTCGTCGACAAGAGCCTGCTGACGCGCGCCGAAGCCGACAAGGCCCACCTGCGCGACGTCGCCTGGGCCTTCGGCCACATCGCCCAGGGCATGAAGAACGCCGAGGGCAAGCCCAAGCCCTACTCGCAGCTCGCCGCGATCCAGATGGGCTTCCTGAACGACAAGGGCGCGCTCGTCTGGAAGGAGGCCGACAAGGCCGCCAATGGTGCCGACGTCGGCTGCTTCGACGTCGACCTGGCGAAGTGGAAGCCCGCCGTCGACGAGTTGGGCAAGATCGTGCTCGGCATCAAGGGCCGCGGCGACAAGGCGCTGGCCGAGAGGATCCGCGACCGCTTCGTCGAGGACAAGGGCGCGGGCGCCGCGTGGGCGAAGCTGCGCGGCACGATCCAGGAGCGCTGGCTGCGCGCGCCCAAGGCGAGCTTCGTCTACTCCGTCGTCGAGCGCTGAGGCGCTTGCGCGGGAGCAAGAACAAAGACGGGGGCGAGCGATTGCCCTTGTTGTCGTCTGGGCGCGCAGGGGCTGAGCTCAGGTGGCGGAGCGAGAGGGATTCGAACCCTCGATACCCTTGCGGGTACGCCAGATTTCAAGTCTGGTGCCTTCAGCCACTCGGCCATCGCTCCGCCGTCGCTTGTAGCGCCAGTCGGCACCGACGTCGACCCCGCCTTCAACCCCGCCGTGGACCAACGAGGGTGAGGCCGCGCGCGCGTCACTTCGTCTTGAACTCGTAGACGCCGTCCCAGTTCGCAGGCGGCGGCTCGTGGCGGAAGTGGTCGATGCGCTCGAGATAGAGGTCGCTCGGCGGGTCGCTGCCGCCTCGGGCGGCGATGGCGGCCTTGAACTTTGTCTCGGCGGCGTCCCACTGCTGGGCCTGGTACAGCCGCAGCCCGTCCTCGAACGACTGCACGACGACCGCCATCGACGGCGGCAGCGGGCCCTTGCCGCTCACCTCGTAGATGTTCACCGGCTCCTTCTTGCCCTTGACCCGCACGGCGTCGAGCCAGCGGCCGTGGATGGCCTCGCCGCTGACGATGATGTGCGTGCCGTAGTTCTTGTTGGTGCCCTCGAGCCGCGAGCCGAGGTTCACGTTGTCACCGAGCAGCGTGTAGTTGCGCATGCGCGCCGAGCCCATGAAGCCCACGCGCATCAGGCCCGAATTCAGGCCGATGCCGATGTCGATCTCGGGCTTGCCCTCGGCGCGCCACTTCGCCTTCAACTCGTCGAGCTTCTCGAGCATCTCGACGGCGGTGACGCAGGCCCGCTTCGCGTGGTCCTTCTGCTCGAGGGGCGCTCCCCAGAACGCCATGATCGCGTCGCCCATGTACTTGTCGAGAGTCCCCTCGTGCCGGATGAGGATGTCGGTCATCGGCGTCAGGTACTCGTTCAGGAACTGCGTCAGGCCCTCGGGGCTCAGCTTCTCCGACATCGTCGTGAACCCGCGGATGTCCGAGAACATCACCGTCAGCTCGCGCTCGGCGCCACCGAGGCCCGCGAGCGCCGGGTTCACCAGCAGCTGGTCGACGACGGTGGGCGCGAGCACAGTCGAGAACTCTTCCTTCAGGCGGGCCTTCTCGCGGCCGGTGGTCAGGTAGCCCCACGCCGTGATGCCGGCCCACGTCGTCGACATCTGCAAGAGCAGCGGCACGTCGTAGAACCAGCGCCCCTGCGCAAACAGGATGTTCCAGTCGACGAACCACCAGGCGCCGAGCGACGCCGCCAGGAAGACGACGCCGGCGGCGACGGGCAGGCGCGGCAACAGCAGCCCGAACAGCAACGCGACCACGAGGCACAGCAGCATCTCGGCTTGAACGTGCAGCGCCGGCCGCTTCAGCGCCTTGCCGTCGATCATGTTCTGCACCGCGGCGGCGTGGACCTCGGTCCCCGGGACGTTGGGAGAAAACGGCGTCACCCGCTGATCGAAGGTGCCGATGGCGGTGACGGCGACGAGCACGACCTTCTTCTCGACGAGCTTGCGCAGCGTCGCCAGATCGACGGCGCGCTCGCCACACTGCGCCTCGCGATCCTTCTGCGCCTCGGACAGCGGCTGCCCCACGGGCGGGAGGTCGGCGCAGAACACGTCGGACAGCGGCACGCGCGGGAACACGCCGCGCTGCTCGTCGGGCAGGCCCGGATCATTGGGGCCGCCGGGACCGTAGTAGTTCACGAGCAGACGCCCGATCAGATCGACGGGCACCTCGACGATGGCGCCGCCGTCGCCGGGGAAGCCGACGCGGGCGAAGCCGGACTTGTAGAAGCCGTCGGCAAACAAGAGCGGGTTGGCGCCGAAGTAGGCGGCGGCCGCCGACATCGACAGCGCCGGCAAGAAGGTCTCGCCGACGCGAAACACCACCGGCTGGCGACGCAGCACGCCGTCGGGGTCGACATAGGCCGAGAAGAAGCCGACGTTGCTGGCGACGTCGAGGAACCCGGGCTGCGGCAGCACGAGCTCGCCGGTGGCCTCCACCGCGCGCAGGTCGCTCGGCTTGCCGCCCTTGTGCACGTCGAGGGACGCGACCTTCGCCTCGGCGCCGGCGTTCGGGTCGGCGAGCTCGGTGAGCTTCCAGCCGAAGCCGTACTCGCGCAGCAGGAACGTGTCGAGGCGCTCGAGGTCGGCGGCGTGGTCAGCGACGGAGCGCGGGCGACCGTCTTCAGCGACGATGTTGATCACCGCGCCCTGCACAACATTGCTCGAGTGCTCCTCGAACGCCGCCGCCAGCCGCGCGTCGCCGTCGGTGGCGTGCTGAAAGCGATCCTCGATGGCCTTCGCCGCCAGCGCCACCTGCGCGAGCTCGGCAGGGCCCGCCGGCGTGCCCTCGCTCGCCGCCACCGCCAGCTGTCCGGCGGTGGCGGCCAGCTGCGCGTCGTCGAGCATGGCGCCGATCTTCACGGTGTTCGCGTGGTCGATGCCCACGGGGTCGGCGAAGACCATATCGAACGCCACGACCTCGGCGCCGGCGGCCCGCAGGTTGTCGATGATGGTCGCGTAGTTGCGACGATCCCACGTGCCCCAGCGGCCGAAGGCGCGGATGGTCTTCTCGTCGCCGGCGGCGATCACGACCTGCGGATCGACGTCGACGCGGCCGCGCCAGCGGAACTTCAGGTCGAGCAGCTTCTGCTCGAAGCCCAGCAGCGGCGACGACTCGAGGTTCTTGATTGGCTCAAGGTACGTGTACACCGCCGCGAGCAGGCCGAGGGCCAGCGACAGGACGAGAGGCACGTGCTTCTTCATCGATCCCCCACACCAACGGCGTCTCCGGCGGCGTGAATGAGCCCCAGCCGCTCCAGCGCGCGCCACGACGCCGGCGCCGTCGCTCGGTCGAGGGCGCGCAGCGCCCGCAGGTGCCAGACGAGCCGCTCGACGGCATCGGCGTCGGCGACGTCGTACCAGAAGGGCAGCAGGTGCGGTGGCTCGGGCAGCCGCGCCGCGAGCAGGCCGAGCGTCTGCGGGCACGACCAGTCACCGCCGGGCAGCGCGACCGGCGCAGCGCGCTGCACCCCAAGCAGCCAGAGCCCGCCATCGAACGTGGGGCCAAGCACGCAGCGCTCCCACGCCAGCGCGCGGAACGCGTGTTCCACGAGGTGCGGCGGCAGCGTCGGCGCCCGCGAACCGACGACGGCCACCGCGCGCGCCCCCCGGGCGAACTCGGCGTCGACGACAGCGCGCAGGCGCTCGGCAGGCGAGCCGCCGGCGCCGCGCTCGAGGTGCGCGCCGACCCGCCACGCCAGATCGACGACGACGGGATCGGCGCCGTCGTCGTCGACGGCGAAGACGAGGCGGCGGTTCTCGTCCCCCACCGCGCGGGCCGCGCGCCAGCGTCGACCGGCCTCAGCGACGTCGGCGAGCAGCGCGATCTGCAGCACGACGGCGTCGACGCGCCCGCGCTCACGCGCGAGGCGCGAGTCGGGCGCGGGGGACGCCGCGGCGCCGCAGGAGAGGATCAGGGTCTCCACGTCGGGGCCACGCTACCGCAACGGCACTTTCGTTTTCTGCCCTGCCCGCCTAGGGACGCGGGTCATGACGAAAACGCCAGTCACCTACGCCGACGCGGGCGTGAACATCGACGCCGGCGAAGAGGCCGTCGACCGCATCGTCGGTGCCGCGAAGCGCACCAACATCCCCGGGGTCGTCTCGGGTGTGGGCGGGTTCGGCGGGCTGTTTGCCTTAAAGGAGGCGCTCGGCTCGCTCGAGGATCCGGTGCTGGTGTCGGGCACAGACGGGGTGGGCACCAAGCTGCTGGTCGCCATCGAGGCTGACCGCCACGACACCATCGGACAGGACCTCGTCGCGATGTGTGTCAACGATATCCTGACGTCGGGGGCGCGCCCGCTGTTCTTCCTCGACTACTTCGCCACCGGGCGCCTGACGCCGGGCCACATGGCCACCGTCGTCGAGGGGATCGCGCGGGCGTGCGAGGCGAGCGGCTGCGCGCTCATCGGCGGCGAGACCGCCGAGCTGCCGGGGATGTACGCGCCGCGGCACTATGACCTCGCCGGCTTCGCGGTGGGCGCCGTCGAGCGCAGCCGGATCGTCGACGGTCGCCGCGTGCAGGTGGGCGACTCGATCATCGGGCTGGCGTCGTCGGGGGTGCACAGCAACGGCTACAGCCTGGCGCGCAAGGTCATCTTCGAGGTGATGGGCAAGAAGCCGGGCGACTTGTTGTTCGACAAGGTCCGCGTCGCCGACGCGCTCCTGACCCCGACGCGCCTTTACGTGAAGCCGGTCCTCGAGCTGTTGAAATCCATCGACGTCAAGGCGATGGCCCACATCACCGGCGGCGGCCTGCCGCTGAACCTGACGCGCAGCTTCCCTCCGGGCACCGCGGCGCTGGTCGACGAGCGGCGCTGGCCCGAGCCGCCGGTCTTTGACGTGTTGCGCAGAGGCGGCCCCATCGAGTCCGACGAGATGCGCCGCACGTTCAACTGCGGCATCGGCTTCTGCGTCGTCGTCGCGCAGCAGGACGTCGCCCGCACCCTCGAGCGGCTGCGCCGCAGCCACGAGGAGCCGTTCGTGATCGGCGAGGTCACCGCCGGCAACGGCGAGGTCCGCTACGCATGACGGCGGTGCTGTCGACGCCGCTGCTCGGCCGCGCGCCGTGCGTGCCTGACCGGCCGCTTCGGGTCGGCGTGCTGGTGTCGGGCTCGGGCACGAACCTGCAGGCGCTGCTCGACGCCGCCGCCCGGCCCCGCAGCGTGTTCTCGGTCGTCGTCGTCGTCAGCAACGTCGACGGCGTGCGCGCCATCGACCGCGCGCGTGCCGCCGGCGTGCCCGCGGTGGTCGAGCCACACAAGGGCAAGGAGCGTGGCGCGCACGAAGAGCGCGTCCACGCGGCGCTGGTGGCCGCCGAGGTCGAGCTGGTGGTGCTCGCGGGCTACATGCGCGTGCTGACGCCGGCGTTGCTCGACCGCTGGCGCCGCCGGGTGGTGAACGTGCACCCGGCGTTGTTGCCGGCGTTCCCGGGGATGCACGGGGCGAAGCAGGCGCTGGACCACGGCTGCCGCGTCGCAGGGTGCACGGTGCACCTGGTCGACGCTGGCGTCGACACCGGGCCGATCCTCGCGCAGGCGGCGGTGCCGGTGCTCGACCACGACGACGAGGCGGCGCTACAGGCGCGCATCCAACGCGAGGAGCATCGCCTGCTGCCGGCGGTCGTCATGGCGTACGCCCGCGGCCTCGTCGTCGACGAGGGCGGCCGCGTCCGCGTGCTGGGCGTCGCGTAGCGAGCGCCAGCGAGCGCCGAGCTCCGACGGTTCGTGCTCGGCGCGCCGCGTGCTCCGCACGCGGCGCGCCGGAAAGCACGAACCGTCACACGCGGCTCCAGGGGGTGAGGGGGGGCGCGCCGGGCGAGGCGCGGGAGGGGCGGGGGCCCGTGGCCCCCGGCCCCAGCACGAAGAAGGCGCCCTCGTGGCGCCTTCTTTGTTCAGCTCAGTTCCGCAGCGGCTTGCTGGTCTCAAGCATGTGGGCAATTCGGTCTTGCGTCTTCTTTTCGCCGCACAGCGAGAGGAAGGCCTCGCGCTCGAGATCGAGCAGGTGCTGCTCGGTGACCTTGTGGCGCGGGCTGCAGTCGCCGCCGGTCATTACGTGGGCGATCTTCATCGCGATCTTCAGATCGTGATCGCTGACGAAGTGGCCGTCGCGCATAGCGCCGAGCGCCATCTCGAACGTCGCGTAGGCGCTCCGCCCCGGCAGACGGAACGTGCGCCGGCGCGGCGCGACGAAGCCGGCGCGGGCCATGCCGAGCGCCTCGTGCTTCGCCGCTATCAGCAGGTGGCGCCGGTTCAGCGTCACGCCGTCGGCGGGCGCGAGGTACATCAGCTCCTTCGCCTCCTCCGCCGACGTCGCCGTCTTCGCCATGGCCACGGTCTCCAGCGCGCGGCGGATCATCATCTCGGACGGGAACGTCGGCTCGTCGACGACGCCCTCGAGCGTGCGCGCGAGCATCTCGATGTTGCCGCCGCCGCCAGGGATGAGGCCGACGCCTACCTCGACGAGCCCCATGTACAGCTCGGCATGGGCGCGGATGCGATTGCACCACATCGCCATCTCGGCGCCGCCGCCAAGCGTCAGGTTGAAGGGGGCCGCCACCGTCGGGATGGGGCTGTACTTCAGCCGCACGCAGACGTCCTGAAACGCCTTCACCAGCTGCTCGATGGAGGCCCAGTCCTCGTTCTGCGCGGCGATGCCGAGCAGGAACAGGTTTGCGCCTGCCGAGAACTGCGCGCCATCATTGGCGAGCACGAGGGCCTCGAAGCGACCGCTCTCGCACAGGTCGAGGCCCTTGTTCAGGCTGGCGACGATGTCGCCGTCGACGGCGTTCATCTTCGAGTGGAACTCGCAGGCGAGCACGCCGTCGCCAAGGTCGATCAGGCTCGCGCCATCGTTGTCGTCGACGACGCGCGCCTTGGCGGCCTTCAGCAGCGTGAACGAGGCCACGCGCGGCCCCTCGTCGAGCACGACGGCCCGCTTGGCCGTCGGGTCCCAGAAGGTCTTCGTGCCCTTGTCATCGACGGCGTAGAAGCTGCTGCGGCCAGCGGCCAGCATGGCGTCGACCCACGCGGGCACCTTGAAGCCCTCGGTCTTCATGCGGTCGAGGCTGGCGGCGACGCCCAGAGCATCCCACGTCTCGAACGGGCCCATCTCGTGGCCGAAGCCCCACTTCATCCCGTTGTCGATGTTGACGATGTCGTCGGCGATCTCCCCCAGACGGTTCGCCGAATAGATGAGCGTCGCCGCGGTGACCTTCCAGAACAGCTGCGCCGCCTTGTCGTCGAAGCCGAGCAACGCCGCCATCTTCTCGCCCGTCGTGCCGAGGTTGCGGATGGCGCCCAGCGACGCGTAGCGGACCTTCTGCTTCGGCCGGTACTCCATCGTCTTGTAGTCGAGGGTCAGGATGTCTTCACCGACCTTCTTGAAGAAGCCGGCCTTCGTCTTGCGGCCGAGCCACCTGTTCTCGACCATCTTCTTCATGAACGGCGGGGTGGCGAAGACGTCGTGGCGCTCGTCGTGGCCGAGGTTGTCCCAGCAGTTCTGCGCGACGTGCACGAAGGTGTCGAGGCCGACGACGTCAGCGGTGCCGAACACGGCGGACTTGGCGCGGCCGATGGCCGGGCCAAAGACGGCGTCGACCTCTTCGAGCGTCGCGTCGAGCGCGAGCATCACGCGGATGGTCTCCATGATGCCGAAGACGCCGATGCGGTTGGCGACGAAGTTGGGCGTGTCCTTGCCGCGCACGATGCCCTTGCCGAGCACGCGCTCGCCAAACGCGCACAGGCGGGCGACGACGGCGGGGTCGCTGTGCTTGCCCGCGACGATCTCGAGCAGCGGCAGGTAGCGCACCGGGTTGAAGAAGTGCGTGACCGCGAAGTTCTTCTTGAACGACTCGCTGCGGCCTTCGAGCATGCCCTCCACCGACAGGCCCGACGTGTTCGACGTGACGATGGTGCCGGGCGAAACGATGCCGTCGAGCCGCGCGAAAAGCTTCTGCTTGACGTCGAGACGCTCGAGAACGACCTCGATCACCAGATCGCACTCGGCGGCGCTGCCAAGGTCGTCTTCGAGGTTGCCGGTCGTGATCAGCTCGGCGTCGCGCTTCGAGAACAGCAGCGCGGGCTTGCTCTTGACGATGCTGTCCTTGCCACCGTTCGCGAACTTGTTGCGGAACGCCTTGGTGTTGAGGTCGAGGCCGGCCTTCTTGTCGTCCTCCGACAGGGCCGGCGGCACGATGTCGAGCAGGATGACCGGGATGCGCGCGTTGGCGAGGTGGGCGGCGATGCCCTGTCCCATCACGCCGGCGCCAATGACACACACCTTCTTGAACGACGTCGACATCGGTGACTCCTGTTTCGGTCCGGATGGCGGGGGCGGCATAGCAGCGTCGGCCGGCGGCGTCACCCACGGGCCCGTGGCGGTGCACCTTCGCGAGCGCCCGCGTGTCGGCTACCGTCACCGGTCACGATGCCCCACAGGGACGCGCCCCCGCCGTTTTCTTCGTGCCCCGCCGATCGCCGCCGCGCGTGCACCCGGCTCTTCTTCGACGTCGACGACACCGTCACGTGGCGAGGCCGCTTGCCCGAGGAGTCGGTGCGCGCCCTCTACCGCGCTCACGCGGCGGGGCTCTCGCTCGTCGCCGTCACGGGGCGGTCGTTCGCCTGGGGCGAGCTGCTCGTGCGCCTGCTGCCGCTCGATGCGGTCGTCGTTGAGACCGGCGCTGCGGCGCTCTTTCACGCCAGGGACGACGCTGGCCATCCCCAGCTGGCCGTCATGCATCACGAAGAAGACGGCGAGGTGCGCGCGGCCCTGCGCCACCGTCGTCGTGTCGCGGCCGGCGCGGTCCTCGCGCAGGTCCCGTCGGCGCGGCTGGCCACCGACAACGTCGGGCGCCTCGCCGACACCGCCTTCGACCTGATCGAGGAAGGCCCGCCGGTCCCTGCCGACGACGCCGCCGCCATCCGGCGCATTCTCGACGAGGCCGGTCTCGTCAGCGCGCAGTCCAGCGTGCACATCAACGCGTTCGCCCTCGGTCCCTCGGGGCCGTTCGACAAGGCGACAATGGTGGACCGGCTGCTGCGGCGCATGAGCGGCACCGCGCTCGCCGACGCCGCCGCGACGCTTTGCTACGTCGGGGACTCGACGAACGACGGCCCGCTGTTTGCGGCCGCCGGCTTGTCGGTGGGCGTCGGCAACGTGCGTCGGCACCTCCCCGCGCTGCGCGAGCGCCAGCAGGCCCCGGCCTTCGTCGTGGACGGCGAAGGCGGCTTCGGCTTCGCGCAGGTCGTGGCCACCCTGCTCGAGGCGCGCGACGGCCCGGGCCTGCTGGGCGGGACCTGAGCCCATGAGCGCCGGCGGCTACACCCGCATCCCGGGCAGCGCGTCGTTATCGACGAAGAGACGGGGCGCGAGCGCCGTGGAGCCGGTGCTCGCCTCTGGCCGCGCGAGCCTCGCGCGCGTCGATATCGCCGTCGACGGCCGCATGCTGTCGGTGGGGCGCGCGGTGCTGCACGGGCGCTCGATCCCGCTGCTGGTCGACGTCGTCGACCGGGTGGCACCGCTGCTCGAGCCCGAGGAGCTCGCGGTGTACCTGCACCTGTACCGGTTGGCCTTCGCCGACGACAAGAACGTCTGTCGCGTTTCGCGCGCCGAGCTGTCGCGGCGCACCCGCCTGCCCGATCGAAGGCTCGGCAAGGCGATCGCCGGCGTCGTGCAGAAGGGCCACGTCCTGCTCGTCGACCGCGACCGCGACGGCACGTTGTACCGGGTGCTGCTGCCCGCCGAGGTCCTCGACGAGTCTGGCCCTCAGGCGCGGGCCCCGCGGTCGGCGGCGATGTCGTCCTCGACGGCGCCGTCAGGTCCGCTGGCCGCACCGCTGGCCGCACCGCTGGCCGCACCGCTGGCCGCGCCGCTGGCCGCGCCGCTGGCCGCGGCGACGACGCCCCCGCAAGAGCCCGCCCCCGTGACTCTGACGCGCGCCCCGCGCTCGGTGGGCGACGTCTGCGCCTGGTTCGCCGCCGTGCACGGCGGAGGACCCGGTCGGACCGGGGCGGACGTCGCGGCGACCGTCCTCGAGCTCCTCGAAGTCGGGTATACGTTCGCGCGGATCCCCGGCCTGCTCGACACGTTCGTCGCGCGGAGCCCGAAGACGACGCCGCTGCGCGACTTGCCGCAGGTCCTCGGGTTGGCGGGCTGAACGCGGGCGAATGCATGCGCCGCGTCTCACGCCGCCTCGTGGTTTCGTGCGACCCCCGACGCGCGGGGTGTGAATCCGCGTAGACCCGGACGGGACGAGCCGCGTTGTTCTTCAGGCGCGCCGTTGACGGCGCGCCTCGGCGGCATCCGCCGACCAGCACGTCCGACCGGCGCCGTTGTTGACAGGCGAAACGGCTTGATGACAGCGTCCGGCCGGGATTTCTGCCCCGCGCAGTGAAGTGTCCTGCGCGCATGAGGAGCGTCCAATGAAGATGAAGCACCTGGTCGTCGCCGCTGCCGTGGCCCTTGCTCCGGCCAGCGC
>Ga0194129_10006352_pt1 | contig 14540 bp, 12 predicted proteins | sample TA2KigCa35mmetaG_FD_150862 | JGI IMG/M metagenome (GOLD analysis project Ga0194129, IMG submission 150862) | Freshwater microbial communities from Lake Tanganyika, Tanzania - TA2015038 Kigoma Deep Cast 35m | ecosystem: Environmental > Aquatic > Freshwater > Lake | place: Tanzania: Lake... | reverse complement strand
GCGAATCGAACACGTAAGGTGTTTATGACAACATTAGGGTCATGTGTTTTAGCGGTTGCCTTAACCTTGTGGTGGTCTCACCATGTTAAAGTTAATCTTGCAGATGCAGAAAAAGAGGTTAGTTATTTATCTGCGTTACTAAAGCAAGCCCCTGTTTTAACGAGTGTTGATGGAAAGCCTTACGTTCGCATTGTAGCAGGAACAGAGGTTGACGATCTTCAAGAAGAAGGGCTTTATGCAGAAGAATGGCATAAGAAATAAATCTCCATATTGAAATAATATAAGATAATTTATTAAACTTTAAATGCACATTAATTTTTCAAAAACAAAATGATGATGCTATAATCGATGGCCTGGGTCAATTATATGGCATTTTGTTGGCCTTTCTGAGAAAAAAATAATAAAATAAAGCAAATTCACGGATAAGAAGAGCAATGTGAAAAATATGTAGAGGGTATAATGTTTAACTTAGGCGAAGCGACAGCTAAGGCAAAAAGTTCTGAGAGAAGCGATAGCTTTGATCTATCTACTACTCCTGATAGTGTTGTTGGCTTAGGAACAATGACAAACCAAGCAAAAATCAGTTCTCAACATCGAGAATTAACCAGCTCTTCAATGTTTAGACAAAAAAAACAAATATCATTAGCGCATAATCCCTATGATCTTGTTGTTATTGGTGCAGGATTTTCTGGTGCTTTTACAACAGAAGAAGCTTGTCGCGAGTTAGGGTCTCAAGCAAAGATCGCGTTGATTGATAGTTATGGTTTGCTGAGTCCAAAAAGTTCTAGTCAAAATGAATGCTTTAAAATGCACACAGGCTTACATTACATTAGCGATCGAACAACAGCAGAAACATGTTTAAGAAATTCTGTAGAAATGGCAGATGCTTTTTATGAATTTATTTTAGATAAAGATAATGATCATGCGCCATCAAGACGAGGCAGACATTATTTGATGAGCAATTCTCATTCCGTTTCGTATGCACGAGAAGAGTGTGAGAATTTACGACGTCTTTATGCCGAGTTGTTAGAAGAATTTCCTAATGCTAGAAAAGCTTTTGGAGAACCAGAAGATTTTATTACTTATTTGAGCGAGCAAGATTATCCTTATGTTGCCTCAGACATTCCATTTACTAATGAAGAAGATGTGGTTGAATCTATACATATAAGTCTTGGAATAGAAACACCAGAATGCCAAATTGATCCTAATCGTTTTCAAGAATATTTCAATACTGTTTTTGCTAGAAATCAAAAAAAGAAAATTTTAGATTTAATGTATGGAAGAACGGTTACGCAAATACATCATGCAGAAAATTTTGTTGGGTATGTAATTGATACGGTTCGTTTTGATGAAAGTATTGGAAAATTTGTACAAGAAACAGTAGAAACAAAAGCTATAATTAATTGCGCTTGGCAAAATATAGACGGCATTGATAGTACAATAAATTTTCATCATAATGACAAGAGACCAAGCACCATTCGAGCCAAGTTGCTTGTTAAGGCAAAAGTGCCTTCTAGTTTAGCTGCTATGAATACTTGTATTTTTTCAGCAGGGCCGCATGTATCTCTAACTAGGATGCCATCCGATTTAAAATCTTCAGAAATTGATCCAACAGGAAATTTACTTGTAACATTTGAACCCGAAACAAACCTTGGTCATTTTCCTTCAGGAACACCATTGTACAAGATAGAAGATGAAAGATTGCGAAAATTAATAGCTCGCCCAACTTCTCCATCGGATTTGATAGCACAACAAACTGAATTAGCTAATGTAAGTCAAAAAATTATGGATGGGGCAGCTAAATACGTTCCCGCCTTAAAAGATGCGACTATTCTTGGTCATGGTATTGGTTTTGTAAAAATTTTTGCAGATACCGCTAGCGGCAATCGATATTTATATGAATCAACTAGCCCTATTCATCAACGACGAGAGGATGGAATACAAGAGAGAAGCTTATGTTATCTTTCTTTTTCTGGAATGAAAATGACTTACTCATTTCAAGCAGCTCAAAAAGTCGTTGCTATGCAACATCAACAGCTTATTATTAGAGATACGGTAGAATCTTTTTTAAAAGAAATAATTCACCGGCTAGGTATCGTAGAGGGCGCACAAGAATATAAAATTCGCTCTGCATTACGTTACTCATTAAGAGAACATTTGCTTGCCAATCTACAAAAAATCACTATGGCTAGTTCTAGCACTGAAGACTCAGACAGTATTTTAAGCAGGTGGGTGAGTAGCATTAATGTTGGCAAAGTAGTTCAACAATATTCTGAGCAATTAACAGCGCATCGAAGCTGGATGTCTCCAAGATTATAAGGAAATAATTAAATGATTATGAATGGAAGCGCCATTAGTATTGACGAAACTCTTGTACTATCAGAAATCATTAGTGTTATACCGTATTGTATTTTTTGGAAAAATAATCGATTGGTATTTCAAGGATGTAATCTTCAGTTTGCACAACAATTTGGTTACAACGATGTTAAAGATATTATTGGAAAAACTGACAATGATTTCCCGTGGTCAAAGAATGAATTAAAAGAAAAATACAACGCTGATGATCTTTATGTAATTGATACAGGAAATTCTCTTCTTAATATTGAAGAAGAGCAAATTCAAATGAATGGTTCTATTGAAACATTACTTGTTAGTAAAGTTCCAATCAAAAATCGATCTGGTGAAATTATTGGAATTCTTGGGACATATAACAACATTACACATCTTAAAAACATTGAAAATTCTTTGCGTCGTGAAAAAGAAAAAGCAGAAGCCGCTAGTCGCGCTAAAACAGAATTTCTTGGCAGTATAAGCCATGATATGAAAACACCTTTGGTCGGCATTGTCAGCAGCGCAGATATTATTGCTTATGACCAGAACATGCCGGAAAAAGCGAGATATTTTTCGACGGTCATTTCAGATTCCGGTAAACAATTAGAATCCTTCTTCACCAGTTGCCTTGATCTATCTAAAATGGAAATGGAAGAATGGGCATCGCGTTCGTCAGTTTTTTCAATTAAAAAACTACTTGATGACGTGCGATCTATCTACCAGCCTAAAGCTATGTCGAGTCATTTAGGCTTGCAAGTTGAGTATGATGAAACATTGCCTCAATCCGTTGAAGGTCATCGTGATAGTCTTTATCGCGTGTTATTAAACTTAGTGGGCAATGCGTTAAAATTTACAGAAAAAGGCAGTGTTACCTTGCGCGCTTTGCCTGGTGGTAAGCCAATCGACAATCAAAATGTTAATGTCATCTTTGAAGTACAAGATACGGGTTGTGGTATTCCTGAAGACAAGCACAAGGTTATTTTTGAAAAATTGCGGCGATTAACGCCATCCTATGAAAGCAAAATCGAGGGGAGCGGTATCGGTCTGTATATTGTTGATCAATACGTTAAACGTATCGGCGGCAGTATTGAAGTAAAAAGCAAAGTGGGTGATGGTAGTACATTCATTGTTACCGTACCTTTAAAAATTTCTGACCAGCAGTCAAAAATGGAGGTTCTTCCACAGCATACAACTCAACCTACTGAGACAGAAAGATTAGATAAAAAAATCATACAATTTTCCGATATAAAATCTTTTTCAGCGAATGAAACGAAAAGTACTGGTACTTTAACGCGTGTGTTAGTCGTTGAAGATACGGATATCATTCAGCTTGTCACAAAAACGTTACTTCATGAAGCTGGTTTTGATGTTGATATTGCAGCAAGCGGTGAAGAAGCACTCGCCATGTTTGAGCCTGGAAAATACGGTTTAATTTATATGGATATCGGTTTGCCGAAAATGAATGGTTATGAAACAGCAAAAGCCATTCGTGAAAAAGAAAAGTCATTAATGTCATTGGTACACATTCCCATTATTGCACTTACAGGGCACGGCGCTGTTGATGTAAAGAAATTTTGTGGCGATGCCGGTATGCAAGGAATTTTAAGCAAACCATTATCACGCGAACAAGCAGAAACAGTGTGGCAACTGTATGGCCAGCACAAAGAAGTTGCCGTTCGTGGGTTAACCATTTTAGAAAATGGTGATAGTGTCATTCCTGAGCAAGATATTTTAGACATTGAGCTCACCATCCAACGCATGGGTTCAAAAGAAGTGGCCAAGAAAATGATTACCGATTTTATTCAGAGCCTTGAAACTCAATTTTTACCAAAATTTAAAACAGATGTTGAAAAAAATGTACGTGAACAGTTGCGCTTTCAATTGCATCAACAATTAGGCTCAGTCGCGTATGTTGAAGCCCCTTTGTTGCGACAAGCTTTATTGTCGGCGCAAAAATCCGTTAAAAGTGACGAAGCGTTGACACCTGTTCTCTATCAAGAACTTGAAAAAACTGTTAGGCAATTGAGTGAGTGTTATAAAAAAATAAACATCTCTTAGCTAAAAAACGGATTCGTGGCATTTATGTACTTTGTATAATAAAATGACAAGTGGCGGCTGGTCGGAGATTCCGTGACAGAGATATAACGTCATGACGTGCAATTCTAAGAATGAATCCTGGCTTAAGAAGTGTTTTTAGATTGCCGAGAAGCGCGATAATTATCATCGAGATAGCGATAAAGCGTTTCTCTGCTGATGCCTACTGTTTTAGCAATAACAGATTTTTTTTGCCCTTCTGCGATGCTTTTTTTGATTGTAATGACTTGCTCAGGAGAAAGCTCACGTTTTCTACCTTTGTACGCACCGCGATTTTTAGCAAGTGCAACGCCTTCACGCTGACGCTCTCGCAATAATGACCTCTCAAATTCTGCAAACGCACCCATGACGGATAACAGCAAATTTGCCATCGGAGATTCATCGCTCGTAAACGTTAGCTGTTCTTTTGAAAACTCAACAGCAACACCCTTGCTAGTTAGTGTTTTAACAATACTACGCAAGTCATCCAAATTTCTTGCCAACCTATCCATACTATGAACGACAACGGTATCCCCTGCCCTCACAAATTGAATCAGTTCTTGTAATTTAGGGCGCTGAGTGTCTTTAGCTGACGCTTGTTCTATAAACGTTTTATCTAAACTCAGCCCTTCTAGTTGCCTGTCGGTATTTTGATAAATGGTACTTACTCGAATATAACCAATACGTTGGCCTAACATAGGATCACCCTCGCGATTGATTACTTTTTTGAATTACAGTGTTGATTTTCTCCATCAAACCAAAACTATTAATTTCAAATTTGGAGAAAGCAAACCATTTTTTTCCCAAGTCTTTCAAAGATGCCCCGATATGATAAATTTCTTTTTGATCAAGAATGAAAAAACGATCATGAGAAAGAGCAAAATCAATTAATACAATATTGGCGTATTGATCATTGTATTTTTTTATATCGAGTTTTAATGCATTACTTGGACTCTTTGTTAACAGGTATATTTTAATTTTAGGATTCGATTTTGATAACTGCGTTAGAACCGTCTCATCAATGTAATTATCTATAAGAATAATAGTTTTTTTTGCTTGTTTTATTAGATCAGATATAAATGCATAAGCATCAAATATTTGACCATCAAAAAATACGCCAGATTTAGGTTTAACATTTTTACTTTCAATTGCTTGAAGCACTTGCTCCAATTTAGTTTCTGTTATGACCTGCTGTTTTTCAAGACGATCTACACGATGAAATAAAATTGCATTATCTTTAATGAATCGACGTATCTCAACAAAAGCTCGCATAATTTGAACATGTAAATCAATGGCTTTTTCACTTGTCAAAATACCAGAAAGACCAGCTACACCCTGCTCTGTAAAAGCATAAGGTTTCGCTCCACCCAGTGTTTTTCGTGAAGGTATCACAGATTGTGATACCAAGTTTTCAATTTCAGCTTCGTTCAATATGAACATAAAATCATCAGGAAATCGTTTTTGATTTCTTTTTACAGCTTGCTTTAGTGCTCTTGTTTCTACCTGATACAACTCCGCCAAATGACGATCTAGCATCACGTGCACTCCACGTATGAAGTATATTTTATCGCTAATCGTATTTTTAATGGTTATTTCGTTCATCATTTTTTGATCGCTCATCCGTCATAAAAATTGGATATCACAATCTGTGATATCCTATAATGTCGATTTGGAATTTATAATGTATTCATTATAATGTCAACTAATTTAAAATTAAAATCTATGTTGACGATTTCTCTCGAATATGTTGACGTCAACTTAAAGTATACTTTAAGTTGACGTTAAATTTTAATCGTATTTACATCTAAAAAAACACCGTAACTTAATAATGAATAAATGGTCACAAATATTGTTTATAATAGCATTTTGATTATAAAATGAAATCATAATGATTGCTTTATTATATCAATTTGCTATCATAATGATATGGATATGATATCTTTAAACAGGGTGGATTATGATAATTTTGATTGGTGGCGAAAAAGGTGGGCCAGGAAAAACGACTATTGCAACTAATCTCGCTGCAATGAGAACGTTAAAATCCCAAGACTTACTTCTGATTGATACAGATAGGCAGCAAACGGCAAGTTATTGGTGTTCACTAAGAGAAGACCGTCAAGTTGAGCCCAGGGTGGCGAGTATTCAAAAGTTTGATAAAGCTGTCAGAACAGAAACGTTAGAGCTGAAAACAAGGTATAAAGACATTGTTATTGATGCGGGTGGCAGGGATTCGTCAGAATTACGTAGTGCCCTTCTTGTTGCAGATAAAGCGATTTTCCCACTGAGGCCATCTCAATTTGATTTATGGACGTTAGGGAGGATGAACACACTAGTTGAAACAGCGCAAGAATTTAACGAAAAGTTAAAAGCATTTATTGTTATCAATCAAGCTTCACCTAATCCAGCTGTTAAGGAAGTGGAAGAAGCTCGTGAGCTTATTCAAGAATTCGCCAATTTGAAGCTTCTAAAAACATATTTATGTGAACGTATTTCCTATCGTAGAGCAGCTATTCAGGGCATGGCAGTAACGGAGTATAAACCAGAAGACAATAAAGCCATTGAAGAAATGGTTAATTTATATGAGGAGATTTTCAATGAGCACATCTAAATTTTCAAAACCTCCAATGACTGATCAAGAGCGCGAAAAAAAAGCTGAGGCTTTTATTAATTTATCTGATATTCCTACCTCTTCGGCTAAAAAGGATACTTCTTTTGCCGAAATTAAAAAGGAAAAAACTAAACCTGTATATTTACGTGCTCCTGAAAGTTTATGGAAAGAAATACATGAGATTATGGCGCGCACTGGACTTTCAATGAATGCAATATGTCTGGAGCTATTAAGGCCAGAGATAAAACGTAAATTGAAAGATTTAAGAGAGAATTGATTGCTAAGTGCAATCATATTGAAATTAAAATGATTGCAATATGATTTTTAGCGGAGAGTCCATGAATCAAGCTAACATCGATAAACTTGTAAACGAAGTTCTAGCAATTGAACAAGAAGAAGCAGAAAAAGCCGGTACTATTGGGTACATGACTAGGGCATTAATTCAAGCAACGCTACCGCATAGTAAAGTAGACGGACATGAGTTTAAAAGACGTAATGGCGATTTTAAATTAACTATCCTTGCTGATTCAGATATTGGCTTGCCTTATGGCAGTATTCCCAGGTTATTAATGGCATGGATTACAACAGAAGCAGTAAAAACTAAACAACGAGAACTGATTTTAGGACGCACTCTTTCTGGTTTTATGGCTGAGTTAGGAATGATACCCTCTGGTGGAAGATGGGGAAGTATTACTCGCTTAAAAGACCAAATGAAACGATTATTTTCTGCTGCTATATCCTGTACGTATGAAAGTGAGAGTAATTGGGGTATTCGTAATGTAGTACCCGTTGAGAAAGCAGAGTTGTGGTGGAATCCAAAAACCCCAGATCAAGCGGGATTGTGGGAATCAAAGCTACTGCTGGGAGAAACATTTTTTAAAGAAGTCATTGAAAGTCCCGTGCCTATTGATATGCGGGCTTTAACCGCATTACGGCAATCTCCAATGGCATTGGACATTTATTGTTGGTTAACTTATCGCCTAAGTTATTTAAGAAAAGCTACTCAAATTCCATGGGGTGTTCTACAAGTACAATTCGGCGCTGACTATAAAGACCTTCGACAATTTAAACGTCGTTTTTTAAATCAACTTGAGAGAGTATTATTTGTATATCCAGAGGCAAGGGTAGAATATAAAACAAGTAGTCTTATTCTACTGCCTAGTCGATCGCATGTTTCCAAACAAGTCAAAGCTAACAATGTAATCAAGCCAATTATTAATCAAAAAGATCAAAATATAGATAAAAAATCTGTGCAAGAAATTGATAAAATATTAGAAGAAAAATACTTGGAATATCGCTTGAATACGATCGTTGAAATTATAGAAACTTTGTCTGACGAAAAGGAACGCCATCTTTTGTTTAAAGAATTTGACGAACATTTACTAAGAAAAGGATTAGCAGAGATTCGTATGAATATTGTAAAAGGTAATCACACTAATACCGTAAAAGAAGAGCTGTATCGCTTCGTTAATAATAATTGGCACCACCTATTAGATGGTTTAAAATCGTATTCTGATTTTTGCAAAACGATCTCAAAATGATAGCATTACGCAATCAAATTGATTGCTGTATAAAAATCTGAAATTGTGTAAAAGCCTGTGAAAATAGAAAGTTATCCACGAATAAACTGTCACGCATAATTAGCCAATTTACGAATAAACTGTCACGCATTTACGAATAAACTGTCACGCATACTATATACCTGTATATTCCTGTATAAATATACCTGTAGTTACTCGCTACTTTTGTGGATAACGCAGTAGCGTTATCCACAAAGATAGCTTCATTGCTGATGGATATGTGGACAAGCCATCGCTATGCTCTGGCATTGACCACATATCCACAGCAGAACAAATTTTTTTACTATTGGAAATTAGCTAATTATTCACAATTTCTGTTAGTAAGTCTGTGGGCAGAGGTAGTTTTAAGATGATGAAACCAAGCCTAAGTTAGCTATGGTTAAAATATTACCATTTCACCAAGGAGAGCGTGCTCAGGTCATTACAAATACACTGACTTTAGCTCTAGCACATCATCCATGCTATGACCGTTGATAGAGAGTAGGGCGACGGCCTGATCAGGTGATAGATTCCGAAATAGGGTGGCATCCAACACGGACTCTCGCGATTCAGCGGTCGTTTGAGTACTGGAGCTATGCCTTGAGTTACTGTCAAAGAAAGATTTAGGATTACTACTCGATCCACTGCCACTGGTTTTGCTCGTGGTTTTTTTCTGTACTTTTGCTTGCCCTGCAAGCTTATCCATCATCGTCAGTGTGGCTGGGTCTTCAGTTCTAAAACACAGTTTTTGACGGAAGTTTTGCAGGATAGCATGCGCTAGATCGTGATCGCCGATAGCGGCATAGAAGCTTGAGACGGATTGCGCCGAGATAATACCGATTGTTTTACTGCTTCTGGATTTATCCCAAAAGTTTAAGTCGGAAAGGCCGTCTTTACTGGCACTAATCAATTCTTGGTATTCATCACACATGAAGAAAACGGGCTTTTCTTGGTTCCATTCGGGATGATGAATGCGGCTTTGCATGACGTTAAAAAAGCGTAGCTTGATGAAGGTATAGGCTACTTTTCCGCCAAATCCCCAGCGGGATAATGGCATATCGACCAGGTAAACCGCACCGTTTAAGACGGATTCCATGCTCAAGTTATTGTCCGTGTGTTCACAAAACGCATCAATCAGCTCAGGATGATTAAACGGGGAGAGCGCTTGTGATACCGTCGCTTTGACGCCGTTTCTAGTATCTTCTGCAAAAGTTGAAAAAATATTGTCATGGTAGCGTAGATAGGCTTTCAGTAAACGTTGTTCTTTGTCGTTTAACGTGGCTAGGAGCGTATTAACAGGTTCCTGTAATGCCTCCCTAGCCTCATCATCAAATAAATAGCTGTAGAGGCCTTGTAGCGAGTAATACTCGGGGAGAAAGGAGAGTACACCGAGCGTATTACGACAAAGTTCTGTGGCGGTATCGATCCAGAAGCCATCCATTTTGATGCCGCCGCTCAATAAAAATACAGATTTTAAGAACGATGCCGCGACTTCTGGCGTTAATCCTGCTAATAGATTCATGTGACTGTGATTCGGGCCGATGATGGTCACAGGTCTGCTCGTCATTTCTCCCAGCGTTGTCACTGCTTTTTTGACATCGCCTTTGACGTCAAATAGGAGACCACCGCATGATTGGTCTAATAATTGAACTAACAAGGGTTGCATAAGGCGGGTTGTTTTCCCTGCGCCAATGCCACCCAGCACGAGAATATTCTGTGCGGCGTCTTCTATGTTCAACGTAATGTCCATCCTTGAAGCTATGCCTGTTTTATGGGACAGGTTCACCAAACGTCCTGTCGATCGCCCTAGCCATAGCCCAAAAGGCGCAGCTTCCTGTTTTGTTTTCACGGGCTTCGCTTTGATGGTGTTGGAGTAAAAACGAGGAGCAATTGCTAGAAGCGCAATAGCAATAACCACACTAAAAATAATTTCCCACCATAGGTTTAAGGGAGGTTTTGTGCTTATCCAATGTAAGGGTAAGTGATGGTCAAGCCATAAAGTCATGACGCTAGGGTAAAGATGATTACCTAGATGAAAAATTAAAAAAAACAATCACGCTGACACAGCCCAAAATCTGATTATCATGAAAGTGTTGTAGAAACTCTCGTCCAGGTCGTCGGTTGTATTTAAAAAAGTAGAAAATAAAATATATGGCCGGATAAATAAAATAGAGAAAAACAGCGGCTAGCCCAAGTTCCAAAGAATCTTTCCATGAAAGGCTTAAACTCACCCATAAAGTTTTATGATGATAAGCCATAAAATAAGCCGTTAAAACCAAGAAACTTAATAAGCTCATTAATATAAAAATACCGATAAAGATGAATTTAAATTCATTATTCGATCGATTATTGATTATTTTTCCACGCTCGGCTTTTTGTTGTTGGCCATAAAGTCTTAATGCTCTTAATTGCTCAATATTTTCTTTCATAAAAACTCAAATTAATTATTATCCGGAGATTTAATTTTGGGTGACAAGCCAAATAAAATACGATCAGCCTCTCGGGTTAAATAGTCATCCATTCTTTTAACAATATCCTCAAAACGATTTTCTTCACGAGCCTTGTCTAGGTAAAAAGCTCCTACAAGAATTTTACGCCGAGTTTCACGTTTTCGCTCACGTGCGCTTTCTGATGCCTCTAATGCTTGAATTTGTGCTTTGAGTTGTTCTTGTTTCTTTTTTAGACTATCAAGTTTTGTCGGTTTTTTATCCATAGTTATCTCTATTTAATAAATTAAAAATATTCTAATGGCAATATTTTCCAAATTTACAGTCAAAAATCAAGCTATAAAAATCAATTTACGCAACGAAAACAACGACAAGGAATGAAAAGCCCCATGGCGAATGAATGCGCGCTTATACATTGCAAGCAATGTGCGCTTAAGATATCATGCCGAATAAACATGATAATTGTTTAAATTTTTATTTTTAATTGCTATGGCGATCTATCATTTTTCAGCGCAAGTCATTTCCAGAAGCCAGGGACGATCCTCTGTGGCAGCCAGCGCCTATCGCTCGGCTGAAAAGTTATTGGATGAAAGAACCGGCCAAGAACACGATTTTACGAATAAGAGCGATGTGCTTGAGAAAGAAATTCTTTTACCAACAAATGCACCTGAGTGGATGCGTAATCGTGAAAAACTCTGGAACGCTGTTGAAGCCGTTGAAAAACGCAAAGACGCTCAGGTGGCGCGCGAAATCAATGTTGCGTTACCTAGAGAGTTTAATAATGAACAAAACTGGAAGTTGGTTAAAGAGTTTGTTCAACGCGAATATGTCGATCAAGGGATGGTGGCTGATGTGGCTTTTCATCGAGGACATAAGGGAGGGGAGGAACAACCCCATGCGCATGTGATGTTAACGTTACGTGAAGTAACGCCAGAAGGTTTTGGCGGCAAGGTGCGTGCCTGGAATAACCGCGAGCTGTTGAATGATTGGCGCGAGCGTTGGGCAGAGCATTGCAATTTAGCTTTAGCGAAAGAAGGTTTTGATTTTCGCATTGATCATCGAACCCTAGAGGCTCAAGGGATCAATCTTGAACCGCAGAGCAAAATCGGTCCCAAGGCGGTACAGTCGTCGATGGCACGTTTTGCAGAACACCAGGAATTAGCAGCGCGTAACGGTGAAAGGTTATTGGTCGACCCTGGTATTGCACTGACCGCGTTAACGCGTCAGCAATCCACCTTTACGCATCATGACTTGGCACGATTTGTGAATCGTCATACGGTCGGCACAGAACAGTTTCAGACAGTGTATGACAAGATTAAAGCGCATCCTGAACTTGTCTCTCTTGGCGTTGATGATAGAAACCGTGAACGTTTTTCGACCAAAGATATGCTGCGGTTAGAAACAAGAATGTTGGTGGCCGCTCGCGAGAAGCAAGAAGCATTTGGTCACGCGGTAGACTTTGATGCGATTAAGAAAGTATTGGCGAATCGTTCGTTGAGTGACGAACAACGATCTGCTTTTTTCCATATTGTGCAGCCCAAAGAGATTGCCTGTGTCGTGGGCTATGCGGGAACAGGTAAAAGTTATTTGCTGGGGGCTGCGCGTGAGGCGTGGGAAGCCGAGGGTTATCGTGTACAAGGGATGACCTTATCAGGGATTGCGGCAGAGAATTTAGAGGGAGGTTCTGGCATTCAAAGCCATACGGTGGCGAATCGTCTTTTTTATTGGGAGCAGGGGCGTGAGCAACTGACTAACAAAGATGTCGTTGTCGTTGACGAGGCTGGCATGCTTGGATCGCGTCAAATGGCCTCTATTTTCGACGAGGCGCGACGATCTGGCGCTAAGGTAGTCTTGGTAGGAGATCCAGAACAGCTTCAAGCTATCGAAGCAGGGGCGGCCTTTAGAGCAATTGGTCAAGAAACAGGGTTTGCAGAACTTTCTGAGATTAGGCGACAACAAGAACCTTGGCAGCAACAAGCGACGCGTGATCTTGCCACACAAAAGACGACTGAGGCGTTATCTGCTTACGATCAGCATGACAATGTGCATCTATTTGACACAAAAGCGGTGGCGATGAAACAGATGCTTGAGCAGTGGGATGAGGTGAGAAGCCAATCGCCGGATAAATCCCAAATCATCTTGGCCTATACCCGAGACGATGTTCGTTCTTTAAATGAACAAGCCAGAGCTTTACGTCAAGCGCAAGGCGACTTGGGCAAAGATTATGTGCTTGAAACTTCCAAGGGCGAGAGAACCTTTGCTGAGCAAGATCGAATTTATTTTTTGCGCAACGAGAATCGTGAGCTTGGTGTTAAAAACGGTTCTTTGGGCACGATTGAAAAAATTAATGGCCAAACGCTTACCGTACGATTAGATGCGAAAGACCAAAAAGAGGCTCGCTCAGTGACGTTTAACGTCAATCAGTACAACGATATTGATCATGGCTATGCGGCGACCGTCTACAAGGCGCAAGGCGTTACGGTGGATCGTGCGCATGTTCTAGCTTCGAAACACTTTGACCGTCACAGCACCTATGTGGCCATGAGCCGACACCGTGAAGTAGCTGATCTTTATGCAAGCCGTGATGAATTTAAAGATTTCAATGCGCTCACACGTGGTTTAAGCCAAGAGCGCACCAAAGACGTCACCTTGGATTATGGCAAAGTGCGTGGTTTTGAAGCGGTTGAAAAGAGCCCATCCTTGACGAAAGAACAACAGCCTGCTGTAGAAAAAATCCGCTCAGTTGAAATGTCTGCGCCAGCCTTCAAAGAAACGCGTGAAGCAGCACCGCTGACAGAGGATCGTGCGAAGGACGCTGAAAAACGGCTAGCGCTTCGCTTGTATCAAAAAACGGTTGAAAAAGACCTGGCATCGCTTGAGAAAGAAACGGGTCTTAAAATAAGCATGACGCCCAAAGAAGGGGATAAGGGTATCTATCGCGGCACGGTCGAAGTGGCCGGACGAAAATACGGTATTTTGGAGCAAGAGCATGGGAACGCTAAGCTCATCCGCGCTGATTTGATGGATTCGCGAGAAAAGGGCAAAATGATGGTCATCGAAAAACAAGAAAAACATCGCGATAAAGAGATATTCAAGGCTATCCAGCCAGAAGTGCGCGAGCGTTCGCGTGGTCGAGGTATGAGCTATGGTGGGTTGTAATGGCACAAAATTATGATGAGCGTTTTCAAGAGCGCGTTGATGAGTTACTTTTTTTAGAAAACAAAGTAGAAGACCACATCAAAAGTTTAGCAAACATGAACGAGCATTATCGCAAGGTATATGAAGCGGTAACGAAAGACATTTCTCAAAAAATGATCGGCGTCAATGAAAGCTTAAAAAAAATCAATGAAGCGTCTGAAAAAATAGCGGATTACATGGGAAGCTGTGAAAAACACGCGAATCGAACACGTAAGGTGTTTATGACAACATTAGGGTCATGTGTTTTAGCGGTTGCCTTAACCTTGTGGTGGTCTCACCATGTTAAAGTTAATCTTGCAGATGCAGAAAAAGAGGTTAGTTATT
>Ga0194129_10006347_pt1 | contig 14550 bp, 14 predicted proteins | sample TA2KigCa35mmetaG_FD_150862 | JGI IMG/M metagenome (GOLD analysis project Ga0194129, IMG submission 150862) | Freshwater microbial communities from Lake Tanganyika, Tanzania - TA2015038 Kigoma Deep Cast 35m | ecosystem: Environmental > Aquatic > Freshwater > Lake | place: Tanzania: Lake... | reverse complement strand
TTCCTTGATTAAAAATATTCATGCCAGTGTTAATTGTGCTGCGAATGCTGCTGTGATCTGGGATAGAACTCATATATTATAATAAGAGAAAATTTTTGTGAAGGAATATCAATTATTTCTAAGTTTTTCAGTTATAGTAATTTTTTTTCAATTATAGTAATTTTTTTCAGTTATAGTGATTTTTTTCAGTTATAGTAATTTTTTTTCAATTATAGTAATTTTTTTCAGTTATAGTGATTTTTTTCAGTTATAGTAATTTTTGTATAGCGTATTTAACCTGTTCTTTGGTTATTTTGTAAGATACTGGTTTTCTACTTAGTCTTTTAATTTCTTCTAACTCTTCATATCTTTCAATTCCATCTTTTCAAACTTCTTTCAGAACACTTAAATATATCACAAGTTTTAGTATAATAAGTATTATTTTTTAAATAATATTTAACTGCAGTAATTTTATAATCTTCACTTTTGTGTTTAGACATTTAATATATAATTATTTATTAAAAAAATCGGCATTTTAAATCTTCAAGGGTGTAAATGATATTTTGGTAAACTTATTTTTTTTATAAAAATAATTTATTATTACATAATAATTTTATGATATATATATATATATATGTATAATAATACCTTTAGTAAATATCTAAAATATAAAAATAAATATTTACAATTAAAAAATTTACAATATAAACAATATGGTGGAGAGTTACCTATTATAAATAATATTGATGATATTAATTTATTTACAGATCCTGATATGGAAATACATATGAATCCAATTTATGGTTTAATTTTATGTAATAATGGTTTTATACTAAATAATTATTGTTTACATAAAAGTAAGTTAATAAATACGCCTCTAAGTAAACATATTACCATTATTTGTAATAAAATTCCAGGCACTATACAACCTACAAATAAATTAATGAGTAAACCCTCAATAGATTATGGTAGATTTATAGCTCTCAAATATATTAATAAGTTAAATAATTATAAATTATTAACATTTATTCCTAAAGATTTAAAAGAATATGGTATTGATAAAAATACTGAGGAATTATTAAAAAAATATAAAAATGCAATAAATTGTGAAACACATCATAATTATTTTTATTTTACTGATATTCATGGAGATCATATTTATTTTCATTTAATATTATTTTGTTTATGGTGGAATAGTAATAATGATCAAGGTATTAAAGAGTATTATCAAGGAATTAAAGAAGTTTTTGATTTATTAAGATGTATACCTAAAATTAAAACTCCAAATTTAGTATTAAAAAAACAAGAAAAATCAAACAATTTTGATAAAATTGTATTTAAAATTACAAATGATGAATTTAAAATTTATAATCAAGAAAAGGCTCTACATTTTTGTAAAGAAATAATTCCATCAACATACCCTGATTGTGGTGAAACAACTGCACTAAATTTAATTAATTTAATATGTTATAATGAAAATATATTAGATATTTCTGAACTAAGTCATGTGCACCCTATTTCTGAATTGATTGAATATTATAAAGTTTTTGATAATTTTAATAAAATTTCTGATATTAATTATTTACCTAAAATTTTTTGTCAATATCTAAATGCACGTGATGCATGGAGTTATTTAATAATTCATTATGCAAATAAAAATTTACATTTTGATAAAAAATGTAAATTACAACCAAATATTGAATATGATTTAATGCCAGGTTTAGCTTATGATAAATCAACCACTAATTTTTTTCAATTAATTAAAAACTTATTAAGAATTGATAGATGGGAAGATATTATAAATAAAAATATTACTAAAATTGAAAATAATATATCTACGAATGGTTATGGTGAAATAATTATTGAGCATCGTAAATTTAATAAAATAATAATAGATTGTAAATCTGATCATTTTTATATGAAACAAGATAAAAATATAGTAAAAGATATTTTATTAGAAAATCTCGATCAAAAACAAATAGATATAGTTAATGAATTATTAAAAAAAGACGATACTATAACAAAAGATAATTATTTAGATATTAATTTTAATCCATCGCTATTAGAAAAATTATTAAATTCAGTTCATAAACCTATAGAACTTAAAATAAAATTATTTGAATTATCATTAACAAATATTTATGATAATATAGATATAAGAAGAAAAATTATAATAGATGTGGATAGTAATTTTTTTTGTATTATAATGAACAAATATAATTCCTATAAAAATATAAATGAATATACATATAATTGTTATAATTTTAGCTTTATATATAACAAACCATACCTTACAAATTTAAATTCTTTAATAAAAAATAGAGATATTGAATTAATAGATTTATCTCCTTTATCAAATATTAAATCAATTGGACATAATTTTCTAACTGGTTGTAAAAATTTAAAAAATATAGATTTTATAAAAATATCAAATATTCTATCAATAGGAAATTTTTTTATGAACAATTGTTTTGGTTTAAAAAATATAGATTTAACAAATTTATCAAATCTTAAATCAATAAAAGATAATTTTATGCTTAATTGTAAACTTTTAGAAAAAATAGTTCTACCTACCAATTCACAACTTGAAACAATTGGTAACAATTTTATGAATAATTGTGATAAATTACAAATTATAGTTTTATCTACTTCTCAACTAGTATCAATTGGAAATGATTTTTTGAAAGATTGTGCTAGATTAACTAATGTAGATTTAAGAAATTTATCAAATCTCAAATCAATAGGAAATAATTTTTTAAAAAATTGTAATAAGTTAGTAAGTATGGATTTGCCTGTTTGTTCTGTACTTGAAACTATAGGAGATAATTTTATGAGAGAATGTTCAAATTTAGAAAATATAGATTTTACAAAATTAACACAACTCACAACTATTAATAATGATTTTTTATATTTATGTACAAATTTAAAAAGTATTGATTTATCTAATCTATCAAATCTTAAATCAATTAATAATAATTTTATGAATAATTGTTTAAGTTTAAAAAATATTGTTTTACCTACTAAATCTCAACTAGTATCAATCGGTGATAATTTTATGATAAAATGCTCTAATCTAACAACTATTGATTTATCTTCTCAATCAAAACTTATAACATTAGGAAAGTCTTTTATGTCTCCATGTATAAAATTAGAAATTATTTATATTTCATCGAAACAAAATGAAATATTTAATTTTGATATTTCTATTAAATCTAAAATAAATATTAAATCAAACCACTAATAATATATCAAAAATTATTATTAGAATTATAAAATAATAAAATTATATGTATTATTTTATTAAAAATTTATTCATCTCTATTTAAATTATCAATTAATTTTTGAAAGAAAAATTTTTTTTTAGATGTGTCAGAATCTACAATATCTGTTAAAACAAAATCATTTAAAATAAAGCAAAAATTATATTTTTGCAAATATTTCATAAATATTATATCTATAGAATTTTCCATATTTTTCAATAAACTTAATATATTTTGTATTAATTCTCTTTTAATTATATATCCATAAGTACCTGGAAATTTATCACAATGTGCCCATTTATTTAAAAAAATTTTTTTTTCTAATATAGGTGCTCCTAAAAATATTATTTTCCAAGGACATATAACCATTTTTTTTAAATCATTACTAAAATCCTTACTTTTAAAAAATATATCATCCTCTAATATTAATATTTGATTATATTTATTAATATAAGCTTTTTCTAAAGCCTTTTTATGAGATAATAAACATCCTAAATGACCTGCTGATTTTAATTTACTTTTACTATCATTTTTTAACTTTTTATATAAATTTTGTACATTAATATCATTACCATCAACTGCTGTTATAAATTCATAATTTTTAACATCTATTTTTTTTAATTCATCAATAATTTTTTTTTTTCTATCTATTCTTCTATGTAAATTAATTATATATATTTTATCAATATTAATTTTATCATTAACATTAATTATATTTTCACTTATATTTTCTATTGTTATTAATTTATTTAAATCTAAACTATTATTAAATAAATTTAGTTTAATTTCTTGATTTTTTTCTAAAATAAAACTTATAAAATATATCATATTATCAATTATATCATAAGTATTTTTATAATTTATATTCATCAAGGAAAAATTTTTAAATCCGTTAATTGTTAATTTAAATTGTATTTGACTTTTAACATCATTATTATTAATAAATATTAATTCATTTATATTTTTATTTAAGGGTATTATATAACTATTTATATTTGGTTTATTTATAACTATATTATCATATTTTATTATTGTCATTTGCCTATTATTAATATATACATTTTTTTTTCAATTAATTATTATATTTTTCATCTAATAAATTTATTAAATATTTTAATTTATTATATTTTTCTTTACAACTTTCATATCTATTCTTAAATTTATTATTCATAAAATTATAATTACCATCTGATGATAATCCTATTAATTTATTAGCTCTAATTTCACATATTTTTGCATCAAAAATTTTATTTAATAAATCATCATTTAACTCATCTGAATAAATTAATTTATTTTCATATATAAATTTACACAATAAAATAAAACCATCCTGATAATCTAAAATAGAAATTGTATCTTCATTATTTTTAAATTTATTATTAATGATTGAAATATTATTCATTTTTTTTAAAATAAAATCATTTGTTAATAATTTAATTTTTATTATTTTTTCAAGCATTATTTTATCATTTTCTACAAAATTATTATATACATTTATACAATATTCGTATATATCATTTTCTAATTCATTATATCTTCTACTAAAATAAGCTATTAATAATGCTTTATCTTTTACATTATTTAATAAACTAATTAAATAATAATATTTCTTTATTATTATTTTATATTCTGTTTTTATAAATAATTTTGAAATAATCTTATCTATTTTTTTTATATTAAATAAATTGAGATTTAATAAATCTTTTATTTTATTATTTTTTTTTATAAGATGTTCATTTTTTATAATAATAAATAAAATTAATTTAGGTAAATTATCGATCAAAAAATTATTAAAATAATTTTTATAATCAAAATTTAATATATTTATATAAATTTTATTTTCTTTAATTATTTTTATAAAATTACTAAAATATGCTGTATTGTCTATTATTAATAGCTTATTATATATTGAACTATTAATATTATTTAATTTAGAATATTTATTAATATTAAAATCAGGAAATATAATCTCGTAATTTAAAATTGAAGATATTATTAAACTATCTATTAAACTATTAATATTCATATTTTTAATAAATAATTTCTTATTTTCAAAATAAGGTATTTCATTCTTATTAATTTCCTTAAATTCATAACAATATTCTTTAAATAATAAATCATCATTAATATCTATTTCCTCTTTATTTGTATAATATATTTCATTATTTACTTTTTCATATAATTCATTATTTACTTTTTCATATAAATCATAATATATTTTTATTTTTTCTATATTTTCATATTTAGTAAATATTTCTATTAAATAATTTAAATTTAATTTATTTAAATAAAAGTCCATTTAATACATATATTAATATAATAAATTATTAATTTATTATATTAAATATTTTTTATAATATAATCTTCGGGAATAATATTTTGTTTTCTACATATTATATTTTTATGTATTATTTTATATACCATATTCTTATATTTTAAAAATAATTCTGAATTATTTAGAATTGTATCATTTGTTTCAATGCAATATGGTCTATAAATATCAAAGTCTAAAAAAAATAATATCTTACTTATATAATATTGTATAATTATATTAAAATATGATAACTTTATATTTTTAATAAAAAAATAACTATAAATATCATTTATATCTGGTAATTCTTTATATAGAAAAGTCATAGACAGTAAATTACAACAGATCATTATTATTTTATTTATATCATATTTAATTGATTTATCATCTATAGGAATATTATTTGTTAAAATATGGGTATAAAATCTATCTGCTATATTAAATGTTAAGGGTAAAACTAATAAAATTTCATCATTTGTATAAAAATCTAATAACCAGGTATATTCTCTTTCTCTAATCTCATTCAATTTTATTAAATTATCTGCACTAATATTTAATTCATATGAATAATTTAAAACATAATCATCTTTTATATCATCTTTTATATTTTTATTAAATAAATCATAATAGATTTCATTTAGATTATTATATCTTTTTTCAAAATCTATTGATAACATTTTATTAATAATATTAATAATTTTATTTTCAATATTTTTAATATTATATTCATTTGCATAATTTATAATATTTATTTCTTTATTATTTGTAAACCAATCTAAAAATTTATTTTCTAATAAATTTTCCCTATCAATATTTTTATCTGATAGTTTAACAGTATTATAAAAATTATTATATAAATCTAGAGTAAAACATCTATTAAATAATATTTCTGAAAAAATTATACCTAAACTCCAAATATCATTTTTAAAACTTGGTTTAAAAAATATATTATTATTTATATCATGATTTAATTCTTCTGGACTTCTATACGTAAGAGTGCACGTTTTACTATAAAAAACAGAATTAGTATTTTTTATACCACCAAAATCTATTAAAATGATATTTTGATAATTATACATTATGTTAGCTAACTTTAAATCACCATGTAAAAAATTATTTTGATGTAAAACATTTAATCCTAATAATAATTCTTTGGCTATAAAATTAAAGTTATGAAATTTATTTGTTTTAGAATAATCTTGTAAATTTATATCATATTTTTTCATTTTATTTAAAAAAATGTAATCATATTCTGTATATTTATATTTTTTAAATAATTTACTACATTTTTCATCAACTGAAAATTTATCTAAAAAATTTTTAATATTATAAATTTGAACTTCTGCTGTCATAATATTTTCAGATTTATTTTTATATAATTTATTTTTTAACATACAACATTCAATAATATTATTTTTTACTATTAAATTATTTTCCAATAGAAAGGTTAATTTATATATATTATAATTATTATCTGATAAAATTGTTCCATATGAACCGTTATTTATTGTAATCAATGATTGCTTGAATATTTTTTCCATAAATTCTACAATACTATATTATTATTAGAAATTAATATATTATAATAAATATTAATATTCTAGTTAAATTAATTAAAAATATTAAATAACTTATTCTACATCTCCTGAAAGTCTTAATATTGTAATGGCGACTGATTCAGAAGTAACATTTGTAAAATATAAACCAAATTCAGCAGCACCAGAACAAAGACTATTTAAACCATTTGCACTACCTGTAATAGTTATTGTCCCATTAGGAGATACACCATTAGTTGCTGGTGCAACTAGTCTAACAGGAGCTAAACCACAATATGAGACAGGTGAATTATTTGTTACTGTAAAAATAAACCAATCACCTTTTTGTGTTGAGGTTGATATAGTTGGTACTTTTTCTAAAAGAGATGTTGCAGTTGTTAATAAAGCAGCAGCTGTAGGAAGTGTTAAATTAACTACTGCAGAATTTACATCAACATTTACTAATATGTGTTGATTTTTTAATACATCATTTGTTGTTAAGGAAATTACAACTGGATTTGTTCCTGGACTTGCGGTATATGTTGCTGGAGCATAATATTGTTCACTTAATCTACAAAGATTTTTGGTTACTACTGTACGTGCTGTTAAAGTTTTATTTACATATGCATTACCATGATGATCTGCAGAAAACATAATTTCATCACTATCACTAGAAGATCCTTTTTTCTCTACACGTATATAATCGGTAACTCTTACCTTGTAAGCTTTTAAGTATTTTACACTTAAAAATTTTACTTTTGAACATAAATTTTCTAACATATATATATATATATATAAATATATTAAAATTTTTTTTATAATAATTTAAAACGCACTATATTAAAATAAATTATTTTTAACTTATATAAAATTTATTATTAATTTATATATAAAATTTATTATTAATTTATATATTTTAATTTATTTTTAATTATTATATAATGGATATAAATTTAAAAGGGATTGTTAGAATACTTTCTCAAAGTATTGCGTATGATTGGAAAAGTCCATTTAATAAATCAATAAATATAGATGCTATAGGTACTGGATTTTTTATAGATAAAAATTATATTGTAACCTGTAATCATGTTATTGAAAATTCAGTTAAAATATATATAACTATACCTTCATTAGGTAAAGAAAAATATGAAGCTGAATTAATTTCATGTTGTCCAAATATGGACATTGCTTTAATAAAAACTACTAATTATAATTCTTCAGATTTTTTAGAATTAGATGATTCTGATAAAGTTAGTGCTACAAATAAAGTATTCGCAATTGGTTATCCTTTAGGACTAGATAATGCAAAATATTCATCAGGTATAATTAGTGGTATACAAGATTATTTTTTTCAAACTGATGCTCCTATTAATGAAGGAAATTCTGGTGGTCCTTTGATTAATGAAAATAATAAGGTCATTGGTATTAATTCTGCTAAAATACCAAAATCAGAGGGTATGGGTTTTTCTATACCTATTAATTTTTTTAAACATATGAAAGATTTGATGATGAAAAATAAGGTTGTTAGAAAATGTTCATTATTGTGTGAATTTAATAATATAGAACAAAATTTATGGAATTATTGTACAGATAATAAAATTAATAAAAATTATAATACAGGTTATTATATAAAAAAATGTTATGAAGATAGTTCGTTGCACATGAATTATGGTTTAAGGGATGGTGATATCTTACTAGAAATTAATGGTTATAAACTTGATAATTATGGTGAAATGATGGTTCCTTGGAGTAAAGAAAAAATAAATATAAATAATTTATTAAGAAGATATAATATAAATGAAATAATTAATATAAAATTTTGGTCTACTAGTCAAAAAAAAATTATTAATATTGATTATAAATTAGATTATGTATATCCAGTAAACATTTCATTACCTAATATAGAAAAAATAGATTATTTTATTTTTGGTGGATTAGTTATTATGAATTTTTGTTTAAATCATTTGAAAGAATATGATGGTTATTATAAAAATATGTTCGAATTTAATCCCATAGAATTTAGAAAAAAACCAAAAGTTATTATTTCACAGATTTTATCTGGTTCTACAATTAAAAAAGATGAAATAATTTCTGATGGTGATTTGATTACATCAATTAATGATGAAAAAATACAAAATTTAAATGATATATTAAATGTAATAGAAACTACATTTGATAAATATAAAGGTTATTTAATGATTAAAAATCACAGAGATGATACAATTTGTATAAATATAAAAACTGGACTAATTGAAACTTACAAATTATCAAAAATATATGGTTATAATTGGAAAAATGATTTAATAAAATTAATTGTTAATAAATTAAAGTAAATCTTTTATTTATCTCCATAATTTTATAATTTTATCTCCACAAGATGCTAAAACTATATTTTCAGTATTATTATTAAATTCTAAATATGAAATATAATTTTCATTTTTATTTATTGTTGTTTTATATATTGCATTTTTGTTATTCTCATCTATTTGCCATATATTAATTGAACCATTATGTGTTCCACATGCTATTAATCCTGATTTATGAAGGGATATTGTGTAAACAGGTGAACAACAATCAAGTGAAGCAACACAAATAGCATTTGTATAATTATTATTAAATAACCATAATTTTATAGTATTATCACAACCACCACTTACTAAATAAGGTGTTGTTTCATGAAATTTAACTGATTTAACGATTTGTGAATGTCCTACTAAATTTAGTAGTAGATTTGTATCAGTACCACTTTGATTTAATAACCATATTTTAATTTCATGATCAAATCCAGCTGTGCAAGTAATGGTATTGTTAAATGAAAATCAAATGTATTTGCTTTATAACTATTTTCTTCTAATGTAGAAACATATAATATATTTTTGGAATTAGATATATCTATACTCCAAAATTTAATTTTACTATCAAAGCCAGTATAAGCAAAAATAGATAAAAATGGATGAAATAAAATTTTTTTAAGATAACTTTTAGGTTCAGTAATAGTTATTAAGTTTTGTATTAATGTTTCTTTATAATTAAAATTCCATAATTTAATTGTAAAATCAATACTACTTGTAGCAAAAATTAAAGATAAATTATGAAAAGCTATTGATAATATTATATCATTATGACCTTTAATACATCTTATACATCTAATTTTAATAAAATCATTATTTAATTCGTATACACTTATAAATCCATTATTACAACCAGTAAATAAAAGTGGTAAAATTTTATGAAATGTTATACATTGAATTTGTGATGTATTATAAATATTATCTATACATTCAATATTTTTATTTCTAAATTCTAAATTAAAACCATTATGTTCTATTATTATTTGTTTTTTATGTTTATTTTTTTTATTAGGATATTCAAGTTCTATTGGTTTAATAAAATCTAATAATAATATTCTTAGTTTTGAAAAGACAAATCTTAATTGAGGACACTTTAATAATAATTTATGTATAATTTCAGTTGGTAATTCTTCAAGCCTCATTTAATAATTCTTATTCATAAATAATTATTTCATTTTTAACTAAATAATATAATTTTATAAGAAAACTTTATAAAAATTGATTTTATAATAGTAAATATTTAAAATTATATAATTATAATGACCTCAAAATATTTAAAAATAGAAAATGTTGATAAAGATGTTTATTTTCGCATTATTGATATAAAAAAATATATTTGTTATTCATTACGTGGAATAGATTTTTATGATTATCAAATTAAGATAAATCATTTATTTGTTTATGATAAACAATCATTTGAAGAAAATCATAATGGATTATTTATTCATATAGATGAAAATAAAAATGTTAAAATTTATGACAATATAAAAAAAGAATATATTAATTTTGAAGATTATAATGATGTTAATTATTTAAGTTATTATTATCATAATAATACATATAGCACATCATTAGAAAATGCTGTAAAACAAATATTATTTGAATTTTTTGTAAATAACTAATATTTGGTAAATAAAATACAAAAATATTTTATTCATTAAAATAAGTTATAATATCATTATACATAAAACAACAACATTGAAATATATTTAATGGTAATGAAAAATTATTTATATCAATATCATTACAATAAAGTATTATATAAATATTATTTTTATTTTGTGTTACTATATTTATAAATTTTGAATTATATAATTCTATAGTAATATCAGTATTTGTATTTTCTATAGTAACCATTTCATGTAATTTTATATTATTTGAATTTGTAATAAAAATACCTATAATTGGTTTTTTATAATTTAGTTTTATATTATTTGATTTTATTATAAAAATTTGATTTATTTTGGTAATATTAATTATTATATCATTGCAATTCTCAATTAATAAAGTTTTATTAGAATTTAATGATAAATCTATAACTTCATTTTTATTTTTAATATTTTCTAATAATAAATTATTATTTTTAACTATACAATAATTTTTGTTAATATTTTCAATAATCTCTGTATCATCCATCTATTATAGTAAATATAAATTTTTTTATAATTTATTAAAAATTATTTTCTTTTTATTAAAATTATAATAAATAAAGTAAAGAATTATTATTTATTAACTATAAAATAATTAATTTATTTAAATTATAACTAAATCATTGATTTTGATATAAATTTTATATTTATAAAAAATTTTATTTATATATATATTTATATAATGTTAAATAAAATAATAAATTATTATAATGATATTGATTTAGATGAAATTTATAACTTTGTTATACAAAAAGGAGGAGGTGAAAATTTACAGAATTACTTTGCAATTATTGGTGTATTATTATTTGCTGTAGCATATGTAATACATATTAATTTCACCTATTTACCACGTACTAAAGGAACTATTATTGATGCAAATTTAGTCACTAAAGAATATATTATAAGTCTTACTATGAATAATGAAAAATGTAATCGTGTATTAAAAAATCCAAATAAAGAATATAGAATTAACGATATAATTGATATAAAATATAATCCAGAATCTTTAGAAATTTATGAAAGTAATGAATATTTTTATAATTTAAATATTATAATAGTAGTCACAGCATTTGTATTCATACTTATTTATTTTTGTTTGGATTTTTTTCCAAAGGGAAATAATAATTTAAATAATATTGAATTAAATAATTTAAGTTATACAGATAATAATAATTTATATATATATAGAACCAGATGATTTATATAATTATATATAAATAAATTTTTTTTTTTTGGTATACATAAAAAAAAATAAAAATATTAAAATATTTTATATATGAATGAAAAATATTTTAATATTTTTTATGAATCAAAATTTATAGGTAAATTATTATTAAATAATAATTCAAAAATTAATGAAATATATGAGTATTTATCAAGTATGAATGCACTAACAACTTATTTATCAGCTGATGCTATTGAGTTATTGATAGCAATTCCTGGTATTAATAAAAAAAATAATTTATGGGAACAAATTAAAAATATTAATGATATTAAAATAATATTTAATATGATAGTGTATTATGATTAATATTATAACATCTAAACATCAAAACGAAAATATCCTTTATTATTTGCTTTTTTTTTTAATTCTTCTGCTTTTGATTTATCAATTTCTACACCTAAACCTTTTTCATAAAAATAACTTAAATCATATAAAGCTTCATAATAGCCTAATTCAGTCGCTTTTTCATAATATTCAAAAGCTATTGAATAATTTTTTTCATTAAAATAAATATTGGCAATTTTTACAAGAGCTTTATAATTACCTAATTCGAGAGCTTTTTGATAATATTCTTTAGCTTTTACAATATCATTTAGTTGTATTTCATAAATTTGGGCAACTTGCATAAGCTGTTTATAATCTGCAATTTTCGTAGCTTTTTCTAGAAATTCTTTTACTTTATTATAATTCATTTTTTCAATATAATAATCACAAAATATTAAAATGGCCATAAAATTTCCTAATTTTTCTGCTTTATTATAAAATTCGAAAGCCTTTTCATTTTCTCTTAATTCAGTTTCATGTATAATTCCAAGATAAGTTATTGCATCAATATTTCCTAATTTTTCTGCTTGAATAAAATAATTAATAGCTTTAATCAAGTCTTTTTCTGTACTTTGAAAATAAAATAAACCAAGATTAACAAGTGCATTACTATTATTATATAATTTAACTGCTTTTTCATAAAATTCTTTTGCTTTATCATGGTCTACAGGGTTAATAATAAATTCATAAAAATTACCAATATTAACTAATGCATCACTATTTCCTAATTTTTCAGAAATTAAAAAATATTCTAAAGCTTTATCATAATTTATTGTAACAAATCCGATACCATCTCTATACATAATACCTAATTTATTTGCAGCATGAGAGTTACCGTTTTTGACTTGAATTTTAAGTTTACTAATTTGTTTATTTAATTTTTGATTATAAATTTTTTCTTTTAATTGATTAATTGCTGATTTTAATGTATAATTTGGTATAATTATATTTTTATCTTGTATTTTTTCACCAGTTTTAGGTGAAACATCACTTTGTTTTAGCCATTTTATAATATATTCACGTTCATATGAATGTCCGTCATTTATTATAACTGGATCATTCATTATAAGTTTTGAAATTGGACACAAAAAATCATCTAAAAAATCGCAATTAATAAGTTTACCATTGTAAACAAAAGTATGTTCTTTAATAGTATTTATTTGATTTTTTAAAATATTTTTCATAAAATTAGAATTAATATATATAATTGATATTTGTATATATTAATTAATTAACATTATAATCTAATATTAATAAATAAGATATGATAAAATTATCATATAATTTATCAGAAAATATATTTTTGTATGATATAAATTCATCAGTAGAATTTTGATTGAAACCAATTGGTAATTTAAAAATAAATGGTTTTTTAATAAGATATGATGATAATGCTATATGAATATCTAATTGAAGATCATTATTTATTAATGTAGAAGAATTGATTAATGCTGATCTAAGAATATATTCTTTAGTTGGTTCCAAATCAAAAGCGTAATTTAAAATTTTTCGAGAAATAGATGTATCATTTTTACTTAAGGTTGGCATTGACCATGCCCATTTCCAAATATTAGAATTTTGAAAATAAAACCCTAATGTTTCATAATTTGATTCTAACAAAATATTTTTATTACTATCATAAAATATAATTTGATTAGTTGATGGTGTATTATTAATAAATTTAATATATTCTATTTTTTTTAATAATTCTATAATTTTTAATTGATGATTATCATAATATTCTAGGGCTGATCTTATATTTGAAGAAGATTCTTTATTCATAATCGTTAAATATGGTTTATAAATTATTTTTATAAATTATTTTTTAGATAATATATTTTTTATATTCAAAATATTCATATTATCTAGTAGATTTTTATTAAATTCATTTATATTTTTATTGAATTCTCTTTTTT
>Ga0194129_10006346_pt1 | contig 14553 bp, 10 predicted proteins | sample TA2KigCa35mmetaG_FD_150862 | JGI IMG/M metagenome (GOLD analysis project Ga0194129, IMG submission 150862) | Freshwater microbial communities from Lake Tanganyika, Tanzania - TA2015038 Kigoma Deep Cast 35m | ecosystem: Environmental > Aquatic > Freshwater > Lake | place: Tanzania: Lake... | reverse complement strand
GATCGAACCGGCGTTGACGGACTCACCGCCGTAGCGCTTCACACCGAGGCGCTTGGAGTTGGAGTCGCGGCCGTTGCGGGTAGAGCCGGTGCCTTTCTTGTGGGCCATGGTTCAAAGGAGTGTTGGGTTGAGGAACGCTGCGGCTGATCAGGCCGGGGCTTTGCCGCCCACGCTGATGGACTTCACCATCACGCGGGTCAGCTCCTGACGGTGACCGTTCTTGCGGCGGGTCTTCTTCTTGGGGCGCATCTTGTACACGATCACCTTGGGACCGCGGCGATGCTCCATCACCTGCAGTTCCACGGTGGCGCCCTTCACGTAAGGCTGGCCCACGTTGGCGGCCTTGCCGTCGTTCACCAGGAGCACGTTCTCCAGGGTGAGGGTGCTCTCGACCTCAGCGTTGATGCGGTTGAGGTCGTAGTAGCGATTGGGCTGAACCCACACCTGGGTGCCGGAGGTCTCAACGATGGCGTAGGGACCGGTGCTGGGAGTCGTGCTCATGGCGTTAAGGGCGTGGACAGGCTGACCTGAGCAACCGGAGGGTCGCCCCGTCATTTCGGCCTGCCGCACGGCAATCGAAAGACAAACAATGATCTTCCCCTTTTGACCTCCGTCCCGTCAACACTGGGAGCGTTGCCAGGCCCCGATCGCGGCGCATGTCACAGCCCGCCCTCACGATTGCCTCGCTGCTGCCGGATCCGTGCGTGGAGCGGGCCTGTCGCAGCTGGTTGAAGGGCGGTCGTTATCAGCTGGAGGATCTCGGCTCCCTGGCCGACCCGATCCAGGAGTTGCAGCAGCGGCGCGAGCTGTTCGATGTGGTGCTGCTGCAGCAGGGGGTGCATCCACCTGAGGTGTACGAAACCTTGCGGCAGCAGGGGCTCCTGTTGCCCGCGGTGGTGATCGGTGAGGTGAGCGGCCGGGTCGAGTACCACGAAGCGGAGGTGCATCTCCCGCAGGACCAGCTCGAGCAGATCGCCTACAGCGTGGATGCGGCCGTGTCGCGGTTCCTGCGCCAGGGGATGCCTTCAGCTCCGGCCGCAGGGGGCGAAGCGGCCGGAGCGGATACGCCCGAGCGCTGGCGCCTGCCTAATCGCCTCAAGGGGCGCCTGGGCTATCTGGGGGTCTTCTACAAGCGCGATCCCTCGCTGTTTCTGCGCAACCTGCCCCAGGACGAACGCGAGGAGCTGCTGCGATCGCTCAAGCGCAGCTACCGCGATGTGCTGATCGGCTACTTCCGCGATCCCGCTGCCGCCAACCAGGCGATTGAGAGCTTCGTGCACTCCGCCTTCTTCTGTGATCTACCGATCAACAAGGTGGTGGAAATTCACGTCGATCTGATTGACGCATTCTGGAAGCAGCTCAAGCTGGAGGGGCACAAGAACGACTTCCTTCAGGACTACCGCCTCGCGTTGCTCGATGTCATGGCTCATCTCTGTGAGATGTACCGCCGCTCGGTGCCTCCCGACTTGCCCTTCGGAGCACCCCAAGACCCCGAGGAAGCCAGCCAGTCCCCATCCCAGGAGGTGATCTAGATGAGCCCGCGCAAGACCTACATCCTCAAGCTCTACGTGGCCGGGAATACGCCCAACTCGATGCGGGCGCTCAAGACCCTGCGCAACATCCTCGATACCGAGTTTCAGGGCGTCTATGCCCTGAAGGTGATTGATGTGCTGAAGAATCCGCAGCTCGCCGAGGAGGACAAGATTCTCGCTACGCCCACCCTGGCCAAGATTCTGCCGCCGCCGGTGCGCCGCATCATCGGTGATCTTTCCGATCGTGAACGGGTGTTGATTGGTCTTGATCTCCTTTATGAGGAGCTCAGCGATGAAGCGCTCAATGATCCCTATGCCGAGGAGGAGGACCCGGGCGGGTTGCTTTAACGGCCGTGCATCAGCCGCCGTTAAAGCTTCCCTGACCGCTGTGCATTCAGTCAGATCCCTCTAGATTCCCCCAAGGCCCACACGTTCCATGCAGGACCCTTCCGCCACCAACCATGCCCTGTCCTCGGTGCAGAAGCTGCCCACCGGGATTGAGGGTTTTGATGACATCTGTCAGGGGGGCCTGCCCATTGGACGCTCCACGCTGATCAGCGGTACGTCCGGTACGGGTAAGACCGTTTTCTCTCTGAATTTCCTTTACAACGGCATTCGTCAGTTTGACGAACCGGGGATCTTCGTCACCTTTGAAGAGTCGCCGCTGGATATCCTGCGCAACGCTGCCAGTTTTGGCTGGAACCTGCAGGAGATGGTGGAGCAGGACAAGCTTTTCCTGCTGGACGCCTCACCGGATCCGGAAGGCCAGGATGTGGCGGGCAGCTTTGATCTCTCCGGTTTGATCGAGCGGATCAACTACGCCATTCGCAAATACAAAGCCAGGCGTGTGGCGATCGACTCGATCACCGCTGTGTTTCAGCAATATGACGCTGTTTCGGTGGTGCGGCGTGAGATTTTCCGGTTGATCGCCCGCCTGAAGGAAATCGGCGTCACCACGGTGATGACCACCGAGCGCATCGATGAATACGGCCCGATCGCCCGTTATGGCGTTGAGGAGTTCGTAAGCGACAATGTGGTGATCCTGCGCAACGTGCTCGAAGGGGAGCGGCGGCGGCGCACGGTGGAAATCCTCAAGTTGCGCGGCACCATGCACATGAAGGGGGAATTCCCCTTCACGATGGGTTCCCACGGCATCAGCATCTTCCCGCTGGGGGCGATGCGCCTTACCCAGCGCAGCTCGAATGTGCGCGTGAGCTCCGGTGTGCCACGGCTCGATGAGATGTGCGGTGGCGGCTTCTTCAAGGATTCGATCATCCTCGCCACCGGCGCCACCGGCACCGGCAAGACGCTGCTGGTGAGCAAGTTTGTGGAGAACGCCTGCGCCAATAAGGAGCGGGCGATCCTGTTTGCTTACGAGGAATCGCGCGCTCAGTTGCTCCGCAACGCCACCAGCTGGGGCATTGATTTCGAGCAGATGGAGCGTGATGGCCTGCTCAAGATCATCTGCGCCTATCCCGAATCCACGGGCCTTGAGGATCACCTGCAGATCATCAAAACCGAGATTGGCCAGTTCAAGCCATCGCGCATGGCGATTGATTCGCTCTCAGCCCTAGCCCGCGGTGTGAGTCATAACGCCTTCCGCCAGTTCGTGATCGGGGTGACCGGTTATGCCAAACAGGAGGAGATCGCCGGCTTCTTCACGAACACCTCTGAGGAGTTCATGGGTAGCCACTCGATCACCGACTCCCATATCTCCACCATCACCGACACGATCCTGCTGCTGCAATACGTGGAGATCCGTGGCGAAATGGCCCGGGCCCTCAACGTGTTCAAGATGCGTGGTTCCTGGCACGACAAGGGCATCCGCGAATTCATGATCACGGGCAACGGCCCTGAGATCAAAGATTCCTTCTCCAACTTCGAGCGGATCATCAGCGGTGTGCCCCACCGCATCAACACCGATGAGCGCAGCGAGCTCTCGCGCATTGTGCAGGGTGTGACCAGCGACGAGCGGCTTTAGCCACATGCTCTTATTATAAAAAAGAATGATTGCCAAATCAAGTGGACCGAGTTGCTTGCCCTTGACTTCATAGTGACTTTTTTTACCAAGCATCAAGCTGAAGCATTCGTCCTTGGTCCCGACGCTGTGCATGCTTATCTGCGGGAAAGCCGTGCGCTAAGCCAGGTAGTACTGGAAATTAGACAATAAAAAAGAATATTATTGTTACGCAAAAAGGCTGGCTTTATACCGTTGGCAAGCAGCGGCACTTGAGTTGATCAAAATAAAATTAATTCTTGCGCAATCTATCCTTTAAAGCTCTAGTTATTCTATCTTTGACAGTCTTAGCCAAGGATGTCTTTCATGTAGGATGCCTACAAGCCTGTCGTGGTTTGCATTTGAGATGGATTGAAGCATTGAATCAGAGTGCTTTCGGTATTGAGCTAGAACCTGTGGAAATTGAACTCCAATATATCCTTCGTCAATTAACTTACACCAGAAGTCAAAATCTTCCCATCCATACTCTAGATGACTATAACCGCCAACAGTCTCCCATGCAGATTTCCTCACAAGAGCCATGGCATCAACTATATTTCCGTGAATCATTCTATAGTAACTCCATGGCTCACCATTGCCAATTAGTTCAAATCCGTCGTTCTCGTTAGGATGCTCGCCGTAATCCAAGCTAATCAGAGGATGAACAACTGCAACGCGAGATGATAAACTCTGCGCGAATCTAAATAGCTTGTCTAGTGCATAAGGCTTGAGCCTATTATCGGCATCAAGAACAAAGAACCACTCTGCGCTTGATACCTGAATGGCAGTATTTCGAGCTTGGGCTAGTCCTTTATTTTCCTTGTGAGACAGCAGCATAGAGCTTGCAAAAAGAGTGCCATGCTTCTGAATCCATGAATGAGCGACTTGAGGCCCCAAGTCTGTAGAACAATCATCAACAATTATAAGCTCTAACCTAGATAGTGATTGCCTTAAGCAGCTGTCAAGCGCACTTTTAATAAATGCCTGATAGTTATAAAGACTGATGCATATGCTGACATCGGCTACACATGAGCTGGCATGATGGTACGTATAAATAAGATCTTCTAATGGTCGACATAACGGCTTAGACAGGCTCTTAGAGCTTGTCTTCGTAAAAACATCCGTCCTGTCACGTAGATCTGACGATGATGTCGTGCATACACCAAGAGCACTCCATATCATACATGCGATTTCTCGAGGCTCAGCATCAATGCGAATGATAGCTAATCCAGTACATTGAATAGATAGGATCCATAGGGCAATTTGCATCGCATTATATTCAATATGCTCAAAGTTAAAGGGGAATGCAGGGATAAACGCGATATGTCTAGATTGCCCTAAAACTATTGAGTCCGGAGAACCAAGGCAAACTGTATCTATATCAAGTGTAGAAAGGACCTTGGGACATGGAAGACCAACTATTTCAGGATTTCCACCTAACAATGTTAGAAGTCTTTTGCTCATGCATGATGACGTGACCCTAGTCCACTGTGCTGACAAAATGGAAGCAGGTCTCTCAAGAAATGAGAAAATAGTACTATTAGAATTGTCAATAGTCATTAAATTATCCAACCAATCAGGATCGACTAAGATGTAATTGTCTCTTAATTGACAATTCAATAGAGAATCCTGCAGGGCGGGAGAAGAATAAATGATTGCATAAATCGTGCAGGCTCTCCAGTCCCCCCAGTTAGAGCCCAGGACTGTAAAGTTGCTTGGTGTGACGGATCTAACCATCTAATTACTGCTCATGAAACCTTGTCAATTCTTATACAAGACGAAAGAAAGCCAGAGAGATAGAGAACGTCTCCAGCCACTCTTCATACAAATACCAAACAGGCATAGCCTGTGAGCAAAGGATGATGACAATATATCTAATATGTGCCAGTAAGAAGAACTCTGGACTCTATGAAGTCTTAGGAAAGTCTCTTGCTGCAAGGCGAGCTTGTTTAAGAAAGTAGAAGAACTTCGAATTCTGGAAATACTCCTGAACCACATCAAGAGCCCTGAGCGCTTCGCACCGATAAGGTTTGATGAATGTTGACGGTACAGGACAGTGTGAACTCTACTGTACCTAATCTTACCAGTCTGGGATGCTACTAATGCAATCCACCAATCGTGCACAAGAGCACAATCTGGAATTGGAAATGCTCTTGATACTAGTGCTCTATTTAGAAGGCATGTACATCCAGTGACAATATTGAAAAATGATAGGTAGGCAAAGGATGCATTGTCAGGCCTGATGTCTGAAAACTTCCAAAATGAATTTGAGATAAACTTGCCATTTGCATCTATTAATGAAGGATCACTATGAACGAGGAGGGGCAGCAAACTACCATAACGGCAATTGATAGATTGCATCAACATAAGACTAAATTCAAGATGCTCTCTTTCCCAAATATCGTCTTGATCGCAAAGAGCAATATAGGGGGCACTTGTCATGGCCACAAGTCTATTCAGCGCCTCACTGCATCCAATGTTCTTATCCCCTTGACAAATACAAAGCCATGAACCATATTTGCAGGCTAACTTATCCAGCACAACTCGCGTATGATCTAATGAACAGTCATCCCACACGAGAAGCCGAGCAGGTCTTATGGATTGGTTGAATACGCTTTCGATTTGGTGATGGATGTAGCCAGCCCCATTGAATGCTGGGAGTACTACCTCAATGTCGTTAGCACATACCATGAGGATTAACTATGATTGACTCAAGAAAGATGATATACCTCTCACTGATTGATGAGCGAGAAAGTCTGGAGCAGATATCAAGAAACCAGCTTCATTCATTTTTGCTAAAAGTGATACAAGAAGTATAGAGTCCCCCCCCAATGCAAAAAAGCTTTTCTCAACACAAACTTTTTCTAACCCCAAATGGACGGACCAAATATCTGCAATCTTAGCCTCGAGATCTGTAGACGGTGGCACGAGGTCTTCGTCGAGAGAAATATGGGAAAGCTGTTCAAACAGATATTTACGGTCAATTTTATTGTTAGGTGTCAAAGGGATTTTATCTATACAAACAAATCTTGAAGGAACCATGTAATCTGGGAGAGTGTTACTCAAAAACTCCCTAACATGGTCAGGCTCCAAGTGATTAGTGGCGACATAAAATGCTACAAGCCGTTTGGGATTCCCAGAGGTGGCGCAAACGCAGCAGTGCTTAACTCCTGGCACTGCTAGGAGAGACTTTTCAACTTCTTGTAATTCAATGCGATACCCACGAATCTTGACCTGGAAATCATTTCTCCCAACAAACAAGAAGTGATTGCTCAAATCTTTTTTAACAATATCTCCAGTTCTGTACAATGTCGACCAAACAGAATCAGCGTATGGATTATTTATAAACTTCTTAGACGTAAGATCAGGCAGATTCCTGTAACCCAAGGTCACTTGTGGGCCTGCAAGATATAGTTCACCAGGTACATTCGGGGGAACAGGCTGCAGGTATGTGTTAAGCACATAAGCTTTTACGAATGGCAATGGGTTGCCCAGAGGCGGCGGTGAAGCAAGATCCCAATCCTTTGCGATAGTTGAGCCAACGGTATTTTCTGTATGCCCAATACCAGTTATAAGTGACCGTCCATTGCCCCACCGCACTGCAACATCGGGTGAAAGAGCTTCACCGGCTGTAACTAGCACTTTGACTGACGAAAACTTATCAATAATCGAAACTGGTATCTGTGCAAGCACAGCGGGTGGGATGCCAACATGGGTTACTGAGTGCTTCTCAACCTTATCTGCAAGCTCTTTGGAATCGTTGAAGATTGTTGTTCTTTCAACGATGAGTGTGGCCCCAGAACATAGTGCGCGCATCATTTCTCCTAGGCCTGCATCAAAGGAAGGTGAAAGAGCAGACAGCACCTTAGAATCTTGAGTGAGCTCAAATAGTCGACTCTGTGCTCTTACCAATGCTGAAATATTCCCCCTGCTGATCATAACTCCTTTAGGCTTGCCAGTTGTGCCCGAGGTATAAACGATAAATGCCATGTCTCTATGGCCGTCAACTCTAGAAATATGCCTCGGCAGACACACATTGTTATTCAAGTTGAGAGATATATCATGCTTGAAATCCTGCGCGATGTCCAAGATGAGCCTATCCTCACATGATATACGGCCAATCCTTGACACTGTCGAAATAATCACACAAGGATTGGAATCGGAGATAATATAGGATATCCTGTCGCTAGGATATTCCGGATCAATGATCACCATTGGATGGCCTAAGATGAGGCAGGCTATGATTAAGGGGACTAACCCCTCCCCTTTGGTTAGCAGCAATGCGATTACTTCCTTTTTCGATAGACTGACCTTACGGATCACATCTGCATATGAATCGGCGAGCAAAACAAGTTCCGACCATGTATATTCTCTCCCATTAGCGACAAGAGCAGTTCCTCCGTGCTTACTTTCCAAGTTATCTAAAATTAGAGCAAGGACATCCTTGGGGTCTTCGTAATCTTCGAGCTGACAGTTGTCTTCGTAGATTAACTTGTGAGAGAGTTTCCCCGGAAGTAGATTAAACGTACCAAGTGGCTTATCAGGTTCCGACAGAGTCTTGGAAATACAAAGTCTGAGAATTTCAATAAAGAGCTCGATACTCTCATCACAAAACAACGATGAATTGTACTGAACAAGATACTTGCATGATTCGTTGAATTCTTGAACCTGAAGTACGACATCATAGTTCGTTGATGTCGCATTTGTCTCTTCAAAACTAATAGATGAATTGCCACTGAGCTGATTTTTACTTACAGATGACAAGTTCTCATAGACAAACATACATTTAAAAAACGTCTGACCGAATAAATCTCTCTCGGGATTAAGCTCTTCGACAAGAACATCAAAAGGTATGTCTGAATTTACGAAGGCATCTCGAAAGTTACCATTGACTAATTTCAGAAGATCTGACAAGGAAAGGTGATCGCTTATTTCTGATCTCACGATTAGAATATTTACAAACAAACCGATTATCTCGGATAGTTCTTCTCGATTTCTTGTTGTTGCGGGTGTGCCAATGAGGATATCTGATGCACCTGAGGCACGATGCAATGCATATTTGAAAGTAGCCAAAAAGACTATGAAAGTAGTAACCTCACATTTCTTTGCTATCTGCTTAAGTGAGTTGACTGACTGTGAATCTAATTCAAACCTTTTTTGTGCCGCAGCTCTGCCTCTGTTCTTTCTTCCTGAAGAGTATGGGAGGCTAGATGGAGTGACCTCGTAAAGCTTGTCACGCCAAAACTCTAATTGATTCTTGATAGTATCTGATTTCAGAGAGTTGTGTTGCCAATTAGAAAAATCTGTATAGTCAACCTTCAACTCAGGGAGTGAGGGCTCTTTCCCATTCTCAAAGGCTTTATATGCCGTTAAGAGCTCCTTATTAAATATACCCATAGAAGACCCGTCGGTAATGATGTGATGCATTCCAATAACAAGAGCATATTCATTCTTATCCATTCTACAAAGCGCAATTCTATAAAGAAAACCAGAACGCAGATCCCACTCTGTGTCATAAAACGAAGAGACTATGGTCGATAAATGTTTTCGACTTGAGATGTACTGCGCTAGATCTATGGATTCAAAGTTTGGACTATTTGTTTCAGTATGATCGATCTGGTAAAGAACATCATTGTCAAACTCAAAGCTTACTCTGAGCGATTTCTGTCTGGCTACAACAAAGCTTATGGCTCTTATGAGACATTCTTGATTTATTTCAAAATCAAGCTTTAACTGATTTACAACAGTAAACGATGATTTGCTTTTGCCTAGCTGAGAGGCTATCCACAAGCCCTTCTGAGACAATGATGCATATGATATGGACTTGTCAGAATGTTCGATCTGATCTTTGAGATCAGTTTCACTTGACTCTCTATCTATGTAGCGAGCAAGTTCTTTTAGAATAGGATACTCAAAGAGTCTGTTGAGTGGCAATGCAATTCCTAATAGCTTCTTGATTTCGATGGAGGCTCTTAAAGCAAGGATTGAATGTCCACCAATATCAAAGAAGTTATCATTCGCCGACACTACGCTACGCTCCAGGACTTTCCTCCATATCTTTGTGAGAGTCAGCTCAGTGTCAGTGGAAGCCAGAACTACTTCTTCGATGTCATCTGATGCGATGTCAGACTCTTCAACCGTCGGCAGATCCCTGCGGTTTATCTTACCGCTAACAGTTAGGCTAAACTCGTCTACCTCTTTGTAAAATGTAGGAACCATGTATTTAGGCAAGACCGTCGTCAGGAACCTCTTGACTTCTTTTGCGGATGACTCTAATCCTGCCGCTGGTCTGTAATATAGTACTAATGAGTCATTACTCGTTACTGATACAATTGCCTTGTCGATGGCTTCAAGGCTCTCGGCTTGAGCTTCGATCTCCTCAAGTTCGACACGCATTCCCCTTACTTTCACCAGATTATCAGATCTTCCAGTTAGAACAATCTCACCGTCTGAGTTCCAATGACCAGTATCTCCGCTCCTCCATATTCTAACAAGCTCCCCATTAATTTTAATATGTGCAAACTTCTGGCGGTTTAACTGATCATTATTTCTGTAGCGCATAGGCAAGTAGTCTCCAGCTACGCAAATCTCACCGTTTATGCCTACCGGTACTGGTTCCAATCCTTCGGAAAGTATTAAAACCCTGGCATATTTAAGAGGGCGTCCAATAGTGATAGCCTCAGCATAATCTCTGGGGACTATCTTGTGAGATACATCCCAGACTTCCGTAGCACCATAAAGATTTACTAGTCTCGCTTTCGGCAATGCACTATAAAATCTCTGTACCACATCCATTGTTAAAGGTTCACCACTCGAAATGCAAATCTCCAAGAATGGTAGCTCGTTTGCTAGTGAATCAGATGACTCAAGTATTGCTCTTAGGAGGGTTGGGACTAAAACAATTCTCCTTGCAGCAGACAACTTAAGTCCACTGATGATTGCTTTGGGATCTTTTGCATCCTCTTGATTAACAAGAAAGACGCTTCCACCAACACGGAATGCAGAGAAAAGTTCCCAAATAGAATCGACAAATGTGAGAGTAGTTTTCGCACATGTTGCTTCCTGATCATTAAAAGGGATGTATTCTGCCTGAATCCTGGCGACAGCTACTCGATGCGGTATTTCAACTCCTTTTGGCCAACCTGTTGAACCTGATGTATACAGTATGTAAGCAAGTGCGTCGCAGTTAGCATCTTTTGAACGACGTATGGCTGAACCTCTTTCATAAGCGAGTAGTTCCTTGGCACTTACAACCAGAATCTTATCTTGTAGGGATAAACCCCTAACAACATCACTATTATCTATGATTATACTTGCCAGTGAATCATTAAAGATGAATGCAAGTCTCTCTTCGGGTAAATCTTTTGAATAGGGTGCATATATGCAGCCAGCTTTAAGGATTCCGAGAAGACACGCGATGTTGTCAATTGATCGCTCAGAAGGAATTGCGATCACTGACTGCGACTTTACGTTATGATCAATAATATATGAGGCTACATTGTCCGCTAGTCTGTTTAGTTCCGAGTATGTTATTTGGTCGTCCGTTGTTCTCAGGGCAATCTCATTGGGTCCTTTACCGCAGGAGTTTTCAAAGAATTCATGGAGCAAGAGCGATGTATCTGGTGAACCCGCTGACTTATCGTGAGACCAGTCTTCAGTGACTAGTTGCCATTCAGCATCAGAAACCATGCTTATCTTTCTTAGCGTTACGTCTGATGAGGCAGATATTGAAGAGGCAACTTCCCACAAATGTTCTGATAGACGAATAATGTCCTTCTCAGCAAATCTGTCTTCTCTGTAAGCCATTGTGACAGTGTACGAATCACCTTCTGATTCAAAGGAAATATGAAGCGGAACTCGCGTATTGGTTGTTAATGTCAGATCTGATCTAGACATCCCACCAGTTCTAATTGTGCTTTCACTAAATTTCTTGGATCCAAACCCAACCTTATTATCAATCACACATTCAAATAAAATGCCAGATCCTGTATCGGCAAACTCTTTGATATCTTCGATAGATGCATGGCTCCTCAGCTGTAGTTGCTGCTGTTTTTCTTGGAAAAGTTGTAGCCATGTCTTGATGTCTTGCTCCAAATCGAAGGTTATTCGAAGAGGTAGAGTGTTGAGCATCATGCCAACTATCCGATCAACCCCGTCAACTGGAACTTGTCTTCCCGTTACGACTAAACCTGTTGTTACATCATTGAGCTGATTATGCCTTGCAAATACATAGTATAGAGATGCGATAAGTAAGGTCGCTGGCGTGATCGCACAATCTTTGGCCTTGGCTTTGATCTGTGAGGAAATCCTTGCGTTAAGCTTTGATCGCCATCTCTTTATTTTGAGAGCCCTTGTTCGACGATTCTTATTTTGCCAATCAAATGGAATTGGTGTAGGAAGATAAGCATCCCTAAGCATTGTATCCCAATACTCCTTATCTTCTTCAGCATTCTGAGATACAGCCCATTCGACATAGCTTCTAAATTCCGGTTGTTTCTTGAAAAGTGGCAAGCCCATACCCTTTTTAAGGGTATTGTATAAAGTTCCCAGATCTTCAAGTAGTATCGGACTCGACATTCCATCGAGAATCAAATGATGATGCGAAAATATGAGAGTTGATTCCGAGCTATTTATCATTATTATATACAATCTAAAAAGTGGAGACTTTGATAGATCAAATCCAAGCCGCAGATCCTTGCCTAGAATCTCTCTGATTAAGGATCTACCCTTCGCTAAATCAAGATCGGCACCACTCCTATTGACTATCTCTATATCTATCTCTATTTTCTCACTTATGGCCTGCGCAAGGTATGAGTAGTCGGAATTCCACTTGAAGAAAGTCCTCAAGCTTGCATGTCGTTCTGCAATCCGGTTCCATGCCTCGCAGTATAATCCCAGGTCAATATTAACGAGATTATAGATCCCCTGAGAGACGTAAAGGCTTGGGTCGGCGGAGTTTACTGATTCTATAAGCATCCCCCGCTGGAGAGGGGTTAAGGGATACTCGTTGCTTGCCTCGCCTGACATGGTCTCGATCAATCACTTCTAATCTACCACCAGTATTGACAGCTTCCTTGTCAGGTGTGGGATGTGCTGATTTCTGTTATTCAAGGTGCCACTGGATGTGACAAGTCTATGTCAGATGATAGCTTTTCAACCTATCTCTTTTTTCTATGCCCCGAGAGAAACGATATTTCTTCTCTTATTCACCAAAATCGCAGCGCCACACTTGTATGTGGCCCGATCGCACCCGGTCGGCACGCGATTGTTGGGATTGCCTCGCAGGGGGCTTATTCTGCGTTATATTTAGCTTAGATCTAATCCGTTATGACTGCTCACTACCAATTCGTAATCCTCGGCGCTGGTGCAGCAGGTCTCCAGGCTGCGTATTGCTTTTCCAAAGCCGGCGCCGACTATTGTGTACTAGAAAAATCCGATTCTGTCGGTACTTTCTATAAGAAGTATCCTCGCAGGCGCCAACTTATATCTTTCAATAGAACGAATACTATATTCGACTGCCCGAAAATTAACCTCAGATTTGACTGGAACTCACTGCTTACCGATGACTATTCTTTCCCTTTTTCTTCCATTACAGATTCGTTGTACCCTTCTGCGGATGACTTAGTGTTATATTTGGAGTCATTCGCCAAGCGATATGATCTTGCTATTCAATATAATCATAATGTTTTGAAAGTTAGCAGGGATCCAGGAGATTCCTTGTTCCAACTTACTATCGACGGTCGGGATAATATCACCGCAAGTACATTGATTGTGGCTTCCGGATTTGGCAAGCCTTTTATTCCTGACATTCCTGGTATCCAGCTGGCTGAAGGCTATGAGGATGTTGATCTCGACCCAGCCAGCTTCAAAAACAAGAAGGTCTTGATTATAGGCAAGGGAAATTCTGCTTTTGAGATTGCTGATCTCGCCTTGGAACAGTCTTCATTAGTCCATATGGCCAGTCCCAAGGCCGTAAAACTTGCATGGCAAAGCCGCCACCCTGGCCATGTTAGAGCCAATCATGTTCGTCTTCTTGACAGCTACCAACTTAAGCTTCTTAACGGAACTCTTGATTGCAATGTACTTTCGATATCCAAGCACAATGACTCTCTCAAGGCTGTCGTCAGTTATGTTCACGCTGACGGTGAACAAGAAGAGCTACTTTACGACCGTATCATAAGATGCGCCGGTTTTATGTTTGATCCATGCATATTCGACCCTTCCTTGAGGCCTCATACAGTTCTTGGTGGAAAACTCCCTGCTACAACTCCCTTCTGGGAGTCTGTCAACGTATCTGATCTTTTCTTTGCTGGTACGCTTACACAAGCTAGAGACTTTAAAAAGTCATCCTCAGCATTCATCGGTGGGTATAGGTACAATACACGTACATTGTGTAAGTTCCTCCTTTCGGGCAAAGATCCTGATGGTTGCCAGGTCCCCGCATCATCTCTGGATGTGACATCATTTGCGGCGCTAATTCTCGATCGTTGTAATAAAAACTCGGCTTTATGGGCCCAGTTTGGGTATTTATGCGATCTGTTTATTAAGCGTGGTGATCGCTACGATCATTATCAGGAGCTGCCTTACCAGGCTATCGGCGAAGGACTTTTTTCATCAGAAGAGAATGTCTTGTCCCTTACATTTGAATGGGGAGAGTGGTCAGGGGACGTGATGGAAGTTCAGCGCCACCCCACGGCTACTAAGGCTTACACTAACGTCTTCCTTCATCCTATTGTAAGGCGCTACAGATACGGGTCAATTCTTGCTGAACACCACATTCTTGAAGATCTCTTTGGAGTATATTCTGCAGAGGGCGAGCAAGGGAACGTTTTAAGCAGAGGAGGTCTTCCAATTGATGAGTATCATGAGGTGCAACATGTTCGCCCGCTTATCGATTTCTTAGGCCGAAATGCTAGTGGGAGTCTGTATCACGACTACCTACTCTCCTTGTCAGGAGAGACCCCACTCGAGTTGTCTAGAGCTGACTCGTCTGATGGTTCATGGGATGGATGAATTAACCAATTT
>Ga0194129_10006345_pt1 | contig 14554 bp, 8 predicted proteins | sample TA2KigCa35mmetaG_FD_150862 | JGI IMG/M metagenome (GOLD analysis project Ga0194129, IMG submission 150862) | Freshwater microbial communities from Lake Tanganyika, Tanzania - TA2015038 Kigoma Deep Cast 35m | ecosystem: Environmental > Aquatic > Freshwater > Lake | place: Tanzania: Lake... | reverse complement strand
GGGCTAGCCGTTGCAAATTTGCTTCTGGGGTATATAAAGTTTGCAAGTAAGCGCTCAATGCTTCTTTGTGTTTGATGTTCCCCAGCATAACATAGTCAATAAGCGCAATACATTGCTGCAAGGGTAACTTTCGAACAGAAAAAAGTGGCTCAAATATTTCTACTTTTTTTTCAACATCTTCGTGGCCTAGCCAACGTGCCAACAATACAAATTCAGCTTGATCAAGCATAGTTGGAATCTGGACAACCTGGGCCTGCGGCAGCTGAGGAAGGTCGGTGGTTTCTATAAAAAAAGCGAGGCTATGAGGCCCTTGATAAGAGCATACATATTGTTTGAAAGCTGCAGCAGCTTTTGATTCGCGCTCATCACTAATATTCCCTAGCAAAAAAAATGATTGAGTGCCCAACATTGATTGGCCGAGTAGACCATATATTTCACGCTTATCGCGACCACCCACATCTACTCGTTGCAACGCAGTTACTACTAGTTTATTGTTCTCAAGCCTTCTAAAAAAACCGCTAAAAAAAGCCGCTGGATATTCACTTCCAGTAAAACAAAGCGTTTGCCGCTGCTGCCAAAAAGCACTGTTCGCTGCTACTAAAAGAAATTGTTTTAAATCCATAGGAAACTTTGGTACTTAGGGGCTAAAGATATGCTTAATATTAGTAATTAACTGTTGTTGAATAAGCCGTGCTGCACGAGTGGCAAGTATCTGATACGTGGAATATATAAAGGTATCATTAAGCATAGGATTTCTTGGTTTAGAAATCAAGATTGCACACGAGTCAGGGCGATTAAAGACTACTGCACCAGCATAGTTCAATACCTTGATATTATACTCCATACGCACTTTATAAGACAGCAATACAATATCGGGAGATATATTTTTCTGAAATGGCTCCAGGGACTTAATCTCAATAATTAACCGATAAGCGTGTTGAGGCGTGTCTACTACAGAAAATCCCGTACGTATTAACTCTTGATGCAATGCTTCATACACCATAGGTGCTATATTATCAAATACGTGCGTATTGATAGGGAAATTAATAAATAGGGGGGTAGAAACGGATACAATGTGCTGTCGTGAACAACTTGAGAAACAAAAAAGCATAATCCAATGCAGCAATAGAAACCTTGCTTGCATAAAAGTTACTTGGTAAAACGATTTGCAAGACTAAAAATAGGTTGCTTTTCTTCTTTGGAAGCCCAAGGGTGTGCAGTTTTAAGTTGTGGATTAGTCATTGCAATATCTTGCGGCATTTGTTGCACAATTGCCAACAAAATAGTTTTGATTGCTGCTTGGGCAGTTGTCCTTACAATCCCAAAATTATCCCAACTTAATGGAGTGTTTTCTGCCGTTCCCTGAATTTCAAGAATATCGCCATGCTCGGTAAGGATAATATTAAAATCGGCGTCCCCACGAACATCTTCTTCGTACGAAAGATCAGCACAAATATGACCATCAATAACGCCCACTGAAACAGCAGCCACTTGCATCGTCACGACATTTTTATCAAAAATTTTGCGCTGCGCCCACCGTTTTGCTGCAATCTGAAGAGCTATACTTGCTGCGGTAATACAAGCAACACGAGTACTTCCATCAGCTTGCAGTACATCACAATCAATAATAATAGTGCGCTCTCCAATAGCAGCAAGGTCAACCACTGGCCTTAAACATCGTCCAATAAGACGAGAAATTTCAACACTACGAGCATTACGTTGCGATTGAGAACCATCACGTTGTGTACGCTGGTGAGTTGCAGTAGGCAACATGGTATATTCAGCGCTTAACCAGCCGACACGCTGGCCCTTAAGAAAGGGTGGTACGCCGGGTTGGAGCGTAACACCACATAAAACTTTTGTATTGCCTTGCTCATAAAGAACAGAAGCCTGCGCATATCCATAAGCATCAAGTGTTACTCGAATAGGGCGGACTTCTGTTGCAATACGATTATCAATTCTTTTAAAAAACACAGCAACCTTATGGTTTCTCAAGCTCAGGAGCTACAAGTTTCAAGCGACCTGTTTCTCTGTCTTGGGCAATAACTTTAACCATGAGGCGGTCATTAAGTTTAACTAACTTATTCAGATCATTTTGCTTATTGCGAGCAATGGTAGAAATGTGCACCATTCCCTCTTTGCCCATAACTAGCTCCACAATCAAACCAAAATCAGCTACGCGTTTAACGGTACCGTTAAACATAGCGCCAATTTCAATGTCCCCACAAAGCGTTCTGATCCAGTTTTCAGCTTCCGCTGCTGTATCTCCCGTTTTGGAGTAAATTTTAACGGTGCCATCATCTTCAATATCAATTTGTGTACCAGTAGTAGCAATAATTTCTTTAATGTTCTTACCGCCGGGCCCGATAACCAAACCAATCTTATCTGATGGAATTTTAAATGAGGTAACACGTGGAGCACGGCTCGATAATTCAGGACGCGGAGCAGCTAAGCCCTTTTTCATTTCGTCAAGAATATGTAGACGAGCTTTACGAGCCTGTTCTAATGCTTCAATAAACAGTTCGCGGGAAAGGCCAACTTTATCTTTTATATCAAGCTGAAAGGCAACAATCCCCCGCTCAGAACCAACGACTTTAAAATCCATAAGACCAAATGCATCTTCCATACCCAAAATATCGGTCAGAATATGTAAATTGTCTTTAGAATCGCGTACCAGCCCCATAGCAATGCCGCCAACCATTTCGGTGATAGGCACACCAGCATCCATCAGAGCAAGCGTTGTAGCGCATACACTCGCCATTGATGATGAACCATTAGATTCAAGCACATCACAAAGAGAGCGAATTACGTATGGGAAAGTATCTTTTTTTGGTAGCACATTAATAAATGAGCTTTCGGCCAAATAACCATGACCAATTTCACGACGTCCTGCGCCGCGAAGTGGTTTTACTTCACCAGTTGAAAAAGGAAGAAAGTTATAATGCAACATAAACTCACGCTCTTGCTGACCTGCAATAAGTGAATCTATTTTCTGTGCATCTTGCCCTGTACCAAGTGTTACACTCGCTAGTACTTGCGTTTCTCCACGCTGAAATACAGCAGAACCATGGGAACATGGCACCGGCGCGATATCAACCTGGATTGGGCGAATTTCATTAAATCCACGTCCGTCTACACGTACTTTTTTAGCTGAAAGCACATCGGGCAATGTTTCTTTGATAATGGATTCAAAAATAAAGCTCAAAACAGGGCTGGTAATCTCGCCTGCCTCTATTTGTGCTTCAAATGTAGCCATTACATCTTTTTTAATAGCATCAAAGCCATCACCACGTTCTGACTTACTCGCCGCAAAAATTTTATCTGCAAAATCAGATGGCAATGCTGCCTTAACATTTGCTTTCCAAGCTGCCCAGTCAATCGTTTCTGCTGGGGTATCTTTAACAACACCCAGTTCACGAGCAACTTCTTCTTGCCAAGCTACTTGTTTTTTCACTTCTTCGTGCGCACTAAATAACAAGTCAATTAATGTTTGTTCGCTTATATTATTACAATGACCTTCAACCATACAGATACCATTTTTAGTACCTGCAATCATAATATCAGCATCTGAAGCACTAATTTCTTCAAATGTTGGATTAAACTTCCAAACCCCATCAACACGTGCTGCTTGTACTGCTCCGACAGGGCCCAGGAATGGCAACGGGGATATTGTTAACGCTAGAGAAGAACCGAGAAGCGCAAGAACACTCGTTGGAAATTTACCATCTGCCGAATAGACTGTTGCAAGAACTTGTACTTCGTTAAAATACGTCGAAGGAAACAGAGGTCTGATAGGACGATCAATTACTCGAGAAGTCAATACTTCAAAATCACTGAGTTTGCCTTCTCGCTTAAAATAACCACCCGGGATTCTACCAGCAGCAGAAGTGCGCTCACGGTATTCAACAGTAAGCGGAAAAAATCCTTGAATAGCCTTTACTTCTTTCGTTGCTACAGCGCTACACAATACAATATTATCACCAGCTTTTATCCATACTGCACCATCAGCTTGGCGCGCATACCGGCCAACCTCTACCTCGATGCCCTGGTCCGCAAAACGAAATACTTTTTGCATATTAAATCAATTCGTGTGATTTGAGTTGTGTCATCACATTATTGTAGCTAACTTCATCATTTTTTTTCAGGTACTTGAAGAAAGCACGGCGTTTACCAATCAAAATCATTAACCCTCGCAGCGAAGAGAAATCTTTTTTAGCTGCTTTCAAATGGTTAGAAATCTGCTTGATGCGCTCAGAGAGCACTGCAATTTGTACTTCGCAAGAACCAACATCATTTGGTGACTTACCAAATGCTTTGATCAATTTTTGTTTTACATCGTTACGGATCATGAAATACCTTACGTTTTGGTTTATGGTAGGCGCGAGCGGATTCGAACCGCTGACCCTCACTACGTCAAAGTGATGCTCTGCCAACTGAGCTACGCGCCTTTAGTGACTATTTTATTAAAGAGACCGTGTCTAATCCAATTTCAAGTTGTTCTTCTGCTCGTGCCTGCTGTTCTAGTGCTGATATCTCTTCGCCAATATACTTGGTTTTAAAGCTACCCACGCCAGTACCAGCTGGAATTAGTTTACCAATTACCACGTTTTCTTTCAACCCATAGAGATAGTCAACCTGACCAACTAACGAAGCTTCTGTCAGAACACGTGTAGTTTCTTGGAATGAGGCTGCTGAAAGGAAGCTTTCCGTACCTAAAGATGCCTTGGTAATGCCCATCAAAATTGGCTTTGCGGTGGCAGGTTTTTTTCCTTCCTGTACAACAAGCTTGTTGACAGACTGAAATAAGAACCTATTCACACGATCACCAGCTACGAATTTGGTTTCACCTGGATCAATAATACGAACTTTATGAAGCATCTGACGAACAATCAATTCGATATGCTTGTCATTGATATCAACACCTTGCAACGTGTAAATTTCTTGAATTTCACGAACCAAGTATTTTTGCACCTCATCAGGACCGAGAATACGCAAAATATCATGTACATTTGGAACCCCGGAAGTAAGTGCATCTCCCGCTTTCACGCGCTCACCATCTTCCACGTTTAAGTGTCTGCTACGAGGCACGCTATATTCAAATACTTCACCTTCATCGGTTGTTACCGTAATTCTACGTTGACCACGATGAAGCCCGCCAAACCGAATAACACCATCCGCATCAGAAAGAATAGCGGTATCTTTTGGAATACGAGCCTCGAAGAGTTCTGCTACACGTGGCAAGCCACCCGTAATATCTTTAGTGCGCTTTTCATCACGAGGAAGCTTAGCTATTACATCACCAGGCAGTACCGTTTGACCATCTTCGACAATCAAAATAGCACCGGTCGGTACATAATAACGAATATCTTCTGATTCTGTTCCACTTGAAACAACAATGTACGCTTGACGCTTTTCATCACGACGCTCAAGAATAACTTTATTTGCTTGCGTAGAACCTTCATCAAATTGCTCTTGATAGGTCACGTTTTCAATCAAGTCTACATACTGAACAGTACCAGCTTTTTCAGTCATAATAACTTTGAAAGCATCCCATTCAGCTATCTTTTGATTTACGATAACAAGCGCTTCATTTTCAACAAAAATCGTTGACCCATATTCTAATGCAAATTCTTCGAGTTCTCGTCCGTCATCTGCAACAATCACAATCTTAGACTTACGGTTCATGATGACCGTTTCACCTAAGCGATTTTTGACAGTATGAACATTGCGGAAAGAAACTTTACCGCTAAAGCGTGATTTAAATGCACTTGCTTCACCCAAGCCACTTGCAGTACCCCCTACGTGGAAGGTTCTCATAGTAAGCTGCGTTCCAGGTTCACCAATAGACTGCGCAGCAATAACACCAACAGCAGTTCCTATATCAACCAATGACAAAGTAGATAAATCCATACCATAGCATTGAGCACATACGCCACGCTTAGCCTGACAAGTCAATACAGAGCGTACTGCAATAGCGGCTACTGCTGAATCACGAATTTGATCGATAAGCACATCAGTAATAATAACATCTCGATCTGCTATTACCTTCCCTGAAACAGGATCTACTATAGGTTCAGCTGTAATACGTCCGTATACACGGTCTGCTAGCGGCTGAATAATTTCACCGTACTCTTTCAGATCCATGATGGTAACTGAACCAAGCGTTTGACAGTTAAGAGAAGTAACTACCACATCCTGAGCTACGTCAACCAAACGACGTGTTAAATACCCAGAATCCGCCGTTTTCAATGCAGTATCTGCAAGACCTTTACGTGCTCCGTGTGTAGAAACAAAGTACTCAAAAACACTCAGCCCTTCTTTAAAGTTTGCCAAAACGGGCGTTTCCATAACTTCCCCTGATGGATTGGACATCAAACCTCTCATCGCAGCAAGCTGGCGAATTTGTTGACGAGATCCACGTGCACCAGAGTCAAGCATCATAAAGACAGGGTTAAATGGCTCATTGTTCTTCGTTTGATTTGCTGCGATCTTACGATCATCATTTTCAAGCAAATGAACCATGTCATTAGTAAGTTCTTCAGTGGCACGGAACCAAATCTGAATAACTTTGCTATAACGCTCACCATTGGTAATTGCACCGTCCAGATAAAGCTGTTCTGCTTTATTAACTTCTGCAGTTGCCTTGCGAATAACATCTTGTTTGGTTGCTGGAATAACTAAATTATCCATCGACAATGATATTCCACCCGTTGTTGCATAAGAAAAACCAAGTTTTTTGATTTTATCTAATGCATCTACGGTAGCTTCAGCACCAAAGGCTTTATAGACCTTCCCAACCATATTAGATAAATCTTTTTTCTTAACTGCTTTATTGATCCAGTTAAAATTACTGCCCGCAGGAAGCGATTCATATAACACAACACGACCAACAGTCGTTTCCACTACTTTTCCATCAGCTAAACGAAGTTTAATTGGTGCTTGTGCATTAATTTGCTTGTGCTGATAAGCGTACATTACTTCTTCAATGTTGCTAAATACTAAGCCTTCACCCTGTACATTTTTGCGGCCTTTAGTCAAGTAGTACAGCCCTAGCACCATATCTTGTGACGGTACCGACAGTGGGCGACCATTTGCAGGAGTCAAAATATTGCGTGTAGAAAGCATCAACCGTATCGCTTCAGTGCGTGCTGTTTTGCTCAGCAATACGTGCACAGCCATTTGGTCACCGTCAAAGTCTGCGTTAAAGGCAGAACAGACTAATGGGTGAATTTTAATAGCCTTCCCTTCTACCAATAGAGGAAAGAAAGCTTGAATACTTAGACGGTGCAGCGTTGGCGCACGGTTCAATAGTACCGGTCTGCCCCGTACTACTTCTTCAAGAGCTTCCCAAACTTCTGGCGTCATATCCTCAACCATGCGTTTTGCTACGCGAAGGTTCGGTGCAAGTTCACGTTGTTGCAGCTCTACATATACATAGGGTTTAAATAACTCCAACGCCATCATCTTAGGCAATCCACATTGATTCATTTTCAATTCTGGATCTACTACAATAACTGAACGGCCGGAGTAGTCAACGCGCTTACCAAGTAAGTTTTGACGGAAGCGTCCTTGTTTACCACGAAGCATTTCGCTCAGAGATTTCAATGGACGCTTGTTTGTCCCTCGTACGGGCTGCCCACGACGTCCGTTATCAATCAATGCATCAACAGACTCTTGAAGCATGCGTTTTTCATTTTTAATGATAACATCAGGCGCTTCAAGTTCGATCAGCCGCTTAAGACGGATGTTGCGGTTAAGAACACGGCGATAAAGATCATTAAGATCGGAGCTAGCAAAACGCCCTCCTTCAAGTGGTACTAATGGGCGCAAATCTGGGGGCAATACCGGCAACACATCAAGAATAATCCATTCAGGACGAATACCAGCATGCGCCATTCCAGCAAGAACTTTATAGCGTTTAGCAATACGATGCTTAATAGCTACCGATGTCGTTTGTGTGTACTCTTCTTCTATTTTTCTTACTTCAAAAGCAAGATCTATTAAAGCCAATAAAACACGAATAGCTTCTGCTCCCATGCCCGCCTTAAAGAGAGTATCTTCTGGGTTAGCATGCACGTAGCTATCATACTCTTGGCTTGAAATAAGAGTCTTTTGTGCAAAAGGAGAATTTCCTTGATGAATTACAATGTAACTATCAAAGTAAATTACGCGCTCAAGATCGCGCACCGTCATATTCATAATCAAGCTTAAATAACTTGGAATTCCCTTGAGGAACCAAATATGGCACACTGAAGAAACCAAATTAATATGCCCCATGCGCTCACGACGTACACGCGCTTGAATAACTTCAACCCCGCATTTTTCACACGTAACACCCCGGTGCTTCATGCGCTTATATTTGCCGCAATTACACTCCCAATCTTTAACGGGTCCAAAAATACGTGCGCAAAATAGACCATCACGTTCAGGCTTAAGTGTTCGATAGTTTATTGTTTCTATTTTTTTTACTTCGCCATAAGACAACGAGCGGATTTTATCCGGTGAAGCAATACCAAGACGAAACGCATTAAACTGGGTTCCGCTAATATACTCACGAAATCTTTCAAGCATCTTGTTATTCACCAACGTGCTCCTTACTTGTCTTGAACAAATCCACTTGTAATCCTAAGCTCTGTAGCTCTTTTACTAATACGTTGAAGGACTCTGGAATACCCGCTTCTGGTACTTCTTCGCCACGCACAATTGCCTCATAGGCCTTAATACGACCGTTAACGTCATCTGACTTAATAGTAAGCATTTCCTGCAAGGTATGTGCTGCACCATATGCATACAGAGCCCACACCTCCATCTCTCCCAGACGCTGCCCACCAAATTGCGCTTTACCACCCAGTGGTTGCTGCGTAATAAGCGAGTAGGGACCAACAGAACGAGCATGGAGTTTATCATCTGCCAAGTGATTAAGCTTCATTATGTAGATATAGCCAACGGTTACTGGTTGATCAAATAATTCACCAGTGCGGCCATCAAATAATGGGTATGTTCCATTAGCAGGCAACCCTTGCTCAGTAAGGAAAGGTTGTATCTCTTTTTCGTAATCAGCGCCATCAAATACTGGCGTTTTAAACGCTACTCCTTGAGCAACTGTTTTGCGAGCAAGATTAAGTATCTCTTCTTTTCCGTATTGTTTTTCAATGTCATTAATAATCTCAGTACCGTAATAATGAGATAGTTTTGTTTTAACTTCCTGGTGCGACATGTCTGCTAATTGTGCAGCAAATTTATCTGCTGCTACCTTACCAGCCATTCCCAACATCGTTTCAAGAATCTGTCCTACGTTCATACGACCAGGCACACCAAGTGGGTTAAGTACAATATCCACTGAGGTACCATCAGCCATGTATGGCATGTCTTCTACGTTTACAATGCGTGATACCACACCCTTATTTCCATGACGTCCTGCCATTTTATCCCCGACAGATAGACGACGCTTAGTAGCAACATATACCTTAATCATCTTGATCACACCAGAAGGTAGATCGTCCCCTTTACGGAGTTGATTAATACGATCTTCTTTGAGGGCAGTCAATACATGGATTTGGTTGGTTAAGATATCATTATAAGTTTTGATTTTGTTATCAATATCTTTATCGCCCGTAGTAATAGCCAATAAGCGAGCAAGTTCCACTAGCTCTAAGCGTTCTTGTGTAAAGACGCCTTTAACAAGCAATTCTTTAACCGTAGTAGATTTGCTGGTTTTTCCAGTAAGCAGTGAAACAACGTTCGCCTTGATCCCTTTTTCAAGAATGTGTAAATGATACGCAAAATTTTCTTCAATTTTTTGCGTTTCCTTAACCACAATCTCTTTGTAGCGTTTATCCTTACGAATACCACTGCGAGAAAATACTTTAACATCAACAACGGTAGCATCTACCCCTGGTGGCACTCGTAATGAGGTATCACGTACTTCTCGCGATTTTTCACCAAAAATAGCCCGTAACAACTTTTCTTCAGGGGAGACTTGTACATCTCCTTTGAGTGTTACTTTACCAACGAGGATATCGCCAGGCTTGATGCGAGTGCCAATTTTAACGATACCATCTTCATCAAGAGCAGCCAGATCTTTTTCCGGTACATTTGGAATATCACGCGTAATTTCTTCAGCGCCTAATTTTGTTTCACGAGCCTCAACAATAAACTCTTCAACGTGCACTGATGAAAATACCTCATCACCCACAAGACGTTTGCTAACAACAATAGCATCCTCGTAGTTATAACCTTGCCATGGCATAAATGCCACTAACACGTTACTACCAAGAGCTAGCTCACCATTCTGCGTTGCAGCACCAGTTGCGATAATGTCACCTTTTTTAACAATATCGCCAACTTCTACGATAGGATTAAAGTGAATCCATGTATTATGGCTTGAACGGGCAAATTTCTTTAAATAATAAATATCAATCGGACGAGAAAGCCATTCTGCTTCACCTATTACGTCAGGGTGTAATCGAACAATGATTTTTTCAGAAGAAACGTATTCAACAACCCCTTCTGTACGAGCATTAACCACAGCCCCTTCAAGCGAACCTAGCTCACATTCAATACCAGTACCAACAAGAGGCGCTTGGCAATTGATAAGAGGAACAGCTTGACGTTGCATGTTGGATCCCATAAGCGCACGGTTTGCATCGTCATGCTCTAGGAACGGAATTAACGCTGTTGGCACCGAAAAGATTTGTTTTGGAGAAGCATCTACATAAGAAATATTCTCTGGCGATTCTAAAATATAATCACCATCTTTTCTTACAAGAACACGATCACCTTCAATTTTATTTGTTTTCGAAACCTTAATACTCGCTTGCGCTATACGTTCACCAATTTCCTGAAATGCATCCATATATTGAACATTATCAGCCACTACCCCATCTTTAACTGGACGATAAGGGGTTTCAATAAAGCCAAGCGTATTAGCCCGAGCATAGGTTGAAAGAGACGAAATCAAACCAATGTTTTGACCTTCTGGTGTCTCAATAGGACATATGCGACCATAGTGAGAAGTATGCACGTCACGAACTTCAAACGTAGCACGTTCGCGTGTAATACCGCCGGGCCCGAGAGCAGAAAGTCTTCTCTTATGCGCCATTTCAGCAAGAGGATTGGTTTGGTCCATGAACTGTGAAAGTTGTCCGGTGCCAAAAAATTCACGCAGTACCGCCGCTAATGGTTTTACATTCAAGAAATCATACGGCATTAATGATGCATAGTTCTCTTGCAGTCTAAACCGTTCTTTAACAATACGCTCAATACGCGCAAACCCAATATATAGTTGGCTTTGTAGCAATTCGCCTACAAGACGAACACAACGGTTACCCAAGTGATCAATATCATCCAACTCACCTTCACCACGCTCTTTAAGCCCAATCAAATACTTGAAGGTGGCAATAATATCTTCTTTAGTTAAGCAAGTAATACTCTCATCAATTTCTAGACCAAGCTTACGGTTGGTACGAATACGACCAACAATAGTCAGATCATAAAAGCGCGGATTGTAGAATAAATTGGTAACGTACTCTTCCATCACTTTTACTGAAGGAATGTCTCCGGGCTTCAATTTAGTATACACTTCCTTGAGAGCTTCCTCAGGAGAGTTTGTCTGATCTTGAGCAAAGGTAAGTGCTAAGGTTGGCTGAATCACATACCCAGAAGACTGAATAATTTTGAGTGAAATAGTACCAACAGAAGCGATTGTTTCAATAAGTTCTTCAGTAAGTTCTGTACCCAAAGTAGCAAGAACTTCACCCGTTTTAGGTGCGATAACATCTTGAGCAATGATACGACTCATCAGACTATTTTTACGAACTATAAGCCGGTCAAGGCCTTCTTTTTGCAGTTTATCAATGTGAGTCTTGGTAAGGCGCTGGCCAATGGCAAATTTACCTTCAAGCTCTTTCGGCAAAGCTCCTGCTTCAAGGCGCTGCCCAATCAGAGCATTATCAAGCTTACGGTAGAAATTACCATTCTTAACTTCGATAGTATCAAAGTTATAAAAGGTTGAAAGAATTTTATTTTTTTCAATACCAATTGCTTGCAGAAAGGTGGTAGCTAAAATCTTTTTCTTTTTATCAATGCGTACATACACTAAATCGTTGTGATCAAACTCAAAATCAAGCCATGAGCCACGGCTTGGAATGAGCCGAGCAACATGATATGGCTGGCCACGATAGTCTTTAGATTTCTTGCTAAGGGTGAACATTACCCCAGGAGCACGGTGAATTTGGCTTACTACTACGCGATCAACACCATTAATCAGGAAGGTGCCTTGACTACCAAGATGATACACCCCATCATGATCTTCATAAAGATCTACCATCACAGGAAGATCACAGAAAAATACATCTTGCTCTTTAATATCGCGAATAATTTTTTGATTGGTGGTTTGATCTACATCCCAACTAATCAACTGCATCTTTACTTTAAGCGGTAAAGAAAATGTTTTACCACTATAACGACACTCATCAACAATAGCAGGAACTTTAATCGATACTCGAGAGAAGCATTTTTTGCAATGTGCATACTGTGCAGCATCTTTTTTACATGATGGGCAAGTTTTGCTTCCAGCAAGCTTATTGGTACCGCTTTTTTTACATGCTGTACATGTCCATTTATAACGATTGATAATGCCGGTGACTTGACCGCAGATACAAGCCCAATCCCCTAGTTCGTAGCTTACATATTCTAGCGAAATACGCTCATTTTGCTCAACGGGAAATGTATCACGCAAAACTTTTTCAAGTCCGATATGTTTTCGCTCTGATGGAATACAGTCAAGTTGTACAAAATCATTGAATGATTTTGATTGTACTTCAATCAGATTAGGTAGCGAAACAACCTCTTTAATTTTGCCAAACGATTTCCTTAAGATACCCTTACCTCTACCAAATCCAGACATTCAACCGCTCCTGTAGCCAAAACGCATTGATATTTATGTTTAAAGAAACAAAATGGATACCGCTCTAATAGCCATTAGAGCGGTATCCGTAACAAATTTGTGACATCAGTCACTAATTTTGAAAAGATGCAAAATTAAGAAAGCTCAACTTTTGCGCCGACTTCTTCAAGTGCCTTTTTAATCTTGTGAGCGTCATCCTTAGATGCTGCTTCTGCAATAACGAATGGAACATTTTCTGCGCCATTTTTAGCATCGCCAAGAGAAAGAGTAGTTACTGAACGAAGAGCCTTAATAACATTAATCTTGTTCGCTCCAGCGTCCTTCAGAGTAACTTTGTACTCAAGCTTTTCTTCAGCAGGTGCTGCTGCGCCAGCAGCAGCAGGCATAGCCGCTACAGCTGCAACAGGGGCAGCCGCTGAAACACCGAACTCTGTTTCGATATCTTTAATAAGCTCAGCAAGCTCCATTACATTCATTTTCTTAATTGCGTCAAGTATTTCAATTCTTGATGACATAGGACAGACTCCTTAAAAACCTACAACCGCTATATACCGTTTAACTAAATAATGCACGCAATCTCTGCATCAAATCCCAAACTTTTTTGGAAAGACCACGCACACTGTATCATAAAATATGCTACTTTACTACGAGTTTTGCTGTTTTTCTTCCACAGCTTTAAGCACATAAGCAAGTTTTGCAATATGCGCATGAAGCACACGTGCAAGACCACTGATTGGTGCTTGAAGTGTAGCTGCAAGTTGGCCAACAAGAATTTCCTTGGTAGGCAACGTAGCAAGAAACTGTAATTCTGCTGCACTCAATAAGCGCGCTTCATAAAAACCCGCAACCACTTTAAGTGTTGCATGAGTTTTAGAAAAATTAACCAACTGTTTTGCAACAGCTGACACGTCATTATTAGCGAAAACAAGACCGACCTGTTCCTTAAAGTTTTCTGCAAAACTATCTGAGCCAGGAATATCTTGAGCAGCTATACGCATTAATGAAGCCTTAGTGACTTTTACTGAACCCCCACCATTGCGTACTTCCTTGCGCAAGCCTTGTAATGCTGCTACATCAAGACCTTTATAGTTGATCAAAAAAGTTGCCTGAGCAGTACTCATTAATCCTTTTAAATCAGCTACAAGTGCAATTTTTGTTTGTTTATTCATTATAAAATCCCGTCCCGACTATTCTGCTACAACTTCATCAGGATTGATAGAAACACCAACACCCATTGTGGACGAAATGGTAATCTTTCTAATAAACTTGCCCTTAGACGTAGCTGGCTTACTTGATTTAACTGCTTTTACAAGAGAAGACAAATTTTCAATCAATTTATCTGAACCAAATGAAACCTTACCAAATGGTGCATGCAAAACGCCTGTTTTATCGTTTCTAAATGAAACGCGACCTTTTTTTAGATCAGAAACAATGCCTGCTATATCAAAAGTAACGGTGCCAACTTTTTTATTTGGTAAAAGACCACGAGGCCCAAGAAATTTTGCAACACGACCTACAGCGCCCATCAGGTCTGGGGTAGCGACCGCAGCATCAAAATCCGCCCAACCGCCTTCAATTTTCTCAATAAGCTCTTCAACGCCAACATAATCAGCACCAGCTTTTTTAGCCTGTTCTTCATATTCGCCT